>Ga0187871_10000131_pt1 | contig 68948 bp, 58 predicted proteins | sample June2016WEW_16_1_FD_132988 | JGI IMG/M metagenome (GOLD analysis project Ga0187871, IMG submission 132988) | Peatland microbial communities from SPRUCE experiment site at the Marcell Experimental Forest, Minnesota, USA - June2016WEW_16_10 | ecosystem: Environmental > Terrestrial > Soil >...
GCGAATTCGTACGGGTGCGGGCGCAGGCGCACGGCTTCGGCTTCGTTCTTCCGCTTGTATTCGATGTACGTCTCCAGCAGCTCTTCGCTGAAGACGTCCCCGCGCAGCAGGAACGCGTGGTCCTCTTCCAGGCAGTTCAGCGCCTCGTCCAGCGATCCCGGCATCGACGGCACCGCCTTCATCTCTTCCGGCGACAGGTCGTAGATGTCCTTGTCCAGCGGCTCGCCCGGGTTCAGCTTGTTCAGCACTCCGTCCAACCCCGCCATCAGCATCGCCGCGAACGCCAGGTACGGATTCGCCGCCGTGTCCGGCGGACGGAACTCCACCCGCTTCGCCTTCGGATTCGCCGAGTACATCGGAATTCTGCACGCCGCCGACCGGTTCCGCCGCGAGTACGCCAGGTTCACCGGCGCTTCATACCCGGGCACCAGCCGCTTGTAGCTGTTCGTCGTCGGCGCGATGATCGCCGCGAGCGCCCGCGCGTGCTTCAACAATCCCGCGATGTAGTGCAGCCCCATCTGGCTGAATCCCGCATACCCGTCGCCCGCGAACAGCGGCACGCCGCCCTTCCACAGGCTCTGGTGCGTGTGCATTCCGCTCCCGTTGTCCCCGAATAGCGGCTTCGGCATGAAAGTTGCCGTCTTCCCATATTGGTTCGCCGTGTTGCGGACGATGTATTTGTACAGCATCATGTTGTCCGCCGACTTCACCAGCTTGTCGAAGCGCTGGTCGATTTCCGCCTGCCCGCCGGTGGCCACTTCATGATGATGGCACTCGATATGCAGCCCGCACTGAATCATCGTCTGCACCATCTCGCTGCGCAGATCCTGATAATGATCCGTCGGTGGCACCGGGAAGTATCCTTCTTTATATCGCGGCCGGTAGCCCAGGTTGTTTTCCCGCCGCGCCGAATTCCAGCGCCCTTCCTCGGCGTCGATAAAGTAATATCCCTCGTGCTGGTTCTGGTCGAAACTGATGTTGTCGAAAATGAAAAACTCCGCCTCGGCCCCGAAATACGCCGTGTCCGCCACGCCGCTGTTGGTCAGGTACAGTTCCGCTTTGCGCGCGATCCACCGCGGGTCCCGCTCATACCGCTGCTTGGTGATCGGGTCCTGCACGTCGCCGATCATTATCAGCGTCGGCGTCTCCGCAAACGGGTCCATCAGCGCCGTCTCCGGATCCGGGATCAGCAGCATGTCGCTTTCGTGGATCGCCGCCCAGCCGCGGATGCTCGATCCGTCCATTCCAAACCCGTCCACGAAGCTGCTCTCGTCGAGCTCGCTCAGCGGATAGGAAACGTGATGCTGCAAGCTCGGAATATCGGTGAACCGCAGATCCAGTTGCTTGGCATCGTTCTTTTTGGCAAATTCCAAAACTTCTTTCGGAGTCACGGATGATCTTCTCCTTCAGGGTGCCCAAAGCGGGCAGAAAACGGCCTTTACGATCCGAATGGATGGTAGGCCAATGTAAATTGTAGGAGCCCTCCGTCCGGTTTGCCAATAAAAATAATCGATTGCGCCGATTGACGTTAGCGCCGTCAGGCCGTAACCTGCTCAATCGCCGCTACCGCTGCCAGGCCGCGACCGCTCAATCGCCGCTGCCACAGTCCCGCCGTTAAACAAGCAGCCCCGTGGCGCGGGCCGTCAGGCCTGCAGAGCCGAGAGTCATCTCGGCTTTTCTTCCCGCAACTCCCGTGATTTTTCGACATTTCCGAAGTGGCTTCTCACTGCGGCTCTGCGGCAACCCCGTGCGCCACGCGTGAAATCGCGTTGACCAGTTTGCGATAGGGGATCGCGGCGAAGTCGTCGAAGGGTAACCATTCGCCGTCGCGCCAGGTCGAGTAATACCAGCGCGCGATCAGCGCCAGCGATTCCTGCCGCTCGCGCACGCTCCCTTGCCGCGACTCGAATGTGGCCAGCAAATCCCGCAGTTTCTGATCGAGCGACACCGGCTTGCCCTCTTCCACCTCGAACCCCAGCCGCGTGGCGGGTTGCAGTTGTCCGCCGGCCACAAACCACAGCTCGACGGCGGAGGGCGCGGCGGATGGCAATACGGCCACGCCGTGCAGCCGATCGATATCGCGCGCCAGCTCGTCGCGCAGTTTCAGAACTTCCTGCACCTTCTCCAGGCGTTTATGCTGGCGGGCGGCTTCTTCGAACTGCATCTGCTCGCTCAGCCGGTCGCGCGAATGTGCGATCGCGCCCACCAGCGATTCGCCGTCGCTGCGCAGGAATTCGAGCACGCGCTCCACTTCGTGACCGTACTCGGCCGGCCCCACCACCTGCTGGCAAGGCCGCAGGCACAGGTTCATTTCGCCATAGATGCAGCCGGGGTGTTCGGGCGAAGGCGCCAGGTCTTCCTGGCAGCGGCGCATCTGAAACAGGTCCAGGAACTGCGATTCGAACCGCTCCGCCGAAGCTCGCGAGCGGAACGGCCCGAAATACAATCCCGGCCCGCGCGAAAGGTGCGCGGCGATGAGGCTGCGCGGGTACTCGTTCTGCAACACGATTTTCACGTACGGCGGCATGCGCAGCTTGAGCAGCTTCAGATAGCGATCCGGGAAAAGCCGCCGCGCCTGCCGGTACAGAACCACCGCGGATTCGAAGGCTGAACCGGTGATCTGGTATTCGATGCGGCGCACTGTCTGCCGCAAGTTGAGCAGGCGCGAAGGGCGCTCGCGCGCGGCGAGCAGCCGCAACAGGCGGCGGCGCAACATGCCGGTTTTCGAGAGGTACGGCTCGCCCTCCGCCGGCCAGAGCGCGAACACTGCCGGCAGGTTGGGCAACCCGGCCAGCAGCGCATCGAGCGCGGCCAGCTCAGATCCCGTTTCGACCGCGTGCGTGAGGCTTTCCATACGGATGTGCCAGTTGGCAGGCGAAAGCGCCTGCCCCACCCGCCCGCAAATCCTTCGATAGCAAAGTGGGACAGCAAAGTGGGACAGACGCCCGGGTTTCGGGTCCGAGGCGGACTTTCGTCTGTCAACCTGCGCGTCAACCCGATACTTCACCGCTCCCTAACGGTCGCGGCTCCGACGCGCCTCTTTCGGATCCGCGAAACGGAGCCGCGACCATAGGGAGCGGTCAGCCATTCATCCAACCGCAACGCAACCCGCCCTCAGTGCCCGGCCCCCGGCGGCACGAAATCCGCGGGCAGCGCGGCGCCTTCGCCGAAGAAGTATTTGTCCATTTGCTCGATCAGAAACTCCTGCGCCTGCTGCGTGCCCAGGTTGAGCCGGTACTCGTTCATGAGCATCTTCATATGCTCCACCCACATCTTCCACGCTTCCTTGGACACGTTCTCGTAGATCTTCTTGCCCAGCGGATGCCCGTCGAACGGCACCTCGTCCAGGCCCTCCATCTCGCGCTGAAACTTCACGCAGAATACCATCCGCTTGCCCCCCGGATTGGTGCCCGGAATCTGGCCAGAACCGCTTCTTCCCGCACTCCCCATGTCAGTGATCGCCGCTCCTCAGGTCTAGGATACAACGGGGCAGAGGGGGCTTTGTTCCGCGCAGGCAGGGGCGGCTACCGATCCGCGCTCAGCTTTTCGCTGATTGGGCGGGGGCAGGGGATGCTCCGCGGATCCAGCCCCCGCGTGCGCATCAAGCTCTCCAGCGTTTTCAACGCGTCTCCGACGTGGGGCTCCTTCTTCAGGTCAATTTCGGCGGCCGACTGTTCCATGAACACCTATAAGAGCAGCATCGCGACCTGATCGATCCTGTTTTCCGACCGGGCGCTGAGGGTCAGCAAGCCTCACCCAGTTTTCCCAACGCCCAGCGCGCGTGGTCGGCGACCATCGCGTCTTCCGATGCTGCCAGTTTTTCCAGCGCGGGGCGGAATTTAGGGAGGCAGCGGTTGCCCATCGCCACGGCCACATTGCGCAGGAAACCGGCGTAGCGGGCGCGCCAGACGGGCGTTCCGCCGAATAGCCCGCGGAATTCGGCTTCGCTCAAGGCGGCCAGGCGCTCCAGCGGCGGCGCGAACTGACGCGGGTGAAAAGCCACATCGCCGGTGACGGGGGCGCGCCGGTTCCACGGGCACACGTCCTGGCAGATGTCGCAACCGAAGACGTGGCCGCCGTTGCCGGCTCGCCGGTCTTCGGCAATCCCGCCGCGCAGCTCAATCGTCAAATAAGAGATGCACAACCGGGAATCGACCGCGTGACGACTGCCAAATGGCACGATGGCCTGGGTGGGACAAGCGTCGATACAGCGGCGGCAGGTGCCGCAGCGGTCGGGCGGAGGAGCGTCGGCCGCGATTTCGAGCGAAACCAACAACTCGCCCAGGAAAAACCACGATCCGCGCGGCTGGTTGATCAGGCAGGTGTTCTTGCCGATCCAGCCCAGCCCGGCCAGTCGCGCATAGGTGCGCTCCAATAGCGGCGCGGTGTCCACGCAGATTCGCGAATCGAACGGCGCGCCGGCGAACTCGCGGAGTCTCGCCTCCAATTGCCGCAGGCCTTGCCGCAGCACGCGATGATAATCCTCGCCCCAGGCGTAGCGCGAAATCCAGGCCAGCTCGACGTCATCGAATTGCGTCGAATAGGGCTGCGGGGCATTGTACAGCTTGCCCACGCAAATCACCGAACGCACCGAGCGAAGCTGCGCGCGCGGATCGTCCCGCATCGCCGCGCGGTAATCGGTGAGATAGCGCATCTCGCCGGCGAACCCGGCATCCGCCCAGGCTTGATAGTGGGCTCGGTCGTCCGCTGGCTCCGCGCGGGCTACGCCAGCCAGCTCGAAGCCGCATGCTTCAGCCAGGCGGCGGACGTCGCGGCTCGTCAAATCTCCAGCCCCACGGAGCGCATCAGCTCGATGGCGTTGCTCTTGCGCACCACCCCCGGCTGCATACGGTAGTCGAAAAGAACCTTGCCATCCTCGATGCGGTCTTCGAAGTGGACGTTCAGAGCCCGCTCGCCTAATGCATCTGCAATCCCGGCCAATGCCAGGTCGTGGGTGGTAATGAGACCCACCGCGCCGCGCTCCACCAGGCCGCGCACCAGTGCCTCGGCGCCGATCCGCCGGTCGTGGGAATTGGTGCCGTGCAGGAATTCGTCGATCAGAAACAACACCGGGCGCGGGCCGGCGGTCTGGTCCAGGATCTGCCGCAGGCGCAGAATTTCGGCGTAAAAACGCGAGATGCCGCCTTGCAGCGAATCGTTGACACGAATCGACGCACCCACCGCTAGCGGCGAAAGCCGCAGCCGCGCGGCACGCACCGGGGCTCCGGCTTGCGCCAGCACCGCGTTCACACCCAGCGTGCGCAGCAGCGTGCTTTTGCCGGACATATTGGAACCGCTCACCACCAGCAGGCGGAGGTTGCCGCCGAGCGAGACCGAATTGCGCACCAGCTTCGATTCCGGGATCAGCGGATGGCCGATCTCGACGGCTTCGAGCAGCGGCGATTCTTCGGTGAACTCGGGGAACGGATCCTGGGGATGCTCGAAGGCGTGGCTGGCCAGCGAGGCGAGCGCCTCGATTTCGCCCACCGCCGCCAGCCATCGCCGCACCGCCGGGCCCGAGCGGCGGCGCCACTGTTCCACGCGCACGGCCATGTGGGGCGTCCACAAAATAAAGATCTCGGCCACGCGCACGAAGACGTTGTCGCGCGAATCCAGGTACTCGATCAGGCGTTTGAGCTGCGCCAGGCGGCGCGAAGGCGGCGCTCCCTCGGCCGCGAGCGAACTGCCGAGCGAAACCAGCAGCGGCGCGTGGAACTGTTCGCGCTCAATCAGCACCAACACTTCGGAAATGAGCCCCAGCTCGTGCGCCGCCTGGTCCACCGCCGTCACCACTTCAGTCATGCGTCTGTGCTGGCGGTAATAGAACCAGCCGTTGATGGCGAGAGCCGACAGCAACAGGTCGCGCAGCAGCAGGAGCGTGAAATCGGCCAGCACGACAGTCCCGGTCAAGTGAAGCAGCAGCGCAACGCCGGCCGCCGCACCGGCAATTCCCAGCACAGTGCACGCCCAAAGCGCGAACCGCAGGCCGCGCCCGCTGAGCTGCGGCTCGGCCTCGCCCCAGCGGGCAAGCGAATCCGCATCCACGCCGGTGCGGGCGTCTTCGGCCAGCACCGCCAGGCGCTCCCGCAGATCCAGACGCGGCCGCAGTTCCGTCACCGCCTCCTGCCGCGAGCGCGCCACTGGCAGGTCCGCCGGCTCGAGCAGCCAGCGCGCGAGGGTCCGTTCACCGGCGCTGGTGCGGGCAGTGGAGAGAAGCTCGAATAACGAGCCTATGCCGAACAGGTCCAGGTCCTGCGCATAGGGGTGCGCCAGGTCCAGGAAACGATCACCGGTGCTGCCGGTGCCGGGCCAGTTGCCTTCCAGCCGCGCCAGGCCGCGCTCGAAGAACCGCGCTGCGCGACGCTGCTTTTCAAGCTGCCGCGCGAGGCGCGCATGCGTGGCCATCAGCGCCACAAATGCGGCAATGGGAATCAGCGTCCAGAGGATCGTGATGCGTGGCCCGGAAAGCGCCAGCCACACCAGCACGCCCGCCGCCGCCACCACGCCCAGCCGCCAGTAGCCCAGCCGGCGCTGGCGCCCCTCGGCCGCCAGGATGGAAGCTTGGCGCTCCTGGTGCAGCGCCGTATAAATGTCGCGCGGATCTTCGATCACCGCTGGCTGCATAAAGAAAATGTCATGTGCGATCGCCCACCGCTCTCTTAAGCCGAGCGGCTCGGAATGTGCAATACAACCGCTCCCTACGGTCGCGACTCAGAACGCGCATCGGAGCCGCGGCCATAGGGAGCGGTTGCCGGCTCTGATACACCACCGCCGCAGTCTTATTCTCGCAGACGGAGGCTCCGATTTCGTAAGAGCCCCGGTAACGCCGGCGGTCTTGCCGCCGGTGTTTTTTTCTCTTCGTCGTTCCGCTCCCGCCAACCTTGCCCAAGGCACAAGGCACCGGCGGCGAAGACCGCCGGCGTTACCGCCGGGCCTGCATATGCCGGCATGTTATATTGAGGTCGTGCCGGGCGGTTATCTTCCTATTTTCATTTTCCTGATAGTAGCGGCCGCGTTTCCGGTGGTGGCCATCGGCGCGGCCAAGTTGCTTCGCCCGTCGGCTCCCTCGGTTGCCAAGCTGGAAGCTTACGAGTGCGGCATCCGCGCGGCATCCGATTCACGGGGCCGTTACACGGTCCGGTTTTATATCATCGCCATCCTGTTTGTCATTTTCGACGTGGAAACCATTTTCCTTTACCCGTGGGCCGTGCGCTATGGGTCGCTCGGCTGGTTCGGCGTTGCGGAAGTGGCGGTGTTTCTCGGCATCCTGGTGGTCGGCTATATTTGGGCGTATAAAAAGGGTGCCTTGGATTGGGTCTAAATGACACAGCCGAGCCCCTCGGTGCCCCAGCAAAATCCACCAGCCATCGCCAAGAGTTTCCTCTTCCAGGCACAGCGATCCCTCATTGGGTTTAATTTTGGGCTTTGTCAGCCGCTGGTGTAGTGGAAACGGCGGTTGGCGGGTCTTAGGAATAGAATGTGCAAGGGTTTGTTCGGCCGGTTCGCGCATTAGCGAAAATGGCGGCGTTCCTGGCCTTCATCCGCGTCGGTCAAATTTGCGTACCTCAGGAAAGGTGTATCGTAATGGATCTGAAACTCGTTCGTTTGGCAATCTTCTCCGCTTTCGCTATGGGAGGGCTCGGCACGCTCGCGGCTCAGTCCGGGTCGCTGCCGATGCTCCGCCTGGTGAGCGCCACCGTTGGACCGGTATCGATCGCTGCCGGCGCCAACGGGATCAACCAGACAGTGGAAGCGTACAACGCCGGCGCCGGCACGCTTTCGCTTTCCGTCAGCTCGTCGGTAGCGTGGATTACGCCCAGCGTAGGCACGCCCCGCGCCTGCACCACCACCATCGCCGCCACGTCGTGCGTCCCCTTGATTTTTGGACTGAACACATCGTCGCTGGCGGCATCCGCGACGGCGTATACCGGCATCGTCACCGTCACCGCGCCGAACACGGTGGACGCACCGCAGACCATCACGGTGACCGTCGAGATCGGCGGCGCCGTGCCATCCAGCGTGATTGCTTACGTGCCGCCTTACGTCGCGCCGCCGGCGGCAGCCAGCACCGTCGCTGTTCCGTTCACGCTCGGCGCCGCCAGTTGCCCTTACCTCAATGGTTGCCTTACCGGCGCCATCAACACCCAGGATGGAGCGAATTGGCTGAGCCTGATGCTGAGCGGCGCTGGCAGCAATCAGTCCACGCTGCCATACATGATCAACATAACGCCGCAGCAGAGCAACACTGCCGGCAATACTTACACGGGCTCCATCGTCACTTCCGGCTCCGCCTTCGCCCCCGACAATAAAACCATTGCGGTGACGATGAACGTAACCACGCTGCCGATTGTGCAGGTTCCCGCTCCGATCAACCTGCAAGTATTGCCGGGCTCGTCGACCACGTCCTACACACAGTTAGCCAATCTGGGGCAAGGCACACTTGCGATTTCCAGCGTGACCGCATCGGGAACGGGGCTCACATCCACCAATTCGGGAACCGACCTCTCTGGGCAGGGCGGGAACACTCCATGGTTCAGCGTAACCATTGACTCGACTGGCCTTTCGCCCAATACCTACACCGGCTCGGTGACTGTCGTCACCAATGCGGCTAACAGCCCCACCGTGATTCCGGTGACCTTCCAGGTGCTGGCCGTGGGGCCGCCCACCATTTTCTATCAGGGCGTGGTGGATGACGCCGTGTTCGGCCAGGACGGCCTTACCGTGACGCCCGGCGATGTGATCGCGCTGTTCGGTCAGCAGCTCGATGCCAATGTCGGAGTGGCGGGACTGCCTCCGTTGCCGACGAGCCTCGCCGACCTTACCTCGGTCACCGTGAACGGCGAAACAGCGCCGCTGTACTTCGCCTCCTCCGGCCAGATTAATTTTCAGATGCCGATGGATACGCCCTACGGGACTGCGCTGGTTCAGACCAGCACCACAGTGTTTTACTCCGCGCCGTTAAGCCAAGGCCCCGAAACCAGCAACATCGTTTCGGTCCACGTGGCCGCACGCGCACCGCGGCTGCTGCTGCTTTACAACACGGGCGGCTACGGAGCGATCGTGGATGCCTCGCAGGGCAACAGCTACAACACGCTGCCCATACCATCGACCGTCTCCGAGCCCGGCTTCATTACCAAGCCGGCCGCGACGGGTGACGTACTGGTGATCTACGCGATCGGACTTGGTCCCACCAGTCCATCGGTCGCAACCGGCCAGCCCGCTCCGGACGGCTCGGCAGGGCACCCCCTGGCGCAATTGACATCCACGCCCACGGTGCTCTTCGGCGTGGACAAGGATGGGCTCCAGGTGCAGATCAGCGTGCCTCCCGCGCAAATCCAATATGCGGGATTGTCGCCATACTACGCCGGCCTGTACCAGGTCAATGTGCCCATTCCGCAGAACTGTCCTCCGGGCACGGTGCAGGTATCTCTGACATTTCCGGATGGGACGGCCAGCAACGCCGTCAACATCGCCGTTCAATAGCCGCGGATAAACGGAGCCGCGACCAAAGGGAGCGGTCGTTTGGAGGACGCGTACAGTGCCACTCCTTCGGCCGGCTGGCCGGAAGCATGAGGCCCGCCCGCTCCCTTCGGTCGCGGCTCCGTTTTGACAAGGCTCGCTGACCGGCGCGGCGGCGTCACGCTACCATAAGGGTTGAACCCTTTGAAACCCGCTCCCACCCCCTGGCCTCAGGTTTACTTGTGCGTCGCTTTGACCACCCTGGCCACCCTGCTGCTCGAGCTTTCGCTGACGCGCATCTTCTCGGTGGTGTTCTATTACCACTTCGCATTCCTGGCGATTTCGATCGCCCTGTTCGGCCTCGGCGCCGGCGGCGTCTTCTCTTACGTAGTGGCCGGCTGGAAGGCGCCCCTGTGGACCAGCCTGGGCCGCCTGAGCATGCTGAACGGCCTGCTGGTGGTGGGCGCGCTGGTGGTACTGCTGGCGCAGAATAACAATCCCACCAATTGGGACCTCGCGCTGATCTATTTCAGCACCGCGCTGCCGTTCTTCCTTTCCGGCGCCATCGTCTCGCTGGCCATCGGCGAAACCATCACCCACGTCAACCGGGTCTACTTCTTCGACCTGATGGGCGCCGCCGCCGGATGCCTGCTGCTCTACCCGCTGCTCAACGGCTTCGGCGGGGTCAGCGCCGTGCTGGGCGCGGCCATCACCTTCGCCGTGGCGGCCGCCATCTGGCACAGCGTTTCCGGTTCGGTGCGCGGCCGCGTCGGATCGGTGGCGCTGGCGCTGGCGCTGGTGGCGTTTCTGATCGTCAATCAGCGCTATCACGTGATCGACATCCGCCACGCCAAGGGGCAGACCATCTCACACGAGATCTTCCAGCACTGGACCGTCTTCTCGCGCATCGGGCTGGTGGATCGCGCGAGCGAAGGCCGCTACAGCATCGTGATCGACGCCGACGCCGCCACCGACATCGCCACTTTCGATTGCGACCACCTCAGCGCCGCCGACCGCCGCAACCTGATGGACCAGGGCCCGGCCCTGCCCTACGCGCTGCGCCCCGGCGCCAAGACCCTGATTATCGGGCCCGGCGGCGGCTGGGACGTGGCACGCGCGCTGGCCTATGGCAGCCACGATATCACCGGCGTCGAAATCAATCCCATCATCGCCACCACCATCATGCAGGAGCGCTTTCCCGCCCTCAGCCACGGCCTCTACCTGCGGCCCGACGTCCACATTTACGTGGAAGACGGGCGCAGCTTCGTGCGCCGCAGCAATGACAAGTACCAGGTGCTGCAAGCGACACTGGTCGATACCTGGGCTTCCACCGCCGCCGGAGCGTTCGCGCTTTCGGAAAACAATCTCTACACGGTGGATGCGTTCCGCGATTACCTGCGGCATCTTACCGACGACGGCGTGGTGGCCTTCACCCGCTGGGGCTTCGATCCGCCGCGCGAAAGCCTGCGCCTGATTGCGCTCGCCCGCGAGGCGCTATCGGAGCTGGGCGAGCGCCAGGCATGGCGCCACGTGATCGTCGGCCGGTCCGGCTCGGTGCACGGATGGGGCGCGCAGGATACCGCGATCGTCAGCCGCAAGCCGCTCACCGCCGCCGATTGCGACCGCGCCCGCGCGCTGTTTGCCGCCGCCAACATGCAGGCCATCTACCTGCCCGACGCCGCGATTCAGAATCCGTTCTACGAGCTGCTGCACACGGCCGATCCGGCCGGCTTCGAGCGCCGCTTCGTCTTCGATATCCGTCCGGTCACCGACAACCGGCCCTTCTTCTTCTACACCGTGCAGCCGCGCGACCTGCTGACGTTTCTGCGGACGGCCTCTCACGATACCGCGGATTACAAGGTGAATAAGGCGGTGCCGCTGCTGTTCGGACTGGCGCTGATTTCCTGTCTGGCCACGCTGCTGATCATGCTGCTGCCGCCGCTGGTGCTGGGCACGCGCCTGCCGCGCCATCCGGGCGTGCTCAAATTCCTGCTCTACTTCCTGTTCATCGGCGCCGGCTACATCCTCATCGAAGTGGCGTTGATCCAGAGATTCGTGCTCTTCCTCGGCCACCCCACGCCCGCGCTAACTGTGGTCATTTTTTCCCTGCTGGTTTCGAGCGGCCTGGGCAGCGCCGCCGCGGCCCGCCTGGAGGCGCACCGGGAAAGCCGCCTGATCAAAATTCTCGGATGCGTGGCGATGCTGGCCGCGTTGATCGGGCTGGTGCTGGCCTCGCTGCTGACCGCGCTGGTCTGGCTCCCTCTGCCGCTCAAAGCGGTGATTACGGTAGCGCTGATCGCTCCCTTGGGATTCGTGATGGGCATGCCCTTCCCCAGCGGGCTCCGCCGCCTGGAGCAGTGGCATGCGCCTTCGGTTCGCTGGGCCTGGGCGCTCAACGCGGCGGCCAGCGTGCTCGGATCGGTTTGCGCGCTGGTATCGGCCATCTATCTGGGCCTGGTCGAAACCATGATCATCGGCGGCCTGTTCTATCTCGCCGCGCTGGCGGTTGTGGCACGCGTCCGCACCGCCGAATCCACCGCGCCACAACCCGGCGCCAACCGAGTCGTGCTGGCAAGCTGAAGCGCGTGGGCAGGCGCGCCAGCGAGGAATTCGCGCTCTTACTCGTAGCGCAAAGCAACCATCGGGTCGATGCCGGTGGCGCGCCGGGCCGGGATGTAGATGGCCAGCGCGGCGGCTGCGACGAGGACCAGCGGGATGCCGAGGAAAGTCACCGGGTCGCTGGCCGGCACGCCAAAAATCAGCAGCGCCAGCAGGCGTGCCACGGCATAAGCCGCGATTAGCCCCACAGCCATGCCGCCCACCACGGTGACCATGCCGCGGCGGAAGACCATGCCGAGAACGTTCGGCCGCGACGCGCCCAAAGCTACCCGCACTCCGATATCGTGAGTCTGCTGCGAGACCAGGTAGCTCATCACGCCATAGACGCCGACGGCCGAGAGAATCAGTGCCACCAGGCCGTAGAATCCCATGATGACGGCCACATAGATCAACCCGAGAGTCTGATGTTTGGCCAGCTCCTCGAAGGGCAGCACCTCGGCGATGGGCTCTTCGGGATCCACCGAGTGGATGGCTTTGACCACCGCGGATGCGAAGAGGTTGGGATCGCCGGCGGTGCGCACGCCGAAATCCGTGTGCTGTTGCGGGAATTGTTCGAGCGGAACATAGATCACCGCCTTTGGGCCGCGTTCGAACGGATTGTCTGGCACGTCCGCGGCGATGCCGACAACCGTTACCCACTCGCCGCCGCCTTCGGAATCGAACCGGAAGCGCTTGCCGATGGGCGCGGGTTCGCCCGGCCACCAGCGCCGCACGGCGTGTTCGCTGATCACCGCCACGCGCCGGCTCTCGGGCCCGTCTGCCGTGCCGAGAAAGCGGCCCTGGCGAAGGGGAACGTGCATGGTCGAAAAATAATTCGGCGTCACCACCTGAAACTGCGCGGCCGGATGGTTGCCGGGCTCGGGGACGCGATTCTCGATCGAGAACAAGCGGCCGGAACTGTGGCCGCTGCAGGGCATGCCTTTCACCGCGAACGCGGCGCGGACGCCGGGGACGGCGCTGGCGCGCTCGATCGCCTGCCGGTAAAATGCGAGCCGCTGGCTGTCCTTGGGATAGCGGTTTTCGGTAATCGACAATCGCATGGTGAGGAGCGTTTCCGGCTCGTAGCACTGGTTGTTGTTGAGGAGGGCGCCGGTGCCGCGGATCATCAGGCTGGCGCCGACCAGCAGGACCACCGACAGCGCGATTTCCGCCGCCACCAGGAAGCCGCGCAGGCGGGCGCGGCCGCGGCCGGATGACGCGCTGCGTCCGCCTTCCTTCAGAGCTTCGTGGAGATTGGACCGCGTGCCCTGCCAGGCGGGCACCAGGCCGGCGAGAAGGCCGCTGGCCACCGCGGCGAGCAGCGTGAACAGCAGGGTGCGCTGATCCAGACGGATGTCGTACCAGCCCGGGATGTATTGCGCGATGTGAGCCGGCATTCCGGCGAGGATGGCCTGAATATCCCAACTGGCGATCAGCCAACCGAGAGCGGCGCCCGCCAGCGAAAGTGTGAGGCTCTCGGTGAGGTACTGGGCGATCAGGCGCCAGCGCCCGGCCCCCAGCGCGGCGCGCACGGCAACCTCGCGCGAGCGGCCGAGCGCGCGGGCGAATTGCAGGTTGGCGACATTGGCGCAGGCGATCAACAGCACGAACAGCACGCTCACGAACATCATCAGCGAGTACTGATGCGTGTAAGGGCCGATCAGGTAATCGTGAGCGCCCATCGAAAAGAAGCTGCGTCCCTTATTGGTATCGGGGTACTCGAGCGCCAGCCGCGAGGAGATGGTCGCCATTTCAACATCCGCCTGGCGCACCGTCCGTCCCGGCTTCAACAGGCCCATCACGGTGAGGTAGCGGTCGTCGCGCGCATTGCTCGCGTCGGCCGCAAACGTGGGCGACTTGAGCGGCGTCCACAGCTCGGAGGCCATGGGGAAGACGAATTTCTTCGGCATCACGCCGATCACGCGGTAGTCTTCGTCGTCGATGCGGATATCGCGGCCGACGATTGCCGGATCGGCGGCGAAGCGGCGTCTCCATAGCGCGTCGCTCAAAACCGCCACCCGGTGGCCGGGCTGGTCTTCCTCGGGCGCGAAGGTGCGCCCCAGCGCCGGCTGGGCGCCCACCAGCGCGAAAAAGTTGGGCGTCACCATGTAGTTGGTCACGCGTTCCGGCGCGGCGCCGTTGCCGGCCAGGTTGCTCAGGGCGTCATCCCAGGCCGTCACGCCTTCGAAGACGGACTGCTGCCGGCGGAGATCGGCGGTGTCGGCGGCGGACATCCACAACCAATCGTTCGGATTGTCGGGAATTCTCTGCAGCACCATCGCCAGTCGGCTCAAATTCGGCACCGCCAGGGGCTTCCAGAGCATGGCGTCGCAGACGCTGAAGTTGGCCGTGGTGGCGCCAATCCCCAGCGCCAGCGTGGCGATGGCGGTGAGCGTAAAGCCGGGCGACTTGCGCAGCGTGCGCACGCCGTAGCGAATGTCCTGCCAGAGCATAGGTGCCGGATAGAGTGCACCTGCGTCACCACCCGTAAGTCGATGAAAACAGGTGGACGAGGTGCTGCCGGCTGTCCGGTTATGGGAATGCCCGTGTCCCTATTCGTGCTTTTCCAGCAGCAGGTTGATGGTGCCGATGGCGATTTGCATGCGCACGCGGATCTGGACCGGCAGTTTGCGCCGATCGTCGGTCAGCCAGATGTTGAGGTGAGCGGGACGCCTGTAGAGAACGTTGTAGAACAGGTAGGCCTCATAGCGGATGGTGTGGAAGGTGCCCTCGGGCGTCTTCACGTCCTCGCGCTGCTGCGCTTCCACTTTGGCCATCACGCTCTTCTTGCCGTCGCTCATGGCGACGTTGACGCTGTGGCCCGGTTCCAGGTTCAAGGTGCGCAGAAAATACAAACCGCCCGCCACATCGTGCACGCAGGGAGGGATTTCGATGTCCTTGGCCAGCAGCACGGCGTTCTTGGCGCGGTCGCGCTCCAGGTAGCTGGCCTTATGATCGTCGTAGGTGACGCGCGTTTCGCGCTGGCGGCTGCCTTCCTGCGAATAGAGGAGGGTGGATTCGGCACAGCCGTCCTGGTTGAGATTCGCCTGGTAGGAATCTTCCACGCGAAACAATTTGGAGACCAGTCCGCTCGATTCCACCTTGAGTCTGATCTGCGAGGAGGCGCGCGTCTGTTGCCACTCGAGCCGCACTTTGCCGGCCGTGATCAGCCGCCATTCGATGCTGTAGGTGAGCGTCTCATGCGCGGGCAGCGCCGTGTTTTGCGCCAAGGCAAACGGAGCCATACCCAGCAGAGGCAGCCAGAGCCGCGCAAGCATGTAGTCACAAGTTTCGCAGATACGCCGCCAGGGATGCAACGTCATCCGGTGCGCTACAGCCGCACGATCTTCTTCGAGATATAGCCCTTGAGCGCGTTGCGCGTGTCCACAATCAGCGGTGCGCGCTCCACCAGCGCCCGGTAATCGAAACCGGTGTGGTCGGTGATGATCACCACGCAGTCGGCGTCCGCCGCGGCCGATTCGGGTTGCGCCTCGAGTTGCAAGCCGTCCAGGCGCAGGTGGGGAACGTACGGGTCGCTGTAGCTGACGGTGGCGCCGCGCCGCGCCAGCAGCAGAATCACGTCCAGCGCGGGCGATTCGCGCATGTCGTCGATGTTGCGCTTGTAAGCCACGCCCATCACGTGGATGCGCGATCCCTTCACCGGCTTGCCGGCGTCGTTGAGCGCGTTCTGCACTTTGTCGGCCGCGAAATGCGGCATCTGGCCATTGATATAGCCGGCCAGTTCGATGAAGCGCGCTTCAATCCCCGCCTGCTTGGTTTTCCAGGAAAGATAAAACGGGTCGATGGGAATGCAGTGGCCACCCAGGCCGGGGCCGGGATAGAACGGCATGAAGCCGAAAGGCTTGGTGGCCGCGGCGTCGATCACTTCCCACACGTTGATGCCCATGCGGTCGCACATCAGCGCGATTTCGTTCGCCAGGCCGATGTTGATCATGCGGAATGTGTTCTCCAGCAGCTTGACCATCTCGGCCACCTGCGTGGAACTCACCGGGACCACTTGCTCCAGCGCCTGGGAATACAGCAGGCGGCCCATTTCGGTGCAGACCGGAGTGCAGCCCCCCACCACTTTGGGAATATTAGCGGTCTGGAATTTGGGGTTGCCGGGATCGACGCGCTCAGGCGAAAAGCAGAGGAAAAAATCGCGGCCCGCTTCCAGGCCGGACTTCGACAGAATCGGCAGCACGACCTCGTCCGTGGTGCCCGGATAAGTGGTGGATTCGAGAATCACCAGTTGGCCTGCGTGAAAGTGATGGGCGATCTCCTGGCAGGAGCTCACGATGAAGCTCATGTCGGGGTCCTTGGTTTTCCGCAGCGGCGTCGGTACGCAAATGTTGATGGTGTCAAGCTCCAGCACCGCCGAGAAATCGGTGGTGGCATGCAGCTTGCCGGATTCCACCAGCGGCTTGAGCGTAGCGCTGGGTATATCGCCCACGTACGAATCGCCGGCGTTGACCCTCTTGACTTTCTCCTCGCTGATATCGATTCCGGTGACGGCGAAGCCGGCCTTGGCGAACTCGACCGCCAGCGGCAGTCCAACGTATCCCAGACCCACGATTCCCACGTGGGCCCGCTTCTCGATGATCTTGTGCTTCAGAATCTGAGCGGTCGGGTGATCGGCCAAAAGAGTTTCGGGCATCCAACCGCTATTCTACGGCAAAGAAAAAGCCCTCCGCCACCAGCACCGCCGGACCGCGCAGGAAGACGTTTTCTTCGATGCGGATGTCGAGCGGCCCCGCCGGCGTGAGGACGCGCAGCGGCGATTGCGCCATGCCGCGCGCCACGGCGGCCACCGCCGCGCCAGTCGAGCCGGTGCCCGAACTCATCGTTTCGCCCGCCCCACGCTCCCAGAAGCGAACCTCGATCGAGTGCGCGTCCACCGGTTTCACGAACGAGACATTGGTGCGGTGGGGGAAATGCGGATGCCGCTCCATCTCCGCTCCCATGGCGCGCCAGTCAAAATCGAAATCGGCCACCGGCACGGCGCACTGCGGGTTGCCGGCATCGATCAAAGTAACGTCTCGATCGCCGGCCGAAAGCGGCAGAGCGAAGCGTTCGGCCAGGATCGCCGCGCGGCCCATGTCCATTTCGAAGAGGAATTCCCGGCCGTCGCGCTGCAGCAACCGGAGCGTCTTGACACCCGCGCCGGTTCGAATGCGGATCACATCGGCGGCGTGGCCGTGATGAATCAGCAGCGCGGCGGCGCAGCGCGTGCCGTTGCCGGAAATCTCGGGAGCGCTGCCATCGGAATTGTACAGCTCAATCGCGCCATCCGCCTGCCCGTCCCGCAGTGGATCCACCAGCATCCAGCCATCGGCGCCGATGCCGGTGTGCCGCTCGCAGATGGCGCGCGCGATAGCCGGGTAGCCGCCGCCCGGCGCATCGCGCCGCCAGGTGAGCAAAAAGTCGTTTTGCGCGCCGTGCGCCTTGGTGAAAGGGATGACCATCGTGGCTCGTTCCGAAATCAACTGCTCGTCTTCAGCCACCGATGAACACGGATAAACACCGATAAGAGTCTTGTTTTTCTTATCAGTGTTCATCGGTGTTCATCGGTGGCTCATGATTTCGCTACCCCAGCGGCTCGACCTCCACGGCGGTGCCGTAGGCCAGCACTTCGGTGACGCCTTGCATCACCTCGGTGGCATCGTAGCGGGTGCCGATCACGGCATTGGCGCCCAACTGGCCGGCGTGCTCCAGCATGAGATCGAAAGCCTGGTTGCGGGTCTGCTCGCACAAATTGCTGAATATCGAAATGTTGCCGCCGACGATGGTTTGCAGGCCGGCGCCGATGGTGCCGAAGATCGATCGCGAGCGGACGACGATTCCGCGCACCACGCCGAAGTTCCGCTTGATTCGGAAGCCCGGCAATTCAAAAGCTGTCGTCGTTCTTTCATGAGGTACCATGATTGCCTCCCACGCGCCGGTAAATCTCGATCGCCGGCGCGCCACTAACCTGAATCGTCTTTTCCAGCCGGTAGCGGATGCCATAGCCCGAGGCGCTTCGCACCGATTTTTCGACGTCGTCTCCGGCCATCGCCACGGCCCACTCCTGCCACCAGAACAAGTCGGGGCGTTTCACCGCGGCCAGCCATGGCAGGCCATTGTCGCCGGTGAAGGTCTCGCGCAGCGGAATCCCGGCTTCGCGATAAACTCCCGTAATGTCCCCGGACGTTGTGATAATACCTGAACCTGGGACGTAATGCGAGGCCAGATATTGCGCGGCCTGGCGAGTCCAATCGCGCCGCGCCTCGGAGTTGACCAGCGACTCCCGCCATGTCACCCAGTTCCTCGGCTGCGGCTGGAGAATCCACGGCGCGGCACAGGCCAGGACCAACCCAACCGCGCACCAGGCGCGCAGGCTGCGCGGAGCGAGGGCCGCCAACGCGCCCACGGCAAAAGCCAGCAGCGGCACGGCGGCCAGGCCGTAACGCGAGTTGTAATAGGAATGCGGCCACAGCGTGGGTATGAAGATGGGCGTGCGCGAGCTGTGCATGCTCCAGACGTAAAACACGCCCGGCAGGGCGAGCAGCAGCAGCGGCCAGAAAGCGCGTTTGACCAGCGCCGCCACCACACCGGCCAGCCCGGCCAGCGCCAGCACGGGCCCGGCGCAAAGGAGCGCCGCATGGCGGAAATAGTAGAGAGCCGCCCACCAATCGCCTTTGCCGGGATAGGGCGCATCTCCCTGTATCGCGTAGGCCGAACCCGGGCCGCGCAGGAAGTAAAGCGCGTCGCCTTGCAGCCACCAGTTATGTCCCAGCCAATACAGCGGGCCGAGACTGGCCAACACGCCGAAGACCACGCCTGCGCTGAATTTGCGCCGCGCGAAATACAAGGCCACAAACGGAATCAGAAACCACCCCTCGTACCGGCTGAGCGCGGCCAGCGAGGCCGCCGCGCCGGCTGCCAACACGGCGCCCCAGCCACCCGTATCGCGGTAGCGGACCGTCGCGTACAAGAGCGCCATCCAGGCGGCCCAAAAAGCCGGCTCCGACATGGGAATCGACCCGAGATACAACACGTTCGGATTCAACGCGAATGCCGCCGCCGCGGCAAAGGCCGGCGCATCTCCGCCAAACACACGCCGCACGGCCAGAAACAGAAACGCACCCGCGGCCACCAGGCAGATGCCCGATGGGATGGCGCCGGCCAGGCCGTTGCGCCACAGCGTGTCGCGGATCGCGAACGGCAGCATCAGAAGATGCGGCACGGGCAGCCACGGCGTGCCCAGTTGGTCGTAGCCCGGCGTTCGCGAATCCACGATGCGGCGGGCGATGTTCAGGTGCGCTTCGGCATCGCCATAATAAAGCAGCCAGCCGTGCGAATAGAAGAACGCGATGGCGGCCGCGCTGGCCAGCGCCACGAGCGCGATGGCGGCCAGCGCGCCTTTCCACGTTCCCGATTTCAGAACTGGGTGCAGGACTGAAACTCCCGGAAGCGGGCATCGATTTCATCCCGCGTCAGTGAGCGGAAGCGATCGACGCCGAACTTCTCGCAACAAAAGCTGCCCATCACGGAACCGTAAATCACGGCGCGGCGCAGCGCGGCGAAATCCGCGTCCTTGGCCGCGACTCCCTGGCCCGCCAGATAGCCGATGAAGCCGCCGGCGAAGCTGTCCCCAGCCCCGGTGGGATCGAACACTTCCTCCAGCAGATAGCCGGGAGCGATAAAGTGGTCGTCGCCGTGGAACAGCACGGCGCCATATTCGCCTCGCTTGATCACCAGCGTGCGCGGTCCCATCGCCTGGATGGCGGCCGCCGCGCGGCGCAGGTTGCGCCAGCCGGAGAGCATTTGCGCTTCGCTGTCGTTGATCAGCAGAAAGTCCCACTGCGCAATGGTGGCGAGCAATTGCTCACGATAGTCGCTGATCCAATAATTCATCGTGTCGCCGCCCGCCAGCTTGAGGCTGGTCATCTGCGCCAGCACGCCGCGCTGGAGGGCGGGCTGGATATTGCCGAGCAAGAGGTACCCCTCGCCGCGGTACGATTCCGGCAGCTTGGGATCGAAATCGGCGAAAACGTTGAGATCCGTGCGCAGGGTGGTGCGTTCGTTCATGTCGGCGGAATACACGCCGGCCCAGAAAAACGTCTTGCCGCCCGCCACGCGTTCGAGACCCGCCAGATCGATCTCGCGGGAAGCCAGCAGCGCGCCATCCTCCTCCGCGAAATCGTCGCCGACCACGGCCACCAGCTTCACCGGCGTGAAATAAGCCGCCGCCAGCGCGATATAGGTGGCCGCGCCACCCAGCATCCGGTCCACTTTTCCGTGCGGCGTTTCCACGCCGTCATAGGCAACCGAGCCAACCACCACAAGTGACATGTCAGTCAGAATTGTAACAGCCGGAGCTGCGCGGCGAGCGGCCGAGCGGCTGCGGACAATTGGTCGGGCATGTTTTTGCCGCCCATTTCACAGCTTGCCAACGCCCGCTTGCGGGCGCACTTTTCCCGAAGCCTGCGTTAGCCTCAAGCCCGCTCTTCGCGCCATCGGATACACTGATCGTTCAGTTGGAATCTGGGAGACGCGAATGGAAATGCCGAACCGGTGCCCTGCGCGCCGGTTGTTGTTGAGCGGCGACGAAGCGGTGGCGCTGGCAGCTCTCGATGCGGGCGTGCACCTGGGCACCGGCTACCCGGGTACGCCATCCACCGAAATTCTGGAAGCGTTCGCCGCGCTGGGCGGCCACGCGCAGTGGGCGCCCAACGAGAAGGTGGCGCTCGAAGTCTCCATCGGCGTGGCATTCGCCGGCGGGCGCGCGCTCGCCACCATGAAACACGTCGGCTTGAACGTGGCGGCCGATCCGCTCTTCACCGTGGCCTACACCGGCGTCACTGGCGCGCTGGTGATCGTCTCGGCCGACGATCCGGGCATGGCCTCCAGCCAGAACGAACAGGACAATCGCCGCTACGCGATAGCCGCGGGCGTGCCCATGTTCGAGCCCGCCGATTCCCAGGAAGCGTACGATTTCACGTTACGCGCCATCGAGGTCTCCGAGCGCTGGGGCCTCCCTGTGCTGCTGCGCATCACCACCCGCGTGTGTCATTCGAAAAGCGTGGTCGCCACGCCGGGCTACCCCGCTCCGCCGCCGCGCGTGCCCGCCTTCGAGCGCAACATCGCCGCGCGCGTGATGATTCCCGCCTACGCCCGCCCGGCGCACCGGCGCTTGCGGCGGAAGCTCGATGAAATCGCCCGTTGGAACGAAGCCGAAGGTCCCACCGTGATGGTCGAGGGCGACCCCGCGCTGGGCGCCATCGCTACCGGCATCTGCTATCAGCACGTGCGCGAAGCGCTGCCCGGTGCGAGCGTTTGCAAGCCGGGCATGACGTATCCTTTGCCAATCGAAAGGATGCGAGAATTCGCCGCACGCGCCGGCCGCTGCCTGGTGGTGGAAGAGGGCGACCCGTACCTGGCCGATGCGGCGCGCGCCGCCGGCATCGCCATCGAAGCCGCGCCTGAAGCTTTCCGTTTTGGCGAGCTGAACGTCGCCCGCGTGCGGCGCATGGCCGCGCATGACCAATCGCCCGAGCCCCAACCGCCCGCCGGCAAGCCTCCCGAGCTGTGTCCCAGTTGCCCGCACCGCGCCGTGTTCACCGCGCTGCGCAACCTGGATTGCATCGTGGCCGGCGATATCGGCTGCTATTCGCTCGGCGTGCTTCCGCCGTTTGAGGCCATGGACACGCTGGTGTGCATGGGCGCGGCGCTCGGCGTCGGACTCGGCATGCGCCACGTGCTGCCGCCCGAGCAGGCGCGGCGCGTGGTCAGCGTGATCGGCGACAGCACTTTCGTGCATAGCGGCATCACCGGCCTGGTCGAGATGGTCTACAACCCTCCGCCCACCGGTCACGTCGTGCTGATCCTCGATAACGGCACCACCGCTATGACCGGCATGCAGGAGCATCCGGGAACCGGCCGCACCCTCGATCACCAACACACCGGCAAGTATGTTTTTGAAGACGTGGCGCGTGCCATGGGCATCCGCCGCGTGCATGTGACCGATCCCACGCTCGCGCCTGATGCCTTTGAGGCGCTCATCAAAGCCTGTCTGGAATCGGGCGAGCTGGAACTGATCATCGCGCGCCGCGATTGCTTGCTGGCCGCCGGCGCCATCCGGAGATACGAGAAAGCCAATGAACCAGCGCGCTAGGCCGACGTGGGGCAGGTCCCCGACCTGCCAACTCGCCCGCGGGTCGAGGTTGGCAGGTCGGGGAACTGCCCCACATCGGCACCGAGCAATCTGTCACAGGTGATTTCGAATGCAAGTGCAAACCCAAGTTACCAACATTGTCGTGGCCGGCCTCGGTGGCCAGGGAGTGCTGAAAGCTTCCGACATCATCGCCGGCGCGGCGTTTCTGGCCGGGCTCGACGTGAAGAAAAGCGAAGTGCACGGTATGAGCCAGCGCGGCGGCTCGGTGGCCAGCGACGTTCGCTTTGGCGAGCGCGTGTTCAGCCCCATGGTTACCGCCGGCGAAGCGGATTTTCTGCTGGTCCTGGACGTCGGCCAGATCGAGGTCAACCGCGCCATGCTCGCTCCGCATGGCGTGCTGATCGAGCCCGGCCTGATGGCCGGCCGCAACTTGCGCAGCTCCAAGGCGCTCAACGTGGCGCTGGTGGGAGCGCTCAGCCGCAGCCTGGATTTCTCCGAGGAACTTTGGATCCAGGCGCTGCGCGACAACCTGGCGCCGAAGCTGCTCGACATCAACCTGCAAGCGTTCGCAATCGGAAGAGAAGCTGCGTAATCCAGCACCTCGACGTTTTCTTGGGCGTGCGACACAGGAAGGCCGAAACTCTCCATTGCTAATGAATTCCGGCGAATCTGAGCGTCGGCGTACGCAAGGCTTCTTTCTTTCAGGCGGCTTTGTATAAGGGCACGGCTTCAGCCGTGCCGGAAGATCGCGAGGAAGGGCTTCAGCCCCTGCGCCCGCAGGAAAGCCTCAGCGGCGAAAGCCTTGGGCTACAAATTTGTTGTGGCACGGCTGAAGCCGGTGCCCTGATACAAAGCCAGCCGCCGAGTTTCCACTTCTATGTCCCGCGCCCCATTTTCTTTATCGACGCGCCGCCCTGGGCTACGATTGTGTACGTGGTAACCGCACTCGTGCTTTCGGCCGGCGGCATGTACGCGGCTTGGGAAGTGGGCGTTTGGAAGGCTCTGCGCGAACGCGTCTCGATCGGCCTGGTGGTGGGCGCGTCGGCCGGCGCATGGAACGGATGGGCCATCGCCGGCGGCGCCAGCGTCGAGGAGCTCGAACGCGACTGGCTGGATCCGGCGACCGGCCGCATTCTCGCGTGGGGCCCGCATTCCACCGGCCTGCTCCGTCCGGAGACGCTGCACCGCAAATCGCGCGAGCTCTTCGCGCGCTATCGCCCGCAAATTCCGTTTGGCCTGACCGTGGTGGAAGTGCCGCGGCTGCGGGCGCGCCTGGTGCGCGATTCCGCGGTCACATGGCAACACCTGGCGGCTTCCTGCAGCATCCCCTTCTGTTTTCCGCCGGTGCGCATCGGCGGCAAATATTATGTGGATGGCGGCCTGCTGGGAGCGCTGCCGCTGTGGGCGGCCGAAGCCATGGGCGCCACGCGCGCGATCGCGGTGAATGCGCTCACTCATCCGCTCTTTCGCTCCGCGCACACGCTGCTGGACCGGCGCCGTCCGAGCGCGGCGCTCGAAGTGATCCGCATCCAGCCTTCCGAGCCGCTCGGCAGCTTGCGCGACGCGGTGGTCTGGAGCGAGCCCACCATCGCGCGCTGGTTCGCATTGGGCGTGCGGGATGGGCAACGTTTCGGATAGCGGCGCGCGGACCGGCATTGCCGGAAGCTGGTTTCCCGGAGGGTGCGCGACATGGAAACTGGGCTGGCTTTGTATCAGGGCACGGCTTTAGTCGTGCCGCAACACATCGCAGCCAAGGGCTTTAGCCACTGCGTCCTTTCTGAGTCCGCAGGGGAAGCCCAAGGTCTTCGCCTGATTTTCCGGCACGGCTAAAGCCGCGGCTAAAGCCGTTCCCTGACACAAAGCCTCTGATTCGGCAGAGCCTTGCGTACCGCTACGCTCAGATTGATGCCAATTCATTGGCGATGGAGAGATTCGCCATTTCCGCGTCGCGCACCTTCCCGCCATTCCGGGGATACCCAAATTGCCGGATGTTATGATGCGAGTCTATGCGCGATGTGTACGTAGGAATAGTGGGTCTGGGCAACATCGGCTCGGGCACGTTGAAGATTCTGGCGGAGAACGCCGATCAGATCGCACTCAAGCTTGGGTTTCGCTTGCGAGTTGGGGCCGTCTGCGATCTGTTGATCGATTCCAAGCAGATTCCCGAATCGCTGGGACCGGTTTTCAAGACTAACGACTGGCGGCGGTTGATCGAACATCCCGATCTGGATATCGTGGTGGAACTGGTCGGTGGGACCACCATCGCGGCCGAGGTCATCCATGCCGCCATCGCGGCGAAAAAGTCCATCGTAACCGCGAATAAGGAATTGATGGCGTTGCGCGGCGCCGAGATCTGGGAGCGCGCCATCGAAGCCGGTACCAACGTCGCCATGGAGGCCAGCGTGGCGGGCGGAATTCCCATTCACGCCGTGCTGCGCGAGGGAATTTCAGGCGACCGCGTGGTGGCCCTGCTCGGCATTCTCAACGGCACCAGCAACTACATTCTCACCGAGATGGAGCAGCACGGGACGCCGCTTGAAACCGTGCTGGCGGAAGCGCAGCGGCTGGGCTACGCCGAAGCCAATCCGAGCAACGATATCGATGGGTTCGACGCGCGCTCGAAGCTGGCCATCCTTTCCGCGCTGGCCTTCGGCGAAAAGATCACGCCGGCGGACATTTTCACCGAAGGGATTCGGCGCCTCTCGCCGATGGATTTCCAGTACGCCCACCGCCTCGGCCACACCATTCGATTGCTGTGCGTGGCGCGCCAGACGCCGCAGGGGCTGATCCTGTCGGTGCGCCCGGCCTTGATTCCGCAGGCCGCCATATTGGCGAATGTGCGCCACTCCTACAATGCGATCTGGGTGCAGGGGACCTACGGCGAAGACACCTTTTACTACGGCCGCGGCGCCGGTCCCAGGCCGACCGGAGTGGCGGTGGTGAGCGACTTGATGCGGGTGGCACGCGAGATTCTGAGCGGCAGCCCGACGCGCGTCTCGCCGTTCGCGCACCAGCGCCTGGGAATATATAAGCCGATCCCCGTGACGCTCCAGACCCGCTCCTACTACGTGCGGTTCCGCGTGGTCGACCAGCCCGGCATTATCTCCGCGCTGTCGGGTATCCTGGCGGCGAAACACATCGGCATCGAGGCCGTGCTCCAACTGCCGCACGAGAACAAGTTGGATCTGCCGTTCGTGATTACGCTCGAACCCACCACCGAGCAAGCCGTGCGCGATGCGGCCGCCGAGATGTCGAAGCTCGACTTCCTGTTGGAACCGCCCCTGGTCTTGCCCATGGAGCCGCCGCTGTAGCGCGTGTCCGCAAAAGTCGCACAAGATCGCCGGCCCTACCGGGTTACCCGAGGCAGATCTTCACCTTTTCCGCCAGCACCGCTCCGGTGTACGGTTTCTGGATGAAGCCGGAAACCCGCTGGCCCTTGAACAGCGTCATGGTCTCGGACTCGCTGTAGCCGCTGGAGACCAGGACCTTGATTTCGGGGCGGATCCTGCGGAGTTCGGGAAGCGCTTCCTCGCCGCTCATGCGGGGCATACTCAAATCCAGCACTACCAGCGCGATGTCGGACGGATGCCGCTTGAGCAAATCGATGGCCGACGGTCCGCCGTCCGCCAGCAAAACTGTGTACCCGTAACGCTCGAGCGCCCTTCTCACCATATCGCGCACGAGTTTTTCGTCGTCCACCACGAGGATCGTTCCAGAGCCCTTCGCCGCGGCCAGACCGGCCGCGGCCGGCCGCTCCTCGGCCGCGCGCGCGGCGGCGGGAAACAGCACCGTGAAGCAACTGCCTTTGCCCGGCGCGGTGGCGACCGAAATCGCCCCTTTGTGACCGCGCAGGATGCCGGCAACGGCAGCCAGTCCCAGCCCTCGCCCGGTGAATTTCGTGGAGAAGAAAGGATTGAAGATCCTGGCCTTGGTGGCGTCGTCCATGCCACAGCCGGTATCGCGCACTTCCAGACAAACGTATCTTCCCGGAGTCAGTGCGGCTGCCTCCGGGTGCAGTCGCGTGTACTTGTCGTCCACCTGTTGGACGCCGGTCTTGATGGTGATCAGTCCGTCATGGCTGCCGATGGCTTCCGCCGCATTGAGCGCCAGGTTCATGAACACCTGCTGCAACTGGCCCCGGTCGGCTTCGACCGGCGGCAGATCGTCGTCCAGATCGAGATGCAGCGCGATCTTCTTGGAAATGGAGGGGCGTACGAGGCCGACCATCTCGGGGATGAGGGCCGAGAGACTCAACGCCTCCACCACGAACTTGCCCTTGCCCGAGTAAGCCAGCATCTGTCTGGTGAGATGAGCGGCCTGCTGGCCGGTCCGGATCACTCCGTCCAGCAGTTCAGCGGCGGCGTGATCGGGCGGAAGCAGCTCCTGGGCCAGGCTGGCGTTGCCGATCACGCCGACCAGCAGGTTGTTGAAGTCGTGCGCGACGCCGCCCGCCAGCAATCCCAGGCTCTCCAGCTTTTGGGCCTCGCGGAGGTTCGCCTCGGCGCGCTTGCGGCCCGTGATATCGACGAAAACTCCCACCGCGCCTCGTGAGTGTCCCTGTTCGTCCAAGAGCGGCACGGCGTCGCCCAGCAGGCTTGCCGAGGTACCGTCCTCGAACGCGATCTCAAATTCGTAGTCGCGGACCGCTTGCCCGGTGGATCCCGCCTTTCGTACCGGCGACTCCGCCGGCGGAATCTCGCCTCCGTCCTTCATCACCCGGAACTTCGGCGGGTTCTCGCCATCTGGCGGGAACGTCGACAGATTGCTGCCGGCCGGCATTCGCAGCAGATCGTAAGCCGCGTGGTTGCCGGTGACGGATCTGCACGCGGGGTCGTGAGCCACCAGAATAGCGGCCGGGGCCGCATCCATCAGCGCTTCCAGTTCCGCCGACCGCGCCCGCTCGCGGCTTTCGCTTGCGCGCAAGGAATCCTCGATCCGTTTCAACCCGCTGATGTCGAGGTTGATGCCCGCCCAGCAGGCGATCCGCCCCCGCTCGTCGCGGACGGGAACGCCGCGCGCCAGAATCGGATGCCACTTTCCATCCACACCGCGGAAGCGGTGCTCCATATCCCATCGTCCTTCCGTGCGGACGCACTCCTTCCACGCGGCCACCGTCTGTTCGGCATCGTCCGGGTGCAGCACTTCTCCCCACCCGAATCCGGAACACTGCTCCTGCGTCAGCCCCACCAGCTTCAGGAACGACTCGCTGGCATACGTGTTCCGTCCATCGGGATCGCATACCCACACGCCGTAATCGATCGATTCGCCAATGCCGCGGTACATCCTCTCGCTTTGGCGCAGTGCCTCTTCGGCGTGCTTGCGTTCGGTGATATCGCTCGCGGCGCCGAGCCATTCGACGATTTCGCCGTTCGCATCCTGCAGCGGGATGGCGCGCGAGTACGTCCAACCCAGGGCGCCGTCCACGCGCCGGACCCGGTGTTCCAGTTCGAAGATCTTCTTTTCCCGGATCGCTTCGCGGATGGCGGCCACCACGCGCGCCTGATCGTCCGGGTGAATGTAACGTTCGAGCCACGTGCCGCTCGGCGTATCCGTGTCGGCGATAAAATCGTGGCCGCGGAGTTGCCGCATCTCGCTCCAATCCGGATTCATGCGATACACTGCATCCGAACTGGCGGTTACCAACGCGCGGAAACGCTGCTCGCTCTCGCGCAGCGCCTCTTCGGCGCGTTTGCGGTCGGTCAGATCGAGGATCGTGTATGCGAATCGCCGGCTTCCGGATTGGCCCGTCCCCAGATAGCCGGCGGTCGCCAGCAGCCAGCGTTCCCGCCCGCCGGCATCCCGCCGGGCATACTCCATCGATACGGACTGGCCGGTGCGCCAGCTCTTTTCGTAAAGCTCGGCCCACGTTTGGGCGACTTCCTCCGAAATGCCGGTTTCGAGTGCGGGCGTGCCCGAAACCGACGCCCGCCCCACTCCGAACATCGCCGCCGCCGCCTCATTGCAGGAAAAGTGAACGACGCGGCCATCGATCAATTCGACGATTCCCCGCATCACCCCGGGGCTGTCGAAGAAGCTGCGCAGGATGGCTTCGCTCTCCCGCAGCGCCTCCTCGGCGCGCTTGCGGTCAGTGATTTGCTCACTGAAGATGATGATTCCCCCGATATCGCCTTTTGCTTGGCGCCAGGGGTGGATCTCCCAGCGTACCCAGTCCAAGTCTCCGTTGGCGCGGGGGAAGGGATCTTCGTCGCATGTTTCCACTGCACCGGCCAGGCAACGGCGGTGTACTTCTTTCCAACCCTCCCCTATTTCCGGAAAGACTTCGTAGTGACTGCGGCCGATGATATCCTGCTCGCCGAGGGAATAGTCTGCCATCCATCTCCGGCTCACCGCCAGGTATCGCATCTGCTGGTCAAACATCGCAATGGCGGCGGGCGCGTGTTCGACGAACAACCGCAACTGCTCCTCGCTGGCCCGCAGAGCCTGCTCGGCCAACTTGCTTTCGGTGATGTCCCGGTGGAAGCCGATCATTCGGGCGGCATGCCGCTGTTCGCCCTCGCCTTCGAAGAAGGTGCGGCTTGCGCCAAAGATCCAGTGGACCTCGCCATTCGGCCAGATGACGCGGTATTCCAGACCGGCCAACTCCTGCGATTCGGTCCCGGCGGATTTGTCCAAGTACTCGCGAACCCGTGTTCGGTCTTCGGGATGGACCCGCTCGAGCAGTTCCGGATACACGATCTCCGCATCGGGTGGCAGCCCCCAGACGGCCTTGGCTCCGCGGTCCCAAAAAGACTCGTGAGTCGTCATGTAGTGCTCGAACGTGCCTATGCCCGCGGCATCGAGCGTCAGCCGAAGTTTTTCCTCGCGGGATCGAATCGCCTCTTCGGCCCCCTCGTGGCCGGCCGCGCCTGAATGTGCCTGGATCAACGCGGTGGCCACGGCGATCAGGACCGCCGGCTCGACTGGCGACGGCAAGTACGCTTCCGCCCCGCTTTTCAGCGATTCCGCATACTCGCGACTGGGTTCGCTCCGGCTCGAGAGGTGCAGCACCGGAATGGAGGCGGTCCGCGGATCGGACTTTAGCCGCTTGGCGACCGCAAAGCCGTCCATGCCGGGCAATTCAGTGGCAAGAACGACCAGCGCGGGGTGTTCTTCTTTCGCCAGTGGCAGCGCATCGGCTCCGTTGGCGGCTTCGATGACCTCGAATCCAGCCGTGCGCAAGACTTCGCTGCGGCCGCCGCGAACCGCGGCAACGTGGTCTACCGAGAGGATCGTATGGCGCATCGCATCACCCTGAAATGACCACCGAATCCAATTGCATTCCGGGTTGGCCACCATGGCGGTTCATGCCCGGCGCCACATACCCTTTAATTCTATCTCACGGACAGGCGTGTGCGGCTGCCGGGGATTGGCTATACTATTGTTTTCCCCTTGTAATCAGGAGTTCTCTGACTCATGTTTGATCTGTTTCGCAGCCGAGAAAAATCGGTGCGCATCCTGTTGGGCGCACTGCTGATGGTGGTGGCACTGTCGATGCTGACCTACCTGGTGCCCAATTACGGCACGGGCGCTCCCACGCCGGACACGGTGGTGGCGTCTGTAGGCAGGGACGAAATCACCTCGGGCGACGTCATGCGCCTGATTCAGGCCACCATGCGCGGCCGCCAGCTTCCCCCCGAGCTGATCGCCACCTACGTCCCGCAAATGGTGGACGGGATGGTGGGTGAGCGGGCGTTGGCTTACGAGGCCACCCGGCTGGGCTTCGAAGTGAGCGATAACGACGTGCGCGCTTCGATCCAGCAGATGATCCCCAACCTGTTTCCCGACGGCAAGTTTGCCGGCAAGGACGCCTACGCCGCGGTGCTGGCCGAACAGCAGTTGACGATTCCGGAATTCGAGAGCAACCTGCGCCGCCAGATTCTGATCACCAAACTGCGCGAGGTAGCGGTGGAGGGCACCATCGTCTCCGAGCTCGAAATCGAGCACGCCTACCAGGAGCGCAACGAGAAAATCAAAATCCAGTACGTGAAGGTATCCGGCGACAAGTACCGCGCGGACGTCGCGCCGAGCGCGACGGACGTGGAGACGTACTTCCACACCAACCAGGCGCGCTACATGGTGCCGGAGTCGAGGAACCTGGCGATCCTGATCGCCGACCAGGCCAAGATCGCCGAATCCCTGGTTCCGTCCGACGCCGATCTGTTCCGGATGTACAACCAGAACAAGGAGCAGTTTCGCACCAAGGAGCGGGTACACGCGCAGCACATTCTGCTGAAGACCTCCGGCAAACCGCCCGCCGAAGACGCCAAGATGAAGGCGCAGGCGGAGAACCTGCTGAAGCAGATCCAGGGCGGCGCGGACTTCGCGGCGCTGGCCAAGAAATATTCCGAGGACACGGGCTCGGCCGAGAAGGGCGGGGACCTCGACTGGATCGAGCGGGGCCAAACGCTGCCCGAGTTCGAGCGCACCGCGTTTTCGCTGCCACCGGGCCAAACCAGCGGGCTCGTCAAGACCGAAGTGGGGTATCACATCATCCGTGTGCTGGCGCATGAACAGGCGCAACTCGCCCCGTTCGAGCAGGTGAAACCGCAGCTCGCCGCCAGTTGGAAGAACGACCGGGTGAACGACATCGTACAGCAGATCTCGGACAAGGCGCAGACGGCGTTGCAGAAAGACCCGCTGCATCCCGACGAGATCGCGGCCCGGTTTCACATGCAGGTGGTGCGGGCGGAAGGCGCGCGGCCCGGCCTGCCACTGCCGGAAATCGGCACCAACACCGATTTCGATCAATCCATCGTCGGCTTGAAGCAGGGCCAGGTTTCGCAGCCGGTGGCTTTGCCGGGGAACAAGCTGGCGTTGGCGGTGGTCACGGGTGTGATTCCCGCGCGGCCCAACACGCTGGCCGAAGTGGAGAATCAGGTGCGCGACGTCATCGTGCAAAGCCGGATGGCGGCGGCGGTCAAGGACCACGCCAAGGAACTTGCCGACAAGGCCAAGGCCAACGGCGGAGACCTGGCGGCGGCTGCCAAGTCGATGGGACTCGAAGTCAAGACCTCGGAGGAATTCAACCGGGCGGGCTCGATCGATGGCATAGGTCCGGCCAGTTACGTACATGAGGGATTCTCGCTGCCGGATGGCGCGGTTTTCGGTCCCCTGGGCACGCCGCAGGGTTCGGTGGTGGCCAAGGTGATCGCGCACGTGCCGGCCGATATGTCGCAGTTGGCTCAGACGCGAAACTCGATCCGCGACGAGATCAAGAGCCAGCGGGCGCGCGACCGCAACACGCTGTTTGAAAACGGCGTGCGCGAGGAGTTGCGCCGGCAGGGCAAGCTCAAGTATCACGAAGACGTCATCCGCCGCCTGGTGGCGCAGTTCCACAGCTAGCCCGATGCTGCGCGACCTGCTGGACCTCTACCGGTCGCTCACCGACCCGCCCCGGCTAAGCCATCTGCTGCACACATTGCTGGCGGGGTGGGCCGGCTACGCGGCGCTTTTCGCCGTGGTGTATTCGGAAACCGGCTTGCTGATCGGGTTCTTTCTCCCCGGCGATTCGTTCCTGTTCACGATTGGCGTAGTGGCGGGTTTCGGCGCGCTGGACATCCGCCAGGTGAATGTGTTGTTGATGCTGGCGGCGCTGATGGGCGATTCCACCGGCTACCTGTTGGGACGCCAGACGGGCCCCAAAATCTTCAGCCGGCCCGACTCGCGCTTCTTCAAACAGGCTTACGTCACGCGCACCCACCGCTTCTATGAGCGCTATGGCGGCAAAACCATCGTGCTGGCGCGCTTCGTGCCGGTCGTCCGCACCTTTTCCGCCTTTATGGCTGGCGTGAGCCAGATGCCGTACCTGCGATTCCTGCCTTTCAGCGTGTGCGGCGGCGTCGGCTGGGTCTTCCTGATGACCTCGCTTGGCTATCTGCTGGGCCAGGTGACCTTCGTGCAGCGCAACTTCGACAAGGTGATCCTGCTCATCATTCTGCTTTCGCTGTCGCCCACTTTCATCGAAGTGTGGAAAGCTCGCCGGAAGGCGTAGGCGGTCTTGACCGCTCCCTCTGGTCGCGGCTCCGTTGCCGTCGGGGCTGTGTCGGAGCCGCGACCATAGGGAGCGGTTGGGCTGCGATTGAACCGTTCATTTTCCGGGGCTCAACAGGTTGAAGCCGCCGCAGGCAGGGCAGCGGTAACTCTCGACGGGGCCGAATCTGCGCCAGCCCGTAGCCTGCTCGCGAAGATACTCTTGGGAGTGGCCGGCGCCGCAGCGCACGCAGACGTTTACCCAGGGATCGAGCGCCTCGCGGGGATCGGCGGCGCCAAAGTGAAATTCCCAGCCGTAGCGGCTCCAGCCGGTGCCGAAGACGCGGTCGGCCGTCCGCAGCGACCAGAGGAGAACGGCCAGGAAGCGCTCGTCACCCCGAGCGAAAAGGAGGAGCCTCTTTGGCCCCCAGCCGCGCACGTTATGGTTGTTCAGGAACGAGAGCGACGAGTAGAGGTCGCGCGTGGCGCGGTGAGCCAAGCCGGTCAACCGTTCGATCGGTGCGACGATCTCTTCCGGTTTGCGAAAAGGGTTGACGTGGCCGCCGCCGCGGCCGATCCAGCGGTAAACCCGATCGGTGAAAGTACCGGCATCGGGTACCGCTACGTACAGCCCCGCGCCCGGCTTGGCGACGCGGCCTATCTCACGTAACACCGCCTCGAGTTCGACAAAATGCTCCAGGCTATGGTTGCTGACCACGAGTTCGAAAACGCTATCGGCAAAGGGCAGACGGGCCGCATCGCCGCGCACCAGGTAGCCCGCCGCGCCGGTGACGTCGAACTTCAGGTCCAGGCGTACCACGCATATATCGGGCCGGACGGCGGCGAAACTGCCCGCCGCGGCCCCCAGGTCTAGTACGCGGGCTCCGGCCGGCAGCCGGCTCAACAGGTGGATCATGCTTGGCGCATCCCTCCGGGTAGGCGCGTGGGGCGCCTGCCGTCAGTTATAGCAAGGGTTGCACCCCCGCTGCGCCAGTCCCGGCGCGCCAAGCCGGCTGGAATCGAGAGGGAGTTCGAAATTCCCGCACCCTGGGGGCTTGCCAGCGCATCGAATTAACCAACGGGTATTCAAGACCCGATTAAGTTCTTGCGTGCGCTTGGGAATCCAATTAAGATATCGGAGTAGGCTTAGTCCGAATCTATCGGGGGCAGAATGATTTATTCTCGATCGTCCGAGTACGCAATTCGCGCCTTTGTGCACCTGGCCCAGGTGCCCGATGGCAGGTACGCCATGGTGAAGAATATCGCGGAGGCTGAAGACATCCCCGCGCACTTCCTGGCCAAGATCCTACAGCAACTCGCCCGCAAGGGACTTCTGCGGTCGAGCAAAGGTCCGACCGGCGGATTCGCGCTTCGGGTGGATGCGGGCGACATCCGGCTGCTCGATATCGTCGAGGCGTTGGACGGCTTGGCCCCCTACCAGCAGTGCGCCAGCGGGCTTGCCGAATGCAACGACGACATGCCCTGCTCGATGCACGATAGCTGGGTAGCCCTGCGTTCGCGTATCATGGATTATCTGGGCAAGAATTCGATCGCGGACCTGGCCAAGGCGCTGGAGCTGAAAAAGAAATCTCTGGCAGTCAGCAAATCGCGCAAGGCCAAGCGCGCGACCGCGAAACGAGCCTAGGCAACACCGCGTCCGAGCGAGTTGCATCGCCAGCGTGGGGTTGCGAATATGGATTCGGAGGCATGATGGGCCAATCTGTCCTTGTCCCCATGGTGGTCGAGCAGACCTCACGGGGCGAACGCGCATACGACATTTACTCCCGGCTGTTGAAAGAGAACATCATCTTTCTAGGCACGCCGATTGACGATCAGGTGGCGAATCTGATCATCGCCCAACTCTTGTTCCTGGAAGCCGAGGACCCGGAGAAGGACATTTCCATTTACATCAATTCCCCGGGCGGCTCGATTACGGCCGGCCTCGCCATCCTGGATACCATGGCTTTCATTCGTCCCGATATCGTGACGATCTGCGTGGGCCAGGCGGCGTCCATGGCGGCGGTGCTGCTGGCCAAAGGCACCAAGGGCAAGCGGTTCAGCCTGCCGAACTCCCGGATCATGATCCACCAGCCCTCCATGCAGGGTCTGGCCGGGCAGGCGGCCGATATCGACATCTACGCCCGCGAGATCCTGCGCATGCGCGAGATCCTCAACGGTATGCTGGCGGAAGCCACCGGCCAACCGGTGGAGCGCGTCGCCAAGGACGTGGACCGCGATTACATCATGGAGCCCGACGGGGCGGTCGAGTACGGCATGATCGACCGGGTGATCGCCAGCCGCGACATGGCGCCGGTGCCGATCAAGAGCTGATTGGCTTGCCGGCCGTGCTGATCGACATTTCTTCCGCACCGCCCCAGCGGCCCGAGTGGCTGCGCGCGCCCGCGCCGGCGGGCGAGAACTACCGGGACCTCCGGCAGATCATTTCCAGCCTGCGCCTGCACACGGTTTGCGAAAGCGCGGCTTGCCCCAACGTGGGTGAGTGCTGGAACCACCGCACGGCCACGTTCATGATTTTGGGCAACGTGTGCACCCGCCGGTGCGGATTCTGCGCGGTGGAAAAAGGCGCTCCGCTGCCGGTGGACTACGACGAGCCGCGGCGCGTGGCGGAGGCGGTCGCGGCAATGGGCCTCCGGTTCGCCGTGATTACCAGCGTCAACCGCGACGACCGTGAGGACGGCGGTGCGGAGCTGTTCGCGCTGGTCATCGGCGAAATTCGGCGGCGCGTCGCCGGTTGCGGAGTGGAAGTGCTGGTGCCCGATTTTCAGGGCAGCCGCACGGCCGTCGAAACGGTGCTCGCTTCCGCGCCGGACGTGTTCAATCACAATACCGAGACGGTGCCTCGCCTGTACCGCCAGGTGCGCCTCGGCGCGCGCTACGAGCGATCGCTCGACGTGCTCGAACATGCCAAACGAATTGCGCCGGCGGTACCCACCAAGTCCGGGTTGATGCTGGGACTGGGCGAGACCGGCGCGGAGGTGCTCCAGGTGATGCGCGACCTGCGCGCGCGGGGCGTGGGAATTCTCACGCTTGGGCAATACCTGCGGCCTTCCCCGAAGCACCTGCCCATCGTGCGCTACGTGCCGCCGGAAGAGTTCGCCGACCTGCGTTCGTCCGCACGCGAGATGGGGTTTGCCCACGTGGAGGCGGGCCCGCTGGTGCGTAGCTCGTATCACGCTTCCGAGTCGGGTGAGAAACTCATTTCGAGCCACGGATGACACCGATGAACGCAGATAAAAGCCAGGACTCTTATCCGTGTTTATCCGTGTTCATCGGTGGCCCTGATTTGTCTGCGGCTTCTGGCGCCGATGGCGCCGGCCGCTCGCGATGACGGCTTCGCCGATTCGCAGCCGGCTGCTGCTGGTGGCGGCGGCGATTCTGTTTTCCACCGGTGGCGCGGCCATCAAATCGGCCACTCTCACCGGTTGGCAAGTGGCTTGCTTTCGCTCCGGAGTGGCTGCGCTGGTTCTGCTGGCGGCGCTGCCCCAGGCGCGCCGCGGCTGGAGCTGGCGGATTGCGCCGGTGGCCGCGGCGTATGCCGCCACGTTAATCGCCTTCGTGATGGCGAACCGGCTCACCACCTCCGCCGACGCCATTTTCCTGCAATCCACCGCGCCGCTCTATCTGCTGCTGCTGGGCCCGCTGTTGCTCAAGGAACCCATCCATCGCGCGGGCCTGTTTTACATGCTGGCGGTAGCGGCGGGCATGGCGCTGTTCTTCGTCGGTGGCCAACCGGTGCTGGCGACCGCGCCCGATCCGCCGCGCGGCAACCTGGTGGCACTGTTTTCGGGCCTGGCGTATGCTCTGACGCTGGCTGGCTTGCGCTGGCTGGGCCGCCGCCCGGAATGTGACGCAGGACTGGCAGCGGTTGCCATGGGCAACGCGCTGGCCTGCGTGGCCACGCTGCCGATGGCGTTTCCGCTGCGATCCCTCTCCTTCGCGGATGGCGCGGTGATCCTATACCTCGGCGTGTTCCAGATCGGCCTGGCTTACGTTTGTGTGACGCGCGCCATGCGCCAGGTCACCGCCTTCGAGGCCAACACCGTGCTCTTGCTCGAGCCTGCGCTGAATCCGGTTTGGGCGTGGATGGTGCATGGCGAGCGCCCGCCGGCAATGGCCTTGACCGGCGGCGCCATCATCCTTTCCGCCACGCTGGTTCACACGTGGCGCCAGCGTCGCGCCTGACCGGCAGAGCGCGGCGGCACGCAAGACCGCCCGCGGTACCGGAGACGCAGGCCGGTAACGCCGGCGGTCTTTGCCGCCGGTCCGGCTTCCCTCAATCTTCCAGGATCAGGTGCGCCAGTCCATACTCGGCGGTGTGAGTCAGGGATAGCGAGATATGGCGCACGCCGAGTTTTTCCGCGACCCGCGCCGCCACGCCGTGCAGCCGCAGCGTGGGCTTTCCCGAGGGCAGGTTGGCGACCTCGAAATCCTGCCAGGTTACTCCGTGCCGCCAGCCGGTGCCGATGGCTTTCATGCCCGCCTCCTTGGCCGCGAAGCGCGCCGCAAAGCGCTCGAAACGGTTGGCCTTGCGCTCCACGTAAGCGATCTCCGACGGCGTGAAAACGCGCTCGATGAAGCGCTGGCCGTAGCGCTCGACCAGGTGGCGTACGCGCGGCACTTCCGCCAGATCCACTCCCGTACCGACGATCATTTGATCTCCGCGCCCGGCGTGGCCGGGGTGAGTCGCCCGTGCTGGACGCCCTTGGCGCCGATCAGCGCGCCCGCCAGCGAGCGCACCGCCGCGGCTCGACCGCGAATCACAATGCCGATCGCGACTCCCATGCGGCTTAGTTCACTCATTGCTACACATCGTAGCACTTGAGTCTTACCGCGTGTACTCGCACGAATCTAAGCGTTTGGGGATGCTCCGGCCTCTCTCTATCGCGAGGCTTTGTATCAGGGCACGGCTTCAGTCGTGCCGAATGATCGGGAAGGAGATTGGGCTTCAGCCCCTGCGGGCTTAGGAAAGCCACGGTGGCTGAAGCCTTTGGCTAGCGATGTGTTGCGGTACGCCTGAAGCCAGTGGCCTGATACAAGGCAGCCGCCGAGTTCCCACTTTAATGTCGCGCACCCGCGTAGATGGCACGCCGACCCGCTGATGCCGCAGATCGAGTGCGATACAGTTAGGTTTGAGCCGCGCCTGAATTTCCGCAGGGAAGTATTTGTCAGGGCTGCTTGTTCTGCGCGACGCGCTTGCGGTGCTCCGCCCACCGCTTTTTCTGCGCGGCTGCGATTCGCGCTCGCGCTGCGGGGCTCAGCACCCGTCTGACCGCCGGCTTGGCCGGTGCGGCGGTAGCAAGAGGAACGCGCTTTCCCTTGAGCTGAGCCTCAATGCGGCGAATTTGATCTTCGATTCTTTGTTTCTCCACCTGATAACCCACCAGGGCCATCCGCAGCGTGGTCGAATCCTCCAGGCTTCTGCCTCTTGCCATATGCGTCTCCCCGCATAACTATAACATACGAGTTGCGAGCTTGTGCCAAGATTAGTGTGAGATAGCGAGGAGGCATATTTGAAATGAGGGCGCTGATTCAGCGGGTAACAGAAGCCAAGGTCAACATAGATGAAAGTACTATTGGATCTATACGTAAGGGATTACTCGCATTTGTGGGTATAAGCCGTGTCGATACGACTCTCGATGCGGACTATGTACTAGGGAAATTGCTTGGGCTGCGTATTTTCCCGGACGAAGCTGGCAAGATGAATCGCAACGTAGCAGAGGCTGGCGGAGCGCTCTTATTGGTATCCCAGTTCACACTTTATGGAGACTGCCGTAAGGGGCGGCGCCCTAGCTTCGATAACGCCGCTACGCCGGAACAGGCGATTACACTCTATAACTACCTGGTCGAGTCAGCCAGACGCGGACCAGTACGGGTTGAAACCGGAGTTTTCCAGGCACACATGCAAGTACACTTGGTCAATGACGGCCCGGTTACCATCTGGATTGAGTCGGAGCGTACTTCCGTGCACGCCTGAGCCGCGGACGGTAGCACAGTAAACGCTAACCCAACCGGGCGGAACGTTATCCAGCCAGCGGAATCTCACCCTGATGTTCTTACGCCGGCTCCCCTACTGCCGGTTTAAGTACTTATCGTACAGTCGAGTCTGCTTGCTGCTCAGTTCGATTTCCTGGCCACGGATGAACACATGTTTGACCTGTGTCTGAATCTCCAGAGGATCGCCCGTAGTCACTATCAAATCGGCCAGTTTGTCTGTCTCGATGGAGCCAAGCCGATCGCCCGCGCCCCAGATCTGCGCCGGGTTAATCGTGATCGCCTTGAGCGCTTCGTCCTGAGGCAGCCCGAAGGCGACCGCCGTCGCGGCCTGATAGGGCAGGTTTCTCACGAACTGATTCTCGAAGGTGCCGAAAGCGAACTTAATTCCGGCCTTGTAAGCTTCCGCCGGCAGCGTGAACGCCTCGTCGTAGGGTTCGTCCTGCCCGCGCGGCAGCGCGAGGACTCTGCCCAGAATCACCGGTATGTTCTTGGCTTTCAGTTCGGCGGCGGCGCTTCCCAACTCGCGCGGCTGCACGATGACGATCTTCACGTTCTCCTTTTCGGCGAACTTAATGGCATCATGGATCGCCCGCGGCGTGGCAGCGGCGATTGCTACTGGGAGTTTGCCCTCCAGCACAGGCAGCATGGCCTCGTACTTAAGGTCGCGCACGAAACCAGCGAGACTGGCGGTCTTGGCTTTCTGGTAGCGGCGGGCTTCCTCGAAAAAGTCCGTCAGCTTCGCCATCTCCTGCTGGTAAGTGCGCATCATCTCGGTGAAAGTCCGCGCACCGGTTTCGCCCGCCAGACCGGCGACGTTCTCCGGCACGGGACCGCCGCGCCCACCAGTGGGGCCTAGCGCCGGAAACTGGACATACATCGCCGCCGGGCCGGATATCGCCATTTCTTCCCACGTCCGGCCAAAAGTGTGGATGAGGGCGGCTTGCCCGGAGATGTATTGCGGCGGACGGCCGCGGCCGCCGCCGCCCTCGTCGTTGCCGGCGCCGGCCGGGAAGGTCATCGCACTGGTAATGCCGGCGATCCGCACCACGGCGAAGTGTTCGCTATCCGGATTCACCGAGGCCAGCGCGCGTAGCTGCGGCATGAACTCGCCCAGTTCGCCGGTGTCCACTGTCTCGCGGATCAGCTCTATCTCGGAGAGCCCCAGGTTGGTGCCTGAGTCGATCATTCCCGGGTAAACTCGGAGACCCTTGCCATCCAGCACGCGCACGCCCTTGGGCGCGACCACCTTCAAACCTATCTCGGAGATTTTCCCATCCAGCACCAGAATCGACGCGGCCTTCACGGGCTCGCTCGACACCGGGTAGATATCCGCGCCGCGAATCAGCACGCTGTCGTTCGAAGCCCCGCCGGCGGCTATCGCGCAACCGATCAGAATCCCGAGCAGCTTCATTGGACTGGCCCCCTGCCGCCCGTTGGCTTGGGCTGGCTCTGCTTTTCCTTATCGAGCAACTTCTGTTTCTCCAGGGCTTTCGCCGGCCGGCCGTTGACGTCGTTGTTGCGGTCGAAATAGACCCGGCCGTCGATCAGCACCTTCAACACCTTCGCGTAGTCGGAGAGCGGGTACTTGTCGTAGATCACCAGGTCGGCGTCCTTGCCAGCCTCGATCGAGCCGACCCGGCTGTCAATGCCGAGTTGCTTGGCCGGGTTGATGGTCACCATGGCCAGCGCGTCGGTTTCGCTCACCCCGCCGTACTTCATCGCCTTGGCTGCCTCCGTGTTCAGGTGCCGAATCAGTTCGTCGTCGTCGCTGTTCAGGCTGACCACAATTCCCTTCTTCTGCATGAGGGCGGCATTGTAAGGGATCGCATCGTAAGCTTCGATCTTGAATGCCCACCAGTCGCTAAAGGTGGAAGCGCCGGTGCCCGATGCGGCGATCTCCTGCGCCACCTTGTAGCCTTCCAGCACGTGCTGCAGGGTGCGGATCTTGAATCCGTAATCGTCCGCCACGCGCAGCAGCATGAGGATTTCGTCCTCCCGGTAACAATGCGCGTGGACATAGCGTTTGCCCTCCAGCACCTCCTTGAGCGGCTCCAGCTTCAGATCCTTGCGGGGAGGGAGGGGATGCTCGCCGCGCGCAACCTTAGCGGCGTAGTCGTCCCATTCGGCCTTGTAAGCCTTGGCTTGGTTCAGCGCTTCGCGGATCGTATCCTCCACGCCCATGCGCGTAGCCGGATAGCGGGCGGGCACGGTTTGTGTGGCGCCGCGGCCGCCCGGCGGGTTGCCGGGCCGCTTGGGGTTCTCGCCCAGCGCGAACTTGATACCCGGCAGCGCGCCTTCGAAGATCATGCCTTGGGCGTCCCGGCCCCACCGCATCTTCAGCACGATGGTTTGCCCGCCGATGGGGTTCGCCGAGCCATGCAGGATGTTGGCCGCGGTCACCCCGCCGGCCAGCGCGCGGTAGATCGCGATGTCTTCCGGGTTGATGACGTCCTTGATATTCACCATCGAGGAGACCGCCACGCTGCCCTCATTCACGCTGCCATCCACCGCGATGTGCGAGTGGCAATCGATGATGCCGGGTATTATGTATTGGCCGCCCGCATCGATCACGGTCGCGTTCAGCGGCATCATCACTTTTTCGCCGACCTCGGCGATCTTCCCATCCTTGATCACCAGCGACCCTTCGAGCGTCCCCTTGGTCACGGTCATGATGGTGGCGTTCTGAATCACGATGTTCTGGGCGTACACAGGCGCCAGCGCGGCCAGCGTCACAATCCAGGATTTTCTCATTGGCTTTCTCCCGGCTCCTCGGCCCCGCCGCGTCCGCCGCCTGCCGGCGGTTCGGGTGCAGGCTTGTACTGCTTGCCGTCGACGAAGATCATTTGGATCTGCGTGTGGTCGTCGAACAGGTCGCCCTTGGTGACCACCAGGTTGGCGATCTTGCCGGCCTCGATGCTGCCCAGGCGGTCCGCCACGCCGTAGATCTCGGCGGGCGAAAGAGTCAGCGCGCGAATCGCATCCTGGCGCGCCAGGCCGCTGTCGATGGCCTTCTTCACCGCGCGCTGCAGTTCCTTCGGCTGATCCAGACCGTCGGTGTACAAGGCGAACGGGATACCGGCCTTCTGGAGCAAGCCGGGCGCCGCCGGTCCCTGGTCGACGTTCTCGAGCGAACGCATGGTCCGGTAAGCTTCCGGATCGGGATCGCGCGGCGCCTCGGTCCAGTGCATGCTCACCAGCACGGGCGAACCATATTTCTTGAGCAGCGGCGCGGCCTCGGGCCGGTACGCTTCGCGCATGCCGTATAGAATCGCCGGCTGTTGCAACTCCGCGGCGAACCGCAGCATACGATCCATTTCCACCAGCCTGTTGGCGGGCAGCAAAATGCGCTTGGAGTCGAGCACGCCCTCCAGCGCCCGGTCGTACGGCGGCCGCTCCATGCCGCGCGGCGACTGCGCGTAAGCCTCTTTCAGCAGCTTGTAATGCCCCGCATCCAGGTAAATCTGGCGGATGTAGGCGATGTAGCCCATCAGCGCATTGGGAAAGCCCGCGCCGAAACCGCCGGCGATTCCGCCGCCGCGCGAAACTGCCAGGTACTGGCCAACTGCGGGCGCCACCACCATTTCGCCGGCATGACCCACCGAAGCCAGGTCGATGATCGAGCCTTGCCCGCCGAATATGCCGCGCGCGGGAAAGGTCACGGTGGTTGTGAAACCGGCGCTGCGCAAGGAATCGATGCGGCGGTCGGATGGATCGATCTCATCGGCTGCCAGGACCCAGCTCGTGGTAGCGGGTCGATCCTCCGGCCCCATTGCCCGAGTCACCGGCGCCGCGGTAGTGGCTGGTGTTGCGGCGGGCGCCGGCGTGGGCGCGGGCGTTGTCGTCGTTTGGCCGCGGCCGCCGCGCCCGGCCGGCGGTGTCGCCGGCGCGAGACTGGGGATGCCAACCGTACTCATGCTGTCGATCAGCCCGGGGTATACCGTCATGCCTTCGCCGTCAATCACCCAGGCGCCGTCTGGAATTGACGCGTTCTCGCCAACCGCCTCGATCAGGCCGTTCCGTACCACCACCGTGCCTTTGCCGATCACCGGCCCGCTCACCGTGACGATCTTGGCGTTGCGAATGGCCAAGGTCCGCGGATTCTCGGCGATGGCCCACGCGCTCAGCAGCAGTAAAGCCGCAACCAGTTTCCTCATAAACAAGACTGTACACCGAATTGGGGCGGGATCGCAGAGGTTCCGGCTTCAGGGCTTGCGGAACGTCAGGCAGTACTCGTTGCCCGCGCTCACCAGCCGCGTCTGAATCTCGCGCATTCCGGCGGGCACGATGTCGATAGGAGCCGAGGCTGATCGGGTCTCGCTGGCATAGTAGCCCCGCGTGAACGGATTCTTCCGGTACTGCCCGGTCACAACCTTCTCGGTTTCATCGACGATCATGATCTTGGTTCCCGGCTTCGCGACGCGGATCATCTCCGCGATAGCGCGCTCCTTGTCGCTGAAGAAGTTGATGCCGCCGACGTGATATACGCAATCGAAGACCGCGTCGCGAAACGGCAGCCGCTCGGCTTCGCCATGAAATAGATTCGCGCCACGCCCCCAGCGCTTCACGTTGCGGAGGCATTTGCGCAGCATGCCCCAGGACAAATCGAGACCGAAGAACTCGATGTCCTGCCGAAGGAAAGGCAGGTTGCCGCCGGTCCCAACCGACACTTCAAGGACGCGCGCACCGGCCCGGATCTCGAGCTCGGGAATGAACCCCAGCCGGCGGTCCGGCTTGCGCGAAATCCAGTAGTAGAGCCGCTCGGCAATGTCGTAGCCCGGCGCCAGGCGGTCATACATGGTCTGGTACTTTCGGTTTGGCCCGGACACCTCCTGGAGAAACACGGCGATTCCCTCGCGGATCGGGTAACTCCGTCCGGATTTCGGATGGATCAGACAGTTATCGCCTAACTCCAGAGGGTCATGCGTCTCCGGGTCGCCCAACAAGTCCAAGATCTGCGAATCTATGGCCATATCACACTAATACGGTCTCTTATGGTGAATTGTTTCCTTATGTTCCATGCACCAACTGAGACCTGCCCGCCGCTAACGCGCCAACCCCACCAATCCGGCCGCGAACAAGCGGTCGTCCACGCGGCCCAGGCGGCGTACCACGCGCGGCACGACCAGCGGCGTGTGGTGAATCGTCATGAGGTATTCCGGAATCGCCCACACGTCATCTTCCGCTGTCATCCAATGAATGGAGTCGAATCGGCGTAAGTTCACGGGCCGCGAGTAATTGCGCAGCGTCTTCTCCCGCCGCAAATTGTAATAGTGCTCGAAGTACGACATCGCCAGTTCGCGCAGTCCTCGATAAACCGGCTCGCGGTAGCGCAGCCCGGAATAATTCGACTTGGCGATCGCGCCCCAGCAGCCGTCGCGGCGAAAGATGGCCAGCACGTGATCGTCGTCGCGCACCGCTTCGAGATCGAGCAGCAGCGGCGGGAAGCCAAGCGCGCGCAACGCGGCGGCGCCAAACAGTGCCCCTTCCATGCAGTGCGCCTTACGCTCGCGCAGCACGCGCCGGGGCGAGCCGCAGGTTGGCCCGTCCGGTTCCTTGTTATAGGCTACCTCGTGGTCCAGAAAGTGCTGGATCTTCTCCGGCGTGCTGAGACGGCGGAAGACGGCGCATTCGGCGGCGGAAAACGAATCGCGGGGCATTGGGCTCGGGCCTCGTTAAGCAATCACTGTACCAAGCCTCACGGTCGGTTCTGGTCGGGTTCAGCCGTGAACGTAGAGACCCCCGGAGCTACTCCCGCCGCCAGACGAACTCACCGTTGACGATAGTGGCTACCGGGCCGCCGCGAAATGTCCGTCCGTGGAACGGGGAATTGCGGCTGCGGGAAAACGACTGGTTCACGTCGTAGGTCCAGTTTAGTTCCGTGCTGAAGATCGTGACATCGGCCGGCGCCCCGGGCGCGAGCGTGCCGCGGCCCAGGCGCATGATGGATTCCGGACCGGTGGTGAACAACTCTACCAGCCGAGCCACGGTGATCTTGCCCGCATGAACAAGCTGGTCGAGCGCCAGGCCGAGCGCCGTTTCGAGACCGATGATGCCAAACGGGCAGCGCTCGAATTCCTGCATCTTTTCGCTGCCCGGGTGGGGAGCGTGATCGGTGGCGATGGCGGCGACCGCGCCGGCGGCAATGCCCTCCACTAAGGCGGCGCGGTCGCACACGGAGCGCAGCGGCGGCTTCATTTTGTAATCGCTGTCATACGCCGCCATGTCTTCATCGGCGAGTGAGAAATGATGCGGCGTGGCTTCGCAGGTGACCGCCAGGCCGTGCTGCCGCGCGTAATCCACCATGGCCACCGCGTTGCGCGTCGAGATGTGGGCCACGTGGTAGCGCGCCCCGGTCAACTGCGCCAGCACCAGGTCGCGGGCCACCATCACATCTTCCGAAGCGGATGGGATGCCGCGCAATCCCCAGCGGACCGAGCGGGCGCCTTCGTGCATATCGCCGCCGGCGGCCAGGTTCGTGTCCTCGCAGTGCTGGATGATGGGCAGGCCGTAAGAGCGGGCAAACTCCATGGCACGCCGCATCACGCGCGCGTTCATCACCGGCAGTCCGTCATCGGAGATGGCAACCGCGCCGGCGGCCTTCATGGCGCCGATGGCGGCCAGCTCTTCGCCGGCGCTTCCCTTGGTGATGGCGCCGATGGGGAAGACGTTCACCGGCGCCAGCCGCCGCGCGCGCTCCACGATGTAACTGGTGACGGTGGCGCTGTCGTTCACCGGCTTGGTGTTGGGCATCGCACAGACGGATGTGAAACCGCCGGCCGCCGCCGCGCGCGCGCCGCTCTCGATGGTTTCGGCGTGTTCGAAGCCCGGCTCGCGCAGATGCACGTGCATGTCGATAAAACCAGGAGCCACCACCATGCCCGTGGCATCGAAAACCTCGCCGACGGGTGCGATCAGGTTCGGCGCCACGCCCACAATGCGGCCGTCGGCGATCAGCACGTCGGCGATGCCGTCGGTTTGCGATACCGGATCGATCACGCGGCCGTTGCGGATGACCATGGGCATGGGCTATCCAATCACCCTTTCCAGCACCGCCATGCGCACCGCGATGCCGTTTTCCACCTGGTTGAGGATCACCGAGCGCTGAAAATCGGCGACCTCGGAGGAAAGCTCGCGCCCGCGGTTGATGGGGCCGGGGTGCATGACGATGGCGTCCGGCCGCGCCAGGTCCAGGTGCTCCAGTTGCAGGCCGTAGAATCGGAAATATTCGCTGGCCGGAAACGACGCTTCGTGCTGCCGCTCCAGTTGCACGCGCAGCATCATGATCACGTCGGCGTCGCGGATGGCCTCGCGTATATCGGTGGTCAGGGAAACGCCGGGGGCCAGTTGCGCCAGCTCCGCCGGCAGCAGGGACGCCGGGCCGCAGAGCACGATGCGCGAGCCGAACTTGGCCAGCAGGTGAACGTTGGAGCGCGCCACGCGCGAGTGCGCGATATCGCCGATGATGGCCACTTTGAGGCCTTCGAGCGACGGCCGGCGGTCCAGAATCGTGCGCGCGTCCAGCAGCGCTTGCGTGGGATGCTCGTGCGCGCCGTCGCCGGCGTTGATGATCGGCGTCGGCAGGTGGCGCGCCAGAAAGTGCGGCGCGCCGGAGGCCGCGTGCCGCATCACGATCGCGTCCGGCCGCATGGCGGCGAGCGTGTTCAGCGTATCCACCAGCGATTCGCCCTTGGAGACGCTCGATCCGGCTGCCGTGATCGAAACCGCGTCGCCGCCCAGCCGCTTGGCGGCGATTTCGAAACTCGTGCGCGTGCGCGTCGAAGCCTCATAAAAGAGGTTGACGATCATCTTGCCGTGCAGCGTGTCGAGTTTCTTGAGCGACTGGCTCTGGATGGGCTGGAAATGCTTCGCGCGCGCCAAAATGGCTTCGATTTCGGCGCGGTCGAGCTCTTCGATCCCGAGCAACCCGGCCGGCATCGATTACGCCTCCTGGGCGGCGGCCCGTTCCACCAGGAGGACTTTCTCCATGCCGTCCACTTCCTGGAATTTCACTTCGATGATCTCCAGGTCGCTGGTTTGCACCTGGCGGCCCACGAAGCGCGCCTCAATCGGCAGCTCGCGATGGCCGCGGTCGATCAGCACCAGAAGCTGCACGCGCGACGGCCGGCCGTGATCGAACAGCGCATCGAGCGCGGCGCGAATCGTGCGCCCGGTGTACAGCACATCATCGGTCAGAATGATGTCCTTGCCCTGCACCGAAAACGGGATGTCGGTCGAGCTCACCACCGGCTGAATATCGACGGTGGTCAGATCGTCGCGGTACAGGTTGATGTCCAGAATGCCGGTCGGAACCTTGCGGTTTTCGAGCGCCTCGATCTTTCGCGCCAGCCGTTGCGCCAGCGGAACGCCACGGCGGCGGATGCCGATGAACGCGAGCTGATCGAGGTCCTGGGTCTTCTCGAGTATTTCATGCGCCAGCCGCACCAGCGTCCGGTCGATTTCCGAAGCGCTCATGAGCTGGGCCTTTTCGCGGATAACAGACATATCGGTTCCCAGGACAGGGTACCACGCCGCCCGCGAATGGTGGGCTTGCACGCGGTAAACCTCACCCGCAAGGATGAAAATCGAAACTCGCCGAGCCAGCGAAGTGGGGCAGGTCCCCGACCTGCCAACGCCGCTATGGCCGTGGCCCGGTGCGCACGGCTGAGCCAGGAAAACGAATCTGCCATGTCACTTCGGGTGCGGACGAATTGACACGATGAAGTAAGTGGCTCCCTGGATCAGCAAATAAAAACGCCAATCGCGGTTCACGCGGGCTTGCCAGAGGTCCGTGGCCTGATCGTACTTTTTGGCGCGCAACGAGGGATGGTTGAAGTCCTTCGCCAATAGCCGGACTTGCTTCTCGAAGGCTTTTTGAATCGCTGGCGGCGCGGCGCGGTAGTCCTTCTCGGAACGCCGGGTATGTGCCCAGGTCATTTCAGGCTAAGAGGCCTTCGCGACCGTGCGGCGCTTGCGCCCTTTGAGAGAATCGATCATCTCATCAACGGTGTTGAAAGGACCGCGCACCCGCCCCTTGCGTACGTCCTCCAACCCTTCCACAATCGCACGATCCAACATCACCTTCGGCGTCAGCGTGATTCTACCCCGCTCCACTTTCGCCTCCAGGATGTCGCCGACGGCAACACCAATCTGCTCCCGGATCCGCTGCGGGATCACAATCTGGTACTTGTTCTTGACGGTAACGATCGACATAGCTCTTGGAAAGTCGAACTGTTCAACTTGATCATATCAGGCCCGTCCCCGCCCTGCACGCTCCCCACCCGCGCCGCGCGACCGGGGGATGACGGAAACATCCACTGCTTATGAGTTCGTTCGCAATCCGGCAGTGGGATCCGCGAGGCTTCTCTTCAAAAAGCTCTGTATCAGGGCACGGATTCATCCGTGCCGAAGATCGCAATAAAGGTTCGGGCTTCAGCCCCTGCGCCCGCAGCAAAGCCCAGTGGCTTATGCCTTCGGCTGTCGATGTGTTGTGGCACGGCTAAGGCCGTGCCCTGATTATGATACGAAGCCAGGCGCGGAGTTCCCACCGCGACGCGCGCTGAATTACCATCAGCGGTGGTAACCCATCCATGGGAATCAAAACGGTATGCGCGGGACTGGCGGTGGCGCTTTCGCTCGCGGCGCAGACGCCTATCAGCGTTCAGGTTCTGAACCAGACCAACCCCAACGCCGGGCTGAACGGCCGGCTTCAATCCTTTATGTCCACCGCGTTCCAGCCCGCCGAATGGGATAACGCGTTCTTTAGCAACTTGCCCGCCGCCGATGGCTTGCTCTGGCAGCTCGCGCCGCAACACATTCGGCTGCAGCCAGTCTCCCAGGGTGTCCCTATGACCGGGCCCAACGAGTGGGACTTCAGCACACTCAATGACGTGCTGCTCCCCGTGCTCAATACCGGCGATCACAGCCCCGAGCTGCAGCTCGCCACCGCGCCGGCATTCATGAGCGACTCGAGCGGGCACATCCTGACGACGCAGGCCAACTTCCAGGCCTTCGCCGCTTACTGCGCCAACGTGGTGCGTTATTACAACACCGGCGGATTCGACGTCAACGGGACGCACTACCAGTCGCCGAGCCCTTACCACATCACCTGGTGGGGCATCTTCAATGAGCCGAACATCAACGGTCTCACCGCGTCGCAATACGTTACCCTCTACAACACCGTGGTGCCGGCCATGCACGCGGCCGATCCCACCATCAAGTTCGTCGCCATCGAGGAATCCGATTTCTCCGGCCAGTCGCAGGCGTTCGTCCCGACATTCGTCCAGCAAGTGACGGCCCCAGTGGATGTGGTGGCGCTGCACTATTATTCGACCTGTAACCAGACCAGCACCGATCAATCCATCATGGGCAGCATCCCTGGGTTTTTGGCGGATCTGAAATACGTGGAGGGTCAATTCGAAACCAACCCCGCGCTCCGCAACGTTCCGGTCTGGATCACGGAGAACAATGTCAACGCCGATTACAACAACAACGGCATGAGCGCCTGCAACCCGGGAGAGGTTTACCACACCGACTACCGCGCAACCGACGCCTTCTTCGCGGCCTGGCGTCCCTATCTGTTTTCGCAACTGGCGCAGGGCGGCAATCAGTCGCTTTACCACTGGGACTTTGATGCCGACGCGGAGTTTGCCGAGGTCGACTACACGTTGGGCACCACTTACCTCAGCTATTGGACCGATTACGAACTGGCGCACCTGTTTCCGTCGCCGCCCGGCGCGGCCATTTTGCAGGTGAACAACTCCGACCCGGGCGCGCTCGAAGCGCTGGCCGTCCGCAACGATGACGGCTCGGTGGCCATCCTGCTGGCCAACCACGCCGTGCGCAGCTCGAGCGACAATAACGGCCCCGGCGTTGCCGCCAACGTCACGCTGGACGTCTCCGCTCTGGGCTCGTTCTCCACCGCCAACGTCACCGCCATCAACGCCGGCACCAGTCCCTCGGGTCCCTTGCTCGCTAACCAAACGGTCGCGGCGAACGGCACCATCTCGATCTTGTTCCCAGGTTACGGTGTGGCGTTTGTGCGGTTGGCCCAGGCGCAGCCGCAGATCTCGGCGGGCGGCATCGTCAACTCAGCCACCTATGCGGGCGGCGGCGTCGCGCCCGGAGAACTGGTCGACATCTTTGGGCAGAACCTGGGACCCGCTGCGGGCTTGAGCAGTCAAGCCAGCGCGGGCGTGGTGCCCAATGCGTTGTCGGGCGTGCGGGTGTGGTTCGACGGCATTGCCGCGCCCGTCCTTTATGCCAGCGCCGGTCAACTGAACGTGGTGGCGCCCTATGCGATTGCGAGTGAGACCAGCACCAGCGTAAGGGTCGAGTACCTCGGCGCGTTCTCGCCCGCCGTCAGCGTCCCGGTGCTCGCGGCGCAGCCGGGCATTTTCGCTCTGAACGCCTCCGGCGCCGGGCCGGCCGCGGTTTTGAACCAGGACTACTCGGTGAATTCGCCCGCCCATCCGGCGGCGCGCGGGGACTACATCATGATCTATGCGACCGGCCAGGGTGTCGCGTCGCCCGCCGGCACAGACGGGCTGATCGCCCTGGCCGCTTCATCGGGCCCGCCGCCACCGGCGTTGACGGTCCTGATCGGCGGCCAGGCAGCCACGGTATCCTATGCCGGAAACGCGCCCGGGTTTGTCGAGGGTGCGCTTCAAGTGAATGCCATGGTGCCTGCGGCCGTGACGCCCGGCAGCGCCGTTTCGGTTGTCATCTCCGTGAACGGCGCGGCAAGCCCGGCTGCGGCCACGATCGCGGTTCAGTAGAGAACCGCTTCAATCGCCAACGACCGCTAGGTCGAAGACCGCGCCCGCGCGGCGCGAAGAAAAGCCGCGATGACGCTCCGAACTCCTGATGCGGCGGAATTTGGGTTGAGCCAGGTTGCCTGTGTCAGAGGTAGGATAGACGATCGGTTTTTGTCGTCTGTCGAGCGGCGGGCCCCTGCCCAGGCGAGACAGACGACAAAAACCGATCGGCCTGCGCCGCCCGTTCCCCATCAGGAGGGTCAGCTCATTTTCCGCATCGCGCGGAAAACACCGGACAACGTCAGGAGGTCGGACTCTCGGCTCAGCAGGCCTGACGGCCCGCGCCACGGAGCCGCGGCCACACGGAGCGGCCGGCACCGCCACTACGTACACGAATCGTCAGATCTGGTACTGCACGTTCTCCGGGTTCTCCCGCGCGGCGTCCGACTTGTGCAACAAATCGGCCAGAGTGGTCCGGTCCAGAACGTCCGAAATGGCGTCCCGCACTTCTCGCATGATGATGCGCGTCCCGCAGTTCTCTACGTCCTTGCACTCGGGACAGGGCCGGTAAGCGGTCTCGCTCGCGCACGGGATCGGCGCCAACGGACCCTCCATCATCCGAATGATGGACCCCACCGTCACCGCCGATGGCGGCCGGCTCAAACGGTAGCCTCCTTTACGCCCCAACTTGCTCTCCAGCAGGCCGTGACTCTTGAGATCCAGCAGAATCGCTTCCAGGAATTTCAGTGGGATGGATTCTTCGCGTGCGATGGAGCCGATCATCACCGGCCCCTCCCGATACCGCCGGGCCAGGATCTGCATCGCCTTCAGCCCATACTGGGTCCGTTTTGAAATGGTACGCATCGCCTCTATCTAGATTACCCCGAAGCTGACAGCCAAGAGTCGAAAAGCGGCCTGACAGGGCACTGCCACCTAGTTTTGGAAAAGCCTCGGAGTGGTCGGCGTTGTGGGGCGGACCCCCTGGTCCGCGCGGGACGCCCTCGTCCCGCTGCTTTATCGACGAATCAACCACTTGCCCGCGCCAAAAAGCCGGCCAGGGGGCCGTCCCCAGAGGGGACCCCGGGACGAGGGCGCGTCCGCCCCACAGTGGATGCAAGCGCCCGGTGACGGGAAAACTAAGCGGCATTGGCCTGACAGGTCCGCGCACCATGCCGCGACTTAGGGTCGGCCCCATGCGGCAAATGCTAGCGTCCGGAGCTGCCGGATCACCCGTTTTTCGACCCGCGCCGAGTCAGTATCGCGACCGCGCCCGGACGAGTGTGCTGGGCGAACCGGTTCGGTTTGGACTTCGCGTAATCGAAACGGTATTCGGCGCGGAGTCCGTTAACTCGTCTCGCCTTGACCTTAGTTTGCGACGTGTTCTTCATAATCGTGTTGCTCCACCCTCGTGGCGCGGCGGGCGCTGATGACGCGAATACGGCCCGGCTTCAACTCCGTAAAGGAAACCAACAGGAGGTGCTTCGCCACGGAATGTCCAACGACGATCTCGCGGGATTCGTCCACCGAATGCGCGTCGTCCGGGGAAACTCGCGTCAGAGGATTGCTGAATACCGAAGTCGCCTCGGCAAAGCTCGTACTCCCTGTGGTTGGACCGGGCTTTGCGTCGACCCCATTCGAATACCAACGGCATCGCGTCGTTCTCAAGAATAGCGCTTTCGCCAACTACACAATCATCGCCGGGGTTTTCTCTGGGCCACTTCGCAGCCAGGGCCTTGGTCGGGAACGTCTCTAACGTGGGCGGGGATCTTGAGCTGGAGCTGGCCCTGGGCGGTCGTTTGCTTCGCGTCTGTGGTCTGAGCGGTGAAGACGAACGAACCGGTTTCGGTTGGAGTGCCGCTGATCACGCCATCGGAGCTGAGCGAAACGCCGGCCGGGAGCGCGCCGCTGGTCAGCGTCCAATTCTGATACGGCCAGGTTCCTCCGCCCCCCATGAGAGTCTGCGTGTAAGCCTTGCCGGCCGCTCCATCCGGCAGGGCCACCGGCGTTCCGTTGCCGGGCGCTGGCGCTGCGGCGTAAGGCACGCCGATGGCTCCGCACGGCGCGGTTACCGGGACGAACACCGCTAAGGCCATGCCGTAGTCTCCTGGTCCACAGCATGGCAGTACCGTCGTAGCGGTAGTCTGGTCGAAAAAGACCAACCCATCGAAGTCCTGGGCGAGCCGCGATGTGGGCGCGAACTCCGCGATTCCGTCAGATTCAGCCGCACCGATGTCCCTGAACTCGAGCCCGCCCAGCAGCCAGGAAGACGCGGGGTCGTTCGCGTCCGCCAGCCCCAAATTGAGGATCTGTTGCGGCGTTCCGGTTTCGTGGAAATAGTATTCCGCACTCCCCGCAAAGGAATCGAGGGCGGGGTATACCGCGAGGTTGTATCCCGTCACCGTAGTGCAGGGCGCTGAACCGCAGTCCGCCGTGTACGCTCCAGAATGGAAGGCGGTCCCCAGCGTCACGTAGTCCTGTCCGAAAACCCCCGCCAGCCACCCGCCCATCGTCTGAGGCTCCTTGTTGATGTGGCCGTTGTGCGCCCAGAGGATAATGCGCGAGCCGGGGGGCGCCTGCGCCGCGATCCACTCGGCATTGACGGCCATCGAAGCATCCCGCGAGGCGTCGGAATAGCCGGACGCCGCGTATTGAATCGCCTGTGAGACAATCGTCGCGCTCTGAATCGCCCAGTCCACCTCTGTTGCCGACATCGTCTCGAGGTACTTGGCGCGATTGGCCTGAAGCTGGCTGACCACGTCCTGGGCAGCGGTTTGAGCCGCCTCGTACTGCGATTGGTTGGAGGCGGTCGGAGTTGCAATATCGACGTAAGTGATGAACGGGGTGATCAGGCCGTAGCTGGAGTTGACCGAAGGCAGCAGGCTGGGATCGGCCTGCTGTACAAAGCGAACCACATAATCCATGGCGACCACTGGGAACTGCATGTCGAAACCGAGGAACTGGATGGGCCCCTTGCCGGAAGCGTTGTACTGGCGCATCCACTCGATCATGTCCAGCACTTCCTGCGTGTTCCAGATCCAAAAGTACATCCCCTGGAGCAACTGCGCGGGATCGCCAATACCGGTAAGCAGGTAGTCGTTGATGCGGGCCGCCTCGGGCATGTTAGCTTCCATGGCAAACACCGTGAACCCCATTTCCTGGACCAGAAACGAGACCAGCCGCGCATCCATGCGAAAGAACTCCGAGGTGCCATGGGTATCCTGGCCGAGGCCGACGATTTGCGCGTTGCCGACGATGTCTTTGAGCGGCATCAGTTCCGTGAAATCGGCGTCGGGATCGAGACTGGTGAATGGAATGGCGTTGGCCTGGATCCACTGAATCTGCTGCGACGTCGGATTGGGGAAATACGGCTGGCCGTTGACGTCGATGCTCAGTTTGTCGAACCAGGCCGTCCCCGGACCCTGGAACTGGACGCCGAATTCCAGTGTCGCGGCCCCAGCGGGTACTTCGAGGAAACAGTCGTAAATCTGCCAGCCCGAAGAAGCTGTCGAGCCCTTCGTGTATGAATACGCCACTTGGTTGCCCTGAGGGTCGAGTGCTTCCACAAACAGGCTTGCATACACGTTGCTAACGCCCCCTCCCAAGGTCTTGAAGAAGCCCGAGAGATGGAACATCTGTCCCTGGGCCGGGCTGGCCGTCAGCGTCTCGTACGCGTGGGCGAACTGACCGGCGCTCGACGTGAGCGACGTGATGCGCAGGCTCTGCGTTCCGTCAACCGCGGTGCTGGCGTCGACGGCATATTGAAAGGCGGCCGTACTGGAAAGGGTCCAACCGGTTGGGACGCCGCCCGACGAGTTCTCGAAGCTCAGGTTCAGAGCCGGCTGGCCGGACAGCAGCGCCGCCGCGAACGCTTCGAGCAGAAGCAGCCGCCACAGGCACGCTGAAGCAGTCGAAAACAAGCCCCGGCGCCGGGTGCGGTTAGCAGAGATATCGATCTCAAACTCTTTTATCCATCCGCACAAATTGGTTCTGACAGCAGCAAAGAGCTGCGTACGCATATCGCATTCCTCCCACATCTGAACGCTTGGACGCAGGTGCGTTTACACCGGTTACACGCCTGTCAATGCCACGAATCGGCAACCAGGGCCGCCTCGCCGGAACGTCTCTCAGCCGAGCTTGCCGCACGGAGCGACACCGCATGAAACAGTCAAAAACCTGCCCCGTGCTAGAATCTGAGGCACATTCGTGAAAGCTCAAGGCAACAGGCTCGTCAAACGTACTCTTCTCGGTCTTGTCCTGGCACTCTTCTTGATAGGGGCGGCAATGCAGGCCGCCCGTATGATGTCGGATGTCAAAGAGGAGGGGCAGCTCAACAATTGTGAAGGCAACATCGTCTGGCAGGCATCTCAAATCTTCCCTCTGCGGAGCGCATTCCGCCCCATCGAACATTACCCGCAAGTCATCTTCCCATACACACCTCTTTACTATGTTGCAGTGAGGGTTGTAAGCGGCGTTCTGAAGGACCCTTTGCTCAGCGGCCGGATGGTTTCGATGGCGGCGGCGCTCTGGATTGTAGGCTTGTTCGGATTGACCGTGCTGAAGGCAACGCGTGGGTATGCACCCGCTGGGATCCGGTGCTTCGCTTCGGCATGCACTTGCGCCTTGGCCTTGCAGTTGCCGGCCATGATATGGGTTCCGTTGGCGAGGGTGGACCTGCTGGGGATTGCGCTTCAGTTCTCCGCGCTCAGCGTCCTCTGCATCCGGCGATTTCGATTCCCAAACCAAATGGCGGCGTTCTTCCTGCTGCTGCTCGGCTTGTACACGAAACAATCTCTTCTAGCCATCCCTGCCGCCTCGGTGTTGCTGATTGGTCTGATCCGGCCTTCCAGGGCGCTCCAGTTGGCCGGCGGCTTCGCCGCGACCGGCCTCGCGGTCTTTCTGGCATTTGCCTGGGTCACCGATGGTGGCACAGTCCGGCACTGGATCATTTACAATGTGCACCCATTTAACCTGTTGGCTGCGATTAGACAAGAGTATTTGGGCTCCAAGGGTCTGGTGGCGGTGATTGCCGCGGGGCTGGCGGCTTTCTGGCTTGCGATTCCGCCAGCGAGCCGCGCCAGGTGGCGCGACCGGCGGGCGCTGGTCTCCGCCCGTCTGTTGCACAGTCGGTTGCGGCGGGTGGGCTTGGGTTTCGGACTCGTGGCGACCCTCGGGTTCCTCTGGTCTCTTGGGAGCGGTAAAGAAGGGGCCGACATCAACTACTTCCTCGACTGGCAACTCGCGCTGTGCCCGCTGACGGGAGTATTCCTGGTCTTGTGTCTGCGCGAATGGGAAAAGCAAGACCACGGAATGGCCATTCTGCGGCCGCTCCTCGTCCTCCTGCTGGGAGCTACCGCCCTGCAACTCGGGGTTGATTCCATGTACGCCTGTAATTCGGCCATCGGATTGGGAAGGGAAGCGCGCCGCGAGCGCGCGGCGGCTCGCCGCGAAGAAGCGGAGCTTGTCAAACTGATCGCCACGTTTCCGGGACCCGTGGCAAGTGAGAACACCGTGGCGTTGGTGCGGGCGGGCAAGTCTATTCCATTCGACCCAGGCCTCTTAAAGGCGACTGCGGAGACCGGAGTATTCGATGAAAACCCTCTGCTCAAGAGAGTGTCGGACCGGTTCTTCGATGCGTTCGTCCTTACCGACAGTGCATCCCAGTTCTTTAGCCCGCGCATGCTCGAAGCGATACACCAAAACTACCAACCTTACCCATTCAACGGCCGGCATTACCTCATTTACGTCCGAAAAGGGTCTGCGGCGGCAAGAGATGTTTCCCCTGTGGCAGACTAGAAACCCGCGGCGCCGACATCGCGCCCGAGTTCTCAACTGATTGCAAGAGGCGGACCGGAAACACGTAGCCCTCTCCCGATTCGTCAATCACGCGGTTTAGGGTTTGCCCCGGTTGTTGGCGTACAGCCAGTTTATATGGGGGTCCGGTGGGATTTTGGCTGGGACGCAGGGATTCGAACCCCGATACGCAGATCCAGAGTCTGCAGTCTTACCGTTAGACGACGTCCCAACTGCAAGTTCATTTTAGCACCGCGACCGAGCGGAATTCATCCGCCGGCCGTAGTACACTGAATCTTCAACATGCGGAACTGGTTGCGGGCAGGCTTGGCGCTCGTAGTGTGTGCGGCGGGGGCTCAGGCGGTGGATTGGAAGACGCTCCAGCCGCAGGGTTACGTGAGCGACTTCGCGGGAGTCATTCCCCAGTCCAGTCGCGCGCCGCTCGAAGCTTACTGCGCCGCCGTCGAGCAATCGACCGGAGCGCAGATGGCGCTCGTCACCATTCCGTCCCTCGAAGACGAACCCATCGAAGACGTTGCCAACACCATTTTCCGCGCCTGGGGCGTGGGGCTGAAGGGCAAGAATGAAGGCATCCTGATGCTGCTGGCGATCCACGACCGCCGCAGCCGGCTCGAAGTCGGTTATGGCCTGGAGCCGATTTTGCCCGATGGCCTGAGCGGCAGCATGCTGCGCCAGATGCGCCCCGCGCTGCGCCAGGGCGATTACGGCGATGCCATGCTGGCGGCCGCCGAGACCATCGGCAGCGCCATCGCGCAGGCCAAGCACGTGACGATCACCGCCAGCCTGCAGCGCCGCTACCGTCCCAGCGCTTCCGATTCCATCCCCTGGCCGCTGATCGTGGGCGGAATCATCCTGCTCGTCTGGCTGCTAAGCGCGGGTGGGCGGCGCGGTGGTGGATCCGGCGGCGGCATTCTCACCGGCATGATTCTGGGTAATCTGATCGGCGGCTCCTGGGGCGGCCGCGGTGGCGGCGGATTCGGCGGGTCCGATTCCGGCGGCGGATTCGGCGGTTTTGGCGGCGGCGATTCCGGAGGCGGCGGAGCCTCCAGCGACTGGTAGGTGCGGCATGGACAAGCGACTCGATCAACTGGTAGAGAAACTGAAGAAGGCCTACGGCGAGCGGCTGGTATCGGTGGTGCTCTACGGCTCGGCTGCCGCCGGCGATCATCACGCCGGGTTTTCCGATTTCAATATTCTGTGCGTGCTCAGCGAGCTCGCGCCGCGCGAGCTGGCTGCGTCCGCCGAGCCGTTCCGTTGGTGGCGCGAGCAGGGCAGCCCGTCGCCCCTGCTGCTCACCGAACACGAGCTCGCCACTTCCGCCGATTGCTTCGCCATCGAGTTCCACGACATGCAAAGCCATCACCGGCTGCTCTTCGGCAAAAACGTCATTCCGGCCCTGGTGGTGGAAGATACCTTCTACCGTGCCCAAGTGGAGCACGATCTGCGCGCCAAACTCCTGCGGCTGCGCCAGAAGGCTTCTGGAGTAATGGCGGACCAGGACCTGCTGCGCCGCCTGCTGCTCGATTCGGTGTCCACGTTTTGCGTGCTCTTCCGCCACGCGTTACTGCTCGATGGCGTGGCAGCGCCCCCGCAAAAACGCGATGTGGTGCGGCTGGCGCACGAGCGATTCGACATCGATCCCGCGCCGTTCGAAAAATTGCTGGATGTGCGCGAGGCGCGCATCAAACCCAAGGAGATGGACCCGCTCGCCGTGCTGGCCGCCTACCTGCGCGCCATCGACACGGTAATCGATGCGGTGGACCGCCTGCAGAAATAGGAGAGACAAGTGAAAACTGCGCTGATTGTAATACTGGTGCTCGTGGTGCTGGGGGTGATCGTCGGCGGCAAGTTCGTGAGCGTCCGCAATGACCTGGTCACCCAGCGCGAAGCGGTGACCAGCCAATGGTCCGACGTGGATGTGGCGCTCCAGCGCCGCGCCGACCTGATTCCCAACCTGGTGAACACGGTGAAAGGCTTCGCGGCCCACGAAACGGAAGTGTTCAAGGATATTGCCGACGCCCGCGCCCGGCTCGCCGGCGGCCGCACGCCGGGAGAGAAGATTCAGGCCAACCAGCAGCTCGATACCGCCATCTCACGGCTGTTGGTGATCGCCGAAAACTATCCCCAGCTCAAGTCCAACGAGAATTTCCTGCGCTTGCAGGACGAGCTCGCCGGGACCGAGAACCGCATCGCCGTCGAGCGCCGCAAGTACAACGAAGCGCTCCAGCGCTACAATACCTCCATCGCGCTTTTCCCCGACAACCTGGTGGCGGGCATGTCGGGCATGGCGCGTAACGACGCGTACTTCCAGACCGAACCCGGAGCCCGCACCGCGCCGAAGGTGCAGTTTTGATGGCCGTGCGGCCGGGCGTCGGGTGGCAGAGGTCCGCCGGAGAAGCATCATGCGTTTGGGACAAGTAAAAGTCGAAGGCCGGCTGATCGCGGCGGTTTGGGAAGGCGAGTTGGCGCGGCCCATCCCCAGCCATACCACGCTCGATTTGATCAAGCGCGCGGAGACCGAGAATCGGCCGCTGTCCGCTTTGGCCGCCGAGCTGGCCAGCCGCCACGCCGAAAAACTCGCTCCCGTGTTGCCTGTGCAGCCCCCCGAAGTTTGGGCCTGCGGCTGCACATATGAAGCCAGCTCCAGCTTTCGCGACGCTGAGCACGGCACGCGCGAGGGCATGTACGCCTACGTGTATCGCGAACCACGGCCGGAGATCTTCTTCAAGGGCACCGCGCGCGTCTGCGTGCCTTCGGGCCAGCCCATCGGCATCCGCGCCGATTCGCGTTTCACCGCGCCCGAACCGGAGTTGGCCGTGGTGCTGGGCAGCCGCGGACGCATCGCGGGCTATACGCTCGCCAACGACGTTTCCGCTTGGGATATCGAACGCGAGAATCCGCTCTACCTGCCGCAATCCAAGGTCTACGACAGTTGCTGCGCCCTCGGCCCGGCCATCCTCACCGCCGATGCGCTGCCCGATCCTTATGGGCTCGAAATCGCCTGCACCGTCGAGCGCGGCGGGCAGGTTATTTTCGCCGGCTCGGTTTCCACTTCCACGCTGCACCGGCGCCTCGATGCGCTCATTGCCGCCCTCACCTTCGCCAATCGCGTGCCGCTGGGCACCGTGCTGTTGACCGGAACCGGAATCATCGTGCCGCAGGAAGCTGCGCTCACGCCCGGCGATATCGTCAGAATCCGCGTCCCCGAAATCGGCGAGCTGGTCAACACGGCGGCAAAGGTCGGATAGCGCGCGCCCGGGCGCCGGGAAGATAATTCGAGACGACTCTCCGAACTCCCGATGTGGCGGAATTTGGATTGAGCCAGGCTGCCTGGGGTAGGATAGACGATCGGTTTTTGTCGTCTGTCAGGATGGGCCGCCGGCCCGCGGAATTCCATGAAAAACCCGGTAACGCCGGCGATCTTGTCGCCGGTGATTTGCCGGGATTCGCGGAACTTCGACCCGGTTTTTCGACCCTGTCAAGCGGCGCGCCCCTGCCGAGGCGCGACAGGGGCGAAAGACTACTCCGCAGTTCTGGGAATCGCGGGCAAATAGCGCCAGCGGTAAGTTGTGGGGCGGACGCCCACGTCCGCGCGCGACCCCTGGTCGGGCATCGCATGAAAAACCCCGGTAACGCCGGCGATCTTGTCCCCGGTGAGTGGAAAGGGAAAAGCATGGCGGCATCGGGCCCGACGGCCCCGGTGATGCACGGGCAAGCCGCGCCACGGTTCTCCGCGCCAGATCTCGCGTTACTGCTTGGCCGGCAGAAAACCAGCCAGAAAGATGGGAGTCCAGGTGTTCGAGTTCGGCCCCTGGCGCAACACGCGGAACTGCACAGCGTCGCCCGGTTTCAGCGTGGTCTGCACCTTCTTGACATCCTCGATGCTGTTGACATGCTGGCCCGCAATCGCGATGATGACGTCGCCCTTTTGCAGCCGGATGTCCTCGGCAAAGGAATTGGGCTCGACCTCAATCACTCGCACGCCGCCCTTTTCTTTGATTCCGAGCGTCTCGATCTGCCGCTCGCCCAAGGTCTCGATGGTCATGCCGAAGCTCACCGCGGTGCCCTCCTGCTTCTGCTCCGCTGCTTGGCTGCCATTGCCGAACCGCTCGGGGAAGATCTGCGCCAGGTCGGCCACCTGCACCTTGATGTTCTGCCGCTTGCTTTCCCGCACGACCGTGATGTCGAGTGTATTGCCCACGGTGGTCGAGGTCACTACGCCTGTCAGTTGATTGCCGTCGTGAATCGGCTTTCCGTTAATCGCCACCACCACGTCGCCATCCTTGATTCCGGCCTTGTCCGACGGCCCGCCTGGCGCCACCGATTCCACAAACACTCCCTCGGAGACGCCGCTGGCCTTCAGGTTCGCCGCCGTTCGCGGGTCGTCCGACGGGCTGAAAGAGATGCCGATGCCGCCGCGCGTTACTTTGCCGTCCCGGATGATGGCGTTGTACACCATGGCAGCGCTGTTGATGGGCAGCGCGAAACCGATGCCTTCATATCCGCCGGACTCCGATGCGATGGCCGTGTTGATGCCGACCACCTCGCCGCGCATGTTCAACAGCGGGCCCCCGCTATTGCCCGGATTGATGGCCGCATCGGTCTGCAGAAAACGCTGGAACTGCCGATTAGCGTCCTCCACCTCGCGGTCCTTGGCGCTGATGATGCCCGCGGTAACCGTCTCCTGATAGCTGAACGGGGAGCCGATCGCCACCGCCCAGTCGCCCACCTGCACAGCGTCGGAGTTGCCGATTCTCGCCGGTTCCAGGCCGCTCTTGCCGGTCACCTTGATCACCGCCAGATCGGTCACTGCATCCGAGCCCACCAGTTTGGCCGGGTATTCGGCCACGTCGCCATGAAACTTCACCTGGATGCGGTCGGCCTTGTCCACCACGTGGTTGTTGGTCAGAATGTAACCGGCCCGGTCCACCACCACACCCGAGCCGAGCGCTTCGGTGCGATGCGAGCGCATGTTCGGACCGCCTTCCCCGAACGGGTTGCCGAAGAAGCGGTACAGGAATTCGTCCATCCCGCCATTGCCGCTGCCATTGCCATTGCCTTCGCCCTGGTCGCCTTCGTCCGGCTGCAACGGGCGCCGCCGCTGGTGGGGATTTTGCGTCATTTTCGGCAGGTAGCTGGTGGAAATGCTCACCACCGAGGGTTCCACCTGCTTGGCGATCTGGGTGAACTGGGAGGGCAACTCAACCGCATTCGGAATCGTCAGCGGCGTCGCGTCCGGCGCGAAATTGCCCGCGTTCGAGCGGGCAGCCTTCACTCCCGTGCCGACCAGCGTGCCGATCACCACGCCGATGGCCAGCGTGAACACAATCAGGGTGAATGAAAACAGCTTCTCGGTTCGTAACCTGTCGAAGAATTTCATGGAATGTCCTACTCCTGCGCTCCAGGCCGGCCGGAATCGAAATGCACCGGTCTGCCGGTTACTCTAGTTAAGATGGATGTGGCCGCGAAGCCCATGGTTTCACCTCCACCAGCACCACGCCTCCCAGGATCAGGCCCGCGCCCGCCGCGGCTCGTCCGGAAAGACCTTCCCCGGTCAGGAAATACGAAGTCAGCCACGCCGTCACCGGCTCGAGCATGTATATCAGTGCCGTACGGGTAGAAGTAGTATAGCGCTGCGCCCACGACTGGATGGTAAACGCCAGTGCGGTGGCCAACAATCCTGTCACCAGTATCGCGCAGACCAGGGACGGGCGCCACTGGACGTGCGGCTTCTCCACCCACCACAACAGCGCCCATGACCACACGGCCGAGGTCGCAACTTGCGTCACCGCCAGCAGTTCGAAACTGACCCGCCCCGAGTAGTGCCCCAGCGTGACGATCTGCGCCGCGAAGGCGAAGGCGCACGCGAGCGTGAGCAGGTCGCCCTGGCTGATCGCTCCGATGCTGCCGTGGAGCGTCATCAACCCCATCCCCACGGTAGCCACCAGTACGCCCGCGACCTCCGAGACTTGCGGCCTGATCCGATAGACCACCGCCGCCAGCACCGGCACCAGAACCGAGCACAGCCCCGTGATGAATGCCGATTTGGGCGCGCTGGTGAGCCTCAGGCCGAGCGTCTGCGTCAGGTAGCCGGTAAACAGCAAGCTGCCAATCAGCACCCCGGCGCCCACCGATTTCCAGTCGCGCGTGCCGGCCGCCCGGTCGGAGCCGTGACCGGAGGGAGCGGTTGTCTTGCCCACCCCGCGGAATATCGCTACCAGCGCGATCGTCGCCAGGGAAAACCGCAGCGCCAGAAAATACAGCGGAGAGATGTCCAATAGCGCCGATTTCACTACCACGAAAGTGGCGCCCCAGATCAGCGCGTTCCAGACCAGCAGCGCCTCCGCGGCGCGCTCCCGGCTCAGTTTGGGCGTTGACAGGCCGATGCGCCTGCCCCACTCGAAGCTCACCGGCCATCGCTCCCCGGCTCGGGAAGTTGCGGCCCGAGCAACAACAGCATTAGCAGAAAAATGCGCTTCAGCCCCAGGTCGCGCCCTTCCGGCCGGAACCATTCCTGCAACGTGTGCGCGCCGCCGCCCAGGCCGCCCGCGCCGATGGCGATGGCCGGCGTGCCCAACGAGAGAGGAATATTGGCGTCGGTCGAGGCGCAATCGAGACGCGACCGGATGCCCAGGTGCCCGTCCACCGCCCGGATATATTTAAGGATGGGCGCGTCGTCGGCCAGCGCCGCCGCCGGCCGCGAGCCGATCTCCTTGAGGCGCGCGGCAACCGGGCCGCCCGAAGCGCGCTGGTTCTCGTTCTCTCGCGCACGGTCCACTGCGCGTTCCAGCGCCTTAACCAGGTCGTCCATCTTCTGGTTGCTTTCCGAGCGGATGTCGATCTTGGCGCGCGCCGCCTGGGCAATCGCGTTGACTCCCGCGCCGCCTTCGATCATCCCCACATTGATGGCCGACTTGGGCGAGCCTTCCAGGCCGGTTTCCGCGAACAGAGCCACCGCGCGGCACAGCGCATGGACCGGGTTGCCGACCCCGAAGTCGCTCCAGCTATGCCCGCCCGGGCCGTTGAATACGGCCTCGAAACGCCGGCTGCCCAGGGCCCGGCTGGTGATGTGGTCGGTGTTGGCGCCATCCGCTACCACGAAAGCCGCGATGCGCTTGGCCAGCCCCGATTGCTTGCACAGATAGCGCATGCCGAGCAGATTGCCTTCGCCTTCCTCGCCCACGTTGGCCACCAGCAGCGGGCGAAGCGCGAATTCGGGCAGGCGCGGCCCCGACTTCCACGCGCGGGCGAAGCTCAGCAGCGCGGCCAGGCCGGCCCCGTTGTCGCACACGCCGGGTCCGCGAAAGCGCCCATCGGTATCCACCTCGATGTCATCTTTTGACCGCGGCGCGATCACTGTGTCCAGGTGCGCCGTCAGCGCCACGTACGGCCCATCGCCCACAGCCGCGATCACGTTGCCCGCGCGGTCGATCGAGGCTTCCCAACCGAGCGCGCGGAACTGCTCCAGGAACCAGGCCGCGCGATCCGCCTCCTGAAACGTCGGCGCGGCGATGCGGCACACTTCCAGGTGCTTCTCGTTGATCCACTGCTTCTCGCGGGTAAACCATTGCAGGCATTCCTTCACCCCGCGATGATCCGCCAATTGGTTGAGATTCACCCCGTCCGCCGCGCCGACCGCCATACTGTTCGAGTGTAGCAGCCGCAAAACGGGCACAAGCACGAATTTCGCTGCTCTTGCGAAACTTCGTGCCTGTCCCCGCTTTGCGAGGCCGCGCGTCGCCGTGGGCCACTCTCTTTCGCCCTTCGGGCTCGCATATCCAAGCCGTCAGCCCGCCCTACCGCGCGTCCGTCGACTTGGCCTCTTCGAGCGCCAGAGCGATCACTTCTTCCATCGAATTCACGTAGTGGATGGTCATGTCGGCGATGTGCTCGGTCTTGAGGTCTTCGCGGACGTTGACTTCGTTTTCCGCCGGCATGATGACTTCGCGCACGCCGCTGCGTCGGGCGGCCAGCACCTTCTCTTTGATGCCGCCGACGGGGAGCACCTGGCCGGTGAGCGTGATTTCCCCGGTCATGGCGAGGTTCGGGCGGATGCGGCGCTCGGTCAGCATCGACATCAGCGCGGAAGCCATCGTGATGCCGGCCGAGGGCCCGTCCTTGGGGATGGCGCCGGCCGGAACGTGGATATGGATGTCGATGGACTTGAACAGCTCGGGATCGATGCCGTATTGGGTCGCTGCTCCGCGCACCCAGGTGAGCGCGGCCTGCACCGATTCCTGCATCACGGGTCCCAATTGGCCGGTCATGATGAGGCCCTTGCTGCCGCCGGGCATGCGGCCGGCCTCGATGAACAGAACGTCGCCGCCCACCGGCGTCCACGCCAGGCCGACCGCGACCCCGGGCCGGCGGGTGCGCTCGGCCACCTCCGTATCGGTGCGGAAACGCGGCGCGCCCAGATCCAGCTCGACGGTCTGCGGCGTCACCTCGATCTTCTCGTTCTTCTCCTTGCGGCCTTCGGCGATGCGGCGCGCCTGCTTGCGGCAGATCGAGCCGAGCTCACGCTCCAGGTTGCGCACTCCCGCCTCGCGCGTGTAACGGCGAATCAGGAAGCGCACGGCATCGTCGGAGAATTGAATGCTTCCATCGGCATCCAGACCGTTCTCCGTGATTTGCCGTGGAATCAGGTACCGGAAGGCGATGATGACCTTTTCCTGTTCGGTATAGCCTTCGAGCGAAATAATTTCCATGCGGTCGCGCAGCGCGTCGGGAACCGGGTCGAGCACGTTGGCCGTAGTGATGAACAAGGTCTTGGATAGGTCGAAGGGGACATCCAGGTAATTGTCGCGAAAGGTGGAATTCTGCTCGGGGTCGAGCACTTCGAGCAGCGCCGAGGCCGGATCGCCGCGAAAATCGCGCCCCAGTTTATCCACCTCATCGAGCATGAATACCGGGTCGTTGGCGCCGGCCCGGCGCAGCGCCTGAATCACCTGGCCCGGAAGCGCGCCGATATAAGTGCGGCGATGGCCGCGGATCTCAGCCTCATCGTGCATGCCGCCCATCGAAATGCGCGCGAACTTACGGCCTAGCGCGCGGGCGATCGACTTGCCGAGCGAGGTCTTGCCCACCCCGGGCGGCCCGACGAAACACAGGATGGGGCCTTTCAACACGGGGCGAAGCTGTAACACGGCCAGATAGTCGAGGATGCGGTCCTTGACCTTTTCGAGGTCGTAGTGATCTTCGTCGAGGATTTCCGCCGCGCGCTTGACGTCCACCGGCGAGCCGGACGACACGCTCCAGGGCAGCGCGGCCATCCACTCGAGATACGTGCGGGCGACGCCGTACTCGGGCGAGGCGGTGGAAATGCGCGCCAGGCGGTCCAGTTCCCGCATGGCTTCGGTCTTCACTTCCGGCGCCATGCCGGCAGCTTCCAGCTTGGCGCGCAGATCGTCGATCTCATGCGAGCCGTCTTCGCCTTCGCCCAGTTCTTTCTGGATGGCCTTGAGCTGCTCACGGAGATAGAACTCGCGCTGGCTTTGCGAGAGCTGGCCCTGCACCTGCGATTGAATGCGGCCGCGCAGTTCCACCAGCTCAAGCTCGCGCGTGAGATGCAACAGCACCTGGTTGAGCCGCGCCAGGCCGTCGGTCTGTTCCAGCAGTTTCTGCCGCTCCACGTGCACCAGGGCGGGCAGGTTGCCGGCCACGAAATCGGCCAGCCGGGCCGGTTCGACGATCTGCGCCGCGGTGGCGGAGAGGTCGTCGGACAGGTTGGGCGAGGCGGAAACGATCTGCTGAAACAGACCAACCACGTTCTGCCGCAGCGCCTCCACTTCGGGCGTGATGGCGGGATCGATTTCTTCCAGCCTTTCGATCCGCGCCCGCAGGAACGGCTCGGTAGCCGTGAACTCGCGTATGCGAATGCGCGCGGAGCCCTCGCAGAACAGCAGCAGGTTGTCGCGCGGGACGCGGATGGCCTTGTGCATCACGCAAAGGGTGCCGATTTCATACAGGTCTTGCGGCTTCGGCGCATCCACACGCGGGTCGAGTTGAGAGACGATGGCCAGGGAGCGGTTCTCGCCCAAGCTCTGCACCAGCGCCACCGAACTGGGCCGGCCGACGGTGATGGGCAGCATCGCGCCGGGATACAGAACCACGTCGCGCACCGCCAGAATCGGAACGTCCTCGATCAGCGCCTCAGTCGGTTCGGCCATTCGCTCAGTGTACCGCGAGGTAGGGCACGCTCTAGCTTGCCAACGCCGCTTTCAGGCGCGTTGTTGCCTCAGTCAGGCGCCCTTGGGATAGCAGCCCAGCACGCGCAGAAAGTCGGCGATCTCTTCCAGGTGACCCAGCGCCTTGCGCGAATTCGGGTTGTCCACGTGGCCGATGAAGTCCAGATAAAAAAGATATTCGTAAGGCTTGCCGCGCAGCGGGCGGGATTCGATTTTGGCGCAATTGAGGTCGCGCAGGGCGAACGCGCTCAGCGCGCGAAACAGCGATCCGGGAATATTGCGTGTGCTGAATACGAGCGAGGTCTTCCAGACCGTAGCCGGCGGCACGCGGAGCGGATGGCGCTTGGCATACTCGGGCGTGCGCAGCAGAAAAAAGCGCGTGAAATTCTGCCGGTCGCTTTCGATCGACCGGCGCAGAATGCGCGCTCCATAGATTTCCGCGGCCACCGCCGAGGCGATGGCGCCCGCGTCGGTGAGTCCTTCCTCGACCACCATTTTCACGCTGCCGGCGGTATCGTAATACGGAATTCGTTCGATTTGCGGGTTGGCGAGAAAGAAATCCAGACACTGATTGAGCGCCACCGGGTGCGAGAAGACGCGCTTGATCCGGCGGAAGCCGACGCCTTGGGGAGCGATCAGATTGTGAACGATACGCACGCTGGTCTCGGCCACGATCGGCAACTCGAAATGCAGCAGGTGATCGTAATTCTCGTGCACCGACCCGGCCAGCGTGTTCTCCATCGGCACCATCGCGCCGGCCACGTTGCCTTGTTTGAGATTGCGGAAGATGTCTTCGAACCGCACGCAGGGCAGCACCGCGGCGGAGGCCCCCAGCAATTGGCGTACCGCTTGTTCGCTGAATGCGCCGCGTTCGCCCTGAAAGGCAATGGCGGGCGAGCGGCGCTGGCGCGCGGTCTTCATTGTCCGGCTCCCTGCCAGCGGCGAATCGCGGCATCGGGCAAGCCGAGCAGATCCAGTATGCGGTCCAGGCTGTGATCCACCAGGTCCATCACGGTTTGCGGGTGATGATAGAAACCGGGGATGGGCGGCGCGATGATGGCGCCCATCTCCGCCAGGGCCGTCATGCTGCGGAGATGGCCGAGATGAAAGGGCGTCTCACGCACCATCAGAATCAGTTTGCGCCGTTCCTTCAGGGTCACGTCGGCGGCGCGGGTCAACAGATTGGAAGTGATACCGTGAGCGATGGCGGACATGGTGTGGATGGAGCACGGGGCAACCACCATGGCATCCACCGGATAAGAGCCGCTGGCGAGCCGGGCGGATATATCTTCCGGCGAGTAGGAATGGTCCGCCAGCGCGCGGATCTCGGTAATGTGTTTCCCGGTTTCCAGAAACAGAGTTTTCTCACCCGACCTGGTCCACACCAGGTGCAACTCCACACTTTCGGTGGCGCGCAGCCGCTCGAGCAGCCGCACTCCGTAAAGTGAACCGCTGGCGCCGGAAATGCCGATGACGATTTTCACCTTGCTTCAGCCTGGATCATAGCATGGACCGTGGCGCAGGCAGTCTTGCCTGCAGCGTCGACAGTCGTGTCGACGTTTCCTGGCAACGGCGGAGTGGGGCGCAACAAAGAAATGTCGAGATGAATCCCGGCACTGCACTGCCCTCGCCACGTTGGCGGAGTGAACTGTGAGAAGCAACCAGCGGGCCGCGAACCTCGCCTACAGCCGCTTGAGCATCTCCTTGGCTTCCTGAAGCCGCGGGAATTTCTTCTCGGCATCGCGAAACTCGCGGGTGTGCACGCGGCGGCGTGCGCCCGAATGATTGACCGGAAACCGCAGGTGCAGCATCTCGTGGAACACCACATACTCCAGCGCCAGCGGCGGAACGCCCGGCCGGTCGAAAATGCGGCTGATCACGATGGCGTTGTGCGAGGGATCGAAATGCCCCAGCATGCCGCGCGCCGGCCGGCGGCTCCAACCCAATTGCGGCCGCCCCATCAGGCCATCGAAATACTGCGCGTTGAGGCGCTCGAAAATCTCCTCCAGATTGTGATGCTGTCCGGCGGGCCCGGAAATGAATTTGCGCCCGCGGATCTGCCGCACCAGTTGCGCCTGGCGCCGCATGTCGCGCCGGTTCAGATACAGGCGGTAGCGGTGCGCGTACATGGCCGGCACCGGCTTCCGGTAAAGCTTGCCGAGAAGAATGAACGCCAGCGCTTCGGTGACCGGGGCCGGCGCGCCGGCCAGCAGGTCGCTGATCCGCACCCGCAGGCAGCCGTCCCGCAGCGAAATGGAGCTATCCGCGTTAGCGAACTGGCAGAACTCGACGCGCAGGCTGGGCAGCGGCGTGCGCGGCCGGAGGGCCCGGAAAACGCGGGCGTAAATCTGCTCCGGCGTTTCGAAAAACAAAAGAGCGGTCAGGCTGTCGCTCTCGATCATGCTGTCTTCGCCCGGCATCGCGGCTCAGTGCGCCGAGTATTGCTGTTGCGGCTGATTGAGCACCACGTCAATCGTCTTTGCTTCCTCGTCGATGTCGAAAACGTGCCCGTAAGTCTGGTACCCCTTGGCGTTGACCTGAATCAGGATGCTGCCTTGCGGGATGGCCGGCACCTTGGCGATGCCATCCTGGTTGGTGCGCATTTCATAGGTCGTGCTGACGGCCTTGCCGTAGCGCTCGGCCGGGTGTTTGGCGTTGGCCTTCCATCGAATGATGACCTCGGCGCGGTCGATGGCGTGGCCGCCCGGCGTCTTTACCGTGATCTCGAGCTCGGTCATCGGCTGGTCGGCCCAGGCGATGGAAAGCGCCAGGCCGGCGAGCCCGGCAACCAGTACCAAAAGGCAAGCACTGCGATTCCGCATACTTCGATTATCGCCGATGCTAGAATGGAGTTGTAGTACCCACCGTGCTTCTCAAGAGAAATGGGGGCGCAACGGATTCGACGGGATTGAATCGGGGTGGGGAGGCGTGCCGGGTTCCGAGCTCCCGTAAAACGATCGGAAAAACAGAACTGCCAATACGCAGTTTGCATACGCTGCC
>Ga0187871_10000134_pt1 | contig 67530 bp, 69 predicted proteins | sample June2016WEW_16_1_FD_132988 | JGI IMG/M metagenome (GOLD analysis project Ga0187871, IMG submission 132988) | Peatland microbial communities from SPRUCE experiment site at the Marcell Experimental Forest, Minnesota, USA - June2016WEW_16_10 | ecosystem: Environmental > Terrestrial > Soil >...
CAAGGCGGTTCGTACGGTGTGTTCACGAAGATAGGCGGCAAGCGGAACCGGCGCGCCCTGGTCAAAAAGAAATTTCTTTTTACCTGGAGGGCGGGCAATCCTGCCCGCAGCCGCCTTTCAGGCGGATCTCCCGCCAGCGCTCAACTCGGGAAAGAGCACCCCGATCGTCCGGCTTGGAGGTCGCAGCCCCCACGACGCCATGGTCATCGCCGCAAGGATCAACGGGGCAATGACGTGAAACCCGTAAGCGCCGTAGCCGCCGGCCGCCGCGCACGATGCGGCCGCGCCCGTCAGATCGAAGAAGATGCCGGCATACGCCCATTCCTTCAGCCGTGGATAACGCGGCACGAGTATGGCGATCGCCCCTAGCACTTTCCAGAATCCCAGGATGGCGAAAAAATACATGGGATAGCCCAGCACGGGCACCACGCCATGCACGTTGCCCAGAAATTGTGCGATCTGCCCCGCACCGCCGCTTCCGATCAAGCCGGCTACAAGAATGGTAGTTGTCCAATACGTAATAGTTCTTGCTTTCATCGTCAGCCCAGCCCCCCGACTACACGCTCCAGGTTGCCGACGAACTTCCGCCAGCCCCACGTTGCACCTTTAAAGTTGGCATCCTGTCCCGCCCCGAACCCGGATTGCTCCATGCGCACATGCGTGCCGCCCGCCGTCGGCGTCAACGTCCAGGTGACCACGCTTTCGAATCCCAACGAGCCCCAGGTATAAGCGAGGCGCTCATGTGGTTCGACCACCAGGACTTCACAGTCGATCACGCCATTCCATTTCGGCGCCGGCGTGGCGCGAAAGCTGAACCGGTGCCCGACGACCGGCTGGAAATCGTTCTGCATCAGCCACTCCTCGATCAGGGCTCCTTGCGTGAGCGCCCGCCATATCTTTTCCGGCGGATGCGCCATCTCCCGCTCGACGATAACGGAACGCCTCGTATCGGGTGTAATCATTGATCCATCCTTTTCAAAATAGATTCAAGACGGTCGAACCGTTCCCGCCAGAAGGCGCCATAGGCGCTCACCCAATCGACCAGGGGCGCCAGGGCTTGCGGCTGTGCGCTGTAGTGCGTCTCGCGTCCCGCGCGCCTGTCGCGCACCAGGTTAGCGTGTTTTAGAATGCCCAGGTGTTTGGACACCGCCGGCTGCGAAACTCCGGAATGATCGGTCAGGGCATGCACCGTCAGTTCCCCGTCGCGCGTCAATCGTTCGAAGATCGCCCGGCGGGTCGGGTCGGCCAGAGCCCTGAAAACATCGTCCGCTATCATAACTATTCAGTTCTTGGATCACCCGTGGCGCACGCTTCAGCGTGCCGGCGGGACTTTTAAGTCCCGCTTTAGGGGAGGCGGGGCCTCCCCCGCCGAATTACCAATCCAAATGCGTAATCTGAATCAGATTCCCGCAAGTATCGTCGAGCACCGCGATCGTCGATCCCGTAGTCTTGGTGGGCTCCTTGGTGAACTTGACGCCGTGCTGCTTCAGCCTCTCGTACTCCTTCTGGACGTCCCCAACGAAGAAATTGGCCGCGGGTATCCCGTGCCCGGCAATCTCCTGTTGATACGCCTTCGCGGCCGGGTTGTACGCGTTGTTGGGCTCCAGAACCAGTTGTATCCCCTCTGGATCTTCGGGCGAGACCACCGTGAGCCACTTGAATTTCCCCGCCGGAAACTCGTGTTTCTTAACGAAGCCCAGCACGTCGGTGTAGAACTTCAGGGCCTTGTCTTGATCCTCCACGAAGACGCTCGTTAGTTTGATTTGCATGGCTTATCCTCTCTCCTCTGCGTTGTAAGTTGCCAGGCCGGCGGCCTGAAAACGTCCGCTACGGCTTGCATGATTCAATCATAACCATACGGTTATTGATTGTCAAGCCCTTTCTCGCGTCCACTGAATGGTCTTATCTATTGAGAACAGTTAAGGGTTATGATAGACTGCATGGCAGGACACATCCTAACCCAGGAGCAACCATGACAACCGTCACCATCTCCCTGCCTGAGTCCCTGAAAGAATTCATCGACCACCAGCTTGCCACCAAGGGCTACGGCAATGTGAGCGAGTATTTCCGTTCCCTCTTACGCGATGCCCAAAAAGAAGAAGCCGAGGCCCGGCTGGAAGCCCTGCTGCTGGAAGGCTTGGCCAGCGGCCCCGACATTCCGTTGACCCCGGAGTTCTGGAAGGATCTCAAAGCGGAAGCGCGTGGCATCGCCGCGAAGCACAAGGCGCGGAAGCGGCCGTGAAAGCCGTTATTCGCCCGCGCGCGCAGGATGATATCCTCCGGCAATTCCGCTGGTATCTGGTCGAGCAAGACGCAGCCGATGCGGCGTTCCGGTTCGTGGAAGCCGTCGAGGCGTCGGTCGAGCAGTTAGTGCGCATGCCCAATATAGGGGCGCCCAGAGAGCTACGGAATCCGGCTCTGAAGGGGTTGCGGCTCTCGCCGGTCAAGGGCTTTGACGAATTTCTCATCTTCTACGTGGTGGCTGCGGACACGGTGAGGACTATACCCATCCTGCGCGATGTTGACCGGATTCTGAAGAAGGAGTCAGATGACGATGACAAAGTCCACTGAGCCGAGCCCAGGCGCCTCCCGCGTTCCAGGTGCCGCTGTTCACGCCGACGCCGGCAGTACCTCTCTGCAACCCCGCTCCCATGGCAGCGCACCTAGCTTGGCGCGCTTTCCTTCCATCCTACTATTGCGTCACCGTTAGGACATTGTAGAGGGTCCGTCGTCGGGAATAGAAAAATGGAGTCGCACCCGAGGACCAGCAATTGGGCGCATAAGAGTGGCTGCCCGGAGTAAATCCACCTTGCACTGTGCCGGTTCCGACAACGGGCAAGTTCGCGCCTGAGTCCGCGACGTAAGAGGCGAACACCGCAAAGTCCACGAATCGTATAACATCCAATGGAGCCATAACTTCCCAGGTGGCCGCGGTACAGCCGTTCTCAACCGGCAACTCTCTCACTTCAACGTCCCCGATCATCATCGCCTCGCCGGGCGATGCCCGCCCCTCCCAATGTAATAAATGGGTATGGCTGCGGCTGTTGTATCCTAGCTCGCGCGTCGAAACAAAAATCCTAACCCCCGCCGGAAGCCCAGAAAAATCGGCTCTAAGACGTGTACCATTATGTACCAGGCCCGCCACATTTATGCCGTCTTCGCCATCTGCGAACACTGGGCAGATCGGTCCGCTTTCTCCGGTAGAGACGGCATCTCCCTCGCACATGTTCCAAGCCCGGCCTAATGTTGGTGCTCTCGACTTGAATGCGTCCATAAAACCCTCGGTGAATCGCAGCGTAGCTATCCTCCGCTCGTTCACGTTCGTCGATCGGCTCGCCTCGAATCCGTTCTCCTCCAACCTGCCAAGATTATCAGCCCTCCTGGCCTCAAATTCCAGACCCTTTCTAACACTCGCGACTATGTGCTGGGGGTTTTCGATGGCTGCTCCGGTTATCATGACGAAAGCGAATACAGGGTACACCGCGCCTTCCACTGGGATCGGGAGGAAAGTGCAATCGCAGCGGAGGTTGCTGATTTGAAAGATGCGGGTCTCATGTGCGCCAATGTTGGTAAGGCGCACGCCCGAGAAAATGAGTTCATGGCTTCCAGGCTCAGCAATTACGCCAGGAATCACCGTCGCCGTACCCGGCCTTCCGACCTCGAACAGAACTACGTCGGTAACGCCTCGCTCCCTGATGCGCGAGGTAATTGGCAGATGGGTAGACAGGCTGACGATGAGGTTCGGAGTATGCGAAGGCGGAGTGTGACCATCGAATGTGCAATGCAAGAACAGGTCCGCCATAAGCTCAGTCATGCCCTCCCGCCGGGCACAAACTCTCTTGGAGTAGGCCGAGACGCGGAGAAACGAGAGGGGCCCAGATGCCGGGCGTGCCGGGCCCAACCACTGCATGACAACCCTCCAAAGATGTTCATGAAGGAAGTTGGAGAAGGCAGAAGGGTCTTTGTATTCCCAAATAAGGGTCTTGTCTGTAAGAGAAAGCCCCTGCTTGAACTTGCAAACCCTCTGGATCTGCTCCGCTTCCTCTGGAGTAGTCGGCTCCTCCGGCACTTCGCGAAAGTAAAGCATGACTTGCGGTGCTCCGCTGACCTTCCATGCCTCAATGGCGCGCCTGATTTCATGCTCGGTACCGGAATTGGCATCGCCAACTGGAGTGCCGAACCGTCGCCAGAACACCCCGACTAAGATATCGCTGTGCTCAATGCGCAGCCGTTCATCAATCAACCCCTGCGGGCCGAGAGCGTGCACTCCCGGATAAGCGTCTGTCTCCCAGCGCGACAGCTCTAGGACTGCGGCGAAGGCAGCGTCCCGGAGTTGCCGGTTAACCGACTCGACAACAAAATTTGCCGCTTCCCGTTCGTCCTGAACATCCGATGGAGATGCGAGCACAACCCTAAAGACGCGCTTGTCGAGATCCATAATTCAACCCGATTCTCAGGGACGGCCTGGGTCTCCAGGCTCCTCGGCTTTTCTCATAGCGTCAGGTTAGCAATTGATACATGCACTTAAGTAGGAGCCAACTGCTCCTCAATAGGCTCCGCTCAACAATACCAAGGCTCCGTCAAATAAGGAATGGTCACCCGCGCCCGCCCCACCGGCACATCCGGCAGCCGCGGCGCCTTCTCCCCCATCGCCGCGTGCGCCATCTCCCACGCCCGCCGGAAAATCGTGCGCCGGTCCTCCTTGGCCGTCACCGCGCGCGCGATCGCCGCCTCCAGATCCCGCTGCAAACGATCCACCCGCCGATCGCGATGCGCCCAACGGTAACTCAGCGCCTCCTCGTCGAACTCGCCCACCGCCGCCCGCCCCTCCGCCAATTCCAGCAGCCGCGACCCCGCCGGAACCAGCAAACGGATACTCAGTTGTACCGGCGAGACATGTTCCACCAGGTCCAGGCCGGCGATTGTCGCCAGCAGGTCCACGTAACCTTCCAGCGTCATCCAGGGATGGAAGGCCACAAACGTCGGCGCCAGCGCCAGGCCCGCTTCGCGAAACATTCCCGCCACCCGCACGAAGTCGGCGCGCGTATGGCCTTTATCCAAAATGCGCCCCAGGACGTCATCGTCCACCGACTCCACCGCCGATACCACGAACGCGCAGCCCGTCTCCCGCAGCAAAGACAGATGCTCGCAGTGCCGCAGCAGGTGTTCCACCTTGATCGTTACGTCGTAACTGACTCCCGGAAACTCGCGCGCCAGCGCCCGCACCAGCTCCACGGCGTGGCCGATGCCGTTGAAGAAATCCGGATCGCCAAACGTGATGTGCCGCGCCCCCGCCGCCACCTGCCGCCGGATATCCTCCATCACAATGTCCCGCTGTACGATCCGGAATTGCCCCTCGTAAACCGGCACCACCGGGCAATGCCGGCAAAGGTGCTTGCAGCCGCGGCTGGCTTCCGTATATCCCACCGTGCGCCGCTCGCCGCCCGGCAGCACCAGTTGCGCGTACTGGCTCAGAGCCGGCAAGCCGCCGCGCTCCGGCACGCGGAACCGTTGCCGCGCCAGCGAGATTAAGGGCGCCGCCCCCGGCCGCACCAGCGTCAGCAGGGCTTCTTCGAACTCGCCGCCCGCCACCGTCGCCACCCCCAACTTCCGCAGCAGATCCGCGTTCACCGGCGCGTACAAGCCGTATGCGCAAAGATGCGCCCCGGGATTGATCTCCCGCGTCCGCCGGATCACCGGGATCGCCAGCCGCGTGGCCGTGTGCATCGGCAGGTAAAACGCCACGGCATCCGCCCGCCGCACGGCCTCCTCGTCCAGCGGTTGGCGCGCCAGGTCCAGGCACTCGACTTCCGCCCCAGCCTCGCCCAGCCACGCCGCCGGCGATGCCAGTCCAAATGGCTGGCGCCCCAGTTCGTAAGTGGAAATCAGCAAAACTCTCAAGCTTCCTACCAGTCTGTCACAACCGATCCACCTGGTATAACCATCTGAAAAGAATCGCGAAGCCCGCACGATCCTTTCGCTCCGCAAAACCCGGTGCTACGCTGAGGTCGTGGGTATACCGTCGAAAAACGACATCATCGCCTTGGAGGGCGGGCAATCGTGCCCGCAGCCGGCTTTCTGTCGCCTTCCAGCCGCCCAAAAAGGCGGCTGCGGCCAAGATTGGCCGCCCTCCGATCGAGTTTTCATCATCTTGGGCGGCCCGTAGCAAGTTTCTTCGCAACATTATCAATCTACACAACTTACTAGCAATCGGCTTCCTTCGGCCAATCCCCACGATCCAGCAAAAACGCAAAATCGTGCACAAAAAAGCACAACGAGCCCCGCACCCAGGCAATTACAAACCGAACCCACCGGTAACCTTTTCCCCCTCCCCCGGTATTATTGGGTGAATGCCGGAAACGCGGGCCGACAATGTCCTCATGCAGAAGGTTCGGGATGGCGATCTGGCGAAAATGGCCGTCCTCTTCGAGCGCCATCATCGCCCGCTCTACCGCTATTTCCTGCGGCTCACCGGCAATCGCGAGTTCAGCGAAGACCTGGTCCAGGACGTGTACTTTCGCATGATGAAATACCGGCACACATATCGGGATGGCCACCCTTTCACCTCCTGGATGTACCAGGTGGCCCGCAACGCGCACGTCGATAGCGCCCAGAAGCGTAAGGGGGAAACTCCGTTCGAGGAACAGCCGGAGCCCGCCAGCGCCGCGCCCGATCCCAGCGAGATCCTGCTCCGCCGCCAGGATGTGGGCCTGCTACGCCGCGCCCTCGCGGCCCTGCCGGTGGAAAAGCGCGAGGTCCTGGTGCTGGCCCGCTTCCAGAACCTTAAATATGACCAGATCGCGGATATCCTGGCGTGCGACGTGGGAAGCGTGAAGGTGCGGGTCTATCGCGCCATCAAGGCGCTCAGTCGGATCTTTTTTGAATTAGCTGGAGAGAAGGCGTCATGACGTGTGAACAGGTAAAGGAACATATCGCCGATTATCTGGCGGGCATCCTGGGGCGTCCCGAGGTTGAGGAACTGGACGACCATCTCGCCCGCTGCGCCGCCTGTAAACAGGAAATCGCGGCGTTGTCGGAAACCTGGGAGATGCTCGGCCTGCTGGAGCCCGAGCCACTCGCGATCCAGCCCAGCGCGCAGTTGCGCTCTCGCTTCTACGAATCCCTGGAAGCCTACCGCCAGGGTATGGAAGCCGCGGCCCCCGCGCCCGCCCGGCGCCGGTTTTTCGATTGGAGCGCCGGCTGGGCTTCGTCGCCCGCTTTCCGCTTGGCCTGGTCCGCGGCGCTGCTCATCGTAGGCGTCGGCGTCGGCCGCTGGCTGGGCGGGAGCGCCGGTTTGCAGGATGAAGTGCACCAGATGCGCCAGTTGGTCACCCTGTCGCTGCTCCAGCAGCAATCCGCCAGCGAGCGCCTACGCGGCGTGGATTATTCCAATCGCGTAGACCAGTCCGATACGCAGGTGCTGGCTGCGCTCCTGCACGCCGTAAATCACGATTCGAATGTGAATGTGCGCCTGGCGGCGGTGGACGCGCTGCGCAAGTTCTCGGGGAACCCCGCGGTCTTGGGTTCGCTCGACCAATCGCTGCGTAAACAGGATTCGCCCATGGTACAACTCGCGCTGATCGATTTCATGGTGGATACGCGCGATAAATCCGCGGTGCCTTCGCTCGCGGCCCTGGAGCGCAGTCCCGCCACCGACAAGAACGTAAAGGAAAAAGCCACCTGGGGGCTATCCCAGTTGCAGTGACGTGGCGCACGCTTGAGCGTGCCGGCGGGACTTTTAAGTCCCGCTCCTGCCACCGCGTGCCAAAAGGAGAACAAACCGTGAAAAACCGATCCCCAATACCGATGGCGTTGCTGCTCGCCGGCCTGGCTCTGCTGGCTGGCCTGGCGCTGAAAGCGGCCGAGGTAGATCAACGCGAAACCATCCGCAACACCTACCCCCTCTCCGGCGCCGCGCCGAAGAAAGTGATCGTCGATAACGTCACCGGATCCATCCGCGTCACCGGCTGCGCGGGTGGCGAAGTCCGCCTGGTGGCGCAAAAGCGGCTCCATGCCGATTCGCCTGAATCCGCCGAGCGAGCCCGCCGCGAGGTCAAGCTGGACATCACCCAGGACGCCAACACCGTGCGTTTCTATGTCGACGGTCCTTTCCGCTGCCGCGATGGCGGTGTCCATATCGACCACGATCCGGGCTACGAAGTGAAATACGACTTCGAGTTGCAAGTGCCCCAGGATACCGCGACGGATCTCAAGACCGTCAACGATGGCGAAATCGCCGTGGAAAACGTGGCGGGAGATTACAAGGTAGATAACATCAACGGCAGTATCGACATGACCGAACTCGCCGGCGCCGGCAAAGTCTACGCGCTGAACGGGCACGTGCGGGTCACCTTCCGTGAAAATCCGCGCGGCAAGAGTTCCTTCGGCTCGCTCAACGGCGAGGTCCGCGTAAGCTTTCAGCCCGGCCTGAACGCCGACGTGCTCTTCAAAACATTCAACGGTGGAGTCTTTACCGACTACCCGGTCACTTACATGCCGCAGCCTGTCTCCGCCGGTGAACGGCACGGGGCGAAGTTTGTCTACAAGAGCAGCGAGTGGCAGGCGGTGCGTGTCGGCCGCGGCGGCCCGGAACTTAGTTTCGACGCATTCAACGGTAATATCCGAATTCTCAATCGAGGACAGTAATCATGCGAACACCCATACAAGTAGCTGCATTTCTCCTGGCCGCCGGCCTTCCCGGCATCGCCCAGGAAACACCGGACCGTGTCACCGTTCCACTCAGCGACCCGTCTCGGCCCGCGGTGGTACATGCCTCGCTGATGACCGGCGGCATTACGGTCACCGGCTATAACGGCAAAGACGTGATCGTGGAAGCCCGTCCGCGTCACGAGGACGCGCACGAATCCAAGCCCGATCGCAAGGCTGAAGGCATGCACCGCCTCGACAGCCGCGGCAGCGGCCTTAGCGTCGAGGAGCAGGACAACGAAGTCAACATCGGCGTGCGCGCCTTAAACCGCGCTGTGGATCTTACCATTCAGGTGCCGTTTAACACTTCCCTGAAACTCAAGTGTCTGAATGATGGGGACATTAAGGTTGGCCGGGTTAGCGGCGAAGTCGATGCCGACGACCTGAACGGCGGCGTGAAGCTGTTGAATATCTCGGGCGCGGTCGTGGCGCATTCGCTCAATGAGGATGTCGTCGTAACCCTGGATAAAGTGACGCCGGGCAAGCCCATGTCTTTCAGCACCATGAACGGCGACGTTGACGTGACCCTCCCGTCCGACCTCAAGGCCAGCGTTAAGCTGAAGGCCGAAAACGGCGACATCTATAGTGACTTCGACGTGCATCCGGAAGCCAATCCGGCCGGTCCAAAACTCTCGGAAACGCACGGCAAAGACGGCCGCTTCCGCGTGCAGTTCGATAAGGTCACCTACGGGACTATCAACGGCGGCGGTCCGGAAATGCAGTTCACCACCTTCAACGGCAAGATCTATCTGCGCAAGAAGAAGTAACCCGTGGCGCACGCTTCAGCGTGCCGGCGGGACTTTTAAGTCCCGCCAAGCCGGCTGGAAATTCTTACCGGGTTTGTTCGTTATTACAGGCTATTTCGTTGTAAATCAAGGAGCTAACTTTAGATAATCGGGTACTGAATGCAATGACTTGCGTTACGGCCGCGGGGGCAGGGTACTTGGCAGCACGATTGCACCAGCCATTGACGCATGGCCTCGCTGACCACAGCCCGTCCAACGAATAGCGGCAACCCCGGGTACTGTCATGCGCCCGGCTCGGCATCGGGTCCCGAACTGGAGATGCTGGTTGGGCTCGATGCCGCCGCCACCATCCAGACGATCGAAGGGAATTGGCCGGGCCTGGAGCGCCTATTCGACACGCGCGCCCAGGCCGGCGCCAGTTACTACGCTTTCCTCGGGGGAATCTGCGGCGACAACCCCACCCGCGCCGCGGCGATCATGTCCGGAATCCAAGCGGTCTCCTCCTGCCAGGCGAGCAGCTTCAGCCTGGACTTCCCCTGCCGCCTGCCTGACGGCGAGATGCGTCTACGGCTGGCGGCGACTCCTTACCGGGACGGCGCGGACCGGGCTGTGCTCATCGTCCATACCGACGCGGGCTCCGCGCAGGACACGCAGTCCCACAAAATGGAGACGCTCGGCAGGCTGGCGGCGGGCGTGGCCCACGATTTTGCCAACCTCGTCACCCTGATCTCCGGCTATACCGACATATTGCTCAATCGCATCGGCCCCCGCGATCCCAGCCGTTCGGAACTCGAGGAAATCCGCAAAGCGTCCGCGCGCGGCGCCGGTACCACTTCCCAGATCCTGGATTTCGTCCGCAAGCAGGTTTCCCCTCCCACCGCCATCCAGTTAAACGCGCTGGTGGCGGAAATGATGCGGCTCCTGCGGCCTCTTCTCGGCGAACATATCGGCGTATCCGTAAGCCTCGACCCCAATCTGGGTGTGGTCCAAGCCGGCTTGGCCCAGATGACGCGCGTCATCATGAACCTCGTATTGAATGCCCGCGACGCCATGCCCGGCGGCGGGTCCATCCGGATACGCACCGCCAACACCCAGATTCGAGCGGATTCGGGCCGTCGGCTGCCGCCGGGCCCCTACGTCCTGCTGGAGGTCTCGGACACGGGTCAAGGCATGGATCGCGAAACCCTACGCCAGATCTTTCAGCCCTTCTTCACCACGAAAGACCGCCGCGGCACAGGCCTCGGCTTAAGTACGGTTCACAATATTGTCGAGCAGGCAGGTGGCGAAATCCGGACCCGCAGCGAGCCCGGCCGGGGAACTACCTTCGCCATCTGCCTGCCGCGGGCGGAGCAGCCCGAGGAGTCTACCGATCCTCTCCCGCGCGCGCCGGGCGCGGGTACGGAAACCATCCTGCTGGCCGAAGATGAGGAGAGCGTCCGCAAGCTCCTCAAGCACCTTCTGGAAGCCGGCGGTTACAAAGTGATCGAGGCAGCCGATGGGCTCGATGCCCTGCATCTGTTCGAGCGGCACGCCGCCTCCATCGATCTCTTGCTGACGGATGTGATCATGCCCGGACTGAACGGCCGCGACCTGGCCCAAAAAGCCCTGGCATCCAAGCCCCGCCTCAAAGTGGTCTACATGTCCGGATATACCGACGACGTCTTATCCAACACGGGCGCGCTGGGACCCGGAGTGTCATTCCTGCGCAAACCGCTCAAGCTGGATATGCTTTCCGCCCTCATCCGCGAAGTGCTCGACACCCCGCCGGTGAACTGACACCCACGCGGCTATCTCAACAGGAACCCGTGAAAAACGTTGTTCCCGTCCAGGGTATACCCCGCGATGGCCCCCGCGTTATTGATGGAAATGGCATACGTGCCCTGGCCCTCCCCGGTGCCCGCTCCGGGAGCTTCGAAGCTGGTGACGGCGCCGTTAGCAGCCTGCACGAATCCATAAACCCGATTTGAAGCGCGCACGGAGTAACCCGCGATCGCCCCTATATCGTTGATGCTAGTGGGCAAGGTTCCTTCCGCTTTAGTGGTTCCGGCGCCGGGAACATCGAGCCTGCTGAGGGCGCCATCGGGCGCGCGCACAAAGCCGTGAAACGCATTCACTTCGTCAATGGAATAGCCTACGACGTATCCCGACGAATTGATGCTTCCCGGGTACGTTCCTACGTTGTCGAACGGATAATCGAAGGTGGCGATGATGCCATCCTTCGCGAACACGAAACCATGCTCAAAGGAGTTCGCGTCGGCGTAGGACCCTGTAACCGTCCCCGATGCATTGATGGCGAACGGCGTGGTCCCCTGGCCCAGCTCTGTGCCGGCGCCCGGCGCATCGAAAGTGATGACGGCGCCCTCGGCGGTGCGCACGAAACCTTGATTCGCGCCTCTCGTCCCGTAACCGTTTCCGGTAACCGCTCCCACTACGTTGATGGCCCAGGATTGCGAGAATTTCTGGCCGGGGGCGTCGAACCGGGTGATGGTACCGTCCGCGGCGCGCACGAAGGCGTGTGCTCCACCGTCGCGGCCATTGTAAAAACCGGTGACCACACCCGACGCGTCGATGGAAACGGCATAGGTGCCCGATAAGGCGCCGGCTACCGCGCCCGGGACATCGAAGGTGGTGATGACGCCGCTAGTGGGATCGCGCACGAATCCGTGGACGGCATCGTTCGAGTCGATAAGATGCCCGGTTATAGCGCCCGCCGAGTTGATACTTTCGCCAAAGGTGCCCTGGCCCACGCCGGTGCCGGCGCCTGGAGCGTCAAAGGTGGTGAATGTCAGCTTCTGCGCGGGCAGCGCCGCGGCGAACAGAAAGTAGAGACAGATCGCGCGCATTTCTTTCCTCCCGTTTCTTCAGTCCGGAAATCAGTATACCCCCGATCGGCTCGATCGGCTAAGGCTTGATGGCGAAGTCCCACACCTGCATATTCGTCTTGCCGGGCGTGTATTGAATGACGGCGTACTCGCCGGCTTCCATGGGCTTCATGGGCCAGAGCTTATACAGGCCGTCCTGCGTCATCTGTTTGCGGAAGACCTGCACTTCGATCGGCTCCTCAATGACTTCCTTGGTGACCGGCACGACGGTAATCTTCTCCACCAGGCGGATGCCGTGTTCCGGAGTAAGCTTGACGATCCCAAAGCGTTCCTCGGCCGAAAGCTGGATATAGAACTCCTGCTCCGGATTATTCAGGATATTCTCCGAGTGCAGGCCGTCCAGTTCGAGGGTTGACTTTCCGCTCACCACCGGTATCGGCGACAGGACTTTCAGAACCGTCCGGCCCTTGTTGTTGTGTACCTTCGATTCGGCGACCTGGATGGGCTTAACGGTATTGTTCTCGACGTAATATACACCGGGATCTTGAGGGATCTTGGCCACTTCGGCGCGCGCCTCGCGTATGGCCTTCTCCTCCTCTGCAACCACCTTAGTCTCTTCGGAAAGCGCCGACTGGCGCTCGGCCACTTCCGATTCGGTGCGCTTCAGGTCCACCAGTTCGAGCGGTATCTCTTCCCACTGGCTGCGCTCCACGCTGTAGTAGTTGATGCGGTCGCCCTCCACCTTATACTCGCGCACCACGTGAAAGCCGCCGTCTTTCAAGTAAAGCTTGATGTTGGCGGCAAATGCCGCGACGGCGAAAATAAACAGCGCGATGAGTGCCCGGCGCATATGGTCTTTCTACCAGTTTAAGTCATACACTGGACGAGGACCACCTACGGGATGCCCAAACGATCCGCCAGGACCAAAGACAGAACGCCCGCGGCGCAGCCGATCCCCGCACCGCGTCTGAGGCCCGGCGGAAACGCGATGCGCATCGCCGCGGCTCTGGCCCTGATGGTTTTCGCCGTCTTTGGCCGCACCGTTTTGAACGGGTTCATCAACTTCGACGACGACTACTATGTGACCCGGAATCCCATGGTGCAGAAAGGCCTGTCCGCGGAAGGGCTGAGCTGGGCGCTGACCACGGCCGATTATTTCTACTGGCATCCGCTGGCGTGGATGAGCCACATGCTCGACTGCGAACTGTACGGGCTCAATCCCTGGGGTCACCACTTCACGAACGTAACGATCCACGCTCTGACGGCCATCCTGGCGTTCGCCGCGTTGTTCTCGCTGACCGGCGCCCTCTGGCGGAGCGCCTTCGTGGCGGCATTGTTCGCCATCCATCCGCTGCGTGTGGAATCGGTTGCCTGGGTGGCCGAACGCAAAGACCTGCTGGCGGGATTCTTCTGGTTCGCCAGTATCCTGGCTTACGCCTTTTACGTGCGGCGGCCCACTTGGAAACGCTATGCGCTGGTGGCGGCCGGCTTCACCTTGGGCTTGATGTCTAAACCGGTGACGGTGACGCTGCCCTTCGCCCTCCTGCTGCTCGACTATTGGCCGCTGGGCCGCTTTCGTACGTCCGGGTTCGCACGTCTGCTGCGCGAGAAGATCCCGCTGCTGGCGCTCTCGGCGGCTTCCTCGGTGGTGACCTACCTGGGTCAAAAGCAAATGGGCGCGATGGGAATCCTGGAGCATGTGGGCCTCTCGACGCGCGTGGGCAACGCGATCCGCTCGTACGCGGTGTACCTCGGCAAGACCTTTTGGCCGCATCCGCTGGCCCTGCCCTATCCGTACGATACGCACATCGCATGGCCGGCGCTGCTGGGCGCGGCGGTCCTGTTGGCAGCTGTCACCGCGCTGGCGGTTCGGGAGCGTTCGCGCGCGCCGTTCCTGCTGGTGGGTTGGTTGTGGTTTGTGGGGGTCCTGGTTCCCATGATCGGCCTGGTGCAGGTGGGCGCGCAATCGATGGCGGATCGGTTCACCTACATACCCTCGGTGGGCTTGTTTATTATGCTGGTTTGGGGCGGTTGGCGGTGGCTTGAGAATCGCGCCTTCGGGCGGCGGACCGCCATTGTCTTGGCCGGTCTCTCGGTGCCGTTGCTGGCGGCGGCCGCCGGATATCAGGCTGGTTTCTGGCACGATAGCGTCACGCTGTTTCGCCACACGGTTGTGGTCACCAGCGACAATCCCGTCGCGCTGCATAATCTGGGTTTCTCCCTGGCTGCGGAGGGAAAACTGGAGGAAGCCGTTCCGTATTACCGCGATTCGTTGCGTCTGGAACCGCGCAACGCCCGCGGTTATTACAACCTGGGCCTGGCGCTGGCTGGCTTGGGGAAAGCGGAGGAGGCCGCGCCCTGTTTTGCCGAAGCCGTCCGGCAGGCGCCCGGCTACGCGGAGGCGCACTACAGTCTGGGCGCCATCCTGCTGCAATTGAGCCGGCCTGCACCGGCCCGCGAGCAATTGCAGGCGGCGCTCGGTTTGCCGCTGAGCACGGAATATGCCGCGCAGGCGCATTTCCGGTTGGGAATGATCGCGGCGATGAGCGGCGACTTCAGCAAAGCTCGCGACGAACTGACCGAGGCCTTGCAATTGAAGCCCGCCTTTCCCGCGGCGCGCGAGAGTCTTGCGCGGGTGATCACAGAGTTGGGCAGCCGGTGAGTAAGCGCGCCTTCTCCAATGGGGCATGATACGAGAGGCTTCGTCACGCCACTATCACACCAGGTGCGCCACCAGTCGTGGTGTATACTCCATAAAGGAAAGGCGTTGATTTTATGACGATTCACACTGGGTTCCTGGTTTTCGCGGCTACCGCGTGTATTTGGCCGGTAAAGGGGCAGGACCCGCCGAAGGCGGCGGCCGAAAAGCCGGAGGCGAAAGAACCGAGCGCCAGGGAAATGTTCTGGTCGCGGCAAATGCCGTACGGCATCCAGAACGAAAAACCAACTCCTGCCCGGTCGGCAAACCGGTCTACAGGAGCGAGTGCAAAACCCAAGCCGGCGCCTCCGGCCCCGGTCGTTTCCGAGGACGCGGCCGTAACCAGCCATGCCACTCAGGGATCCCCACAGGCGGATCATGCCGCCCAGATCGTTCCCGTGGCCTATAGCCCTGGCGTTCCGCTGGGATTGCGTTACACCCTCCGCCAAAGAGATGGCGACAAGACCACCGATGTTTCTGCCGATACGGAATTCCATACGGGAGACCACATCCAACTGAACGTCGAAGTCAACGACACCGGCTATCTTTATATCGTCAGCCAAGGCACCAGTCACACGTGGACTGCCCTGTTTCCGTCGCCGAAAATCGAAAATGGCGACAATCGCGTCCAAAGCGGGCACGTCTACACAGTGCCGCCCGGGCATGTGTTCACCTTCAGCGGCGACCCGGGCCCGGAGAAGCTGTTCGTGATCTTTTCCCGCCAGCCCGTACAGGAAATCGACAGCCTGATCTACTCGTTGAAGGGCGGCCACAACACTCCGACCGCGGCACCCGGACGGGAACGGCCGGCCAACCAAGTGCTGGAAGCCAGTGCCAGACCGATCCAGGATACCGAGATCGCCAGGATGCGGGCGGCATACAGCCGCGATCTGATTATCGAAAAGGGAGATCAGGAAGACGACAAACCGGCCGCCCAATCGCAGGGCGGTTCGCATCAGGACAAATCCGTCTATGTAGTCAACCCGAACGGCAGTGTGGAAACCCGCGTGGTTGCCGACATCACGCTGAAGCACGAATAGGAACCGGCCATGCGATCTTGCCTGGGATTCATGTTGATGCTCGCGGCGGCGCCGGGCATATCGCAGACGCAGCCGGCCGCGCCCGCCGGGCATCGCATGGAGGTCACCGTGGAGCGTCTGGACCACGGCGCCTGGAAACTGGTGGATCCCGGACTGGTGTTCGACCGCAGCGATCGGGTGCGCTTCCGCTATAGGGCGAACTTCGCCGGCTACCTTTACGTAGTGAATCGCAGCACCTCCGGCAAGGTGGAGCAGTTGTTCCCGCGCGAGGAGACCGGGCAGGATAATCGCATTGCCGCCGGGAAGCAGTACACCATTCCCTCGACCGATGCCATCTTTCGCATTGCCGGGCCGGCGGGGCACGAGTTGATTTACTGGCTCGCCAGCCCCGTCGAACTGGGCAATGGCGCCGGCAAGCTTGCGCCCGAAACGGTGTTGCCCCCCTTGTCGAAACCACAGGGCGAACTGATTCCGCGCTGCGACGATGCCATTTTCCGTGCGCGCGGCGACTGCGTGGACAGTTCCGCCGGGCCGCGGGGCATCACGCCGGACGAACCGCTGCCGCGGGGTCTGACCAGCGCCGGCGCCGCCACTTCCCGAGATCTGCTCTTCCTGCGCAAGGATAACGCCACCGTGGTGTCTTCACCGGTCCCTCTTACCGGACCCGTGGTCTACGAGTTCAGACTCGCGCACAAGTGATGGCTATGTCCTACCGACTCATTTTTTTGTGCGTGGTTCTGCTGGCGCCGGCCGGCGCTCAGCAGCAGCCGGCGCAGCAGAAGCGCGATTTGGATATCGAGGTGGATCGGCCCGCGCCGCCTAAGTCGGCGGCCACTACCTCCGGCGCCGTGACGATCCCGCGCAGCTACGCGCTAGTGGTCGGAATCGCCGACTATCAGGACCCCAAAGTCCCCAAACTGCACTACTCCGAGCGCGATGCGCAAAGCATGTTCGACGTGCTGATCAGTCCCGAGGGCGGCAATTACCATCGCGAAAACGTACACCTGCTGATCGGCGCCAAAGCCACGCTGGCAAACCTCCGCGGTGAACTGGAACAGTGGCTTCCCGGAAAAGCCAAGGATGGCGACCGCGTGCTCATTTACTTTGCGGGGCACGCTTTCCTGGCGGAAACCGACGGGTATCTGGCCCCGTACGACATCGATCTGCATCGCATGAAGAGCACCGGGCTGGCCATGCGCGAACTGAGTAAGGCGGTCGGCGAGATCCACGCCAAAGATAAGATCCTGCTGACCGATTCGTGTCACAGCGGCGCCATTCGTCCAGAGGATTTGCAGGACATCAACCATGATCTGATTCAACTGGACAAATCGCTGTTTTCCCTCACCGCCAGCCGCGACCGCGAGGTTTCCTATGAGAGCGCCGGCTGGGGCGGCGGACACGGTATCTTCACTTACTACGTGGTGGAAGGGCTGCAAGGGGAAGCGGACGAGAACGGCGACGGCATCGTAACCGCCGACGAATTGCAGGACTATGTGCGGCGGACGGTGCGGGAGGCCACCAGCGGAAGGCCCGGATTGACGCCGCAGAATCCGACCGTGGGGCAAGCCAGCTACGATCCCAATATGCTCCTGGCTTACGTCCCCAGCCGGGCTAAGCCCGGAGTTCCGCCGCCGGCGAAAGAAGGCGCGTTGATCTTTGAGTCGAATATGGACGGCACGGAAGTCTTTCTGGACGGCAAGTCGGTCGGCGTAGTGAATAAGGGCAAGACGCTTTCGCTGCCCGGCCTGGCGCCGGGGACCCATACCGTCCAGGGCGTCAAGATGGGCTACGAACCCGACGGCCCCCGCGAAGAAACCGTCTATCCGGGCCGCGACACTACCGTCAGCATCAAGATCATGATCGCGCGGCGGCGCAATCATGCGGCGGTCGATTCGCTCGACAAGGGCATGGGGTTCTACAAGAAGGGTTTCGAGGAGAACTACAAGAAAGCCGTAGTGGATTTTCAGAAGGCCCTGGATCTGGATCCCGATTACAGCCAGGCAGCCCTCTACCTGGCGCGCGCTTACAATGCCTTGTTCGATGAGGCAAACGCCGAGAAGTACTTCCGGAGGGCCATCGCCATCGATCCGGATTATCTGGAGGCGCATGCCAGCTTTGGTGGGATGCTGCTGGATACCGGAAATACGGATGAAGCCATCCGTCAATTCGAGACCGTGATCCAGCGGGATCCCAATAACGTACTGGCGCTGACCAACCTGGCGCAGGCGTACCGCATGAAAGAGCTGTACGCGGATTCGATCCAGTCCGCTCGCAAAGCGGTCAAGCTGGGGCCGGAACTGGCGGAGCCGCATCTCTGGATGGCCGACAGCCTGCGCCTGAGCAGCCAGTTTGCGCCATCCATACCGGAGTACGATAGCTACCTGCGCCTCAGTAACTTCGACAGCAAGCTGGCGGGACAGTTGAATTACTATGTGCTCGGCTTCCTGGTCGGGATGGGTAGGAAGAAGCGCGCCGCGCAACAGGATATCTGGAAGGATTTGCGCAGCCTCACTTATTACGGGATGTGCGACAGCGAGAGCAAGCTGAAGCACTACGATCTGGCGATCGAAGACTGCCAGAAAGCGCTGACTTACGACCCGCACGATCCTTACGCGCATTACAGCCTGGCGCTGGCCTTCCTCCACCAGGGCAAGAATAAAGCCGATTGCGGGATGCTGGCGGCCGCGCTGCCGCATTTCCGCACCATGCTGCAAATCGATCCGGATCTGCAGGAGGCGGCATTTGCACGCCAGAATATCCAGGCCATCGAAACCTATCTGCCGCAGTGCCCTTAGCGGACGCGAAGATTCCAGGAGTACTGGCGCGGCCGATTGTAACGCGATTTATGCGCCGCTTACATTACAGCGCGATTGTGTGTTACAACACTAGCCAGTAGTTAACCGGATTGTAAGAAGGACCGTAATTTGGCTATTCTGAGATTGGGTTAAAGATTCGTTTCAGCAAGCCGATGCCTGCGAAAGACCTCTTAAAGCAGAGGGACGTCAAGTTCCGGCTGCTGTTCGAAAGCAACCCGCTGCCCATGTGGGTATTCGACCAGGAGACCCTGCACTTCCTGGAGGCGAACCACGCGGCCGTGGCCCATTACGGCTATAGCCACGAAGAATTTCTCGGCATGACCCTCGCCGATTTGCGGCCTCCCGAGGATGTCCCGCGCCTGAAAGACTCGGTTGCCATGGCAAATGGCTTGGCTTTGTCGGGCCAGTGGCGGCATCGCCTTAAAGACGGCCGCCTGATCGATGTGGAAGTCGCTTCACACACGATTTCATACGGCGACCGCCCCGCGGTGCTCTCGGTGCTGCAAGACGTTACGCAGCGCAAGCAGCTCGAAGAACAACTTCGCCAATCGGCCAAGATGGAAGCAGTCGGCCTGCTCGCCGGCGGCATCGCGCACGACTTCAACAACCTGCTGACCATCATCAACGGCTACAGCCATATCCTGCTGAACTCCCTGCCGGCGGCGGACCCGAATCATAGCGCCGTGGAGCAGATCATGAAAGCCGGCGAGCGCGCCGCGGCCCTCACGCGTCAGTTGCTGGCCTATAGCCGCAGGCAGGTGCTGCAGCCTAAGCTCTTGAATCTGGATCTCCTGCTCGCCGGCATGGAGCCCATGCTACGGAGGTTGATTGGCGAGGATATCGAGCTGCGCTTTTTGCCCAGCCATGAGATCGGACAAGTAAATGCGGATCCCGGCCAGATAGAGCAAGTGGTGATGAATCTGGCGGTGAACGCACGCGATGCCATGCCGCGCGGTGGCATCCTGACCATCGAAACCTGTAACGTCGAACTGGACGAGCGTTTTCTTCCCAAGCATATCGTCGTGAAGCCGGGCAAGTATGTGTCGCTGGTGGTCGGCGATAACGGTTCGGGAATGGACGCCGAGACGCGCGCGCATCTGTTCGAGCCATTCTTCACCACCAAGGCGCAGGGCCAGGGCACCGGGCTCGGGATGGCCACCGTGTTCAGAATTGTCAAGCAGAGCAGCGGCGGGATGGAGGTCTATAGCGAACCCGGTAAAGGCACCTCCGTCAAGGTGTATCTGCCGCGCATCGACCAGCCGGCCCAGCCGGAGACAGAGTCGCCCCTGGCGGCCGTCATGCGGGGCTCCGAGACCATCCTGCTGGTTGAGGACGAGGAGCAGGTGCGCAACCTGGTGCGGGATACCCTGCGGCGGGAGGGTTACAAGGTCCTCGATGCCCCCGGCGCGGCGGAAGCCAGGCGCATCGCAGGTGCGCACAAGGGTCCCATCCATCTGTTGATCGCCGATGTGGTCATGCCCCGGGAAGGCGGGCGCGAGTTGGCTGCCAGCCTGGCGTCGCGCCGCCCAGCGCTTAAAATATTGTTTATGTCTGGTTACACCGATCAGGCGATCGTCAACAGCAGCCTGCTCAGCGTAGAATCGGCCTTCATCCAGAAGCCCTTCGCGCCGGCGGCCCTGTCCAGAAAGGTGCGGGATATTCTGGGCACCAACGGCGAGACCAGCCAAGGAGCGCGGGGCTAGCCTCCGCCGCGCTCGGCCTCTTCCGCGCCCCATCTCACACCGGCTTCGCCGTAGGGCGTAAAAAGCTCCAGATTAGCCGGTTCGGGCGGGTTGATGATTTTCGAACCCGCGGATGGGCCCGTCTTGAATATTTCGAGCTCATGCATGCGCCCATCGACGACGTGCAGCAGCACCGTGATGAGACCCCCGTCCGCGTCTGCGCAGGCGCCCTCGGTGGGTATGCGGCGCTTCACCGCCGCGGGCAGGCACGGACCGCACTGCAAGGCCAGCGTGCCATCCTCGAGAACCGGTTTCGCCGTCACCACATCCAGTTGACCGCGCAGTGCGTCACGGCCCGGAAAGTCGGGTTCCAGGAGGCGCTCCAGCAGCGTCCGTTCATAGGTTGTCAGAGGCCTGAACGCCGCTTGCATACTCCTTACCTGCCAGCCGCGAGACGCTCGGCGAGTAGCGGCGGAAGGCCCGCGTGCCGGATTTTATCCTGTGCTTTCCGCACATCGTAAGGCAGGCGGTAGTAAATCAGAAAACTTTCTTCGGGGTTGTACAACACGTACGCCGCTCGTGGGTCGCCATCGCGGGGCTGGCCCACCGAACCGGGATTGATCAAGTACACACACTCCGCCTGCAATTCCAGCATCGCGCGCTCCTCGGAAAGCGGTGTCTTGCCGATCGTCTCCACGCGTGCGTGATTCAAGATGAAGCCGCCTTGCAGGTGGGTGTGTCCGAAAAATGTGAGCGGGGTCTCCAGGTAGCCGAAGACCAACCCCGCATCGGGCGCTCCTAAAATGTATTCGTCCTCGTCGAGCGGCGAGCCGTGCACCATCTGGAATCCGTCGAACGGCAGGGGGCCTTTGGGCAGATTGCGGATATAGTCGGCATTTTCGGCCGTTAGCTCTCGCTGCGTCCAGAGCGCCGCGGCGCGGGCCACCGGATTGAACCATTCCAAATCGTCTAGTCCCACGGAAGCCTTGTCGTGGTTCCCGCGCACCACGCCTACCACATGCGCCCGTACCCACTCGGTCACCGCATTGGGATCCGCGCCATAACCGATCAGATCGCCCAGGCACAGCACCTGGTCGTACTTACCCTCGGCGTGCTCCAGCACCGCCGACAGGCCTTCCCAATTGGCGTGTATGTCACTCAGGATCAGGTATCGCACGCCTGGACTTATGCCTTCCTCAAGCGCAGCAGCGCAATTTCCGGAGGTGCGCCGAAACGCACGGGCACCCCGATCGTGCCGATTCCCCGTGTGACGTATTCCGCGGCCGCGCCGCGCCGGTACAACCCGTATACGAACGGCGTAAAGAATCGCGCGGCATTGATCGATTGGTGCAGAATCTCTACCGTCACCTGCCCTCCGTGCGTGTGGCCGGCCAGCGTCAAGTCGAATCCTTTCTCGGCCGCTACCGGAAACACGTCCGGATTGTGCGACAGCAGCACATTGTAAGCCCCGGGCAGGACCAGGCGCTCGGCGCCGCGCAGATAAGTTTGCCCGGACCTTTGATAGTCCACTCCCGCCACGTTCAGCAGCGCGCCGCCGAAATGTAATGGCTGTGCGCGATGGCGTAGGAACGGAACGCCCAGCCGCGCGCCTTCCCGCTCCGTCAACTTCTCGACTCGGGCATAATCTTCGTGATTGCCCATGCAGGCGAGCACGCCCGCGTCCGCCCGCAGACGCGCGATCTGCCGCAGACAAGCCTCCAGTGGATCGCCGCCTTGCGTAATCAGATCGCCGGTTACCAGCGCTAAATGCGGGCGTAACTCGTTGGCGCTATCGATCACGCGCGCCAGTTCCTTCTCGCTTAGGAAGGCGCTCAGATGGATGTCGCTCAAGTGCAGCAGGCGCAGGCCGTCCAGCCCATCGGGCAGATTTGGGACACGGATGTCCACTTCGCGCACCTGGAAATCCAGGCGCTCCACGAGCGCGCCATAGCCGACCACGGCAAAGGGCGCGGCCAGCAGGGCGCCGCCCGCGGTGTGGATCAGGCGGCGGCGCGCGGGATCGAATTCCGGTCCCCAGATTCGTCCGGCGAGCGCGCGCACGGCGCGGTAGGCCAGATACCCCGCGCTGGAGCCGAAGAGCCAGATCTGCGACACGCCGCCCGCGATTTGCGAAGGTCTTGCCGGCAACCTATACCAACTCGCCAGGAAGGAGAAACTCAACACCAGAGCCGCGGCCAGGAGGGCGTAGAAAATCATTAACGTCCAGCGGACGGCAAGCGCGCGGCGCGGCGTGAGACGACGGCCGGCCAAAGCCAGAACCTGCCGGCTCATGTTCCACTGCGCAAGGATGACGATGAAAATCGCTAACAGATCGAAAGGAGTGCGCAAAAGAAGCTTTCCCTGCTATTTCATTCTAACCGAGATACCCACCACGCATGGGTGAGGATAGCGGCGGCAGCCATAGCTGCGGTTTCCGCGCGCAGGATCAGCGGTCCGAGGGAGACAACGGTCCAGCCGGCGGCGTGAGCGGCGGACCGCTCGGTGCCGGTCCAGCCGCCTTCCGGTCCCGTCAGCACCGCGATGCATTCCGGACTTTCGCGGTCCCGCGGCGGCGGAATGGCGGACATCAGTGGGGTTGCGCCCGGCTTCTCATCGAGGAAATAGCGCGGGCCAGTCGGCTCCGCGAGGACTGCGGCGAAGTCCATCGGTTCGCCGATTTCTGGAAGACCCACACGGCGCGCCTGCTGGCTGCTTTCGTGCGCGATGCGCCGCCAGCGTAAAACCCGTTTGCGCGCGGCTTCAGCGAGTCCCCTCTCGCTGCGTGCCGAATTCACGGGAACGATGGCGGCGGCGCCCATCTCCGTCGCTTTCCCGACGAGCCATTCGAAGCGGTCGAACTTAATCAGCGCGGTGTATAGAGTGAGGCGCACGGGCGGCGGCGGCGAGTCGATCGCCTCGATGACCCGGAAGACTACGCGTTCCTTTTCGACGGCGGAAATCTCGGCCAGATAAGCCCCCTCGCCATCGGCGATCTCGTATTGCTGACCGGCCTCGGCGCGCAGCACGCGCGCAAGATGCCGGGCATCTTCACCGCGCAGTTCGGCGGTTTTGTCTCGGATGTGTTCGACCAGGAAGCGGCGGCGGGCCATGTGACGATGTTCGCACGGCGGCGCTTCGGGTGAACGGCATGTGCCCGCGAGTCACACCTGTGCCAACTCCGCCTTGTTGTACGTATGCTCCGCATTGTTTAGAATGGACTTTTGCTCAATCTGCGATCTGGCTTAGCCTTGGTGAAACTGTTTCCCGGAAATCTACGTCTCCGTAACAGCGCAGAGTGGAAAGGTATGTTTTCATGATTTGTTACAGGCGCGCCTGCCTGTCGATTGCTCTACTTAGCGTCTGCGCCGTTGTCGCTTCCACCGCGTGGGCTCAGAATCCGCCTGCGCCGCAGCCACCTCCGCCACAGGCTCCGGCCACTCAGGAAAAGAAACCACAGAATCCTTTCGAGACCGTGCCCGAAACTGCACAGCCCGAGCAGGCCAAACCGCAACAACCGACTCTCGAAGCTCCCAAGCCCGCCGAGCAACCCAAAGTTCAGCCTGCGGGAAAGGTTATCGAGGCGATCGTATTCACGGGCGCCCGCCGCGTGCCCCAAGATACTCTGCGCGCCCTGATCAGCACCAAGAAAGGCGATATCTATAACGAAGACGACCTGCACCGCGATTTCATGTCGCTGTGGAACAGCGGGCGCTTCGACGATATTCGCATGGAAACCGAGCCGGGCACGGCCGGCGGTATCATCGTACGATTCGTGGTCACGGAACGGCGCGTGGTGCGCTCCATCAAATACGAGAACATCAAATCGCTGACGGTATCTGAGATCCTGGATCGCTTCAAGGAGCGCAAGGTTGGCCTGTCGGTTGAATCGCAGTACGATCCCAACAAGGTCCAGCGCGCCGCCGTAGTCATTAAGGAATATCTGGCCGAGCGCGGCCGCCAATTCGCCACCGTTGAGCCGGAAGTACACCAGATCCCGCCTTCTTCGCTCGAAATCGTTTTCAATGTAGACGAAGGTCCCAAGGTCAAGGTTGGCAAGATCACTATCGTGGGCAACCAGGCTTTCAGCCAGCGCGATGTGATCCGCGCCATGAAGAACACGCACGACTACGGCATCCCGCACTCCATCCTGTTTGAAAACATCTTCGCGCGTACTTACGATTCCACGAAGCTCGAAGACGACAAAGAGCGCATCCGCGACGCCTATCAGTCGAAGGGGTATTTCACGGCCCGGGTGCTCGACCAGAAGACCCAGATTATCGATACCGGCGGGCATGGCTTCCGCATTCCGCTGCTGCGCGAGAACACTCCCGGGAAGGCCGTCAACATTACGCTTCCCGTCGAGGAAGGCCGCTTGTATCGCCTGAACAAAATCACGTTTGTCGGCGTGAAGCTCTTCCGCACGCCGGAAACGCTGATGCGTCCGTTGTTCAGCATGGGCCAGGGCGATGCGTTCTCCACGGCCAAACTCCGCAAGGGGCTGGAAAACTTACGCAAGCTTTACGGCGAATTCGGCTACATCGATTTTGTGCCCGAGCCCAATTTCGATATCATCCCTAATTCGGATAAGATCGACCTCACGCTAACGGCCGACGAGGGCAAGCAGTTCTTCGTGCGCCGCATCGACTTCTCCGGCAATGCCACCACGCGCGACAAAGTCATTCGCCGCGAGATCCTGCTCGACGAAGGCGACATCTTCAACAATCGTCTGTGGGAGCTGAGCATCCTGCGCTTAAACCAGCTTGGCTACTTCGAAGCGTTGAAGGCGGAGGATTCCGCCGACATCAAGCGCAACACCCAGACCAGCACGGTGGATATCACGCTCAAGGTCAAAGAACGCGGCAAGAATACCATCGGCCTGAATGGCGGCGTGTCGGGAATCGCCGGAAGTTTCGTGGGACTCAATTACGCCACCAACAACTTCCTGGGATTGGGCGAGACACTTTCGATCAACTCTCAGTTGGGCACCCGCATGCGCAGCGTTTCAACGGGCTTCACGGAACCGTACTTCCTGGATCGCCCGCTGCAGATCGGCGTGGAAGCGCACCTGACCCGATTCGACTACAATCAGGGCCGCGAGGCATCCATCCTGGCCGGCCAGAACCTGATTCCCCTGTTCAATGCACTGGGCTCGCAAAACCTGTTGAATTACATCCAGACCGGCCATGGCTTCTCGGTTTCGATGAGTTATCCGCTGCGGCGCAGCTTCTCCCGCGTCGGAGTCACTTATGGTTACGACATTTCCGACGTGAAAACGGAAACCACGGCCGCGACATCGTACTTCGATTACATCAATTTCAACGGCATCGTCGGCCCGAACGCCCTTTCGGGCATCCGCACCAGCCGCATCGTCCCGTCCTTCAGCTACAACACGGTCAACCATCCCATCAATCCGACCGGCGGCAAGAGTTTGTTCATCTCCACCACTTTCGCCGGCAGCTTCCTCGGAGGCAACGTCAACACCATTCAGCCGGTCATCGAAGGCAAGTATTTCAAGCCCGCGCCCTGGCATAAGCAGCACATCCTGGCCTTCCATCTGCTCGCTTCGATGATCACCGGTTACGGGGGCAAGGAGATTCCGCCCTTCTCGCGTACCTATATTGGCGGCGAACAGGACGTGCGCGGGTTCCAGATCTGGGGCATCAGTCCCATTGCGTTTATCCCCAGCGAAGCCACTGTGAACGTACTGAACAACGATGGATCGCAGCGCACCCAGTTGATCGGCGGCGTGGCCACCAACGTGAGCATGAACATCCCGATCTATCAGCTCGCGTTCCCCGGTGGCGACTCGCACGCGGTCGGGAATTTCGAGTACCGCATCCCGATTTTTGGGCCCGTCGTCCTCGCGATATTCACGGATGTCGGTATCGATAGAATCCTGCGTCCGGGCCAGTTGAACATGGATCCCTCGCGCATCGCGTATTTGAACGATACGTACCCGACCGCCGGCTTCGAGGGTAAAGCGCTGGTGTATCCGGGCACGCAGGCCCCGCGCATGTCCAACGGTCTGGAGTTGCAGGTGCTCCTGCCGGTGGTGCAAGCGCCATTCCGCGTTTATTGGGCATACAATCCGCTGCTGGTTCGGGAATACCTGCAGCCGCCCATCGTGGCGGACCGCTCGATCTTCCCCAACCAGGCGACGTTCCTTAATGCCGTGGCCTCTTTCGGCAACGCCTACCCGTTCCTCGAGCAACACGATCTGTTCCGTTTTACGATCGGCCGGACGTTCTGACGGCGCAAGGCGGTTGCAATATGTTAGTATCGAAACAAATTCAAGGAGTTTCAGCTTGACGAAGAATTGTGTTTTCTTGCCCGCCATCGTTTTGGGCGCAGCCGCGCTGGCCCAGGCTCAGACCGCGGCGGCTCCCCAGACCAAGGTCGGGATTATTCACATCCAGAACGCCATCATCAGCACCAAGGATGGGCAGAAGGCGGCCGCTGACCTGACCGCGCGATTTGCGCCGAGAAAAGGTGAGTTGGAGAAGAAGCAAAGCAACATCGCCCAACTGCAGGATCAACTGCGCAAGGGCAGCAACACCATGAGCGACGATGCCAAGAACAAGCTCATGCGCGAAATCGATCAGGACACCAAGTCGCTGAATCGCGAAACCGAGGATGCCCAGGCGGATCTCGATCAGGAACAGAACAAGATCATGCAGGAGCTGGGACAGCGCATCATGGCGGTAATTGACAAATACGCCAAGGATAATGGCTATGCGCTGATCCTGGACGTGAGTTCGCAGCAAACGCCTGTCTTGTACGCCACCAACAGCATCGATATCACCCAGGACATCATCGCCCTATACGATAAGAACGCACCGTCGGCGTCCAACACGGCGAAGCCCGCAGCCGCACCGCCGGCCGCCGCCAAGCCGGCCGCAGCGCCGCCTAAGCCGTAGTTATCTGTCTAGCGCGGTTCGCCCGCTGGTGGTAATCTGGAGCAGAGGGTGCCATGAAATTCTTCGGCGCAGCTTTCGTCGCGATTCTAGCGGTCGGACCGCTCTCCGCGCAATACTGGTCCGTCGGTGGTTTCGGCAACGTCGCGTTTCCAGGATTGGGACACGCCCCCGCGGGAGGCAATCCGTGGGGCAACGTGGTTTCTCCGGCTCTTCCGCAAGGCGCCGCCGCGGCTTCGGCGGGCGTCGTGACGGCTAATCGATACGGCAGCCTGGTTACCGGCTTTCGCTCTTCGGGTGGCGGGGGCCGCGGGGCTCGCCGGGGCACCGGCGGCATTTATGCGTATCCGGTCTTCGTGGGGGGCTATGGATATGGCTATGGCAACGGAGCCGCGCAGCCGGATCAGCCGGCGGCCGACGCGGGCGTGAATCCGCAGGCGCCGCCTCCGGTTGTGATTAACCAGTACTTCGGCGCACCGCCTGCCGACCCGGGCTCCCAGGGACCGCCCGCCGAAGGCGCCGCGTCAAACTTCCACTACTATCAAGCTCAGGCGAACGAAGATACCGCCCCCAGCGATACTCCGTACTACCTGATCGCTTTCAAAGACCACACCGTTTACTCGGCGGTAGCGTATTACACAGAAGGCGACACCCTGCACTATTTCACCTCCGGCAACGTCCATAATCAGGCATCGCTGTCGCTGGTGGACCGCCAGTTGACCGAGCAGTTGAATCGCGCGCACAACGTGGACTTGCATCTGCCAAACTAGAATTCGAAATCCGTTTTGGCCAATCGATCCACAAAGGCCACGTCACCTTCCAGGAAATCGAACGCGGGCAGTTTATCGGGCGTAACCCAGCGCATTTCTTCGAAGACGCAATTGCGCGGCTCGCCTTCGAAATCGGTCACGTCATAAAAAATCAGCAGGATCGGGCTTTTGCCGGGGTAGCTGAACTCGTAGCGCTCTACCTCGCTGCCAATGTGCGCATCCACAGCCAATTCCTCCCGCAGTTCGCGGCGCAAGGCCTGGGGCGGGGTTTCATGTGCTTCCACTTTGCCGCCTGGGAACTCCCATTTCAATGCGTGCGCTTTCGCCGCCGCGCTTCTGCGGCAAATCAAAATGTTGCTGGCGCGCCGGATGATGGCCGCTACCACCGTGGTCAAGTCAGGCCAGCTCCAGCGCCTTGAAGCGCTCCAACTCGGCCGCCGGCATCTCGGGTAGCTTGTCGATCCGCTGCCGGAACCAGGCCCACGGAATGTGGAAGAGTTGCACGCTCGGCTGGAACTTGGAACTGTCCTGGATGAAGCAGCTATGCGTGCACCAGCAGTTCGCCCCCGGGATCGCTTGCACCTCGGCGCGCATGGCCTGCGACGACAAGGCGCGCCGCACATCGTAGTCGAAGTCGGCCAGATTGCCTATGATACCGCGCATCTCGCAGGCGCGGAACCGGCCGTTGTGGTCGATCACGATCGAGGTTTCGCCGGCCGTGCAGGGCATCGGCCACTTCTTCGGCGATTCCAGGCATTGCTCGTGCAGGTCGAAGTGGAAACGCAGGTTGCCCAGGTAATACATCTTTGCGAAGTGCCGCACGCCGGGTGGCAGGTGCGCGAAAAGCTTGCCGGCATAGTGGCGATGGAAGGGCATCAGGCGGCCATGCAGAGACGCCACGCCCGCCTGGGTGAGTTGCTTCAGGCTCGGATCGGGAGCCGCGCCGCGCACCACCTCGAAGTATTGTCCGTCGATGCGGACCTTCTCCATCAGATGCAAGCCCAGTTGCACAATCTCGTTGTAGTTCTCGCGCGTGATCACGGTCAGCACGTTGCGCCGCAGGCGTCCGACTCCGCCATAGCGGCGCTCGGCCTCTTCCATGGTGGCTAAGGTTCGCACGAAGTTATTCGGTACGCCGCGAATGGAATCGTGAGTGTTGGCGAGACCGTCGAGCGAAAAGTTCAGATCGATGGACACGCCCGGACACAGTTCCAGCATGCGGTCCATCGTGCGGAAAATCTTCTCGGGCAACAGGCCGTTGGTTGGCAGATTAATGTTGCGGACTCCATTGCGGCGGACGAACATCGCCACGATTTCCGCAAGATCCTCGCGCAGGAACGGCTCGCCGCCCGATAGCCACAGCTTGCGGAAAGGCGGGGCAGTGGCCGAGATCCGTTCGATTTGGGGCGTCGTGAGATCGTCAAGGCTGTTCAGTTTGTCAAAATAGAAGCAGGTGCGGCAGAGCGAATTGCAGCGCGACGTGACAAACAAAAACAGCGAGTTGAATTCCCGCGGACGCACGCGCTCCTTCAGGATCGGGAAATACTGCCGCATGAGAATCATTGCACCACAGATGGAAGCGTAAATGTATTCGGCGCGGCTACTCGATCACTTCCAGAATCCCCGCAACGTCGGTGAACTGCCGCCGCCTGCGCTGACGGTTGAAGTATCGAATCCGATCTGCGGCGACATCCTGCGGCTGTCGGTCGAGTTCCTGGACGGACGCGTCGCCGAGGCCCGCTACAAGACGCGCGGCTGTACGGCATCCATCGCGGCGGGCTCCGCCTTGACGGAGTGGTTGATTGGCAAGACGATGCCCGAGATCGCCGCCCTGCGCCCAGCCGATATCGAAGAAGCGCTGGGCGGCCTGCAGGCGGAATCGAAGCACGCGGCAGTGCTTGCAGTGGATGTGGCCCGGGCACTATTACGCAGGGGCGACGCCAAGCCTAACCCGCTATAGCTTCTCGATGTCGATGCCTGCGTCCCAGGTTTCGGTAGAGCGCAGCAGATCGTCCCAAGTCGCTTCCTTGCCGGTATAGGCGGCGGTGCGTCCCAGCATGGCCGACAGCGCCGATTCCGCGCCCAGCGCGGCCTGGTTGTGGAATTTGCCGCTGACGATGCTCTGGATAAAATCGGCGTGCTTTTGCGCATCGGCTTGGGACAGGTTGTCTGAGAAATCGCCCGTCAGGGAGAACTCCCCATGCGGTCGGGTCGCCGGTTTTTCGCTGCCGGTCCAGACCCACGGCTCCTCGCCCGCGATCTGCAAGGGTCCGGAATAGGGCGATTGTGAGCTGCCGCGCGTTCCGAAGAATCGTTCGCTGGCTTCGAATGGCGATTTTCCGAACTGGCATGAGCTGAAGCTGACATGCACGTCGCCCGGATAGTAGAAGACCACGTTGAAGTGCGACCAGTTGTCGCCCGGCGATTCCGTGCGGCCTTTGCGCCCGCCCGTGCCGATGGCTTTCACGGGATGCGACTGCAGCACCCAGTTGCAGATATCGACCACGTGAATGTTCTGCTCGACAAGGATATCGCCCGACAGGACGCGGTCGTGCAGCCAGTGGCGCAGGCGCAGTTCGGTGGGCGAGGCCGCCGGGTAATCCGGCATTTTCAAGAACGGGCAATAATAGTGCGCCTCGCCGCAGGTAATCTCGCCCAGCGCCCCGGCATGAATGCGCCGCACCAGTTCCACAAACGGCGGCGCTTTTCGGATCTGGAATCCCACGTCCAGGCTGACGCGGCCTTCCGCCTGTTTGCCGGTTTCGATGGCGCGCAGGGCTCCGGGCACATCCACGCCCACGGGCTTTTCGCAATAAACATGCTTGCCTGCCGCCACCGCGGCCGCCAGGTGCCGGGGATGGAAGTAGGGCGGCGTGGCGATGACTACCGCATCCACTTCGGCCGCGTTCAGAATCTGCTCGGCGGCATGCGGGCCGTGGAACATCTGCGCGGCGGCGACTCCCGCGTGATGCTGCTGGTTGGCCACCTCGTCAAAATGCTTCTTGGCAGTAGCCAGGCGGTCTTCGAATAGGTCGGCCAGCGCCACGATGCGCGCCGGTCCGTTGATGGCGATGCTGGTGGCGTCGACGGTGCCGCGTCCGCCGCAGCCGAGGAGGCCCACGCGCACCGCCGAGTTGGCCTGCGATCCGCGCACGGATTGTGGCTTCACGAACATGAAGCCGGCGGCGCCGGCCGTGGCGAGAAATGTCCGCCGGTCAGGTTTGAGGTTATCGGTCATAGTAAGTTTTCCAGGTACGCTTTCGATGCGCGTATATCTTCGGCCTGCTTCGCTCCGGAGACTTCGCGCTCGATCGTCAGAGGCCCGCGGTAGCCGGCTTCCTTCAACCGCTTGATGAAGGCCGGGAAGTTGACTTTACCCTGGCCGATGGGAACTTCGCGTCCCAACTCGCGCGGGCCGGTGGGATAGAGCCCGTCCTTGGCGTGGACTCCCTGCACCAACGGGCCGAGGATATCGAGGGCGTCCACCGGATTGGCCTTGCCATAGAGAATCAGGTTGGCGGCATCGAAATTCACGCCCACGTTGTCGAGGCCTACGTCGTGGATCGCGCGATAGAGCGTGATGGGCGTCTCCTGGCCCGTCTCGCAGCGGAAACTCTGGCCGTTGCTGCGGCAGTAGGCGGCCACTGCGCGGATGGCTTCGACGGCCTCCTTATACAAAGAATCGTTCGGATTCTCAGGGATGAATCCGCAGTGGGTCTGGACGGCCGGCACGCCGCACTGTTTGGCGAAGTCGGAAGTCTTCTTGATCTGGGCGATGCGGGCCTCGCGGGACTCGCGCGGCACCAGGCCGATAGTCAGCGGGCCCCGGTAGAAATCGTAGATCTCGGGACCGGGGCCGCCGGAGACCAGCGAAGTGGCCTCGATCTTGTATTGATCGAGGGCGGCGCGCAGGCGCGCGGGCATGCCGGGGTCGAACGCGCTCACGCCCACCTGGCAAGTGGGGAAACCGAAGCTGTGGACTTTGCGGATGGCGGTCTCGGGATCGCTGCCGGCGGAGACGATGAGACCGAGCTGCAGGGCAGGGCGGGATGCGGGTGTCTGCGATTTAACCGGCAGCGCAGCCGCGGCCGCCAGCGAGACGAAATGTCTGCGGGTAGGCATGAAGGTATTTAAGCACCATTTACGGCCACACAGCCCCCGTTTGAAGTCTTGCCGGTTTGATAAACTGGCCAGAGTCCGTTGCGTAAGGAGGTCTGTCCATATGGCCGGCACCGCGGAAACGCTGGGCATTGAGCATGTGTTCGTTTTGATGCTGGAGAACCGTTCCTTCGATCATATGCTGGGATTCTCCGGGATTACCGGCTCGGACGCCGTAACCGGCGCTGCCACCGCAATCGACCGCCTGAGCGGCGCGGAATCGAATAGTCTGAACGGCCAGACTTATACGGTCTCGCCCGGCGCCGACTACCGCATGCCCACCGATCCCAACCACGAGTTCCTCGACGTGCTGCACCAGCTCTGCGGACCGGCCGCTACTTATCCATCCGGCGGGCTCTATCCAACAGTCGACGACAGCGGGTTTGTGGCTTCCTACGCCGGGAGCGGCGGCAGCAGTCCCGGCGAAATTCTGAAGTGCTATCGGCCGGACCAGCTTCCGGTGCTGAACGCCTTGGCCGGCGAGTTCGTGGTTTGCGACAACTGGCATGCCTCCATGCCCGGTCCGACCTGGCCGAACCGCATGTTCATCCACGCGGCATCCTCCGGTGGACTGGACCACAGCCCGCGGACCGATGAGATCGTTGAATGGGAAACCATAGACGGAGTTTTCTTCAAGAATGGGACGATTTTCGATCGGCTGCAACAGAACGGAATTGCGCGGCGCATCTATGGTGGGGACGATTTCCCCATGGTGGCCGCGCTGAAGGGCATTCATCTGGACGACATCCGGCACTATAGCCTGTTTGCAGGCGACCTGGCGCAGCCCGGCTATGCGGACCGCTACATCTTTATCGAACCCAGCTACGATGTTTTGAACGACTATAAGGCAGGCTCGTCGCAACATCCGCTGGGCGATGTCACGGCGGGCGAAGCCCTGATCAAGGCAACCTACGAAGCGATTCGCAACTCGCCGGTCTGGCCGGGCAGTCTCTTGATCGTCGTGTGGGACGAGCATGGCGGTTTCTACGATCACGCTGTACCGCCGGCGGCGCCCGCACCAGGCGATACCGCTCCCGACGCGACCTACAATCAATCCGGTTTTGCGTTTGAACAGTATGGCCCGCGCGTGCCGGCTCTGGTAATCTCACCCCTCATCCCGAAAAATGTGATCGACCACCGCCTGTACGACCACTCCTCTGTTCTGGCCACCTTGGAATCGCTCTTCGGCCTGAGTCCTTTGACCGCGCGCGACGCCAATGCCAATCGGCTTGATTCTCTGATTTCACTGGGAGCGGCGAGAAGCGATTGTCCCACAACGCTGCCGGCTCCAGCCAATTCCGGCGCGACGTTATCCTTTGCGCAAGCGGCAGTGCGAGCGGCAGGCGCGCCGGTCGCCGCGGCCACGGTATCGCGTCCCGGCGATACCGTGAATGAAGGGAACCTTCCGGCGTTAATTCATGCGGCGATGCAGCAGGAGTTATCCGTCAGCCCGGACCAACGCCCAGCCATCGTGAGCCGCGTCCGTTCCATCCAGACGCGCGCCGACGCCATGCAGTACCTGGCCGAGGTGCAAGAGAAGCTGCATCCCGCAGCCCGGGCTTAAGCCGTTAGCCCGCGCCTTCGGTTACTCCCGCAGCAGCGTGAGGTAGACGGCGGCGGGAATGACCAGCAGGATGGCCGCCATAGCCAGGAACAGGGCGCCGTGCCCGGCGACGAACGCGAGGAAAGTTGGAAGCAGCGTCTGCAACCTGAGCGCGCTGAGGCTCGATAGGCCGCGGTGCAGCGCCGCCTGAAACCAGGCCGATGTAGCGCCGAAGCAGGCGCCGAGCAAGCCCATGGCGCAGGCGCAGGCGATTACTTGGGCGACGGTGATGGGGCGGCCGGCCGTCTGCGCGGCTTCGCGGCGGGCGCGCATCTGGGCAATCCACCATACGCGGCCGGAATCGGGGACCGATGCCTGCGCGCGCATTTCCTGGCGATCGTTGTCGATCGCTCCGGCGATGGCCGCCACCTCCGCGCAAATCTCACAGGCCGCCACGTGCTCGCGGAGTCCCGCATCCACCCGCGCCGGCCAGCGATCCTGGAGAACCGCGGCTAATATCTCGGATTCGAATTCACAATCGACAGGCTTCACGGCTTTGCTCCTCCGGGCGCGCGGCCCAACAGTTCGGCCAGGTTTCGACGCGCACGAAACAACATGGCCTTCAGGCTGGTTGTCCGCAAACCGAGGACATTCGCAATCTCCTGGTGCGAGGCGCCTTCGGCGTACGCCAGCCATAGCATCGCACGTTCGCGCGGCTTGAGGCGCGCCATGGCGCGGGTGAAGTCGGTTATGCGTTCCGTGGCGCCCACATCCTGGAGGGAAGGCATGCGTTCGATATCGTCGCCGGCCGGGACGGCGGCCGCGCGGGACAGGCTTCGGCGGCGGGCATCCCGCGCCAGATTAGTAGCAATGCGGTAGAGGGAATTGCGGCGATGAGTCTCGTTGTCGTAGGTGGCGGAAGCGCGCAGGAAACGGTAAAACGTCTCCTGAAGCAGGTCTTCGGCGAGTTGACGGTCCCCGGTGAGCCGGGCGAGATAGGCCCACAGTCCGCGCGCGGTCCGCGCGTAAAACGCGCGGAATGTGTCCTCGTCCATCACGAAACCCGTAGAGGCGCCATCCAGAGTCCTGTCGCGTTCGATATCGTTAAAGGCCGTCTCGCGAAACATAAGAGGAGCGATTCTTCCGGGAAGGGTCTACCGGGTGCCCGTGACAAGAGCGCGGGGAGCCGATGTTGACGGTTCGATCAGCCCCAGCCGCTGGGAGATTATAAACGAGACGATCGCCGAGACCAGAAAACCTGTGCCCAGCGCGATACCGATAATGCCCAGGGCGTGCAGCGACTGCGAGGCTGTAGCTTCTACGGCTCGCCCGCCGACGATGTGCAGGCCAATCCCGCCGGCGATCAGCACTACGCCGCCCTGCACAGACCAGAGTATACGGCTTAGAGGCGCGCCTACGCTGCGCGGACCCGCATCCAGGGAGATGGGCGAGGATTCGAGAAACTTGGCGCCGGCGGGTGACTGGATATAAGCGAGCAGGTCTTCGCTGGCGGTAAAACGATCCAGCAGCTTGGTGTGGGCGTCGGTCTGGACTTTAGCCAGTCGGCTCCACCTCTTATAATCGACCAAGGTGCGGATGAGCCAGACCAACAGGCCTATGGCCAGGCCGAACCCACCGAAGAATGCGAGACCCGTGAGGACATCGTGCCACATATCCAGAATCTGAGTTCCCGGGTCGGAATGGGGGCGCGGAATGGCGCCTTCGCCGATGTAGAAAGACGGGTTGCGGACGATCTCAGGATGCGCATTCAGGAAACTGATGAGCGCCGGATACGGCGCGAGATAGGATTGATTTTCGAGCAGAGCCGGGTCCAGAGCGAGGACGCCGCGCAATGCGGGCGGATAGCGATCCAGGAGGGCGGAGAATTCTTCCTTGGCGCGTTGCGCGTCGGGCTGCTCCACTGTCAGGATAGACTGGGCGTTTGAACGCGCGTTCTGCGGTGTCTGCGCCCACGCGCCCGGGGGCAAAAGGGCGGCGCTACAAAACGCCAGCATGGCGGCCTTCAAGGCGAGACGCTTTCGGGTGGATGTAATCATGAATTCCTCTCTACCCGATAATTACGTGGGGATGAGGAAGAGGTTCACACGGGGGCAAAGGAAATACCGGGCCGGCGCCACTCAGTTCTTAGGCCCGCCGATCGGGTATCCCTGCCACAGATATTCCAGTGCCTCGGGCAGGGTTTGTTGTTTTACGGCGCGGTCGGTGTGCCCCGCGTTGCGCGCAAATACAAACTGATAATGATAGCCCTTGGCGGCCAGCACCTTGGCCATGTTCTCGTTCGCGGCCACCCAGTCGTGCATGTGGTCTCGCATGGCATTCGGATTGAAAAGGTCGCGGTCGCCGACTTCCATCCAAATGCGCAGCGGCTTGGCCGGGCTGTTGGGAATGAGGTGCGCATGAAACTCCCATGCGCCGCCCGGGGTCTGGGGGTTCGAGGGCCACTGTTGGTTGACGTAAGTGCCCGAATAGGTGAGCACGCGGTGGTAAAGCTCCGGGTGGTACCAAGCCATGATTAAGGCGCACGATCCGCCTGAACTGCCTCCCATGGTGGCGCGTCCCTCGGGATCTTTGGTCAGTTTCACGTTCGCTTGTTTCTCCACCAGGGGCAGCACTTCTTTCTCCACAAACTCGGCGTACAGGCCCGACATGGTGTCGTATTCCAAACCGCGTTCGCTTCCCTGGGCATCTCCGCTGCCGTTGCCGATGGAGATGGCGATCATCACCGGCACGCGGTGCCCGGCAATCAGATTATCCAGGGCTACGAACAATGCCCGGTCAGGGCCGTCCGCCCCGACGATGAAGGGAGCCGCCGTACCGGCAACGTATTGTCTCGGGACATATACAGCCACGCGGCGGGTGTACGGAGCGGGATGGCTGGTAGTAACGATCAGTTTGGCGGGGTCGGCGGGGTCCGGCGTGCCGAACGTGTCGGGATCGCGCGTGATGCCGGGATAGATCTTGCTGCCGGAGGATTCCATCGTGAAGGTAATCACGGTTCCCTGCGGCACGTCTTCATGCGCGGTCATCTCGGGTGCCGGGTTGTGCGTGGGCCCCAGTATGAAGTTTCCGTCGGCGTTTGCCGGGGCGTTGGCACCGTCAGGCAGTTCTTTTGCCTTGACGTATCCAGGCGTGTCGGGATCGCGCGTCGGCGGCGTGGGCCGGGCCGGGCGCGGAACCGGGGTCGAGGTTTGAGCCACGGCTGGATCGTATCCAGCCATAAAGGCAACGCAGGCAAGGCAAAGAAGGCGGAACATAGGAAAAATCGGTAGAAAATACAAGTGTAGCGAAGAAGACGATGAGACGGCGGAAAGCTAGACCGAACCAGGCAGGACCATGGCTCAGTTCCCGGCCATCGGACTCCATGTTCGGTAACGGTGAAGCACCCAGTCCAGAATATACAAAAGAGCCGGAACGGCCATGGTAATGATCACGCCGTGATTGTTCACTCGGATGAGCAATGTAAAGCCGATCAGCGATACCAGAGACACGATTGCTCCCGTCAACTCCCAACGCAAAGCCACGAGCATTCCGGCGCACGTAGCGGTCAAGAGGGCGATGCCGGTCCCTTCAACGAACGTAGGTGAAGGGCCGGAATGAGGCGTTGTGAACTCGCCGATTGCGAAAAACACGTACAACCCGGCGATCAGCGTACCCGACAACCGAGCCAGCCAACGAACCACCGAAGGCAAAACGGACATATGGGTCTCCTCTGACGATATTAGCCCCTTTTCTCAATTGCACGCAGGAGTATGCGGGTAGCCTTGGTTGGTCAAGAATGCCGCTACCGGCTCACTGGCTGCAACTTATCGAACCCGGGGCCGGGAACCATCGCGGACTCCTTGACCACCCCCACGGGCATCCATCCATTGCGTGCCCCCATGGCCCATCGGCACCACATAAGTCTGGCCGGTCTGTGTATCGCGCGTATACTGCTGGTACAGGAGGACATCGTTGAAATTATCGGATGGCCGCGGCATTCGGGGCACCTGGGTAGCCTGGCAATCAACTGGTGCTGCTTCCGCATCCATTCCATGGCTCCCGCCGCCAACCCCTGCGCCGCGGGCCCAATCACGCTACCCAGGACGACTACGTACCAGTGACCTGCCGAGCCAAAACGTGGGCTCCACGACCAGCGTCTCCGCACAAGCGTAGGCTCCCATTGGCTGACCGTTCAACGTGCAGGAAAAGGCGGCAAAACCGGCCGTGATTCCGATTCCGCGCGCGCCCCTGCCGAGCGTCGGCTCCGTCTGGCCGGTCCGGTCATTTGCACGTTCCGGCATACGGCGCTGAAACGCGCCTGGCCGTACTGCGCCGCGAACAACGTCTCCCGTGGCATACGGCGCGACCAGCGGGCCTATGGAGTGCAAGGCCTGGAGTCGCGCATTCGACACCTGCGACGCGGCCCCTGGCGGCGCCTTTGTTCTACCTGTGCTGGGAAGTAGCGAATTTGGCTTTCGCCACCAGATACTTCCCTTCGTCGGGATCGAGTTGTTCCAGAGAATACGTGCCGCCGCGGCCTCCATCGCCAATTGGAATCGGCCGGAAATAGTACGATGTATCAGCCTTGGCTTCGAGCGAATGCAGCGCGAGAAAGGTCACCGCTCCGAACGAGGCAAAGGCGCACAGGTGGTGCTCGCCAGGGCCAACTTCGACGAAAAAGTACGTGCCCCGGTCGTTGGCGCCGGCCCATTTTCCGTCTAACCCGATTTCGTCGTGCATCTCCTGGCTAACTACGTAGACCAGGGCTTTCCCATCCGGCGGCGCGGGGTTGGGATGCTGCAAGCGATCGACCTTCACTTCGAGCTTTACGTCTCTTGAACCACACGCGGCGGTTTCAGCGCGGGATGCGGCGATCTTATCTTGGGCGAACGCACAACATGATGCGAACAGGAAGACGGCAGCTAATTTCACGATGATCTCCGGCTTGTGGGACGCCATCGCGCCTGCCGGCGTTACGTGAAGATGCGCCAGCCGAGAGTCCTCTCAATCCGAATTACGCCCGGCCATCGTGAGATCGAGTGGGGGGGAACCGCATGACAAAGGTCGGGAACTCAGACAGGACTTCAAAATCTGCGAGCTTGGAGGCGGCGCGGTAACACCCTGTCTGTCCCACTAATTCTAGTGGTGAGCGCGGTAGGAATCGAACCTACAACCTAGTGATTAAGAGTCACTTGCTCTGCCAATTGAGCTACGCGCCCGCTTGAAGTGTTCTGGCGGCTTGGCTGCGTCGTCCGCCATGCAGGCCGTGCGCCGCGCCAATTCAGGATTATACCATCCCTCGCCCCGCCGCCGTATCGATAGAAGCCGCGGCGATCTGCGCGATATCCAGCAGTTTGGGCGGTGTCTCGCTCATGGTCCCGAAAGCGTCGCGGAACATAGTCTGGCAGAATGGGCAGGCCGTGCCCACGACCGGCGCGCCGGTCGCCGCCAGTTCGGTGGCGCGCTCCACGTTCACGCGCTTGCCCTTTTCCTCGCCCAGGAACATCTGTCCGCCGCCCGCGCCGCAGCAGAACGACCGCTCCCGTGTGCGGGGAGGATTGGTCACCTCGCCGGATCGCGCCATCACTTCGCGCGGCGGCTCGAAAATGCCGCGATAGCGCCCCAGGTAACAGGGATCGTGGAAGACCATGCGCTCGCGCCCGTCCGCGAGTTGCGGCAGTTTCGCCTGCATGCGCGCCAACAATTCGCTGTGGTGCTCGATTTCAAAACCCGTGCCGAATTCCTTCCAGTCTTCGCCGATGGTGCGTACGCAGTGCGGGCAGATGGAAAGCAACTTCGTCGCCTTAGCGGATTTCAATTGCTCGATGTTGGCTTCGGCCAATTGCTGAAACAGCAGGTCATTGCCCAGCCGCCGCACCGGGTCGCCCGTGCATTTCTCCTTGCGCAGCACGCCGAACGTCACGCCGAGGTGGCGCAACACGCGCACCAGCGACAGGACAATCTCGCGGCCCTGCGGATCGTACGACCCCATGCAGCCCAGCCACAGGCAATACTCCTGCGTGCCGTCGTAAATGGGCAACTCGTTCTTCTCGATGAATTTCAGCCGCTCGCTGGAGGCGAATCCCAATGAATTGCCGTTGCGCTCCATCGCCAGAAACATCTTGCCGCCGTAATCGTCTTCCCATTTCCCCGTATTCACCGCGCCGCGGCGCAGCCCGATAATCACCGGCAGGTGCTGTATGCCTACGGGGCACTGATACTCGCAGGCGCCGCAGGTGGTGCACTGAAACGCAGCTTCCATGGAAATGTGTTTGCCGAGCAGCGGCTCTTCGTTGCCTGGACCCTCTTCATTCAAGTAATGCCGGAGCCCCAGGATAATCTCCTTCGGGTTAAGCAGCTTGCCCGTGTTGTTCGCGGGACAGTGCTCCGTGCAGCGTCCGCACTCCACGCAGGAGTAGGCTTGCAAGGCATCCAGTTTGGTGATGTCCTTGCCCGTGTCCAGGCCGAAGTCCTCGTCGCCCACCAGGGGAGGGATCTTGCTGAATCCGTCCCGCCGCAGAAACACCGTCGCCGGGCTGATCACCAGGTGCAGATGTTTGGTGTGCGGAATCAGGGGCAGAAATGCCAGAAGGGTCGCGGTATGCAGCCACCAGTTGGCGCGCGCTACGTACGTAGTTTCGTCCATCGCCAGCCCGGCCAGATACGTAACCATCAAGATGAAAATGAAAAGAGCGATGATGCCGGATTCCGGCGCCACCGTGCCCAGCCACTTCGGGCGCACCACAAAGCGGCGAAACGCCAGGCCGGCGATCGAGACCGCAACCGCCAAGGCGAACACGGCCACGAAAGCGTAGTAAGCCTTGCCGAATCCGCCGGTGCGGCTCAGGAAAGGGAAGCCGAATCCGGCTGCCAGGTGATTGACTGTGACGAGCGCGAAGGCACAAAATCCCCAGAACACGAAGGCGTGCGCCAAGCCCGGCAGCGGACGCTCCCGGATCACTTTGCCCTGCAACATCACTTCCCAGACAAATTGCCGGATACGCGGCGCTAACGGCCGCAGTTGGAAATCGGGATTGTCACGCGAGCGGCGGATTGCATCCACCGGTTTGCGGAAGCGACGCCAGAAAAGCGACCCGGAGATGCACAACAGTATCGCCAGAATCGCAATCTCCAGCCAGGATGGGTGGACCATGCGGTAACCTTTGAATGTAGCACAGCCGTCCGCGAAGTCCGCTACAAACTTCAAAACGGGGTATCTTGCTTGCGTATTCTGGTTACCGGAGCCGCCGGATTCATCGGCTCGCACATGTGCGACCGGCTGTTGGCGGAAGGCCACTCGGTGGTGGCCGTGGACAATTTCCTCACCGGATCTGAACAAAATGTGGCGCATCTTGCCGCTAACGAGCAGTTCCGGCTTATTCGCCACGACATCACACAGCCATTCGCCGTGGATGGCCCGTTGGATGTCGTGTTGAACATGGCTTCGCCCGCCAGCCCCAAGGATTATCTGGAACATTCGATCGCCACGCTGGACGTGGGCAGCGCCGGCACGCGCAACATGGTCGAACTGGCGCGCGCGCACAATGCACGCTTCCTGCTGACGTCCACGTCGGAATGCTACGGCGACCCGCTGGAGCATCCGCAGAGCGAAACGTACTGGGGCAACGTAAACCCCGTCGGGCCGCGCTCCTGCTACGACGAAAGCAAGCGCTTCGCCGAGGCCCTCACTATGGCCTATCACCGCACTTATGGCCTGCGCACGAATATCGCCCGCATCTTCAATACCTACGGGCCGCGTATGAAACTGGACGACGGCCGCGTGGTGCCTTCGTTCATCGGCCAGGCGCTCCGTGGCGACCCCATCACCATATTTGGAGATGGATCGCAAACGCGCAGTTTCTGTTTTGTCAGCGATCTGGTGGACGGCCTTTACAGACTCATGCAATCGGACGAACGTTACCCGATTAATCTGGGCAATCCGAACGAAATGACCATTCGCGAATTCGCGGAGCGGATCCTCGGCGTAACCGGCGGCAGGTCCCCGATCGTGAATCGGCCACTGCCGGAAGACGACCCCAAGCAGAGGCGTCCGGAGATCTCCAAAGCGCGGCATCTGCTCGGTTGGGAGCCGCGTGTAACGCTGGATGAGGGGCTCCGTCTGACGGTGGATTACTTTCGCCCGAGTTAGCGTTTAAAATACGCCCATGAAACGCGCCGCCCGCTGGATTGGCATCGTTATCGTTGTGCTGTTGCTGGCAATCGTCGCCTTGCCATTCGTTGTCGATGCCAACCAGTTTCGCCCGATGCTCGAATCGGAACTTTCCAAGGCGCTCGGGCGCGAGGTCAAAATCGGCGACCTGAAGCTGGATGTTTGGTCCGGCGGCGTGACCGCCGGCGATCTCTCCGTTGCAGACGATCCGGCTTATAGCGGCACGCCTTTCCTGCATGCGCAGTCGCTCACGCTCGGCGTGGATCTCTGGCCGCTTATTTTTTCGCACCAGTTGCACGTAACGCAACTGACGCTCGTTCAACCGCAGATGGATCTGTTGCAATCCGCCGCCGGCGGCTGGAATTTCTCCAGTCTGGGAGGCCGATCCGCGCCTAAGGCCCACCCCTCCGGGACGGCCGCGAATTCGGGCGCCGGCCTGAACCTTTCGGTGAAGCGGGTAAAGATCGCGAGTGGACGCCTGACCTTTGCGCAGCAGAACAGCAAGGCAAAAGTGCGCGAACTGGAAGACGTGAATGTCGAACTGACCGATTTCTCCGCCAATTCCGCATCCCCGTTCCGTCTGTCGGCTAAACTGGGCGGCGGCGGCAACATCCAGCTTAACGGCACAGCCGGCCCGATCGACGCGGCCGACGCCGCGCAAACGCCTGCGAAGGTCAAGCTCTCGTTATCCGGATTCGATCTGGCGGCTGCCGGCGTTGAGAATTCCACGGGGCTCGCTGGGTTGGTCTCGATCGACGGCTCCGCGGCCGCGGACGGCAAGACTCTCTTCGTCAACGGACGCCTCAAGGCCGATCGATTAAAACTCGCCAGGAACGGATCTCCCGCGCAAGAACCGGTCGCATTCGATTTTGCGGTGGAGCATGATATGCGCAAGCGCGCGGGTGTCCTGCGGCGCGGCGAAATCCATATCGGTTCCGCGCCGGCAAGCCTCACCGGAACTTACGTAGCGCAAGGCGAATCCACGGCAGTGAATATGAACCTCGCGGGTCCGGAGATGTCTGTCCCGCAACTGGCTGCCATGCTCCCGGTATTCGGTGTCGTGCTGCCCGCGGGATCGTCTTTTCAGGGTGGCACCGCGAACGCGAAACTTTCTTTCGGCGGTCCGGTCGAGGCGTTGGTCATCGATGGCTCGCTGGGCTTGCGCAATACGCGTCTCACCGGTTTCGACCTGGGGTCCAAGATGTCGGGAATTGAGAAACTGGCCGGTATCAAGACCGGCCCGGATACTGAGATCCAGACCTTTGAAGCCACGCTGCACATGGCTCCGGATGGTTCCACGTTTCAGGACATCAAATTCGTGGCGCCGGCGCTGGGGGACTTGAGCGGAGGCGGGTCCGTCAGCCCAAGCCAAGCCTTGGATTTCAAGATGCGGGCCACATTGCATACCGGCGGCTCCGCATTGGCGATGATCGGCGCGAAAAGCGGCACGGGTGTGCCTTTCATTATCGAGGGGACGGCCTCCAGTCCAATTTTCCGCCCCGACGTGAGAGTATTTGCTGCTGACAGGGTGCAAAGCCTGGAGAAGAACCCCCTTGGCAAGGCTGCTGGTGGCGTGCTGGGCAAGTTGGGCAGGAAGAAATAGCCGGCTGCGGATTAAGGCCGGTGGAACCACTTCAGCCGCGCCAGCAGTCCGTAGAAGACCAGGCAGAACCAGAAGTCGATAGCCAATCCCCAATCGATTCTGCGTGGTACGTGGCGGCCCGCGGGGGGCAAAAAGCGGTACAGACTGAAATAAGCCGCATTGCCCAGGATGATCGCAGCCAGGCTGTGCCAGAACTGGCGTTTTGAAAAAATTCGGTATTCAGGCACCCGGATGCCGTCCCATTGGAAGTCCATTCCACGGCGCATCGAGAACCTCACGTACCTTCGCCACCAGTTCGATCGATGTAAATGGCTTCGCCAGGAAGGCTACCGAACGCTTGCAAGCGCCGAGGGGAGTTGCCTCCTCGGCATAGCCGGACATTAGGAGGATGCGCAGATCCGGGCGGGCGCGAAGCAAATGCCCGGCCAGATCTGCCCCATTCATGTTAGGCATGACTAAATCGATCAGAACTAGCTGAATCGGCGAGAGATGTAATTCGCACAGACGCAGCGCATCCCTTCCGCCGCGGGCTTCCAGGACGCCGTACCCATTCTGCACCAACATCAGGCATACGAGGTTGCGAACGGCATCCCCATCCTCGACGACCAGGATCGTTTCTTTCAATAGATGCCCCTATTGCACGTGCATGGCATCGCCAAAGTACGACAAGATCTGTTCCGCACAACGCCGGCAGGATTCCTCTTCGTCCGGATCGCGGGCTTCGCAGCGTATCAATTCGCGGTCTTCAAATGCCATACTGCGTCCGCAAACCCAGTCTTCTCCGTCGCGGATGTGGATGTGATTGAACTCTGTCACGCGTCTATCCTTAGTGGCTGCAATGTGTTGAGTTGCGGAGTCGCCGCCTCCGCTGCTAGAATACTAGTTTCGCAGTTTCCAGGAGATTTCGTAATATGGCACGAATTTGCGATGTATGCGGGCGCGGCCCGCAGTTTGGCCACCGCGTCAGCCACGCTCATAACGTCAGCAAGCGGCGTTGGAATTTGAATTTGCAGCCGGTGCACGCGCTCATCAACGGCGCCACCAAGCGCCTGCGTGTTTGCACTTCCTGCATCCGCTCGGGGAAGGTACAGAAGGCCGCTTAGCGCGCCCCCCGGCAGGCGAGGCCGCCTGTCCAGCCACATCAGATAAACATCTCTTCGTCTTGCGTGGCGTGTTCGGGAGAATTGCGGTTTCCGCCCTGCGCATAGGTGTTTAGCGCCGCTTTGACTCCGGCCACGATCCCGTTTACTTCCTTTACCGGCTTCATCACCGCGCTCTTCACGGCTTCGGTGGCGTTTTCCACCTGTTCCACACTGTGGCCCACGGTCTGATCGATCTGTTCGATGCGGGCCTTGGCCCGACCGCTGGTTTCGTCGATCAACTCCCCGATGCGTTCGGCATGTATGCGGGCGGCTTTGGCGATTGTCAGGGTCTCGGTGGTAATGTCTGCAATCCGCGGACGGTTTTCTTCAAGAATCTTCCCGCTGGATGTAATCAAAGCGTCAAAACGGTCCACCAGGGGCCCGAACTTATCCACCAGCGGTCCAAACTTTTCCAGCAGGGGGCTAAACTTCGTTTGCGCCTCTTTACCGGCTTTTTGGGCCTCCAAAACGACGCGGTACATCGCTGCCAGTATGAGCATCTGTCCCAGAACGCCCAGACAAGCCACCACGGCGGCCACGCCGACTACCCATTGAAAGGCTTCAGACATTCGAAGACTCACACCGGCAACTAGTGAGCCGCTCCTTCCGCGGGAGGCGCCGGGGGTTGGTTCACCGCGTCGCGGTAAGCTTGTTTGCCGGCTTCCATGGCATCGGCTATGGTATCTTTCTGCCGGTTCAATGCTTCTTTGCTCTTGGCCAGCAGGTCGCCCGCGGAATCCTTCAACTCATTGCTACGTTGTTTGAGATAATCCGTACCTTCGCCGGTCTTATCCTTGATGAGCTGGCGAGTGTCAGCTCCAGCTTTGGGGGCAAACAGCATGCCGATACCAATACCTACGCCGAGGCCCAGCAGGAAACTTGAGAAACCATTCTTATCCATCTACTTCCTCCCTTTACAGTCACTAGTATACCTTGCAAGGCACTGACGTACGCCATGCTAAACTGCTATTCCAGCCGGAAGCCAATGTGATGAGAGAGCGAAAACGTACCCGCTTGGATGTACCCGGGCTGTGGGAATACGCGCTGCGAGTGCTGGCCGGCCGCGCTTACTCGACCGGCGAACTGCGCGAGAAGCTCCGCGGCCGGGCGGAAAACGTCGCGGACGTGGATGCGACCCTAGCCCGTCTTAAAGAATACGGTTATCTGAATGACCGGCAGTTTGCGCAAAACTTTGCCACGGCCCGGCTGGAAAACGAAGGATTGGGCAAGACGCGCGTACTGGCCGATCTGGCGCGGCGGCGGGTGGCGCCGGCGGTGGCGCAGCAAACGGTGGGGAGGGTTTACGAGGATATCGACGAACACGCCCTGGCCGAAGAGTTCGTACGGCGTAAGTTTCGCATGGCTTCCAGGGAGAGTCTGTTCCAGGATGAGAAGCAAATGGCATCCGCATATCGCCGGCTCCTGCGGGCCGGATTCCGTTCGGCCACCGTCGTGACCGTGCTCAAGAAGTTCGCGCGCAATCCGGACTTGTTGGATGGGTTCGAGCCGCCGGAAGAAACGTCGGAATAGCAGCCTTACAGCGGGTTTAGGGCGAAAATGTATTCCACGACCGGACGCCCGCCGATCAGGTGTTCCTGAATAATCCGTTCCAGCACCTCAGGAGTCACTGAGTGATACCAGGTTCCCTCAGGATAGACGACCGCGATGGGACCTTGCTCGCAGACGCGCAAGCAGTTCGTCTTGGTGCGAAAGACGCAATGGTCGCCCGCCAGCAGGCCCAATTCCGCCAGACGGCGCTTCAGATAATCCCAGGATGCCAGCCCGACATCCTTCGGCGCGCACTTAGGGTTGGTTTGATCGCAACACAGGAAGATATGACGGCGGATTTGGCCGATTTGCAAGCCTTGCGCGATTTGAACGAGGCGCTCGATTTCCACGATTTCCTTCCTGTCTAGGCAAGAACCGGGTCGCGATCTTCGATTGTAGCGCGCACCAGCTCGACCAGTTCCGCAATCACGTCGTCGGGCAGTCCGCCGTGGGTCAGGCTCTCGCAGAGCGCCGCCAGATCCACGAGCCGCGCGAGACGCCGCCAATCTTGCGGCAATCGGCCGCCCGCACCCAGATAGCCCGCGGAGAAATGCGGCTCCAGAAGTGGTCTGGCGGCCCTTTCGTAGCGCAGGGACGTGCCCAGGTCGGCGAGCGGCGAGCCGGATACCGCAAACTCCCAGTCGAGAACCGCGGCCACGTTCCACCGTCCGGCAGTCGATCGCATCAAAAGGTTTCGTTTATTGAAGTCGCCGTGAACCAGGCGAGTTTCGCCATCGAGCGCAGCCAACCGCGGCGCCCACGACCAGACTAGGTCGTGCGCCCTGTCACGCCAATTCTCAGCCACGCGCCGCTGGAGATTCTCCGTCGCCAGGCAGAGATCGACGAACCGCGGTATGGCATGGGCGCCGGCGAGCAGCGGGGATGAGACAGCGGGTCCCGGCGCGATCCAGCCCGATTTGGCGAACGAAAAAAGGCCGATGGCTGCCAGGGTCTCGCCGGCCGCATGCGCGGCCTGTGCGATAGCCTCCGCATCGCCGCCACGCTTGAGATCGCGGAAGGTAATGCCTTCCACCCAACGCGTCAGTCGAAACGGCGGCAGATCCTCGCAACCGTTCGGCTCCGCGTCGACCACTTCAGGCACAGGCACCGCACCGCGCACCAGGTCCATCAAATCGATTTCTTTCCGGCAGAGGGACGGGTCGTGCTCATGAATGCGGAGCACAATCGGTCCTGGCGACGGTTCCAGCCGCAGTTTGAAATTCGCGTTGCGCAGGCCGCCGGCAAGGAATTCGCTGGCTACCACGCGGCAACCCGGGAATGCGGTGTGTACGATCCTCTCCAGAACCGCGGCGGGCAGGCTGCGCCGCGGCTCCGGCCGCATCCAGCGGGCTGGCTCGATCACCGAATAATTACGCCTTCACCTTGCGGTCCTCGCGAAAAGCCAGGTTCGCCATATGCGGACCGGCTACCGCCGCCGCCGCAACCTCGATGGGGCAGTTGGGCTCCTGACGCGATCGGATGCAGTCCAGGAAATTCTGCTGGTGCGCGGTGGCGCTGTCGCGGTCCGGCTCCTCCGCGAGCAGTTCGGGTTTGCCCTTCTGGGTCCAGGGCTCGGGCGATGCGCCGTTGTCTTTGAAGAGGCGATAGCCGTTGCGGTCGAGCACCATGGTGGCCTTGTCGCCCAGAAACGTGACTGACCAATCCCAATCGTAGGTGCTGCAGTAATTGAGCGTCCACTGCGCCAGGAAGCCGGGATATTCGAATACGGCGGTAAAGACGTCGGGCGCTTCGGCTTCCGGATTGCCGATCAGTTGACCCTGGCAAACGGCGGAGCGCGGCGGGCCGGAGTTAGTCATCCACTGCACCACGTCCATCAGGTGCGTGCCTTGATCCGTCATATTGCCGCCGGAGTAATCCCAGAACCCGCGCCACCAGCGGAAGCGCTTGGGTTCGAGCGGCCGCTTAGGCGCGGAGCCCAGGAACAAATCCCATTCGAGTTTGCCTGCGAGCGGCGAATTGTCGAGCCACTCCGTGAAGTGCCAGTTCCACATGGGCTTCACCATGGAGATGCGGCCCAGGGCGCCATCGTCGATCAATTGCTTCGCCTTGCGAATGAAGGGCATGCTTCGCCGCTGCATCCCGATTTGCACGATCTGTTTGGTCTTGCGTACCGCTTCCACCATCTCGGCGCTCTGCCGCAGATTCAGCGATAGCGGCTTCTCCTGATAGACGTCCTTACCCGCTTCCAGGGCGGAAACCAAACAAGGTTTGTGCTGGTGATCGGGCGTCGCGATCACTACAAAGTCGATGCCGGGCTGCGCCAGCAGATCATGGTAGTTCACATAGGCCCTGGCGTCTTTCGGCGATTCCGATCGGGCGCGCTCGCGTGTGGGTTCGTAGACATCGCATACGGCCACGCATTGCGCGCCCAGTTTCTGAAAGGTCCGGTGCAGCCATTGTCCACGGTTGCCGACGCCGACGATCCCGAACGTGGGACGGTCGTTCGCGCCGCGCACAGCGCTCGGGATGAACAGCGGAGCCGCGGCCAGCCCTTGCAGAAATGCTCTGCGGTTAGTTTCCATATGGTTAAGATTGTAGCTGTGTTCGCGCCCGGCGGCGCACGAAAACGGGGCGGAATCGGCGCGCTATCGCGCGCGTCCCATCAGTGCGGCGACGTGCGCGCTGGATGCGGCAGCCAAACCATCCAGGCTGTAGCCTCCCTCCAGCACCGAGATCAAGCGTCCGCCGGCATAGGTGTCCGCGATCTCGAGGATCAGGCGGGTGAGATCCGCGAAGTCCACGTCGGAGAGGGTGAAACGGCCGAGCGGATCGCCCAACCGGGAGTCGAAGCCCGCCGAGATCAGCACCAGTTCCGGACGGAACTCGCGCGCGGCGGTGAGCAGCCGGTCCTCGAACGCCCCCAGGATTTCGGATCGGCCGGCGCCGGCGGGAAACGGGCAGTTGAGCGTAGCGCCCTGGCCGTCACCTTCGCCGGTCTCGTTGGGGCGGCCGGTGCCCGGATACCAGGGGTGCTGGTGCGTGCTGAAGAAAAAGACCGATCCATCGGCGTAGAAGATATCCGCGGTGCCGTTGCCGTGGTGCACATCCCAGTCCGCGATGAGCACGCGCTCCACGCCGTGGCGCCGCTGCGCGTAGCGCGCCGCGATGGCGATATTGTTGAAGATGCAAAATCCCATGCCGCGATCGCGCGTGGCGTGGTGGCCGGGCGGACGCACCGCGCAGAATGCGTTTTGCGCGCGCCGTTCGATTACCGTATCTACGGCGTTCAGCACGCCGCCGGCGGCTTCGAGTGCCACATCGAGCGACTCGGCGCTGAGTTCCGTATCGCCGGTAGAGAGCGTTTCGTTACCGCGCGCGGCATCGTGCTGTACGATCGCCAGATAAGAGCGGGAATGACAGGCGGCCAGTTCGTCTTCGGTGGCCGCGCGCGGTTGGACGCGCAGCATTTGCGTGGTGAGGCCGCCTGCGTCCAGCGCTGAAAGCACGGCATCCAGGCGCTCCGGCCGCTCGGGGTGGCCCGGACCCGGAATATGGCGTTTGTAAAGGGGATCGGCGAGCAGCGCGGTGATCACTGCAGCGCCTTCCGATCTTCGGCGGCGGCTTCGCGATAAATATTGCGCGCCACGCCGTTGGAGGTCTGCGCAGCCATGCGCTCCAGCACTTCCGCGCGCAGGCGATGCGCCGTGTGGTCGCCGGCGCCGATGGCTACTTCGGCGATTTCGAGCGCCAGTTGCAGTTGGCCGTCGTCGAACGCTTTGCGCGCCCGCCGCAGGATCGCATCCGTCCCGCCCGCGGCTTCGGCCAGCGCCCGGTCGAGCGGAGCGGAGTCACCGCCGTTCAGGTGTGCCGGATCGAAATCGTACCATCCCGTGTACTGCCGGAACACGCCATTGACCGCCCACTCCACCGTGCCATAGACCGGCTGCAGATAGGGCAGGGGAACCAGGTCCGCGGGCAGCCGGACTTCCTGCCGGATCTGGGAGAGGGGCTCACCGTCGTTCATGTGCTTGACGGTTTCATCGTGCACGTAGCGAATGGCGCGTGCATAGTTGGCTAGCGCCTGGTCGATCACGTCGCGTCCCGTGAGCGGGCGGCTGTGAGATCCCACCAGGTACGCCGGATGCAGTTGCCGCATGCGATCGAGCGAAGCCGCCCACTCCAATACGGGACGGTCTGGCTTGCCGGGGCTGGCCAGCATCGGAAAGCTCCAATAGAACAGGTCGCCGGGCAGCAGCGTTTCGAAATCCGGCAGCCACACCATCAGATGATCCACCGTTTCGCCTTCCGTGTGATAAAGCTCAAAGCGCACGCCGCCTTCGGTGAACCGATACTCTTCGTCAAACAGAATCTGCGGCGGAATGTAGCCGCTTTCGCCCGGATGCAGCAGGTCGATGCCCAGCGAGGCGCCGCGATCCGCGCGCGGTATATGGGCGGCCCATTGAATCTGGTTGAGCATGCGGTTGTAGCCCGCCATCAGGCGGTATTTCCGCATTTCCTCGGTGTGGTTCCGTTGCGCGATGACCTTGGTATCGGGCCCGGCGAAGACCTTCGCGCCGTTAATATGATCTCCGTGAAAGTGAGTATAAACGATGTAGCTGACGGGCAGAGTGGAGACTTTTCGGAAATCGTCGAGGATTTGCCGCGCGGGCGCCTGGCCTTCGGTGGTGTCCATTACCACGACGCTACGATTCGTCAAGACGAAAATGACATTGCCCAGTGCGTAGCCGGTGGCGCAATACACGTGCGGGTTGACGCGAATGAGTTCGGGCTTGTCTTCGGAGAGCTGAGCGGCCGCGGGAAGGCCGGCGAGAAATAGCAGGATCGAAGAAATGATTCGCATTTATGGCTGCCGGGCCGTAGCCCGCCCTCCAGTTTATATTACGGCTAACTGGTGGTCGGGGCAGTCCAGGTTCAGACACTCGTACAAATCGTCGATCAAACCCGTGCCGTGCTTCGCCAGGAACGGGAGGATGGAATAAAGCCGCTCCTGCAGGTGCCGCTGCGGATAAACCAATCCCGAAAGGTATGCCGCATCGCGAGCCACGCGCGCATCCCGAGCCATGGTTTCGCGGCCAATCTTGCGCTCCATTTTGGCGAGCTGATAAAGCATCTTCCGGCGGCTCTTGCCAAGGCCGGCGGCGAGACTGGCGTCGAAGCCCGAAAGGTGGCGGATCAGGCGGTCGACAGCCTGCTCCACGGAGGTCTTGGTTTGCTCCAGGGTGCCGGAGATCGCCGGCGGAATCAATCGCGCGGCAATGCGGTCGCGGACGGCCTCGTCTCCGTGCACGCAGTCGCCCAGTCCCAATGCGTAGCGTTGCATCAGCTTGCGGCTGCGCTGATCGACCAGCGTGAACCCGGCGCGGAGCAGCGCGGCGGGCATCCGGCCCAGGATGGCGCGGTAGATCACTGCGGATTGCGCCAGGTAGGCCAGTTCGGCCGGGCCGCCTATGTAGGCCACGGTCGGGAGCATGGAATCCTGCACCACTGGACGCAGCAGCGCATTGGGCGAAAGTGAAGCCGCGCGCTCCATCAATTCTTCGGTCGAAAAGCGGCGGCCATTTTGCAGATAGTCGCGGCCATAGCGGCGCAGGGTATAACGGCGGTCATTCTCCAGCAGGAACACCAAGGATGTCTGGTCTTCCACGTGGACCTGCGCATGATAGCCCGCGGCCTCCAGGGCACGATTTCGCTCCAACACCGCGGCGGTCAGATCCGGCGCCGCCTCAAGTGCCGAACGAATCGCCGGCGCGGCCAGTTCCCGCATAGCGGGTGACATGGGATCGACATGCAGCAAACCGTATGGCGCGAGCAACCGCTTCAGCAGCGCACTGAAGGCTTGGCCCATGGTCCGGCCGGGCCGATAGGTTTCTTCGACCAAGGCGGAAATCTCGTCGCCGAAAGGCAAGGTGGCCAGCGCCGCGCGCAATTCGGTAATCGGCGGCGAACTCAGGACAAACTGCCCGACGGGCTGGCTGGTGGCCGGCGAATGCGGTTTCTCCAGTTTGATGGGATGGTGCTCGGCGTCAAAAACCCAACAGTGGTTCACTTCGGCGAAGTCGTGGTCCTCGGTGGCCAGCCAGAATACGGGCACCGCCGGAATGCCGCGCTCCGCCAGGCTGCGCGCCAGTTTCACCGCTGTGAGAGCTTTGTAAATAGTATAGGCGGGGCCAGAAAAAAGACCGACCTGCTGGCCGGTTACAACGGCTACCGTGCCCTCGCGCGATAGTTGTTCAAGCGCCGGACTGTCGCCATTTTCCTGGCGCAACGCGGCAACCAGGGCCGCGCGCCGCTCGGGTGGGAAGCGCATTTCACGAACAATGGATTCGAAATCGCCGGCGATATGGGGATAGAAGGCGCGAACGCGGTCGGGATGGTAAGTAAAGTCCGCGAAAAGATTGCTGGTGTGCGGCAATTCCGTGTAGCGGACGCAGGTACAGTTCATGGCCGAAGTCTTGAGATGATTTCACACACCCGAAAGATGCTACCCGGCGGGCAGAATCTTCGTGATGTCATTGTAAAGCACGAAGGCGACCAGCATCATGATGAACACGAAGCCGACCTTGAAAACCGCCTCTTTGACCGACATACTCATATCCCGCCGCATGACCATCTCGATCATCAACATGACGACGCCGCCGCCATCCAGGATGGGGAGCGGCATCAGGTTAATGACGGCCAGGTTCAGGCTGACCATGGACATCAGCATAATGAAGGCCGAAGGTCCTTGCCTGGCGGCCTGGCCGGACATCTGCGCAATGCCCACCGGTCCGGTTAACGACTTCGCCGAAATACGGCGCTCCACGATGCCTTCCAGGAACCGGAAAATCAGGCCCGCGCTACGCACATTCTCGTCCACCGATTGGCGCAGGGCGTCGGGCAGCGAAAGGCGCGTAGTGACGATGTTCAGCTTAGGCTCAACGATGGCGCCGATCATCCAACGGGGTTGCCCATCGGCGGAACTCCATACAGGCTGCACGGTGACTTGCATGGGCTTGCCGTTGCGCGCGAAGCCGATATCGACGGGCTTGCCGCCGCTGGCGCGGATGACCTCATGAAAGCGCACGGTAGCGTGGATCGGATGGCCGGCAGCGCTGAGGATCAGATCGCCCGGCTGAAGCCCCACCTTTTGCGCCGGCATCCCGGAGGAAACGGGCCCCAACTGCACTTCACCCTTCTCCGACCACCCCGCGCTGCCCACGCCGGACCGGTCATCGAGCACCGGCGTGACGGTGGCGTCGAATTCCTTGCCATCCCGGGCAACCGTCAACTGCATGGGCCGTGAGGCGCTCTCGACTTCTTTTAGGATGATGTCGTCCCAGGTCGGATTGCGTTGATTGCCCAGCTTGACGATCCGGTCGCCATCCTGGAGGCCAGCCTTGGCCGCCGGCGTATTGGGCGCTACCGCCCCGATGACGGCTCCGTTATCGGCATCCACGACCTTCTGATATTTCACCATGTACAGTCCGGTTAGTAGCCCGACGGCCAGAACCATGTTCATGAGCGGACCGGCCAGCACGATGATCAGCCGCTGCCAGCGGGGTTTGGCGAGAAAGCCGCGCGGATCGTTGGCGCTTTCATCGCCCGGCAGTTCGCCCGCCATCTTCACGAAACCGCCCAGAAAAAAGACTGCCGACACCCGGTAATCCGTCTCTCCCCGGCGGAAGCCAAAGAGGCGCGGCCCGAAGCCGAAGCTGAACGTGTCCACGCGCACGTCAAAAAAGCGCGCCGCCCAGAAGTGCCCCAACTCGTGAATGAGGATCATCACGCCGATCAGGATCAAGAACCAGAAAGCGCTTTGAAAAAAAACCATAGGATTTAAACCCTTGCCGGAACCGGTCGCGCGGCGGCGGTCTCGAGACCGGCGAGCTGGCGGACGATGGCGCCGGCCGTAGAACGCGATTCCTTGTCAATATCGAGAATGTCGGCCACCGTGTGGGCCTGCCGGCCGGGAATCCGGCTGAGAGTCTCTTCCACCACGGCGGCGATACCCGGAAATCCGATTTCACCGTTCAAGAAAGCTGCGACGGCAATTTCGTCTGCCGCGTTCAAGGTACAGGTTGCCGAACCGCCGGCTTGCTGGCATTGGTACGCCAGTTTCAGCAGCGGGAAGCGATCGAAATCCGGCGGCGCGAAATCCCAGTGGCGCGCCTGGGTCCAGTCGATTTTGGGTACCGGCGCCTGCCACCGTTCGGGCCAGGTCAATGCGTATTGGATCGGCATGCGCATGTCGGTCGCCGAGATCTGTGCAAGCACACTGCCATCGGAATACTCAATCATGGCATGCACAGTGGATTGCGGGTGAATCACTACATCCACCTGGGAAGGCGCGAAGCCGAACAGCCAGCACGCTTCGATCACCTCGAAGCCCTTGTTCATGAGCGTGGCGCAGTCGATGGTGATGCGCTTGCCCATCCTCCAGGTTGGATGATTCAAGGCCTCCGCTGGAGTCACCGAGGCCATCGCGTGTTTCGGAGTATTGCGGAATGGACCGCCCGATGCGGTCAGGATCAACCGGGCGACTTGATCGCGGTTGCCGGCGCGCAGGCATTGGTGCACGCCATTATGCTCGCTGTCTATGGGCAGTAGTTCCGCGCCGCTCTGCTTCACAGCGTCCATCACCAGACGGCCGCCCGATACTAGTACCTCTTTGTTTGCCAGACCCACCCTTTTCCCCAAGCGCACCGCTTCGTAGGTCGCCTCCAGTCCAGTAACGCCCACGATTGCCGAAATCACCATATCGGCAGCAGGGGAAGTGGCGACATCCACAAGCGCGGCGCCGCCGAAAGCAAGCTCTGGCCAGTTAGGACGTGGCAGACCGTATTCGGATAGGGCGGCTGCCAGGCGAGCTACGCCTGCCGAAGTGGCGAGGATCGCGATGTCCGGACGGAACTCGATGATTTGCTGGAAGATAGCCTCGACATTGTGCCCCGCGGCGAGCGCGTATACGCGGTAGAGAGTGGGATTGTGCCGGACTACGTCCAGGGTGCTGGTGCCGATGGATCCGGTCGATCCGAGCAGGGTGAGGCTTTTCATTTCAAGCAGTTGCGCGGCTGATGCCATCATAGCATGGAAGGCGTGGCGCACGCCTCGGCGTGCAGGGGCGAACTTCAGTTCGATCTGGAAGCGCCCGCGGGGAGTAGCTTCGAGCGGATCAGCGACTCCACTTTGCCCCACACGCTGGGATCGGATTCGATCTCGATGTGAGACTTCATAAACGCCCGCGCGTACCACGGATATCCTCCGAGATCGACGAGATTGTTCCGATAGTCGAGCTGAAAATTGCCTAGGATTTCCGTACGGGAAGCGTCGGCGGCGCGAATGCGGGACCGGCCGCGGAAAAGTCCTTGCCGCTGATAGAAATTGACGGCCTGGGCGACATTTGCCGGGATCGACTCGTCGTTCTCGCCCGGCTTTCTGATGCTGTCCACCTGTACAGTGAGCAGTACGGGAATGCCTTCTTTTCCGAGCGCACGGGCCAGCGTGACGGTCTCCGATGCCCCCCAGCTATGGCCGTAGATCGCGATGCGCGCGCCCAGTTTCTCCTCGGCCGAAACCGTACCGGAGTGATCCACATCCAGCAGTCGAAGGATCTGCTGGTGCGCCTGCCGGCTGCGGCGATTCTCGTACAGAATGACATCCACTCCCTCGGGATAATCCTGGCGCAAGCGGCGGGCGAGCTGAAACTCGGAATGGGCGGCGTTGTTGTGGGCGACTCTCCCGCCGACGAAGCCGATCACGATGGCAGGCGCGAACGCTTTGGCGGGGAGTGCCGCTGGGATTTCCCCGCCGGCGGCTGCCAAGCGGGTCACAAAAATGAAAGCCAAGAAGACCGAACCGGAGTACTGGATCACAGAAAAGCCACAGCTTCCGTTCCAGTTGTATTGTAACACCCGGGCATCGAGCGCATGGCGGCCGCCCCACACCCAGTCCCACACCTGCTATAATTTGAAAGATTCAGGTTCGTAACGATCCAGGAACATCTATGCCTAAGCTGAAGACACACAAAGGTGCGTCCAAGCGGTTCAAGAAAACCGGGACCGGTAAGGTAGTGCGCAATCACGCCTTTGCCCGGCATATTCTGACCTCAAAGTCGCGCAAGCGTAAGAGAAAGCTTCACAAGTCCGTGTTGGCGGATCCCGCCGACCAGCCCGTGTTGAAGCGCATGATCCCCTATTAGGGGAATCCACCGCGTGTGGACGGAGCGCGTGGCACGTGCCCGATCCACCGCAAGACAACCATTCAATAAGGAGAAAACGTGCCCAGAGTTAAACGTGGAACCAATCGCAGAGATTCGCGCCGCAAGACATTAGACCGCGCGAAAGGATTTTTCCTCACCAAAAGCAAGCTGAATCGCGCGGCGCAGGAAGCCGTCGAGAAAGCCCTCAAATACGCCTACGTCGGGCGCAAGAACAAGAAGCGCGAATTCCGTTCGCTGTGGATTGTGCGCATCAACGCGGGCTGCCGGCAAGCCGGTATTTCCTACAGCAAATTCATGCACGGCCTCAAGGCGGCCGGCGTGGATCTGGATCGTAAGGTGTTGGCTGAAGTGGCTGCCGGCGATCCGGCGAACTTCAATTTGCTGGTGGAGAAGGCCAAAGCGGCGCTGGAGGCGGCGTGACGACTCCCATCGAACAGGAAACCGACTCCTTGCAGGCGCTCGAGCAGCGCATTCAACAGGCAGTGCATTTAGTGGCCCGGCTACGGCAGGAGAAAGACGCTGCCGTACAGGAAGCCGCCGAAGCGCGGGCCGAGGCGGCGCGCGTCTCCGAGGAACTGAAGACGCTGCACGCCGAACGCAAGCAGGTGCGCAGCCGCATCGAAAAACTGTTGGGGCAGATCGACCAACTCAGCGCCGGCTAAAGCCGTGGCCGCCAGCACGCCCGAAAAACGTCCGGTCCGCGTCACCATCCTGAGCCAGTCTTATACGGTGCTCACCGCCGGAGATCCGCGCGAGGTCGAAAAACTGGCGCAATATCTGGATGAGCTGATGCTGTCGATCGCGGCGCGATCCCCGAACGCCGATTCGACGCGTATTGCGGTGCTGGCCTGTATCAACCTGGCGGACAAGCTGCATCGTCTGGAGCAGTCTCTCAATGAATTGAAAGAGCGCGTGGACCGCAAGAGCGAGGAGTTCGCGGGAATGCTGGAACAGGCGCTGGAGGGGGAGAACGATGCAATTTAAGGCGTGCGTTGCGCTGGCATCCGTTTGCGGTATGTTGTGGGCGGCTTCCGATGCGTACCGCGCACAAATCGAGCAATGGCGCCGGCATCGCGAGGCGGCTCTTACCGCGGATGGCGGATGGCTCACCGTTACGGGACTGTTCTGGCTGCGGGAAGGCGCCAACAGCTTCGGCCCGGCATCTTCCAACGACATCGCCCTGCCCCCGGACGCGGCGTTGAAGGATGGTGTTTTCGAATTGCGCGGCGGCAAGGTCTCGTTGCATCAGAACGGGCAAACGCGCGAATTGCGTTCCGACATGTCGGGGAAGCCGGATACGGTCACCATGGGCGCACTGACCATGTTCGTCATCCACCGGGGTGACAAATACGGCATCCGCTTAAAGGACAACAACAGCCGCCTGCGCAAGGAATTCACCGGCCTGCATTACTTCCCGGTGAGCGAGGAATACCGCGTGACAACGCGGCTGGTGCAGGATGCCCGGAAGATCCCGATTCTCAACATTCTGGGGCAAGTGGAAGATACGCACAGCCCCGGATACGTGGAGTTCGAACTGCACGGCCGGAAGCTACGGCTGACGCCCGTGGAAGAGTCGCCCAACGAACTGTCTTTCATCTTCCGCGACCTGACCGCCGGCAAGGAAACCTACGGCAGCGGACGTTTCCTCGATACGGAGTTAGGGAAAGAGGGCACGGTAATGCTGGACTTTAACCAGGCATATAATCCGCCCTGCGCCTTCACGCCTTACGCGACCTGTCCGTTACCCCCGAAAGAGAACCGGCTGGCAGTCCGGATCGAAGCCGGCGAGTTGAAGTACGGGAATCACTGACGCGATATAGAACCCGCGCCACTTACTCCAGCACAAAGATATTCTTGCGCGCGCACATATCCTTGAGCACTTTCGGCCACACGGTGACGCTGACCTCGCCCAGGTGCGCTTTCCGCAGCAGCAACATTAGCGTGCGGGACTGGCCGATGCCGCCGCCGATACTGAGCGGCAATTCGTGATTCAGGATTGCGCGATGATACGGGTAGTTCAGGAAATCGAGCTGACCGGTCATCTCCAGTTGTTGCCGCAGCGTCTTGTCATTTACCCGGATGCCCATCGACGTCAGCTCGTGGCGCCGCTGCGTGACGTGGTTCCACACCAGGATATCGCCGTTCAAACCGTGTACCTGCCGGCCGTCGGCTGAGACCGCGGGCGTGACCCAGTCGTCGTAATCCGCCGCTCGCATTTCGTGCGGATAGCCGTCGGCCAGCGTCCAGCCGATGCCCACGATGAAGATGGCCGGGCATTCCCGCAGGATGGCCGTTTCGCGCTGTTTGCGCGGCAGATCCGGATACATGTCCAACAGGTCCTCGGCGTGCAAGAAGGTCAGCTTCTCCGGCAGATTCGGATACTTCGTCTTCAGGGCGGGAAAAAGTTCCTGTACATAACGCTCGGTATCCACCAGGACCTTCCAGATCTTGCCGACGATTTCCTTCAGGAAATCGAGATTGCGCTGGTCCGCGGTGATGGCGCGTTCCCAATCCCACTGGTCGACGTAGGCGCTGTGATCGTGGTCCAGGAAATAGTCCTTACGCACCGCGCGCATGTCCGTGCACAGGCCCTCGCCCGGCTGCATGCCGAAGCGCCGCAGCGCCACGCGCTTCCACTTGGTGGCCGCCTGCACGACCTGCGCATCGATGGGATGCTGGTTGCGATCGTTGGAAATGTGAAACTGAATGGGCGTGCGGGAGCCGTCGCGATCCAGGTAATCGTTGACGCCGCTCTCCACGTCGACGATTAACGGCACCGTCACCATCATCAGGTTCAGCGCCTTCGAGAGGTTCTCTTCGATGTAATTCTTGGCCGCGAAAATGGCCTTTTGGGTCTCCTTGGGGGACAGAAGGGAAGTGTAATTCTGGGGAAGGATCTTCTCCAGTTCCTCGTAGTCACCGATACCAGGTCCTGCGAGGTCGGCACGCTTGTCGACAATCATGGTCGTTCCAGCCATATAGTACACCACGGCACGGTGGTTCGCTTGTGGTGCGAGGCCGGAATGGGGCCTCTTGCTGAGCTGCACTGTCGCCACCGGTCTGGGGAATGGCGCGGCGAGCTGCGTGAAGAACTGTACGCCGGAACCCCGCGTGCCTGCCTTTACTCCAGTGTCCGATTCCCTTTGGTATAAAGACGCCATTTTCTACGAGGTGCATGTCCGTGCCTTCTACGATAGCGGAGACGATGGCATGGGCGATTTCGCCGGCCTCACCCAGAAACTCCATTACCTGCAGGAGCTCGGCATCACCGCCGTCTGGGTTCTACCGTTCAACCCGTCGCCCTGGCGCGACGACGGCTACGATATCTCCGATTACACAGCCGTGCATCCGGCGTATGGCACGCTCAAGGACTTTCACAATTTTCTGAAAGAAGCGCATCGCCGCGGGCTGCGCGTGATCACGGAATTGGTTTTGAACCATACTTCCGACCAGCATCCCTGGTTCCAGCGATCGCGGCGGTCGGCGCCCGGTTCGGTATGGCGCAACTTCTACGTCTGGAGCGACAAGCCCGACAAGTATCCAGACGCGCGCATCATCTTTCAGGATTTCGAGAGCTCCAACTGGTCGTGGGATCCCGTGGCCAAGGCGTATTACTGGCACCGCTTCTACTCGCACCAGCCGGACTTGAATTACGACAGTCCGGAGGTGCGCGCCGCGATGATTAAGGTCATGGAGTTCTGGCTCGATATGGGGGTGGACGCCTTCCGGCTGGATGCCGTGCCGTACTTATATGAACGGGAGGGCACCCACTGCGAAAATCTGCCCGAGACGCACGCTTTTCTGAAGGAACTGCGCAAGCATGTGGACAGCAAGTACACGGACCGCATGATCCTGGCCGAAGCCAACCAATGGCCGGAAGATGCCATCTCCTATTTCGGCCAGGGCGACGAGTGCCAGATGGCCTTCCATTTTCCGCTGATGCCGCGCTTGTTCATGGCCATGCGGATGGAAGACCGCTATCCCATCACCGAAATCCTGCAATTGACGCCGCCCATTCCGGATAACTGCCAGTGGGCGTTGTTCCTGCGCAATCACGATGAGCTGACGCTCGAGATGGTCACCGACGAAGAGCGCGATTACATGTACCACGTTTATGCGCAGGATCGGAAAATGCGCGTCAACCTGGGGATCCGGCGGCGGCTGGCGCCGCTGCTCGGTAATGACCGGCGCCGCATCGAGCTGATGAATTCTCTGCTGTTCTCGCTGCCCGGCACGCCCGTCATTTACTACGGCGATGAAATCGGCATGGGCGATAACTTCTACCTGGGCGACCGCAACGGAGTGCGCACGCCCATGCAATGGAGCGCGGACCGCAACGCCGGATTTTCGCGCGCCAACCCGCAGAAGCTGTACCTGCCGGCGATCATCGATCCCGAATATCACTTCGAAGCCATCAACGTGGAAGCCCAGCAGGGGAATCCGCATTCGCTGTTGTGGTGGATGAAGCGGCTGATCCAGCACCGCAATAGCTCCCGCGCGCTCACCCGCGGCAGCCTGGAGCTTCTGCATCCGGATAACCGGCGGGTCTTGGCCTTTGTGCGCACGTATGAAAACGAGCGCATCCTGGTTGTGGCCAACCTGTCCCGGTTCGTGCAAGGCACCGAAATACCGCTGGCGAAATTTCAAGGAATGACGCTGGTGGAGATGTTCGGGCGCACCCAGTTCCCACCCATCACCGAGCGGCCGTATTTCGTTTCTCTCGGTCCCCATGCGTTCTTCTGGTTCCTGCTGCAACCCAAAGAGGCGCTGGACGAAAACCTGGACGCCGCGGCGGCGCCCGGTCTACCGGAATTTGAAGTGAGCTCCTGGGACGACGTTTTCTCGCCGCGCCTCGAAGCGGCGCTGGTGCGCGTCATGCCGGCATTCCTGCGCAAGCGGCGCTGGTACCTGGGTCTGTCCCGGGCCGTACGGGTGGTCGATGTCGTGGACGCGATCCACCTGCCTGACAGCGCGGCGTATATTCTGCTGCTGCGGGTCCAGTTCAACCAGGGCGAACCGGACCTCTACACGCTGCCGCTCTCGGTGGCGCACGGGGAGAAGACCGACGAGGTCATGCAACGTGCACCGGAATTCGTGCTGGCGCGCCTGCGTCACCCGGACGGGAGTACCGGCGTTCTTTATAGCGCGCTGTACGATCGGCAGTTCGGGATTTCGCTGCTGAATGCCATCGCCAAGCGGCGGCGCGTCAAGACCCGTGCAGGCGAGGTCGCCGCGGCCCATACCCCCGTGTTTCGTGAGATCTGGGGCAGCGACCGGCCGCAGATCGAGCCGCACGCGATAACCGGAGACTACAACCATTCCGCGATTGCGTTTGGCGACCGGTTCTTCCTGAAGCTGTTCCGCAAGGTGGAATATGGGATCAGCCCGGAGCTGGAGATGGAGCAATTCCTGGATCGAGCCGGTTTCCGGCATGCCCCCCGTGTAGCGGGATGGTTGGAGTACCGCAGCGACGGCCAACAGGCAACCCTCGGAATCCTCGAGAGCCGCGTGCCGTTGGAAGCCACCGGCTGGCAGTACACCATGGACAACCTCAGCCTCTTTTTCGAGCGCGCCCTGGCGGGGCCTTACGATGCCGGCAGTATTCCCATTGAAGCGTTCCCGGTACCGATGCGGACGGAGATTCCGGCGGCGGCGGTCGAGCTTCTTGGCGGCTCTGTGGAGATGATGCGGCTGCTGGGCAAGCGTACCGCCGAAATGCACCTGGCCCTGGCCAGCCGTCCGGACGAGCCGGACTTCGCGCCCGAGCCGTTCACCGACTTTCACCGCAATGGGTTGTTTCACGGCGTGCTGGCCCTTTCCATGCGCACCCTGGAGTTGCTGCGAGGCAGCCTGGCGAACCTGCCGGAAGACGCGCAGCCGGACGCCAGCAAGTTGTTGGAGCGCGAGGCCGATTTGCGTGCGCGCCTGCAGATGTTGCGCGACCGGCGCATCAACGTGACCCGGATCCGCCACCACGGGGATTTCCATCTCGGTCAGGTGCTGCATACGGGCAAGGATTTCGTAGTGATCGATTTCGAGGGCGATCCGCGCCGGCCCATCGGGCAGAGGCGCATCAAAGGCTGCCCGCTGCGCGATGTGGCCAGCATGCTGCGCTCGCTCGATTACGCCGCGCATTCGGCGCTGTTCGGCCAGATACCGGGGATCATCGCGCGCAAGGAAGTTGCCGGACCCTTGCGCACCTGGGCCGCGGTTTGGTCCCGCTGGGCCGGCGCCTTGTATCTGGCGGGCTACCTCGAGACGGCCGGACGTACCAGCTTCCTGCCCGCCGGCGTGGACGACGCGCGCGTGCTGCTGCAGTTTTGCCTGCTCGAAAGGGCGCTAATGGAGCTGACCCATGAACTGACCCAGAGGCTCGATTGGGTGCGCATTCCCCTGCACGGGCTGCTCGAAATCCTGGACGCGAAGTGATCGCGCGGCAGCCGTTCTAATTGGCGGTGGGGTCGCGCATGCCCAGCGCTTTCAGATACCCCGCGTTGGTGCGGCAATTCTCCAGCTTGATCTTCTCCAGCAGATCCGCGATGGCCGCGCGCGAGCGATCCGCCGGCGGGCGCTTCTTCATTTTGTCTTCAGCCGCTCCCATGCCGCCGGGCAGCGCCGCGTAGTTCACGATTTCGTCCCAATGCGAAGGCCGCGCGAAACTGACTGGCGACGAGGTCGCATCCATCTTCTTGTAAGGCCAAAAGGTCCAACCCACTTCGTTCTGTTCCAGCATCGTCCGGAATTGCGCGACCCAGCTATCCTGGTTCTCGCCGGACTCGCCCATCCAGATGGGCGCCTGGTAGCGTTCCCGGAAATCGAGGTAAGGCTGGATCACGTCTTTCGTGGGAGCGGTCCAATACTTGTGGAAAGTGTAGATGGCATTGCGGTCGAAGGGCGGCCCGAATACGTCGAAGTTACTGTCCCACTGCGCGCCCCCCAGGATCACGGGATGATTCCGGTCCACCTGCCGGATGGCCTCCGTGATCTTACGGTAGACCGGTTCCAGGCGCGAGTTTAACTGCGATACGGCCGGCGGGATCGGTTCGTTCAGCAGGTCGTAGCCGAGGACGGTGGGCTCGTCGGCATAGCGCTGCGCGATGGCCCGCCAGAAACCCGCCGCCAACTGCTGCTGTTCCCGGCTTTCAAAGAGCCACGGATAACCCCAGCTATCGTCGATATTCGTGCCCGTCTGGCCGCCCGGCGCGCAGTGCATGTCGAGGATCACCCACACGTGGCGGTCGCGGCACCACCCGATCACGCGATCGAGCAGTGCAAACCCCGTGCCATCGTCAATCAGTTTGTAGTGGAACGGAATGCGAACGCAGTTGAAGCCGGCGTTGTGAATGAAGCGGATGTCGGCTTCCGTGATGTAGGTATCGCGATACTGCGTCCAGAAGCGGGCGGCCTCGTCCGGGCCGATCAAGTCGTTGAGCAGGGCGGAGATTTCGCGGTAGGATGCCGGACCCTTATCGAAGTGGAACATGTAGCCTTCGGGCACCAGCCAGTTGCCGAGGTTGATGCCGCGCAGCAGGAGCCGGTGACCGTCGGGTCCCACGATGTGTTTGCCATCGGTATGGACGAACCGGTTGGCGGCGGCGCCCGGGACGGCGGCCAGCGCCGCGGCCAAAATTATTCTGGGAATCATGCGCATCATCCGCTATCATACAGAACGGCATAGTTATGCACGAAGACACGAACGCTACCCTCGCGCGCCCCGGAAGGCGCTCTTTTCTAGCGGCAGTCCTGGCGTCCGCCGCACTGGCGCCCAAAGCGGCGCGCGCCCAGCGCGACTGGAGCGGCAAGGAGCCGGTGCGATATCCCGATCCCGATATCCTGGCGATCGACAAGCGCTTTGCCAAATACAAGATCAATAACACGCAGATCCGGCGTTTGCGCACCGGTATGCTGTGGGCCGAAGGTCCGGCGTGGAACGGCGCCGGCCGCTACCTGGTCTGGAGCGATATCCCGAACAACGCGCAGATGCGCTGGCTCGAAGAAGACGGCCATATCAGCACCTACCGCTCTCCCAGTGGATACAGCAACGGGAACACATTCGACGACCGGGGCCGCCAGCTTTCCTGCGAACACCTGAACCGGCGCGTGGTGCGCTACGAGCCGGATGGCGCGGTCACCGTGCTCGCCGACAAATGGAGCGGTAAGCCGCTCAACGCGCCGAACGATATCGTGGTGCATCCGGATGGAGCCGTCTGGTTCACCGATCCGGGCTATGGCATCCTGGCCGCGTACGAGGGCACGCGTGCGGAAATGCAGTTGAAGGAAGCCGTGTACCGCATCGATGGCCAGACCGGCAAAATGGAAAAGGTCACCGACGAGATGTATAAGCCCAACGGCCTGTGCTTTTCGCCCGACTACAAGAAACTGTACATCGTAGACACCGGCGTCACGCATTATCCCGACGCGCCGCGCAATATTCGCGTTTACGACGTAGCCGACGCGCGCAGCCTGCGCAACGGTCGCGAGTTTGTGAACACCAAGCCGGGGCTGGCCGATGGCATCCGCGCCGATGTGGACGGCAATATCTGGGCCGGCTGCGGCTGGGTGGGCGCGGGCTACGACGGCGTGCAGGTCTTTACGCCCGTGGGCGAGCGCATCGGCCAGATCCTGCTCCCGGAGCCCTGCGCCAATCTATGCTTCGGCGGCAGCAAGCGCAACCTGCTGTTTATGACGGCGGCCCAGTCGCTCTACGCGGTGTATGTAGAGACGCGCGGGGCGCACATTTGCTGAGCCTTACCACTCGACGCGCGTCACACTGTAAGGACCTACCGTGATCGGGTTAGCGGATGCGGTAGTCACGATCTGCACACTGTCTTGACTCGCGGCGGTGTTTTGTGCGGTGTCGCTGGCGTTGGAAATATACGAAACCGTCACCGATTGCTCCAGCAGGCTGCCGTTCACCTGGATGGCCACGGGCACCGAAGAGCCGGATTTATTGGTAATCAGGACGTAGTGCGTCCCATCAATGCCCTGATAGCCTTGCGCGAAGATGGCGGGCACCGGATTTCCGTCGTATCCCTGAATTGGAACGGTGGGGCCTCCAGTCAACGTCGTGGGCCACGTGCCGCTGCTGAAGTTGATCGCCAGGTTGGCGATCTCCAGGGCCAGGGCGTTGGTCGAGTAGTAGAAGCTGAATGGCGTCAGCGGGTTGGTTGACGTATCCGTACAAAAGCTGGGATTCTTGGCGACCTGCTCGATCAGGTAGGTTTCATGGTCGTTGACGGCCCGGATGACTCCCTGGTTAAACGAGTTTCCGAGATACAGCTCGGTCACGCCGACCGCTTTGACCTGCGGCACCGTGGACATGCGGGTGAGGAATTCCGCCAGGAACACGGCGTTGTAAAGATACGATTCGAAAGCCATCGTCGCGTATCCGTCGCTGTTCACTTCGCTGATGAAAACGGGAGTGGTGGTTCCGATCAGCGGTTGGATGTAGGAATCGAAATACTCCGTCGTGCCATGCGCCAGAAAACCATTGAGCGTCTGTTCTTCATTGACGGTGGTGATGCTTTCGTCCAGGATCGGATAGACATGATACGTGACGGTCTGCCAATAGGGCGATCCGTAAGCTGACATGCCGGTGTCCCATGCCTGGTAATTGTACGGCGGGTCCGGCAGTCCCGCGGATTTGAGTTAAGCCGACGCCCGCAGCGGGGCCTTCATGATTCAGATAACAGGATGTCTATTGCCGAGTATCTATCCTGGCCGCCGGGGAAACAAGGGTACCGGGTACTGTCGGCGGCGGTCGGTGAGGTTTCCTACGAAAGACCCGGAACGCTGGAGGGCGGCGATGTCGTGCGGAACGGCGCGCCATCCTCTACGTGGCACCTACGCGCGCACGAACTGGCGCCGTTCGAATATACGGTGCGGGCAGTCAACATGCGCGGCCGCCTGCATCCAAAGTCGGCTGGCACTTATCTGGGGCGGGACACCGCGCTGGCGCAGCGCGATTGGGTAGACCTGCGAATTACAGAAGGCCTACGCGGGGGGCGCCTGCATGAGCCTCATCTTCGAAGACGTACCGAAGGGCGTATAATCTCGTAAATGCTGCGAATTTTCATCATGGCTGCAGTCGCGGCCGCCATTCTACCCAGGATCTCCGCGCAACCGCCGCAGGGGGCGCAACTGGCTGAAGCGCGCAAGGCGCTGGAGGAGGAACTTGAATCGGTTGCTATCGTGGAGCGCAAGGTCATGGTGCCAATGCGCGACGGCAAGCGCATGGCAGCCGACGTCTACCGTCCAAAGGACGCATCGAAGAAGTATCCGGCCATCTTCGTGCGCACGCCGTACAATTTCAACTACTGGGACGTGAAGAACGGCGTACCCTCCGATATGAAGATGCCGCTCGAAGCGGTGAAGCGCGGCTACGCGTTCGTCGAGATGAACGAGCGCGGCCACTTCTTCTCCGAAGGCAGTTACGACATCCTGGGCCCGCCCCTGACCGATGGCACGGACGCCATCACCTGGATGTCGTCCCAGCCGTGGTCCAACGGCAAGGTGGGCACCATTGGTTGCTCTTCGACGGCGGAATGGCAACTGGGAGTAGCGGCGCAGGGGAATCCGGCCTTTGCGGCCATGATCCCCCAAGGATTCGGCGCGGGCGTAGGGCGCGTGGGACCGTATTACGAGCAGGGCAACTGGTATCGCGGCGGCGCCGTACAGATGTTGTTCATCGCGTGGCTCTACGGCGAGCAGAACACGCTGCGGCCGATGTTTCCGCCCAACGCATCGCAGGAAGACCTGATCCGCGAGGCGAAGGCTTTCGACCTGGCGCAACAGTTGCCGCCGGTGGACTGGGCGAAGGCGCTGCAGCATCTTCCCGAGATGGATATCATCAAGTCCGTCGATGGGCCGCCCGGCATCTTCGCCGACCGCGAGGAGGTGTCCACCGGCGGCGCGATGATCAAGCGCACGCCCAACGATCCGGCCTGGTATCGCGGCGGCCTGTGGCACGACGACAAGACCATCAACGTGCCC
>Ga0187871_10000137_pt1 | contig 67062 bp, 63 predicted proteins | sample June2016WEW_16_1_FD_132988 | JGI IMG/M metagenome (GOLD analysis project Ga0187871, IMG submission 132988) | Peatland microbial communities from SPRUCE experiment site at the Marcell Experimental Forest, Minnesota, USA - June2016WEW_16_10 | ecosystem: Environmental > Terrestrial > Soil >...
GGAGTTGCCTATCAAGAAAAACAAAATTGGGATAAGGCGATAAGCGATTACACCGAAGCCATCCAACTCAACCCGAAATATTTTCAAGCCTTCAATAATCGTGGAAGGATTTACGGACATAAACCTTATCGTTGCAATTAAATTCCAACGGGATTCAATCGATCAGCCCAGGATAGTCGTTTCGCGCCAATCCTGGGCTGAGTGATTTTACCCCGTTGGGGTAAAATTCCACTCGCACTTGTGTCCGCTTCGACCAAAATAGGTTTTACAGTCTGAATGTTTTTGAGAATTTTAACTTTCATGGCTATGGTTGCGATTTCTTCACCGGCGTTCAGCGCGCCGGAAACGGTGATTTTGCTGCACGGGCTGTGCCGCACCAGCCATTCGATGGCCAAGATGGAGCACGCGCTCACCGACGCGGGCTACCGGGTCCAAAATGTGAGTTATCCCTCGCGCACGGCATCCATCCAAAAGCTCGCTGATGACGCGATTGGCAAGGCCGTCGCCGATTGCCAGCGCAACGGCGCAACGAAGATTGATTTTGTCACGCATTCGCTCGGTGGGATTCTGGTTCGCAGTTACCTCGCGCGTCATTCCCTGCCGGAGCTCGGGCGTGTGGTCATGCTCGCGCCGCCGAACCAGGGCAGCGAGGTCGTGGACAAGCTTGGCTGGACGTTTGTTTTCAAATGGCTCAACGGCCCGGCGGGAGATGAACTGGGCACCGGCACCCATTCCACCCCCAACCAACTCGGCCCGGTCAATTATCCGGTCGGCGTCATTGCCGGCGACCGCTCCATCAACTGGATCAACAGCCTGCTGATTCCCGGTGCTGACGACGGCAAGGTTTCCATTGAACGAACCAAACTAGCGGGCATGAGCGATCAGATCGTCATTCACACAGCGCATCCATTCATCATGAAAAACCGTGAAGCGATCCGGCAAACGATTCAATTTCTGCGGAGCGGTGCTTTCGACCACGCCAATGCAATCGTCCTGTAGCGGCGGTCTATGACCGTCGCCGTTTTCCGGCGTTCACAGAGCGCCGCTACAACACCGGCCCGATTGATTTTAATCCGGCAATTGCGGCGCATAACGGCGGATGGCCTCCTGGGCGGCCTGGGTGGAGTCAACGTCATTTCGGCCATGGTCGGTCAGTTCGTCGTAATAATCGTTGGCCTGTCCGCAGAGGTCCCGGATGTATTTCATGTATTCGGTTTCCACCTCGTCGGTCGCTTTGGTGAAGACTTCTGCCTTGGCCGCGTCATAGTCCGTGGCCGATGAAGTCTCATCCATGCCGGCCATGAGTCCGCCCGCCTGCCGCGCCACGGTCGGGCCCAGGGAATAAAAGTACTCGACAATTTTCCGGTGGCCCTCCTCGTGATCCTTCAACTTCTCGTAATCGCCCCGGGGCATGACGATGGTGATCTTCAGACCAAGATACATGGTCACGGTCCCGATGTGGAAACTGAAGGGTTCACCCAGGCCAAGGCGCGTGACGTGAAAGGCGAAGGCGGGGTTGCAACCAAAGGCATATTCCGTGTCCCCGTCCATGTCCTCGGCGATTTCCGCGGGTTTGGGTCCGGCCCGGTCGTAATAGGCGTAGCTGACGATCGGGGTGCCGGCCTCGACGCTGACCGGGGAGACATCATTGTTCTCCAAAACTGCGGTCCTTATGTTTTCGTCTTCACGCATCCGCCGCGACAGTTCCGTCATCACAATTATTTCGCCCTGCTCAAACATCGACGCTTTTGCCGGGTCGTAGCCAAACCGGGTCTGGAGCGATTTTGAAAGCTTCGCGAATTTGAGCCGGGCCAAACCCATGCCGCCGGCATCCGGCAGGTATTGGACCAGCAATCCATCCGGCAGCACCCGCAGTAGTTTTACCGCGTTGTAGGTTTGGCCATCGGCGGTGACGATCGGCGACGGCAGCGGATTGGAAGGCGCCATCGCAACGTGATTGGTCCGGGACAATGACGGAGCCGCCGGTCCGGCCAACCCGGGCGCCGTCGCGAGCCAGATCAGAACGGCCACCGGGAGGATTTTCCGGAAGGGGATCAATGGGTCATGGCGATTGTCCATCATGCACTCGTTCCGCTAAAGCCGGTTTTTCAACTGTTACCTCAACCGGTTTCGGCTGATAAAAGCAGGATTAAAGCCAAGGAAAGCCGAAAGAATCGTCCACAAAAGTTGTTATTATATTTCCTTCCCTCCCCGGCCCGCTTCTGGCTTCCTGTGGATTGTCCAAACCATCACCACGGAAATGATCATGAAAACTTTTCTCAATGCACTCATCACCGCAACGTGCGCCCTGACGTTTGCCGGCGCGGCGCGCGCGCAAGACAGCGTCGCCGGCAAATGGCACGGCGAGTTCGACAGCCCGGTCGGACACCAGAGCTACATTTACACATTCGCGGTGGACGGAACCAACCTGACCGGCAAGGCTTTCGGCATCCGCGACAACGGAACGAACGACGTGGCCATCACCGAAGGCTCGGTCACCACCAACGGCATCTCCTTTGTCGAGCCACTCAAATTCGACGACAACGACATCCGCATTGAATACACCGGCAAGGTCAATGGCGACGAAATCCAGTTCCGCCGGCAGGTCGGCGATTTCGGCTCGGAAGATTTTACGGCCAAACGCATCAAGACCACCACGGTCATCTCCGACATGCGCACCGCAACGACTGCGGACACCAATTCGCCGCCCGCCAAGCCGTAAGCTTACACCGTCACGCCGCCGGCGATGTACTGCTCCATTTGCGCGATGGCCGCGTCCTGGGCTGAAATCGTCCAGTTCACCAGGTCGCCGATGGACACGATGCCGGTGACCTTCTCGTTTTCCAGGACAGGCAGATGCCGCACGCGGTTTTCCGTCATGAGCTTCATGCATTCCTCGACCGTATGATGGGGGGTGACGGAAACAATCTGGCTGGAGAGGATTTCGCTGACCTTGGTGGCCTTGGAGGTTTTGCCCTGCAACGCGATCTTGCGCGTGTAATCACGCTCGGTGAACACGCCCACCAGTTTGCCGCCCGACAGGACCAGCAGGGCGCCGATGTTTTTGTCCGCCATGAGCTTGATGGCCTCGAAGACCGTCAACTCCGGCGTGATGGACCATAGCGCCGTACCTTTGTGATGCAACAGCGCGCTGATTGGAACGCTCGATTTCATAAGAATATTGGATTAACCCTATATCCACCGCTTCTGCAAGGATTTCAAGCGGTTTTTTTTGACCGGACCGAAACCAGGGCCGCCACCAACACACACCCCCAGCCGAACCAGTCGCCATGGCGATGGTAAAACGTTGGCGTGCGCCCGGCGCCGGCCTGGGTCACCGGAACGTCCACCGTCATGGTGCCCACACCGTAAACGCTGCCGGTGTGGTCCTTGAAAATGTCCCGCACGCGGCCGCTGGCATCAATCCAGCAGGTCACACCATTGTTCGCGCAGCGGATGAGCGGGAGATTGTTTTCCACGGCGCGAAAAACGGCGGTGGCCAGGTGCTGCCATTGCGCCGCACTGTCGCCGAACCAGCCGTCGTTCGTCAGGTTCACCAGAAAATCCACATCATCCTTCGCCGATTGACGCGCGGTTCCCGGAAACGTGTCCTCAAAACATATGAGCGGTGCGGCATTGACGTGCAGATCGCTGAGTTCGAAGGTCACCGGCTGGTCGCCGGGCGTGAAACTGCCGGTGATGGGCGTGAGATATTTGATGAACGGCAGCCATTGAACGAGCGGAATGTATTCGCCGAAAATCACCAGCTTGCGCTTGTGATACACGTCCGCCAGCCGGCCGGCCGGCGAGACCAGAAAGGCGCTGTTGAAATAGTCCGCGTCATCCGGATTGGCCGAACCGTTGCGCGCCGGCTCGGCGTCGTCGCTGCTCGTAATCAGCCAGACCTGATTCGATTGCGCCAGTTCCGTGACGGCGCGATAGGTGGCTTCGTCGTAACGCAACATCTTCGGCACGGCAGACTCTGGCCAGATCAACAAATCTGTCCCGGACGTGCCCCTCGCCCTGTCCACAGGACCGGAGAGGGGTTGGTTGCTTCGAATTTCTCCTGGATTCGAAGCGCCAAGAATTTGCACCACTGGCACCGCCGGTGCTTGATTGATGTTTTCAGCGAGTGCCTTTTCCGTCATTTGCAGCAATTGCTGAAATCGTTGCTCATCCCGGGCCGGATTCCAGATCAGCGTTTGGGGAATGCCTGGTTGGACCAGCAGCACGCGCAGGGTGGTTCCCGGTGGATTCCCCTGCCCTGACCGCACGAACCCGAAAATAAACAGGCCCATGACGGTCAGCAGTGGCAGGATCATTTCCGCCTGCCAGACGAAGCGACGATTCGGGTTGCCGAAGATCGCGCGCGCGGCGGAGAACAGCGACAGGGAAAACCACACGACCAGAAAGGAAACGCCATACACGCCGGTCACGGACGCGATTTGAATCAGCGGGACCATCCGGTATTGGGAGACGCCGAGCAAATCCCAGGGGAAACCGCCGAACAACCGGGCGCGCACCATTTCCAGCGCCACCCAGGCGGCGGCGCCCGCGAACGCCCAGCGGGTCCGGCGCGCCCAATCGCCCTCGCCGATTTTTCCCGCCATGAGCCAGACCCAGACCGCGGGATACAACGCCAGGAAAACGCCCAGGGCGACCCAGCCCAGAATCGGAAACCCCGCCGCCGGAATCAGCAACAGCCAGTAAAGGGACGAGAGAAAATGGGCCAGGCCCGCGATATAACCGATGCGAAAGGCGTCACCGCGGCTCTTGCCCTGGGCAATGGCGAGCAACAACCCCGGTGCAATCCAGGCAAATCCGGCGATTCCGATTTTGGGGAACGCCGCCGTCAGCAACAAACCCGCGCCGATGGCGGCCAGATAACCACTGCGCAGCAACAGCTCATTGAGAAACCGCTTCGGCGTGCCGAATGGCGAATAATCCATGGTGAACGCCGGACCGGGTCGGGCGCATTCGGCGGCCTGCTTCACCAGCGCAGGGCCGGCATTGACCACAATCGCCAGGCGCGCGCCGCGCCAGACGGCGAGGTCGGTGCGCGAATTGCCCGCGTAATCAAAACCGCGTTCGCCGAACTTTTCAACGAGCACCTTGAGTTTGTTTTGTCCCCGGAGATTGGTCCGCCCATCACTCGCCAGCACCTCGTCGAAAAGGCCGACGTAACTGGCCACCGGCAGGGCCAGATCGCGGTCGGAGGCCGTGGCGAGCACCAGTTTTCGTCCTGCGCTCTTTTGTTCGCGCAGAAACGCCATGAGCGACTCCTTGTATGGCAGGGTCGCCGGGTCGATCGAAACCCGCCGGGCAAGCTGTTGTTTGAGGAACGCCCGGCCACGCATCCACCAGACGAGGACGGGAAAAAGCTGGAATGGATTCCGCCGGAGGAGCTGCGCGAGCGATTCCCAGAGCAGATCGGTTTTAATGAGCGTGCCGTCCAAATCCACGCAAAGCGGGACCTGGCTTTCGCGCGGCGCGTCAGGCGATGGCGGCGTGTTCACTGGGAATCAAAAGACGGGGCGAGACTACCGGTGAATCGCAGGGCACAAAAGTCAAATCTCCGGCAAAGCCAATCCGCCCGGCGAAAAACCGCGTCAGGCTTTGAGCGCACGTTCCAGCAAGGCTTTTTCGTGCGGGCCGTAATTCAATTTCAACGCCTCGGCCCGGGCGGCCGGCGTCATTTTCTGCCAGGACTTTTGCAGGGCATTGATCGTCTTGTCCCCCGCGGTCTTGGCGGCCAGGTCAGCCAACTGATATTCCAGAAACACCAGGCACAGCGCGTCCTCCAACACCCGCGTTTCCGGGTCGTCGGGAAAATATTTCTTGAGATTCAAATCCTGGACACGGCGAACCACATCTTCCGGGTAGCCGAGTTCGCGCAAAATGTCACCGGCCTTCTGTGCGTGAAATTTCTTCAAGGTGGCGCGCCACTGCAGATAACCCGTTCGGGTCATCGGATATGAACTGCGGGCGATTTCCCAACGGCACAGGTGCTGGCACCGCGCTGCCAGCCGCAATGGCTCGGAGGCATCGGGGCAAAGCCGCAACACCCGGTCATTCAATCGCCGGGCGTACAGCAACTCGCGCGGCTGGGCCACACCGTCGGCGGTTTCCCGGTTCGGGTCGCGCGCGTTTTCATCGTCAAAACGGCGGAGCGCGGCTTCAAATCGTCGGGCGTCGGCCGGTTGAAATGGTTCTGACATCGCGGCGTCTTATGCGAGACGGACCGCTTGCGCAAGGCCGTTTCGCAGGCTTTCCCTTTTGTCAGTGCGGTTTATTGTCATGCAACAGCCGGGCGAAGTAAAAGCAGCCGGCGGCAATCAGGATGGAAACCCCGGCGATGAGGATGGCCTGCGTGCCTGGTTGTTTCAGATCGTCAGACCATTGTAAAACCAAAATGCCCATTTTACCGTAAAGGACTCCCATCTGATGCGATTCCGCCCGGGCGTTTCCCGTCAACAACTCATCCTCGGTGGGTTCCCCGGAATGGGTTCCGATCCAATAAACCAGGCCCGCGCCGGCGAGTCCCAGCAACAGCACCATGAGGCCAATCAGCCTCAGCCGTCCCGATGTTGAACGAGGTGGATTGGGACCGGCGGTCTGGTCGTTCACGGACATGGCGCACCACGTTCCCTGCTTGTTCTGAGGAATACAAGTGGATAAAAACATCGGTTCCGTGCGACCGCGAAGTTCCCTCACTAGGCGGTCTGCCTAGGTCACAATCAGGTGGCCGGTCACTTGACATTTGGACCTATCGGGCCTTGGTTCCTTTATATGAACGCGGCCACGCAACCATTGAACAGCACAACGGGTGCGGACGGGCGCGGGCAACTGGAAACAGCGGAGGCTGACATCGGGTTGGTGGTGGAAGAATCGGAAAAGATGAGGGAGCAGATTCGGATGCAGGCGAACGAAGTCGGCCCGGTTCTGGAAGCTTTGCTCCGTGACGCGCATGGACAGATCCGGTGGGGATTAAACGAATAACTGGCTGCCGGATCGATTTTGTGCTTCAGGAAAGTCCTACACGCTTAAATCAGGCGCAGGAGTTCGGATGGGACGAGGAGGAAGTCTAAATTAGCCACGTTAAAACTTGACTTGCAATACAGAGCCACCCCTAATTTTGATTGAATTCGTTGGGTCGTGTTGGACGCAGCAAACCAAACATGCGACATACAAATATCATTCCCATGAAAAAACCGTTCATTCCCCTGTTGGCCGGTCTGTTGGCCATGACACTTCTGATCGGATGCCTGGAATTGCATCTCGGTGGCGGCGCCACCAGCAATCTACAGTCCCCCACCCTCGGCCAGCAATTGATTGACCTGCAGAAGGCCAAGGATGCCGGAGCCATCTCGGACCAGGATTATCAGGCCCAAAAGGCCAAACTACTCAATAGCAAGTAAGCCGGGCCGCCATGTCATCACTGGGAGCGCTGGCATCTTGCCGGCGCATTCAACCGTGGATTGAAGAAATCGTCGGCAAGAGGCCGGCGCACGCGGAGTTTTATTCCGGCATCTTCGACATTTGATCGCCGCTCATCGGCAGCGGATGCGCACCCAGGGCAGCCCGGGCGGCCTTGACCTCATCCGCCGTCACCGGCCCGCCCTTATTGCCCCAGGAATTGCGGATGTAAGACAGCACGCCAGCCAGATCGTCATCAGACATCGCCGCGCCCATCGCCGGCATGGACAGGCTCCACATCTGGCCCTTGACGGAAAGCTGGCCACTGACGCCCGCCAAAGGAATATGCGTGAGGCGTTCGAAACCCTTGGTGTTCACCCATTCGGAACCGGCCAGCGGCGGCGCCTGACCGGGTTTGCCAAGACCGTCAACTCCGTGACACAGGCCGCAAACCTGATCGTAATGCGCCTTGCCCCGCGCCAGGAGGGCGGCCTCGCCGGATTTCGGCTGGTACAATTCCAATTCCTCGGTGGACGCGTAAGGACCGTAAACCTGGGCATCAAACCAACCGCTATGATGATCAAAATAAACCATGCCCAGGAACAACAACACCAGTGTCAGGACGATGATCCAGATCGGCACCGTCGAATGCGAAACGGACGGTTCGGTGCCGGACGTCTGAGGCGAGCTGGATTTCATTTCGTCACTCATGGTTTGGAAACGGCCGGCGGCTGGGTGAAAGGCGCGTCGTGCAATGGAACATCCGCCTGCAGGCTCAACAAGTACGCCGCCAGCTCCCGCGCCTTCGCCGTCGGCACCACTTCATAACCGGCCGGCGGCGCAAATCCCTTCGGCAAATTCAAGGCGTCCGGCGAAGGTTCGCCGCCAATATTTTGGACCCGGAACAGATAACGGAACGGCGGCATCGCCGAACCGTTCACCACGCTTTGCGGCGCGTAGAGGTGAAGCAACTGCCAGTTGGCGTCCGGCCGGCGCGTACCCACGTCCGCCAGGTCCGGTCCGATCCGTACGCTGCCCAGTTGCACCGGGTCATCGTAAAGAAAGTCCTCGGCGACACTGTGTCGCAGCCCCCAACCGCGCGTAATGTCCGGGCCGGTGGCATTAATGTGAATCTCCGCCTTGCCGCCGGCGGCGTTGATACTGTCAACGGCCGCGCTGGCGGCCACACTGTCAAGGCCGGTCAGCTTGAGGCCGGAAATCGCGTTGGTCACCGCCAGCGGGTTTTTTCCAACGCTGGTCAACACCACGTCACAGGCGACACCTTCCTGCTGGATCTGTTCGGTATGGCAGGCGGCGCAGCCGTTGGCGCGATAAACCTGCAACCCCTGATTGGCCTCGCCGGGCCGGCCGACCGGATACACGTCAGACGAATTGAGGATGGTGGTCTGTTGCTGGCCGCCCAGTTGCAAAACCGGCGCGAGCACAAAACCGCACCACGAACCGCCGAGCACAACGAACGAGGCGAGGAAGACCAGAAAACCGTTTTTCATGCGCGCACCTCCTTGTCGCGCCGCAGTGAAGCGGAGGCGGACGCCGCTTCCAGTGGCGATTTTACAAAGGCGAGAAATTGTTTGATCAGCGCGATTTTCCAGCGAAGCGTCAGGCCCATGATATTGGCAAAGAACAGCAGGTTGCCCAGCAGCATGGCCAACAAGCCCAGCGTGCTCACACGCAGGAACGGCAGCATTACCTTGGTCGTGTCCGCAAACGCGACGGTGTCCGGGTGTTGCAGCTTCCAGCCCTGCACGATGCCACCGATGGCCAGCGGCACGACCAGCAAGACAATGCCGGCCAGCGAAAGCCAGAAATGCGCGCGGGCCAGTTTCGGAAACGGAAATTCGAGGCCGACCGCGCGCGGCAGGATATAATAAACCGCGCCAAACATCGTCATGGCGAAGAAGCCGTAGAGCCGAAGTTGCGTTTCCGCCGGGCCAAACCAGGTAAAATTCGTAAAACGGTTGATTTCCGGGCAAGCCATCGCCATCAACATCAGTCCCGACAGCAGGAAGGCGTCAATGCCCGAACCGATGAAACAGAACGAGGTGTTGTTCCAATTGGATTTTACCGAACCGCACACGGTCCGCCAGACGACCAGGAAAATAACGAACAACGGCACCAGCAGCCACGCCGCGGCCACGGCGCTCAAGGTGGGCATCCAAGCCGGCACGGGCGCACCCGGCGGGATGCCGCACCAGGTGGCGAAGAGAATGAACATCCAGAATGCGAACAGCACCAGATAATGGCTTTGCAGCGGGCGGGCTGTAATTTTTGGCAGGAAATAAAACGCCACGCCCAAACCCACGAGGCCCGTCCACACCAGCAGCAAATTATTGGCGAACCACCAGCCGATGACGGCCTGCGCCACGCCGCGCACCGGACTCGTGAGCAGGAACAAATTGGCTGACGAATAAATCCAGGGGAACCAGAAGAGCGCAGCGACCAAAAACCATTGCGAGGGATACAGCGTGCGTTCACGGCGGCCGGCAAAAATCATGATGCTCCACAGCGCCAACAGCAGGTAGGCGAAGAAAATCGGCACCGAACCGCCACGCGGGAATTCCAGCCAGGTAAAACCGGTGCTGTCGCCGATCAGGATGGCGACCAGGCCGACGGTGACACCGAGATGCCAGAGATTGGCGGCCACGATGGGAACAATGACTCCCCGCAACGGCGTCCCACCGAGGCGCGCCAAGAGCCACAGCGCGACGCCAAGCCCGGCGGGAAGGCAAAACCCGTACAGCAGCGCGTCGTCCGCCGCCGGTTGCAGGCGGCCGTAGGTCAGGCAGGCGCAATTCGCGAGAAAATCCGGCGCATGAAATTTGATTGAAGCGAGGAGGGCAAGCACCGCACCGACGACGAGCCAGAGCGCCGCGCCGCCAAACAGCGCGAGCAGCGGGATGCAGCAGGAACGGTCAATTTCCGCCGCCGATGAATTCGTTTGTGAAGTTTCGTTCACGATTTATTCAAACAGGTTCGGCTTTGCCGGAGCCACGGGCGCCGGCGCGGTCGCCTTCGCTTCACGGGCAATCAGATCCGCGCGCGCCTGGGCGGGATTCTGCCAGGCCTGGGCGGCCATTTGCAGGGCGACGTCGATCGGCAGGCGCACCACACCGCGGGACTGGTCAATCCAGCCGGGATTGTCCAGGGCCTGGGCTTCGGCGGCCCGAATTTCAGCCAAATCCTTGGCACGCTCGGCGGCGCGGTCGGCATCAACCGCCGGGGCCGGGTTGGCGCATTTCAACCACAAAACGAAGGCGGCAAAAAGCAGGCTCGCGACGAGAAAGCCGAGGCCGACATGCCAGACGGGACGTTCGCCGGTGATTTCCGAATTGATTGAATTCATGGGTGACCTCCCGGGCTGGTGGCGGTGGCGGCGATGTCCTCCGGCGTTTCGTATTTGATGCCCATGGCTTCGAGCAGGCGCGGGTCCTTTTTCGGGAACGGCGCGTGCGCGTTGAAATTCTTCAGGAAAACGCGGCTTAACAGACCGCCCATGAAGGCGAGGCAACCGAATTGCAGCCAGAGCCACTTGAACGGATAGCCGTGCGGATGCAGCACCGGCAGGATGTTGAAGGCCAGGTCCGCAAAATTCATCACCCACGACCAGACGCAAACCCAGAACATGACTTTGAAATTGGATTTGACGCAGATCGGCAGCAGCACCAGGAACGGCAGCAGGAAATGGCCGAAGATGAGGAGCATGTCCAGCGCCCACCACGAACGGTTCTCACGGATGAGGTACCAGAAGGTTTCGTCGGGGATGTTGCCGTTCCAGATGACAAAGTATTGCGCGAAGCCGACGTAGGAATAAAACAGCGTGAAGGCGAACAGCAGCGTGCCCAGGTAATAAAACTGGTTGTCGCGCAGCACGCTGGTCAACACGCCCTGCCGTTGCAAAATCATCGTGATCAAATAGACCGTGGCGACGCCGACGAACGCGCAACTGCCGAAAAAGTACATGCCATAAATCGTCGAGGCCCATTGGTATTGCAGTGATTTCATCCAGAGGACGGAGGCGAACGTCAAGGTCGCCGCGAAGGCGAGTATCCCCCACCCCGAATGGAACCGCATGCGGTGGGTGCAGGCGGAATCGCCAGTGTCATCCTGCTGAAACGACCAATAACGCAGCCGCGAGGATAGCAGCCACCAGACGCCGAACAGGAGCAATGACGCGACGCAAAAGCCCGGCCAGGTGAACAGCGGCCATTTGGCGCTCAAGGCGCGGTCATTCTGCGGGTTCAGCGTCATCCAGGTATAAATTTTCGGCGCCAGCAAAAGGACCGGCACAAACAGGATTGCCAGCCACGGAAACAGCAGCGCGCCGATGTGTTCACAGAACCGCCGCGTGGCCACCGACCAGCCGGCATCGGTCAGATGATGAATCATCACCAGGAACAGACCGCCCAGCGCGATGCTCAGGTAAAACATGAACGCCACCAGCCACGCATAGCCAAATTCCGCCGGACGGATGGCCAGACCGATGACCGATAACCCCGCGCCGACGACCATGAAAATCCCGGGCAGTTTCCGCCACCGGGATAAATCCAGCGGCGGCAAGTTTGGTTCGTTGGATGATTTCATGGTCACTATTTCAGTGCGGCCTGCAGGTCTGGCGGCAAATCATTGGTCGAACCAAGCCAGCTCAATTGCAAGGCCCGCAGATAGGCAATGATGGCCCAGCGATCCCGGACCGGCACCGTCGGCCCGTACGCGCCCATCAAATTTTTCCCGTGCGTGATGGTGTTGAAAATCTCGCCATCGGCCATGTCCACGATGCGCGGGTCGTGCAAATTGGCCACGGAGGGCATGACGCCAAGTTTTTTGGTGATGCCGTTGCCGTCACCGAGTGCGCCATGACACGGCGTGCAATAAATTTCGAACTGTTCGCGGCCTTGCTGCAGCAGGGCCGGCGTCACCGGCAGCGGATTGGTCTCCACAAAATTCGTCGTGCCGGTGACAAAGCCCGTGTTGGCCGGCGCGTCTTCGAAGGGATAAACCGGGCCGGTGACGGTCTGCAGGGGCCGGCTGCGCGGAATGGTGCCCGGCGGTGGCAACTGGGATGTATGATCGTTGGCAAAAAAGTTGTCCGCCGCCTCGGGACGCAATTTGAACTGGCGGTTCATGTCCGGGATGATTTCGATGGGCGGTTTGCGCGAGAGATGTCCGCGCAGGCCGGCGATGCCGAACACCACGGCCACGATCGTCAGGAAGATGAGCAGGAAGTAGCGCATTATTCCAAGGCCAGTTCGAGGTGCGTGCTGCCGGCTGACTCCAGCAGCGCGCGGGTTTCGGTTTCGGAAAACTTCGGGTCAGACGCTTCAATCACGAGAAAGAATTTGTCGCGCGAGGCCATGGCAAAGCGGTTATTCTTGAACAGTGGATGATGGAGGCGCGGAAACCGGTTGAGCGCCACCATGCCGACGAAGGCCCCGACGGCCGACGCCAGCACCAGCAGGATATAGGACGGCACCAGCGCCTGCGGCGCACTGAACATCGGCTTGCCCCCGACAATAATCGGGTAGTCGAAGTCGTTCATAAACCAGATCATCAGCATGGACCCGATGAACGCGCCGCCGCCAAACACGAGCGCGAACCAGCCAACGAGCGAATTTTTGAAACCCATCACCTTGTCCAGCCCATGGACCGGGAACGGCGAAAAGACGTCCCAGCGGCGGAAGCCGGCATCCCGGACCTTTTCCGCCGCGCGCAACACCGCGGCCGGCGAATCGAACTCGGCAATGAGGCCATAGGCCACCGGGTTCATGGTTTCGCTCCTTTCGCGCCGCCGAGCGGATGATGCGGGTCGGCATGCGGCGTGATGGCCTTCACTTCCGAAACGGCAATCATCGGCAGAAAGCGCACGAACAACAGATACATGGTGAAGAACACACCCAGCGTGCCGAGATAGGTGCAGGCATCCACCCAGGTCGGGTAGAATGGATGCCAGTTGGACGGCAGGAAATCCTGGTACAACGAGCCGACGATGATGGTGAAGCGTTCAAACCACATGCCGATGTTGATCAGGATGGCGATGACGAAGATGAGCACCAGATTTTGGCGCACCTTTTTGAGCCAGAACAACTGCGGGAGGAGGCCGTTGACCAGCAGCATGATCCAGCCGCCGAACCAGTAATAGCGCCCGAACAACCGGTGGCCAAACACCCAGGAGTCATAAGGGCTGCCGGAATACCACGCGATGAAGTATTCCATCAGGTAGATATAACCCATGATGCAGCTCATCATCAGCGTCATTTTGCAGATCCGGTCGATGTGCCGCATGGTGATGATTTCCTCCAGATGACACCATTTGCGCAGGGGAATCAGCAGCACCAGCACCATGCCGAAGCCGCAAAAGACCGCGCCCGCCACAAAGTAGAACGGGAAAATGGTCTCATGCCAGCCGGCGAGTTGTGCCGTGGCGAAGTCCATGCCGACGATGGAACTGACGGTGAACACGAGCAGCGTCGCCAGCCCGGACAAAACCAGGTACGCCTTTTCATAATTGTGCCATTGCCGCACCGAGCCGATCCAGCCGAGCGCAAACAGGCCGTAAATGAATTTCCGCACCCGGGTTTGGGCCCGGTCGCGCAGCAGGGCGAGGTCGGGAATCAGGCCCATGTACCAGAACAGCGAGGAAACGATCAGATAGGTGTTGACGGCGAACACGTCCCACATGAGCGGTGACCGGAATTGCGGCCACATGCCGGTGGTGAGCGGGATCGGGAACAAATACCAGGCAAACCAGACGCGCCCGATGTGGATGGCCGGGTAAAGCCCGGCGCACATGACGGCGAAAACGGTCATGGCCTCCGCCGCGCGCCCGATGGCCGTGCGCCAGTGTTGCCGCGTCAGAAAGAGCATCGCCGAAATCAGCGTGCCCGCGTGGGCGACACCGACCCACCACACGAAATTGATGATGTCCCAGCCCCATGCCACGGGCACATTGTTGCCCCAAACGCCGACGCCGGTGGAAATCAGGTAAATCAACATGGTCGGCAACACCACGGCCGCGCAGAACGCCGCCGGGATGAACAGGACCCACCACCACAGCGGCGTTTTGCCTTCGGGCATGGCCGTGAGATGATCCGTAATCCAGCCGAGACTGCGATGGGCGGGCACCTGCAACCCGCGCCGCAATTCCGCCGGCGGCACAAGCAATTTCAATGGGGTCGCGGAGTCAGCCATTAACCGTTTCCTTTCTCAATGGCATGGAGCTCGCCGCCATTATTTTCGTATTCCTTGGAGCTATAGGGCGCATGATAATCCGGCATCGCGGGGTTGGGATTCCGGATGCGCGCCAGGTAGGTCGTGCGCGGCTTCGTAAGCAAATCGCCCAGCACGGCATAATTGCGGCCGTAGCCTTTCCATTTGGAGACCGTGCTGTCCGGGTCGCTGATATCTCCAAAAGTGATCGCCTGCGCCGGGCACGCCTGCTGACAGGCCGTCCGGGGAATCGTGCCTTCGGCTTCCCACAACCGGACGTCGCCGGAAGGACCGGCCTTGACCTTTTGTGCGATTTCCGCGTGCTGGATGCGCTGGATGCAATAAGTGCATTTCTCCATCACCCCGCGGCTCCGCACCGTCACGTCCGGGTTTTTGGCCAGCTTGAGCAAGTCCCATTCGTCCTCCTCGCGCATGCCGCTGGTGTCCGGGTTTTTCCACCAGCTCAGCAGATCCCATTTGCCGTCTGTCTTGTGCAATAGCGGCGTCGGATACAGCGGCCCCTTGAGATCGGCCAGCGGACGCTTGTTGTAATCGAAAAAATTGAAGCGGCGGACCTTGTAAGGGCAATTGTTCGAGCAATACCGCGTGCCGACGCAACGGTTGTATACCATCACGTTCAAGCCTTCCTGATCATGCGTCGTGGCATTGACCGGGCAGACGTTTTCGCACGGGGCGGCTTCGCACATCTGGCAGAGCATCGGCTGGTTCACCGCCTGCACGTCGTCAATCCATTGCTCGAATTGCTGCTCATTGTCCTTGAGGAAAGAATCGGTCGCCGTCTTTTTCGCCGGATCGGCGGTGTAATAACGGTCAATCCGCATCCAGTGCATTTCGCGCCCGCGCCGCACCTGGTCCCTGCCGACAATCGGTATGTTGTTTTCGCTCTGGCAGGCGACCACGCATGTGGAACAACCCACACAGGCCGTCAAATCCACCACCAAGCCCCATTGCTGCAAGGCGGTTTTTTTGGCTTCGTCGAGCGGGTTCGGATACAACGGTGCCACCACCGGCGGCTCCTTTTCCTGCATCTCCTTCGCAAAAACCGGGTTCCTGGAAAATTCGTCCAGGTTCGCCTCGCGCACGGCCGGCCGGCCTTCCATGGACCAGTGATCCTGCGTGCAGACAATCGAATGCGTTCCACCCGTCTTGCGCAGGGTCGCCCCGGTCTCGATGTATTTTCCGGTAAATATTTTGTACGCGTTGAACCCGACCCCGCTGCCGACCCGACCGGCGCATTCGCGACCATAACCGAGCGCCAGGCCAAGCGAATAATCCGCCATGCCCGGCTGCGTCCAGATGGGACCCGTCACCTGGTGCCCGTTCAAAGTGATTTCCACCAGGTCACCGTTCTGCACGCCGAGTTCGCGCGCCGTTTTGCGGCTGATGAGCACGGCGTTGTCCCAGGTGATCTTGGTGACGGGATCGGGCAGTTCCTGCATCCAGCCGTTGTTCGCGTCACGGCCGTCGTCCATTTTTGCGTCGCGGAAGAAAATGACTTCCAGATTGGCCGCCGACGGGACGGAGGCGGCCGGCAAAGGAAGAACTCGATTATGAAGTGGCGGATTAACGGGACTGACCTCCGAATAAGCCAGAAACCCGTTGAACAGGCACTTCTTCCACGATTCCTCCACCTGTACCGGAGTGATTTCCCAGCCTATATCAACAAAGGTTTTGCGGACAATGTCGTAAGGATTCGTTTCCGACTCACCGGCGAGGCGCGCCAAAAATTCCAATTCCGTCAGCCCGCCGAACAACGGCTGAATCAACGGTTGAATCGGAACGAACATGACGTCCCGCTGCGTGGTTTCGCGCAAAAGGTTTTTTGCGTCACCTTTGGCATCACCCCATGATTCGAGATAATGCGCCGCCGGAAAATGCCAGTCGGATTTCTCGAAGGTTTCGTCTTCGTAGTAACCCAGCCGCACAACGGTTTCAGGCTTTTGCGACCAATTCAAATTATAGGCGGGGTTGCCGCCAAGAATCGCCAGCGTCTTGATGGTTCCGGCATTGAGCGCGAGCGCCAATTCCCTGAACGTTCCGCCCGCGGCATTGGCAACGGTATTGTCGGTCGGCCGGTAAACGCGCCCGTCGGCATTGTAACCCGTGAAGTCGCCAGCCGGAATCAACTCGACGGTGTTGCCGATGGCGCCCAAGGCGGAATTGATCGCGTGCGCGAGTAAATGAACTTCAATCGGCTGACGCTGGCCGGCAACGACCAAAGCATTTTTTCCCGCGGCAGCTAAATCTTTGGCACATTCTAAAATCCACTTTGGATCAATGCCTGCAACCGGAATATCTGGAAGGCGGCTCGCGGCAACTGGACCTCCAGGACGCCAATAAATTTCATTGGCAATGTTCCAGGCAATCTGCCCCACCAGACCCGCCGCCATGCGCAGCCGATGATCCGCGCTCGCACCGGTCAGCGTGAACAGCGATTCCACCGCGTAAAGCCGGTTCATTCCGCCGTCCTCCGGATTACGTCCTTTGGCAAAACCAGCGATGTAACTATACGCGTCGTCTTCACCACCCAGAAAATCGCAGTCGAGCGACAGAATGACCTTTGCCTTGTCGAAATGGAAGATTGGCCGTACCGGTTGGCCCAATGCCCGTGTCGCCGCGCGCTGGTGGATGCCGGAATCGATCGCGTCGTAGTTGAACCACTGCGATTTCTGAAACTTTTGCGCGATGATTTTTTGCAGCCGCACGCGGGACGGCGAGGCGCTGCTTTCGGCCAGAAACGCCAGCCCCTGACCCTGGTTGGCCGCAAATTTTTGGGACAATTCATCGAGGGCTTTCAACGCGTCCTCCCGCGAAACCGTTTTGCCACCCTGGGTGAAGCGTTGCGCGCGGTCGGGATCGTAAAGATTTAAAATCGAAGCCTGGGCGTAACGGTCCGTCCCCCCGTTGCCTCCGGGGTACAGCGTGTTGCCTTCGATTTTAATGGGCCGGCCGTCGTAGGATTTGACGACCAGCGGAACGGCGCCGGTACGCGTGGGCATGGCCGTCGCAAAAAATTGCGGCATGCCGTAGTCATAGAGGTCGTCCGGCGCCTTTGAAAACGGCACGAGTTCCTCCTCCGGCCGCCGGCAACCGGCCGCCGCCAATCCCAGACCCGCCAGCGCAAACGACGCGGACATGATTTTGACGAAATGGCGTCGGGACACCGGGTCGCTGAACTCGCTTGCGCCTTGGGGAAATTCGCGGTGCAACCAGTCCTTGAACTCCGGCGTGTCGGACAAATCATCCAGGCTCCGCCAATAACGGCGGCCCGTCGCGGACATTTTGGCTGGAGTGGGTGGGTTCGGGTTCATTCGGAAACAACGGACAAAATTCTTGCGACCGATTTATGATTTACGATTGATGATTGATGATTGAAAAAAGCTCCCGCCCGATGCTCACTTGCGAGCACGAATCGTAAATCGCAAATCATAAATCGTAAATGGTTCATCGGTGGCAGGCGGAACAGTTTTGCAGTGATTGGACGCTCCAGTCGTGGACAAATTTCACGCCGTCGGTCGCCTGCATGTCCGCGGCGATATCCGCGTTCGTGTTCCATTGCCAGCCCAGATCCGTGACCTTGTTTTCGGGCCGGATGAATGCCGCCGGGTCGCGGTGACAGTTCAAACAAAACGCCATGGTCAGCGATTGGTCGTGATGCACCTCGTCCATCTGGTCAATGCGTCCGTGGCATTCCACGCAACTGATGCCGCGGCGCACGTGTACGGAATGGTTGAAATAGACGTAGTCCGGCACCCGGTGAACTTGCACCCAGGGAATGGGCACGCCATTGGTGGCACTCTCACGGACCAGGGCCAGCCGGGGATCGTCCTTGAGCACCTGATTATGGCAATTCATGCACGTGGACGCGGACGGGATGTTGGAAAACCAGGATTTTTCCACGGTGGTATGGCAGTAGCGGCAGTCCATGCCCAACTGGCCGGCGTGGACCGCGTGCGAAAATGGCACCGGCTGGATCGGCTCATAACCCACCCGCGAATATTTGGGCGTGAAATAATAAGTGACCCCGGCCGTGACGGCGCCCCCCACCAGCACAAGGCCGGCGGCGATCAAAAAAGGCAACTGGTTTGTCCACTTCGGAAAAATCGCTGGCATCGCAGAAAACGACCCGTCAGTTAATCAAATTTTGTCCTTCTCTCCGCAAACATTGGGCAAGATGTTTAGCGATTGACCGCCTCTTCCGCAAGAAAGTTTGTGAAAAATTTCACGTTTTCCAACCAAGGTAAACCCAATGGGTTGCACCGGCGCGGTTACAGACAAAAAACGTTCCTGGCTCGACTCGAAATAGAGGAATGCTCCATTGACGCTTTCTTCGGCGAACAGGCATCATCGCTGCATGGAAACCAACCCATCACGCCCGGCGCGAATACTGGTTCTGTACTTCAGCCAGGGCGGCCACACGAAAATGATGGCGGACCTCGTCGCGGAAGGCGCCGCCGGCGTCCCCGACACCGAAGTCCGTCTCAAGAGCGTCAGCGAGGCAACCGCTGACGATCTGGTCTGGTGCGACGGCGTGGCGGCTGGTTCGCCCACGCACATGGGCACCATCGCCTGGGAAATGAAGCAATGGTGGGACGTCACGGTCCAGCCACTCTGGCCGAAGACGGAAGGCAAAATGGGCTGCGCCTTCACCTCTTCCGGCGGCCAGGCCGGCGGCGGTGAATTGACGTGCCTGGCGCTTCAAATCGTGCTCATGAACTACGGCCTTCTGGTCTTTGGCATCCCGGACTACGTGGCGCCGGGCCAGACCCTGCATTACGGGGCAATCTGCGCGGGCCGCCCGCGCAATGACGGTGATCGCGAGGCCTGCCGCCGCCTGGGTTGCCGCCTGACCGAATGGGTGCAAACATTCATTTGCCAGCGTCCCGAACACGATCCCCGGAAGGCCACCTACGCCAGATTCCCGGATAAATAAGTGAACGACGGACGAGCGTCGTAGCGGCTTTCGGCAGAAAGCCGCACTCTTCAATTTTCCGGAATTTGCGACGTTCTGCCGGGCCGCTGCCACGGTCGCCAAGGATTTCCTCTATTTCAGCGTGGTCTTTTGTGTCGGCGTGCGCAGCGGATAAAGTCCCGGGCAACAGCCGAAGGTTTCATGAAACGCCTGGCTGAAATGGCTCAGGCTGGAATAACCCACCTCCAGCGCGGCCTCGGTGACGTTGAATTTGCCCGAGCGCAGCAGTTCCGCCGCGCGTTCCATGCGCAACTGGCGGATATATTGCGGGATGGTCATGCCCGTCGCCGAGGAAAACGTCCGGCTCAAATGAAACAGGCTGCAGCCCACGGCGCGTCCGATTTCCTCCAGGTTCGGCGGGGTCTCCAGATTTTCGCCGAGCAGCGCCACCACCTTCTCGACGCGTTCGGCGGAAAGCCGTTGCTGCCGCTGGCAGAACAATTCCCGCTCGCCCGGCGCGCTAAAAAACAACTCTGCCGCCAGTTCCAGCGCCTTGGTCTGATACCAAAGCTTTTGCGCCGCCGCGAGCACGGGCGCCGCGCGCAGGCTGGCGAGCAATTGCTGTTGCCGGCTCGTCAACCGCGTCGGCGTCATCACGGCGGACTCTTCGGATTGGCCGGCGATGACTTCGCGCACCAGCGGGTGCAATGACGGCGTGAAATCGCCGAGGTGCCGCCGCAAGAAATCGAACGACATCTCGACCGTCAAAAACTGGTGCCGCTGCTCCGCCTGCCGGGACGCGCGCAGCGGTTGTTCGCCACGCCGGTAAAAGCCGACGGTCAACGGCGTGAACGCAACTTCCTGGCCGTTGAAGGCGACGTTGCCGTTGCCGGCAAGATTCAGGCAGACCTCAACACTGCCGGGATGAAAGCTTTTGCCCCAGTCAAAGACCGTGTGCGTTTTGAAGTCGTGCCACTCGAAACTCACGCCCGCCCCGCGCACACTGCCGTGCAAATGCCTCCAGCCTTCGCCGATCGCATTCCACGCCGGACGTTCGGTGAACGCCGGGGCCATGGCGAATTCCGCCGGATCGGCGGCTTCCGCCCGTTGTTTGACCGGTTTAGGCACGACCCCAATGTGCCATCTTTGGAGCCGCGAGCAAATATCTTGTCGTTATCAGGGCAAAATGGGGCGTATCTAAAATACACACCGAATGGAGACAATCCCCTTCTCCACATTGGATGGGGAGAAGGTGGCCGGATGAGGCGTTCCAGGCAAGGCGGGGAAAAGGATAAAATTGGGGTGCGTCTGACATAATAAACAACCGCAACTCACCGTCAAAAAATCGCAAGCGAACGGGAGTGGAAATTCTGCGCGTCCTTTATTCTCGTGCCATGAAATTGCAAATGAAGCTAACGGCCCTGATTTTGGGAGCGTTCGTCGGCCTGCCGGCCTTGATGGCGGACGAGCCGACCACGTCCGCACAGCCTCCGGATACGCGCTACGGCCTTTTCAATCTGCTCGACCATCGCAGTTCGTACGGGCAGGACGTTTTCCCGGAACCGTTTCTGGTGGACGACTCGGACGCGGAAGAGAATGAAGCCCGCCTGGACTGGCTGCACACCCAGGCGGATGGCGCCAAAAGTGACCTCGTCACCGCGGAAGTGGAAAAGGGCTTTGGCCTCCTGACCCTGGAGATTGAAGTTCCATACGAACGCGACGTGGAGAACGGCAATGTTTCCCAGGGCATCGGTAACATTGATTTGGGTGCGCGTTATCCGCTCTACCAATTTGTCTCCCCAGGGGGACTTTGGGACACCACCTTCGGCTCGGGTGTGGAACTGGGCATTCCGACCGAATCTGCCGTCAGCAAAAACACCGAGTTGGTTCCGAAGTTTTTCAATGACACCCGGATCGGCCGGCATTTCACCGCGCAATCCATCTTCGGTTATTCAACGCTGTTTGGTCCCGGCGACGATGGTGGCCGGCAGACATTTGAATACGGATTCGATTTCGGCTGGACGGTCCAGCATCGAGAACTGCCCCTGCCGGGCGTGCTGCAGTTTGTTCCCGTGTTCGAACTGGCGGGGGAAACCGGGTTGAACAAGGGCGAATCCGGTCAGAACAGCCTGCTGGGCAACGCGGCTGTCCGCCTGAACCTCAAAACCATCGGCGGCGTGCAGCCGCGCCTCGGCGCTGGCTACGTGTTCCCGCTGGACAACAATGCCCGCACCGAAGTACATCACGGCGTGGTGGTCAGTCTGGTGTTTGAATACTGAACATTTTCAACAACCTGCGACATGTATTTGAATCGGCGGCAATTTCTACTCCTCAGCGCGGGCTTGGTCGCCGGTTGCAGTTCGACGAAGCCCGGTGTGGTTTCCCCCACACGCGAAGCCCGGCTGATCAATGCCGGACCGGCCGGCGACTACGCCGCCGACGGTGTCTATGACCGCTTCTGGGCTCTGGGATTCTTTATTATTCGCCGGGGTAACAGACTCTTTGCCTTGTCTTCCGTTTGCACGCATCGGCGCTGCCGGTTGGATGCCGAGTCGAACCATTCCTTTTCCTGCCCGTGCCACGGCTCAACCTTTGATCCCGACGGTCGCGTCACCGGCGGCCCGGCTAAACGCGACCTGCCGGTGCTGGCAACATTAATCAATGAACGAGGCGAGCTGGTTGTAAAAGTACCCGCCGCTTAAAACGGAGATTCGCGGATATTTAACCGCGAATCACGCTGAACACGCGAAAGTTTAACCACCGACTTCTTTTCGCGTATTTGGTGTATTTCGCGGTCAAAAGCTAGTGGACCTGGCCGGCGGAGTTTTCAAGCACGACATCGGACAGCACGGCCGTGTCGGACCGGTCCGGCACGTGCGAGCAAAAGCCGATGCCGACGTAGAAATGTTTTTTGAAGTGCAACTCGGCGGTCTTGCCAACCTGGTGCATGGGTTCGCCGTTCCGGCTCAGATAGAGCGCAAAGGTGTCACCGTGCTTTTCGATGCCGATGCGGATGGGCGCTTCACCTGCGTGCCGGGGCAGCTCCTGGAGATGAAAGACCTCCGCAAGGTCGGCGCCCTTCTTCGGCCGCAATGCCAGGTGAATCAACCCGCGCCCATGCCACGCGGTCATGATCTCCCTGGAATCATCGTCCAGGTCCTGGCGAATGACGAGGACGGCCTTGCGATCGTTGTAGCCTTTCGGGTCCGGAAAGGTGACATCGGCGGCGAGGGAAATATCGCCGGACATCCTCTGCCAGAGATACCGGAACTCGTCGCGCGTGTACCAGATGTTATAGCTGGCGGAGTTGAGGGTATATTGCTCTGTGCCGGGGTCGTAACTGGCGCTGCCTGGCAACAACGGGGCGCCGATATCAGACTGGCCTTCAAACAGGCCGATGGGCGTGTTGAAAGTTACTGTGGGCCGGTGAAAATCCTTTGGCGGCGGCACCTGCTTGTGCGTGGCGGAGCCCGGCAACGCCCAATCCGGCACGGTGGGTGTCTGGGCATTGAGCAATGATTGTGCGGCACACAGAATCAGGATCGCCAGGGAGGATTGGCGGGGAAGTTTCATGATGGGCGATTGAACCTCGTGACCCGCACGGGTGTAAAGAAAAAACACTTTACCGGCAGTTTTTTGTGCCACCGGCAGCCGCGTTTGGTTAAAGAGGACAATATGGCTGCGCTTTCACAAGCGCGGCCACGCAATTATTTTTTCTTCGCTTTTTTTGCGGCTTCTTCCTCGAGGGCGGCCTGGGCGGCGGCGAGTCGGGCGACCGGCACCCGGAAGGGACTGCAAGACACATAGGTCAAGCCGAGACGATGACAGAATTTCACGCTGTCCGGGTCGCCACCGTGTTCGCCACAAATTCCCAGCTTTAAATCCTTGCGCACACTGCGGCCCTTTTCCGCCGCCATCCGCATCAACTGGCCCACGCCGGTCTGGTCAATGGAGGCAAAGGGATTCTTTTTGATGATTTCCAGTTCCGTGTACGGCGGCAGGAAGCTGCCGGAATCGTCGCGGCTCATGCCCAAGCAGGTTTGCGTCAGGTCATTGGTCCCGAAACTGAAGAACTGCGCGGTGTGCGCGATTTCGTCGGCGGTCAACGCGCCGCGCGGCACTTCAATCATCGTGCCCACCAGGTAATCCAGTTTCACACCCTTTTCCTTCATCACCTCTTGTGCGACGCGATGGACGACTTCCACCTGCAAATCCAGTTCCTTCTTGAAGCCGACGAGCGGAATCATGACTTCGGGTTTTACCTTGGTGCCGGCTTTCTGGACTTCCGCCGCGGCCTCGAACACCGCCCGTGATTGCATCTCGGAAATTTCCGGATAAACGATGCCGAGCCGGCAGCCGCGGAAACCGAGCATCGGATTGAACTCGTGCAGTTCCTTGACGCGCTGCTGAATCTTCTCAACGGGCACGCCCATTTTCTCGGCCAGGTCGTTCTGGGCCGCATGGTCATGCGGTAGAAATTCGTGCAACGGCGGGTCGAGAAAACGGATGGTGGCCGGAAGACCTTTGAGTTCCTTGAAGATGCCGACGAAATCCTCTTTCTGGTAGGGCAGAATTTTGGCCAGGGCCTCCTTTCGGTCCTTCAGGTTGTCGGCCAGAATCATCTCGCGCATGGCGTCAATGCGGTTGCCCTCAAAGAACATGTGTTCGGTGCGGCACAGGCCAATGCCCGTGGCGCCGAACGCCAGCGCATTGGCCGTTTGTTCGGGCGTGTCGGCGTTGGTGCGCACTTGCAGCTTCGTAACCTTGGAGCACCAGCCCATCAATTTGGCAAACATCTGGTAGGTTGCGCTTTCCTTTGCCGCCAGCGACTTTTCGACCAGCACCTGCACAATTTCCGAGGCCGCGGTTTTGATCTCGCCCGGATATACTTCACCCGCCGTGCCGCTGATGGAGAGGTAATCGCCTTCCTGGTAGGTCGTCCCGTCCACGGTCATCGTCCGGGCCTGATAATCAATCTGCAACGCCGCCGCGCCGCAGACGCAGACCTTGCCCATCTGCCGGGCCACGAGCGCCGCGTGCGAGCTCACGCCGCCTTTTGCAGTCAGGATGCCCTCGGCCGCAATCATGCCACGCAGGTCTTCCGGCGAAGTTTCGTTGCGGACCAGCAAAACCCTTTCGCTTTTCGCCGCGGCAGCGTCCGCCCGGTCGGCGTTCAGATACATCTTGCCCGAGGCCGCGCCCGGACCGGCGGGCAATCCTTTGGCGATGCACTTGGCCGCCTTGACCGCCTTTCGGTCAAACACCGGCGCCAATACCTGGTCCAATTGATCGGCCGGCACACGACGAATGGCCGTCTTCCAATCAATCAACTTTTCCTTCTCCATCTCGATGGCAAAACGGACAGCCGCCAGGCCGGTGCGTTTGCCGTTGCGGGTCTGGAGCATGAACAGTTTACCTTCCTGAATCGTGAACTCGAAATCCTGCACATCCTTGAAATGGGATTCGAGCGTCTTGCGGACCTGTTCCAGTTCGGCAAACGCCTTGGGTAGATGACCCTTGAGTTGCGCCACCGGTTCGGGTGTGCGCACCCCGGCCACCACGTCCTCGCCTTGGGCGTTGATGAGAAATTCGCCGTAGAAAACCTTCTCGCCGGTCGCCGGGTCGCGGGTGAAGGCCACGCCGGAGCCCGACTGGTCGCCGGTGTTGCCATAGACCATTGCCTGGACATTGACTGCCGTGCCCCACTCGGCGGGGATGCCGTATTTGCGACGATAGACAATCGCCCGGTCGTTCATCCACGAGCCAAACACGGCGCCGACGGAACCCCATAACTGCTTCCACGGATCCTGCGGAAATTCGCTGTTGGTCCGCTCCTTGATCAGTGCCTTGAAACGTTTCACCAGTTCTTTCAAATCGGCCACCGTCATTTTGGTGTCTTCGATGTCGGCATGGTGCCGGTCGTGCTTGAGTTTATGAATGACCACCTCAAACGGTTCGTGGTCTTCGTTGGGCCGTTTCTGGACGCCCATCACCACGTCGCCGTACATTTGGATGAACCGGCGGTAACAGTCCCAGGCAAACCGCTCGTTCTTGGTGGCCTTGACCAGCGCGAGGACCGTCTCATCGTTCAAACCCAGGTTCAAAATCGTGTCCATCATGCCCGGCATGGAATCGCGGGCGCCTGAACGGACGGAAACGAGCAGCGGCATGGCCGTCTTGTCACCAAACTTCGTGCCCATGATCTTCTCGATGAACGCCACACCGGCCCGGACCTGGCCGTCCAGAATTTTGGGATAGGACTTTTTATTCTGGTAAAAGTAGGTGCAGACCTCGGTGGTGATGGTGAAGCCCGGCGGCACCGGCAGTCCGATCCGGCTCATCTCGGCCAGGTTGGCGCCCTTGCCGCCCAGCAACGGTTTCATTCCGCCGTTGCCATCAGCCTTCTTGTTGCCAAATAAATAAACGTACTTGGATGCTTTGGCCATAAAATCAATTTTAAATGCTTGCGCGTTGGAACCGGAAAAACCCCAAATCGAGCGCGGAATCTAGCAAAGGCATTCGCCATGTCAACGTTTGACTCCGGCTGGCCGGTGGCGTCAAACCTGCCGGGATGTGAATAACTCGCTTCTTGATTTGGCGGTAACCCTCGTTCAATCTGAATTAGCCGAAATTGAAGGGCTCATTATGGAAACCATTGGCGAGGAACTATACCGGGGACAATTGCGAGCGGAAGATCGACCGGTCGTGGACGGCGAACGCCATTTTCGATATTGGTCCCCCTGGCTGGCGGTGTTTGTGTTCGCCTGGCTGGTCGGCTATTGCAACCTGGCCCATGATCCGGTTGCCCTCTTCGAAAAGAACTGGGTCTTCATCTTCGTTGGATTTGGCGGAGCCATTCTGGGCAACATCTCGGCCGTGGGAGGCGGCATTGTTTTCATTCCGGTCGTCATGTTTGTGTTCCACCTCCCGCCCGTCACCGCCCTGAAAATCGCCCTCACCAGCCAGTCCTTCGGCATGACCAGCGGCGCCATCGGATGGATTCAGAAGCGGGTCGTCCCGCTGCGCGCATTGAAACTCACCGTGCCCGGACTGCTGATTGGCAGTACCATCAGTTCCCTGGTGATTCATCCCAGCGCGTTGCTGGTCAAATTGCTGTTCGGTCCGGTCTCGATTTTGCTTGGCATTCTGACCATTGTCCTCTCCCGCCGGGCCGCGAAATCCGCCGTGCGCCTGACGATTCCGCCCAACGCCGCTTTCCCGCTGTTCGCCATTTCCCTGATTGGCGGACTCATTACCGGCTGGATTGCCATCGGCGAAGGCGAACTGGTCGCCGCGCTGTTGATGCTGGTCTATGGAGTCAACGTCGCCTCCTGCATCGGCCTGGGAGTGGTGTTGCTGTCCATTAATTCCATTTACTTGACCCTGCTCCACCAATTTTTCCTGGGCGGGATACCCTGGCACATCGCCGCCTTCACGGGTCTGGGTTGTGTTTTTGGCGCGCGCCTGGCGCCCTTCCTCAGTCGTCGGTCCAATCCGCTGGTGCTCAAGACCATCTTTGCCATCATCGCCATCTGCGATGGAATCCTCTTCATCGTCCAATACGTCATCATTCACTTTAAGGATTGACCGCCAGGCCGCAAATCGGCCCAGCCGGCACCGGCGACCGATCAGGTCAATAATATAAATATCAACGCATCATGATACGTTGATTTTTAATTTGCACAACAGGGCGCTTTCCGTTAGTTTCTGGCGGGTTAATCTGCAGCCAACCAATGCCGGACCGAATTGAACATCTTGAGCGTCTGTTGCGCGAACGCATCGTCATCCTGGACGGCGCGACGGGCACGATGATCCAGCAGCACCGGCTGGATGAGGCGGCCTTTCGCGGCGCGCGGTTCACGGATTGGCGCGGGAAGGACCTAAAGGGCCTTAATGACCTGCTCAACCTGACGCAGCCGCACATCGTCGAGGACATCCATCGCCAGTATCTCGAGGCCGGCGCGGACATTGTCGAAACGAACACCTTCAACTCGCAATCCATCTCGCTGGCGGATTACGGGCTGGAATCGCTGGCTTATGAATTGTCGAAGGCCGGCGCGGAATGCGCGCGGCGCGCGGTGGACCAAATTGAACAGACCCAACCCGGCCGGGTCGGCTTCGTCGCCGGCGCCATCGGGCCGACGACCAAAACCTCGTCCATCTCCACCGACGTGAACAATTCCGGCGCGCGGGGAACGACGTTCGATGACCTGGTCACGGCCTATGGTGAACAGGTCCGCGGCCTGCTCGACGGCGGCGTGGATTTGCTGCTGGTGGAAACCATCTTCGACACGCTGAACGCGAAGGCGGCGTTTTTCGCCATTCAGAAAATCCTGGAAGAGCGGGGAATTCAAACAATTGAAGGTAGGGCGGGCAGTCCCCTGCCCGCCGAGCGGCGCGCACGGAGTGACGCGCCCTGCCAAGTGCGCGTTCCCATTCTCGCGTCGGTCACGTTCATCCAGGCCGGCAGCAATCGCGGTGTGACCGGCCAGACGGTCGAGGCCTTCTGGAATTCCATCTCGAATGTTCCCCTGCTCTCCGTGGGCATGAACTGCGCGCTCGGCCCGAAGGAATTGCGTCCGCTCATCGAGGAGCTTTCCGGCCTCGCGCCCATTTACGTCAGCGCGTATCCCAACGCCGGTTTGCCGAATCCGCTGCTGCCGACCGGTTTTCCGGAAACACCGGAAACGCTCGCGCCGCAGCTTCGCGAATGGGCGCAGAACGGCTGGCTGAACATCGTGGGCGGCTGCTGCGGCACCACGCCCGACCATATCCAGGCCATTGCCGCCGCGGTAAAAAACCTGCCGCCGCGGGTGCCGCCGAAGATCGAACCGTATCTGCGTTTGAGCGGACTGGATGCGCTCACCGTCCGGCCCGATTCCAATTTCCTGAACATCGGCGAGCGCACCAATGTGGCCGGTTCGCCCAAATTCGCCCAGCTCATCAAGGCCGGCGACTTCGAGGCGGCGCTGGCCGTGGCGCGCCAGCAGGTCGAGAACGGCGCGCAGGTGATTGACGTCTGCATGGACGAGGGAATGATCGACGGTGTCGCGGCGATGACTCGCTTTCTCAACCTCATCGCCTCCGAGCCGGACATTTGCAAGGTGCCGGTGATGGTGGACTCCTCGAAATGGGAGGTCATTGAGGCCGGGTTGAAATGCCTGCAAGGCAAGGGCATCGTGAACTCCATTTCGCTCAAGGAAGGCGAGGAAAAATTTCTGCATCAGGCCCGGCTGGTCCGCCACCACGGCGCGGCCGTGGTGGTGATGGCGTTCGACGAGCGCGGCCAGGCCGACTCGTTCGAGCGGCGCATTGCCGTCTGCCAGCGCGCCTACGATTTGCTGACACAAAAGGCCGGCTTTCCGCCGCAGGACATCATTTTTGATCCGAACGTGCTGACCGTCGGCACCGGCATGGAGGAACATGCGAATTACGCCGTGGATTTCATCCGGGCGACGAGATGGATCAAGGACCACCTGCCGCGGGCCAAGGTCAGCGGCGGCATCAGCAACGTCTCGTTTTCGTTCCGCGGCAACAACGCTGTGCGCGAGGCGATGCACTCGGCGTTCCTGTACCACGCCATCCGCGCCGGACTCGACATGGGCATCGTCAATGCCGGCCAGCTCGCCGTTTACGACGAGGTGCCGAAGGATTTGCTGGAGCTCGTCGAAGACGTGCTGCTGAACCGCCGCCCGGACGCCACCGAACGGCTCATCAAATTTGCCGAGTCCGTGAAGCAAAAGGGCAAGGCCGAGGTCGTCGCCGATGAATGGCGCCAGGGCACGGTCGAGGAACGGCTCAGCCACGCCCTGGTCAAGGGCATCGCAGAGTTCATTGACCTGGACATCGAGGAAGCGCGCCAGAAATACGGCAAACCGCTGCTGGTCATCGAAGGCCCGCTCATGGCCGGCATGAGCGTGGTCGGCGATCTGTTTGGTTCCGGCAAGATGTTTTTGCCGCAGGTCGTCAAATCCGCGCGCGTGATGAAGAAAGCCGTGGCTTATCTGCAACCATTCATGGAAGCGGAAAAGCGGGCCACCGGCGGCGTGCATAAAAATGCCGGAAAAATCCTCATGGCCACCGTGAAGGGCGACGTGCATGACATCGGCAAGAATATTGTCGGCGTCGTGCTCGCCTGCAACAACTACGAGGTCATCGACCTCGGGGTGATGGCGCCGTGCGAAAAAATCATCGCCACGGCACTCGAACAGCACGTTGACATCATCGGCCTGAGCGGGCTCATCACGCCGTCGCTGGATGAAATGGCGCACGTGGCGCGTGAGCTGGACCGGCAGGGATTGAAGCTGCCGCTGCTGATTGGCGGCGCGACCACAAGCAAGGCACACACGGCGGTGAAAATTGCACCCGGTTACCGTGAGCCGGTGGTCCATGTCCTCGACGCCTCGCGCGCCGTGCCGGTGGTCGGCAGCCTAATCAGCGCCGGACAGAAGCCCGGATTCGTTCAACAGATTCGCGAGGACTACGACCGCGTCCGCGCCCAACATGCCGGGCAAAGCGCAAAATTGGTCACCCTCGGGGAAGCCCGCGCCCGTGCCCCAAAATTGAGTTTCGACGATTTGCCAAAGCCGGAATTTGTCGGGATTCGCGCCTTGTCATCGGAAACCACCACCCTCAACACCCAGCATTCCGCCCGCGTCACCCTCTCGGAGCTGGTCCCGCTGATCGACTGGACCCCGTTCTTCCACACCTGGGAGTTGCGCGGGGTTTACCCGAAAATCCTGCAACATGAAAAGCACGGCGAGGAAGCGCGCAAACTCTTTGCTGACGCGCAGGAATTGCTGGAAAAAATCGTCTCCGGAAAATTACTCCAGCCGCGCGGCGTTTACGGCTTGTTCCCGGCCAATCGCGTTGGCGACGACGTGGAACTTTACCCGGATGAATCGCGCACGAAGGTCCTGACGACGTTCCATTTTCTGCGCCAGCAGATTGAAAAAACGGACGGCACGCCCAACTGGTGTCTGGCGGATTTTATCGCGCCGAAACATTCAACGTTCAACATTCAACATTCAACATCGAATGATCATTTGGGCGCCTTTGCCGTCACCAGCGGGCATGGATTGAAGGAGCTGGTCGAGAAGTACAAGGCGGACCATGATGACTACAACGCCATCCTGGCGGAGGCGCTGGCGGACCGGCTGGCCGAGGCGTTCGCGGAGTTCCTGCACCGGCGCGTCCGCGGGGAATGGGGCTACGGCCGGAATGAAAATCTTTCCACCGATGATCTGGTTGCGGAAAAATACCGCGGCATCCGGCCGGCGGCGGGTTATCCGGCCTGTCCCGACCACACGGAAAAGGGAATTCTCTGGAAACTGCTCGATGTGGAAAAGCACACCGGCATCCAGTTGACGGAAAGCTTTGCCATGTGGCCGGGCAGTTCGGTGAGCGGGCTGTATTTCGCACACCCCGAATCCAAATACTTCGCGGTCGGCAAACTCGGCCGCGAACAGGTACTGGATTATCACCTGCGCAAAGGCCTGACTTTGCAGGAAGTTGAGCGGTGGCTGGGGCCGTGGTTGAATTATGAGCCACCGGCGGTTGCGACCGGTTCGCCGGCGCCTTGCGCGTGTGGTGTACGGCACGGGTAAAAACGCTAAAAATGGCCGGGCTCAGCAAAAGGAAAGTCATGGCGACCTTTATGCAACCCTTAAAAATGGTGCGGGTGGACGCCGATTTGTTCGAGGCCATCGGTTACGTGCCCAAAAGCCGGCAGCTTTACATTCGATTCCGGCATGCGCCCGCGCTGGACTTCGACAACGTGCCGGGTTTCCGTGTTGAAGGCCTGCTGAAGGCTCCGCGGAAGGACGCCTGTTACCGGACGTTCATCAAGAACCGTTTCCTGACAAAACCCGTGGAACTGCCACCGCCGGGTTGACTCAAAGCCGGACTTGTTTTTCGCGCGATTCGGCCTAAATTGAAGGCATGAAGCAGGACGTTGTGGCAGTTCAGATTCGCGGAATCATCCCGGCCAACAGCGGTTGTGCGCTTTTTGTCGGCAACGACCAGAAGGTTTTTGTCATCAACGTCGAGCCGCAAATGGGGGCGGTCATCGGCATGTTCCTGCGGCAGACCCCGAAAGAACGCCCTCTCACCCATGACCTCATCAACCGGATGTTTCAAGGTTTTGGCATCACGGTGGAACGCGTGGTCATCACGGACTTGAAAAATTCGACCTACTTTGCCCGGTTGATTCTGCAGCAGCAAAACGAGCTGGCCCGGAAAATCGTGGAGCTCGACGCGCGCCCCAGCGACTGCCTGGCCCTCGCCGCCGCCCAGAAAAAACCGATCTTTGTGGCCGCCTCCCTCTTTGAGCAGGTCGAGGACATGAGCGAAGTGTTGAATCGAATCAACGAAACCGGCAGCGAGGCGGAGTAAAATGGCCGCCGTCCAGACTTCATCGCCGGCCCTCATTTGCGGTGACGACGAGTTCGCCGTAAAACGACGCGCCAAACAACTCTACCAGCAGTGGTGCGGGGAAATCGGGGGCATGGACCATGAAATCATCGAAGCCGCCGTGGCCAACAGCGGTGAAGCCATGGCCGCCATCGCCCGGCTGCGCGAAGCCCTCCAAACCCTGCCTTTTTTTGGCACAGGCAAGGTCATCTGGCTGCGGGACTGCAATTTTCTGGGCGAGGAACGGGTGGCGTCCGCCCAGATGGTCACCGAGTCACTGTCTGATCTGGCCGGGGAATTGAAGGCCTTTGCGTGGTCGAGCAATCGCGGCATCCGGCTTTTGATCAGCGCGGGCAGGGTGGACAAACGCAAAACCTTCTTCAAGACACTCGATAAAATCGGCTCGGTCGAAAGCCTCGCGGGCTGGTCGGCAGACGACCGCGACTGGGCGGACCGCGCGGAGGTCACGGCGCGAACCGCCGTGCGTGACCGAAAAAAGGAAATTTCCGACGAAGCGGTGGCCGAACTGGTCAGCCGCATCGGGCCCAACCCGCGCCAGCTTGACAATGAAATCGAAAAACTCTGCCTGTTTGCCGGCGATCGGAGGCAAATTGAAGCCGGCGACGTCAATGCGGTGTGCGCCCGGAACAAGACGGCACGGGCGTTTGCGCTGGGGGACGCCCTGGGAGACCGTGATTTGCCCCGCTTGTTGCGGCGGCTGGACGAGGAGTTGTGGGAGGTGAAGTTCGATTCCAAAAAATCGGAAATCGGCCTGCTGTACGGGTTGATCGCCAAGGTGCGTGCGATGTTGTTGTTGAAGGAGATGCTGCGCGAAGGCTGGATCAAGCCCGAGATGGATTACAATCGGTTCAAGGCTCAACTCCAGCGGGTGCCGGCGGACCAGTTGCCCGGCGACCGGCGGTTCAATCCGCTGGCCTTGAACCCGTACGTGCTTTACAAGGCGCTGCCGCAGGTGAAACACTATTCCGAGGCGGAACTGGTGCGGGCCATGGATTTGTTGTTGCGCTGCAACCAGCGGCTGGTTTCCAGCGGCCTCGATGAAACGCTCGTCCTGCAACAAACCCTGGTGCAGATCGTCACGCCGACCGCGGCGTTGGCGTGACCGTTAAAAGGATTTTTTCGAAAAATGACCACGCCTTCGGCAAAAATGTTGGTGCTGGCATGCAAGAATTTTGTGTGCGTGAAAATTGTGGGCCGGGCCAATTTCACCTATGGCCCCGATTTCAAGAGCCTGCTGACCGGGCTGGCTGCCAAGGGGTACGACCGTTTCATCATTGACCTGTCGGAATGCGTGCTCATGGACAGCACCTTCCTGGGCCTCCTGGCCGGCTTTGGCCTGAAGTTGAACCAGGCAGCCACCACGGACCAGCACGGCATTGAATTGTTGAATCCCAGTCCGCGCCTGGTGGACCTGCTCGAAAATCTGGGGGCGTTGCATCTATTTACAATCACGAAGGGAACCTTGCAACTGCCCGGGGACGTTCAGACCCAGACGCCGGATTCCTTGAACCCGACCCGCGAACAAATCAGCCGCACCTGTCTCGAAGCGCATCAGTCGCTCATGGCGATGAATCCCGATAACGTTATGCGTTTCAAGGACGTGACCCGTTTTTTGGCGGAAGACCTGAAGAACCTCCAAAACGCTCCGTAACGGCATGTGGCTTGCTGTGTTGCCTGTTGATTGTCAACCACAAGCCTTGTTTGCCTTATGAAAATAGACCGGAGAATTTTGACACTTTTAGTCCTGGCCCTGCTGGCTTTCCGGCCGGTTCCCAGCCGAGCGCAGGACACCACCACTTCAGACAGCGACACCAACGCGGCGCCCACCCTCAAGGATTTGATGGCCGCAAACGATCAAATCACCAACACCGTCGGCGTGGTGCTGGTGAAAATCTCCTCGACCGAGTGGGTCGGGATGTATGAAGTGACGCAGGACGCCTATCAACGAGTGATGGGCAGCAATCCCAGCGCTTTCGCAGGTTCGGATCATCCGGTGGATTCGGCGACCTGGAACGACGCCATGGCCTTCTGTAAAAAATTGACTGACACCGAACGTAAGGCAGACCAACTGCCGAGAGGTTTCGTCTACACCCTGCCGACCCAGACGCAATGGGAAAAACTCGTGGACGATGCTTCCTCGAGCGATGCCGTGATGAGCTTGAACGGACAACGCCATTCCTCCACCGAGTCCGTCGGCAGTCTGGGGGCGAACCGTTACGGTCTCTACGACATGCGTGGCAATGTCATGGAATGGTGCCTCGATCCGCAGGACAAACCCTATCGGGTTTTACGGGGCGGGGCCTGGGACACGTACATTGACATCAACGCCCGCGTCGAATTTCGTGAGTACTCGGCCCCCGAAAAAACCAAAAACGATTACGGGTTCCGCGTGGTGCTGGAACCTCCTGGTGATTGATTGAATGGCTCAAACCGCCGCAGGCGCGGGTGTTCCCAACCCCGGCAATTTGGGCGGTGCGGGCTTGGGCGGTGTTTCCGGCAGGGGCGTGCCGGCCGGCGCACCCATCAGCGTTCCATTTTGAGGTTTTGGCGGCGGTGGCGTGAACTTCCCGGTTTTGACGATGTCCTCAACCTGTGTCCGATCGAGCGTTTCATGCTCCAGCAGGGCATTAGCGATTAATTCCAGCTTGTCACGGTGGGTCAGAATGATGTCCTGAGCCCGTTTGTAACCCTCATCAATGAGGCGCTTGATTTCCTCGTCAATCTCGCTCGCCGTGGTTTCGCTGTAAACCTTCGTGCGCGCCATTTCCCGACCCAGGAAGACATACTCGTCGTCACTGCCGTATTGCACCATGCCGACCTTGTCGCTCATGCCGTACTGGCAAACCATCGCGCGCGCCAGATTGGTGGCCTGCTGGATGTCCATGGCCGCGCCCGTCGAAATGTCGCCCGAAACCACTTCCTCGGCAATGCGCCCGGCCATGGTCACGGCGAGATCGTCAAACATCTCCTTGCGGCGGCGGTTTAAGATGTCCTTTTCGGGCAACTGCATCGTCGAACCCAGCGACTGTCCGCGGGGAATGATCGTGACCTTGTGCAAGGGATGGGTGTGTTCCAGCACCACGTTCACCAGCGCATGGCCCGCCTCATGCCAGGCCGTGAATTTCTTCTCCTCGGCGGTCATGGCCAGGCTGCGGCGTTCACGGCCCCAACGAACCTTGTCGCGCGCCTCTTCCAGCTCTTCCATGCCAACGGATTTTTTGTTCGTCCGCGCGGCGAGCAAGGCGGCTTCGTTCAATAGATTGGCCAGCTCCGCGCCCGAGTAACCCGGCGTGCCGCGCGCGATGATGGATAAATCCGCCTCGGGCGCGAGTTTCACGTTCTTGGCGTGCACCTTCAAAATCGCCTCGCGCCCGCGCACGTCGGGCAGATTGACCACCACCTGCCGGTCGAACCGGCCCGGACGCAACAAGGCCGGGTCGAGCACGTCCGGCCGGTTGGTTGCGGCGATGATGATGATGCCTTCCTGGGTATCGAAACCGTCCATCTCGACGAGCAAGGCGTTGAGCGTTTGTTCGCGTTCGTCGTTGCCGCCGCCGAGACCATGCCCGCGACTGCGTCCGACGGCGTCAATTTCATCAATAAAAACCAGACACGGCGTGTTGCGGCGCGCCTGTTCAAACATGTCGCGCACGCGGCTGGCGCCGACACCGACAAACATTTCCACAAAGTCCGAACCGCTGATGCTGAAAAAAGCCGCGTCCGCCTCGCCGGCAATCGCCTTGGCCAGCAGGGTCTTGCCCGTCCCCGGCGCGCCCACCATCAGAACGCCCTTGGGAATGCGCCCGCCGAGCCGCTGGAACTTTTTCGGGTCCTTCAAAAATTCCACCAGTTCGGAGACCTCCTCGATGGCCTCTTCCACCCCGGCCACGTCCTTGAACGTCGTTTTGTTGCGGTCCTTCGCCAGCATCCGGGCCTTGCTTTTGCCAAAACTCAGCGCGCCCTTGCCGGCAATTTTGATCTGCCGGATGAAAAAGAACCAAAACAGAATGCCAATCAGCAAAAATGGCGCAATGCTCCAGACGACGCTCATCAACATGGTGTTCGGCTGGCTCGCGTCAATTCGGTCCGATTTGTCCGAGGAGAACAACTGATCCTGCTTGGTCTGGGTCAAATACGCGTTCTTGACCACAAACGGCACTTCCACCCGTTTGCCGTCCTTGTCGGTCGCATAATAGGAACCGGTGATTTCCGTCAGCGGCGCCGTCTGCGGGTTGAAACTGACCGTCGCCTGCGAAATCAGATTGGACTGGAACTTCTGGAAAAATTCATATTGCGACAGGTTGCCAACCTGCGTCGACATACGGTCGCGCAACAGCATCAACGCCACGATGCTGCCGATGATGGCAATCCACGCCACCCACGTCGTCGGTGGCAGTTTGAAACCGCCCGGCGGCTTCTTTTGGCCGCGGTCGTTCTCTTTGTTGTTTTGGTCTTCGCCGAACATATTTTCGTACTTTGGCATGGCAAGCTAACATGACCCTCCGGCTTCCGCAATGCGCGAATTCGCTTTTCTCTGCAATGCGGAATCACCTGTGCTATCCTCTCGCCATGCGCATCGGGTCGCTGACGTTGCCGTCCAATCTGTTTCTTTCGCCGCTGGCAGGTTACACCAACCTGCCCTTCCGCCTGGTCGTGCGCGAAATTGGCGGCGTCGGCCTCTGCACCACCGATTTGGTCAACGCCCGCTCGCTCCTCGAAAAAAATCCCCGGGCGTTCAAACTCATCGAAACCCACCCCGCCGATTCGCCCCTGGCCGTCCAGCTTTTCGGGTCCGTGCCCGGGGAAATGCGCGACGCCGCGCAAATGCTTGAAGCACGTGACATCGCGTCGGTGGACATCAACATGGGCTGTCCCGTCCGCAAGGTCTGCCAGGTCGGTGGCGGCTCGGCCATGATGACCGAACTGGCCAAAACCGCCGCGCTCGTCCGCGGCATGGTCAACGCCGTGAAAATTCCCGTCACGGCCAAAATGCGCCTCGGCTGGGACGATCAGAACCTCACCGCGCCGGAGCTGGCGCGCGCGCTCGAAGACGCCGGGGTCGCCGCGATTTTTGTTCACGGCCGGACGCGCGAACAGGGGTTCAGCGGCACGGTGAACCTCGCCGGCATCCGCGCCGTCGCGCAGGCCGTCAGACATATTCCGGTCATCGGCAACGGCGACATCATCACGCCGCAGGCCGCACGAAAAATGTTTGACGAAACCGGCTGTGCCGGTGTGAGCATCGGCCGCGGTGCGTTTTACAACCCGTGGATTTTCCAGCACACGCTGGTATATCTGGGTAGGGCGGGTTCTCCGCAGCCCGCCGCTCATCCAAATACGGACACCGGCGCGCACGGAGTGACGCGCCCCACCTCGAACAACGGCGAATTGCCATCCGAACCCACTTTCGCCGAGCGCGTGCGCGTAATGTGCCGGCATCTGGACCTGATGATCGAAGTGTTTGGCGAACCACTGGGCTGCCGGATGTTCCGCAAGGTCGCGCCGTGGTATGCCAAACGATTCGGCCCGGGCCACGAATTCAACAAACGCGCCGTGCAAATCTCCACGCGCTCCGAATTCCGCGACGTGCTGGAAAACTACATCCGCTGGCGGCAACCATTCCTTGATGCGAACGGTGAATTGCTACCGCGCTTCCGGCCGCCGCCAATGGTCGCCTCCTTCATGCGCGACGAACCCGCCGCTGCTCAACACCAACAGATTCCCGTGCCCAAGGGTCCGGTGGAGGCGTGGTGAAATTCGTGGATGAATTTTCGGAGCGCGAGTTGTTCCAACTCGCAGCGGCTGCGCCAGACCTCACAGTGCTGGCTTGAGTCAGACGCACCGCTGGTTGTCCGCGCGCTGCGGATTGAGGACAATCCGCGCTTCGGTCAAATCAGAACACTGCCGCGAATACTTTAGCTGGACAACGATTTACGTTCTGAATAGCATCAAGCCGCAAAATTAGACAGGCTGAAAACAGCGTCGCCTAATCACTGTTAGGCATCGTGAGCACATGAAACCTACCGTCGCATTTATAGTTTGTATCCTAGCAGGCATTGGAATCGGCTGGTATTTTGGGCGATCACACGCAATTTCCGACTACCAGCGAGAGGCGCTGAAGAACCTGCCAACGATTGAAGCACAAATGGTCGCCTTTGATAAGCAGAGGGCTGAATATTACAAGGCTGCAAAGCCATGGGAAACAGGCACCGCTGAGATAGCGTTAGCAGGTTTCAAAGACTTGGACACCAACAATACACAAGATGCAAGGTTCAGTTTTGCCGAATTGGTAGGGCTTTATTATCGCGGCCATTTGCGTGACGGAGACACAAATCTCCTTCTTACCGACATTGTAACTTTTGCCGCCAAAGATTTGGTTCTTTCCAACGAGATTTATGGGAAGCAATGAGTTCGACGATGCCTAATACAAGGATAGGCTACAAAGCTTAGTTTGTTTTCTTCGCGTCCTTCGCGCGACTTTTTCCTGTGTAAAACTGGCTGAAGCTGGGTTCCCGCAAATTTTCCGTTCCCGCTTTCAACACCGTGTCAGCGTTTGGGCCGCTTGGGTTCTTCACCAAAGACCTTGTCAATTACCTTTCCGAATTTGGTGTCAAAAATGGTTTTTTGGGACGGCGGGGACGGCGAGATCTCCTCCTCCAGGGCGAGCACGAAACGCTTGAACCGTTCACAGCGGGCCTGGACTTTCTTGATTGAAACCTCCAGTTCCCCGACTTCTTTTCTCAGTATCTCCGCGATATCTTGTTTGTTCATAATCAGAATGACAATCTTGAAGGCCGTACGGCGCCAGCACTGCCCCAAAAATAAACGTCCCGGTCCGATTACACCAGCCTGGAACTTCATTGCCCAACGCAAAACCGGCTTAAAATCGAGTCGCGCAAATCTTCCGGCGCCGGTCGGACTTCAAAGGCGGGCGCCCCCCCGACTATGGTGTGAGCTGGACCCACTGTGTTTGCGTACGATACTGAAGTCCGCTAGTGGTCACGACCGTGGCATAGAAAGGATGCAGTCCGGCCCACAAATTGGTCCCATTCACCTGAAAAACCGCCGTGGACACATTGGTAGCCGTGTTCAGCGCCCCGCCGGTGCTGAACAAGGTGATCAGACTTACGTCGTTGGTGTTGGCGGTAACCTGAATGTGGTACGTGCCCAGGTCCGGCGCCTGATTGGTTAAATCGAGCAACGTTATCGTTGCGCTCAAGGACGTGTTTTGGATTTGTACCGGCAGGGTCACCTGGGTTTGAACGCGCGCGTCAGTGCCCTCGTAGGCGACGGCCGTCAGGTCATGATACCCATCAGCCAGGGTGGTGGTGTTCAGGGGGAAGGTCAGGGCCAGGCTGCCGGCGCCGGCCGTGACGTAGAGATGGTTCCGAGGTTCGAGATTGGACAGGTTCTGCGTAAGGGTGCTGCCCAGCGCCGTGAATGAGGGCACCTGAATCGACGACACGGTGGGGTTGACTTGTATTGCCGCCGCCTGGTAGCCGGGAGTCCGAGCATACAGATTGAAGCTGGTGTAATAGAACGTGCCGTATTGGTTCACCTCGTAATCCCCGGCCACAACACCGTCACTGCCTTGCAAGGCAGCATTCGCGTTAATCGCATTGTACAGTTGAGCGGCAAGCGTAACGGAATCGCTGGCCGACTGATTGGTAACGGCCACGACCACCGCCTGTCCGTTGGTCTTGATCACCGTAAACTGCATCCAGGAATTGGCCGGAATCGAATTGCTCAGCTCCGAGTATCCCTGAACCCCAAAAGCTTCCGAGGCCAGAAGTGTGGGCTGGCTGGCGCTCAGACCAGTTGAAAGTCCGTTGCCGCCTCCGATGGCACTAGCGGCGGTGGTTTGAATCTGGCCAAGCGCGAAATTGGTCACCAAGGTCGTCCATTGACCGGAGTTGGTGGACACCCCAACCGTGTAAGGCCGCGTGGGACTGTCAACCTGAACCAGGGTGAGGTTGGTTGCCAAGTCCAGCACCGTGAATCCAGGCGAGCCCGGTGGCACCAACCAGGCCCGATAAAATTGGCCGGCCGAATTTGTGGCCCCCGTGTCGGTAAAATTCATCGCCCCGCCGGATTGGTTGGTGAACACAGACGTCCAGTTAACGAGATCAGTCGATGATTGAACAGCCCATGGCTCACCGGGCATGCCGGCGACGTGCATCTGAAACGCCCCGGGCCCGGCAAAGCCTGGTGCGGACAATTGCGGAGGCTGGTCCGGCGTCGGCCACGACATGCGGTAAAATCGCGCGGGATAATTTGTGGAGTCATAATCAACAAAGTCCAACAACCCGGGTGCCGTATTATTTGTGAAGATGGCCTGCCAATTCACCATATTGGTTGAGGCCAGAATGACGTAGGGCAAGGTGCTGGGAATCCCCACCTGCATCGTGAAGGCCCCGCTCTCACCGGGACTCATCGGCATCATTTGCGGCGGAAAGGAATCGGGCAGGTAGTTTACTTCATACGAAAGGCCGGGAGTGTTCGTCGGGGTGCCATCGGCAACATAGAACGGGACACTCATGAGATTGGTGGCAATGGATTGTAGTTCGATGCGATCACCATGAACCAACGCTTTCACTTGAGTGGCGTTGGTGGCGGCGTTAATCAGGCCGGCCAATCCCGACGCCACGGTGCCCAAGGACGAGTTGGTCGGGACCGTGTAAGTAATGGGATAACCATTCAGGGTGACGGTCAGCAGGTTGCCGGGGTTCGGAGCCAGATTGGTCAGCGTGCTGAAATATTGGCCGTCCACAAACAAATCGACTTGTTGCAGGGGATGCTTCCCATCGTGGGCTGTGAATTCCACGGAAAGCGTGGAGGTGCCGCTCAACACGGAGTTGGGAGCAAGGTTGGTATCCCATTGTCCGTAACCGGCCGCGGCAAAAGGCGCTGCCAACGGCTCGGCGACAATGAGGCCAAGATACGGGGCGTTGATACTTTGGTAGTAGCTTTCAGCCAGACTGAAACCGCGGGCCTGGTAAAAGTAAACCATCGGATTGGGAAACTTCTGCGTATCGTTGTTGGGTTCCGCCACGGTGCCATAACTGCCTGCCGCTCCGGCATTGATAAATGCGAGCAGGTTCGTCTGGCTGTTGGTCCCGAAGATGATGCCGCCGTAAGACGTCATGCTATCGGCAATGGCGCCCGGAATAAAAGTGCCTGGTGGAACGCTGAATTGCGCCAGACCTGTTTCATAACCCAGGCACGGACCCGGCCACCAGACGGAATCGGTGTTGGTGCGCAAAATCGAGGAGTTTCCGAGGATGTTTGCATTGAAAATGGCATTATCAAAAAAAGGATAACGGATGTTGCGAAGCGGATCTGAACTTTTCGCCAGGATCACCGGTGGTTGGGGGCTGGTTCCGTCACTGGCAACGCCCTGGTCCACCAATTGTTCCGCCTGGGTCAACGAACCGCCGGTGATCATGGTGGTCAGAAAGGAATACCCGGGTGCCCCAACCGGGGTCGTTTGACGAAAGACTGCCTCGCTCCCGGCATAACTGTTTGTCACCCCAAAACTATCGCTGCCATTGCCCAATCTTGAGCCATAAAACAAGGCCGAGGTGGTGCCGTTGACGGTGGAACCAAAGCTGGTCTGAAACGGAATGTCCATTGAAAGGACGACATAATCAATCTGGTTGGTCAACTGGCGGGCTGCCAGCATGTTCAGCAAGAGAGTAACCAGATTCGTTTGAAAATCATTGCTGGTCCACAGGGTATTGCCACCCGGCCAGTTGATGTACAAAACGTTTTGGGGCGGCACCTGGCGCCTTTCGCAGAAGTAATTGCCCAGTTCGCAGGAGTTGGAACTGGTCTGGTTGACAATGACCACCGTGTTCAGACCACTGCCGCCAGCCTGTAGTTTGCAAGCCAAGGTACAGGTCAACAAAACCGCTCCCAGCATTCCGAAACGACGACTGCTGTGCATATACTTGGCCCATCAGGCAAACAAGATGCTCAGGTGGTAAAGCCCTCCCACAATAAAGCTTTCATGCGCGCCAGTACAGAAAAAAAAGCCGGTCATTGACCGGCCCTTTATCTGCCACACTGTTAAATTAAGTGACGGAATTCTTTCTCAGGACAACTTGCGACGGAGTGACAATCCCAGCGCGCCCATCCCCAGCGCGATCAGCGCCACGGTTGACGGTTCAGGAACAAGCTGAATAGACAAGCCTTTGTCCTTGGTTATGTTGAACGTGGCGCCTGGATCGATTGTTGTGTTCCATTGGAAGGCCCACGTCACATCGCCCGGACCCGCCGATGCATTGTCATTAAGCGTATAATAGCTGGCCGAGTTCAACTCACTCAAGGTCTGTCCGTACACCGCGGCTTCGCCATAATTTGCCAAGGGCGCATCAATGACCTCCGCTATGCCATTCCCGCCAGGCCCACCGGCCGTTTGCAAGGCGCCGCTATACCCACCAGGACCGCCTGAAAGACTGACGCTATTCCCATTGTTCTGAAACAAATTGAAATTGGAATACTGATAGAAGCTCAGGGTGATCGAACTTGCGGAATTATTCACGATGGACAAGTTCTCCATCATGTCAGCGCTGCCAGAATTGGCGCCGTTACCCGATAGAATATATTGAACCTGCACCGTCAGTTGCGAATTCTGATATGCCACCCCCAGGTTGTCAATCGGGTTTAATGGATTGCTGAAGTTGGAAACCTGGGCCGTACTGATGGCGTTAATGGGCTGTTGAACAGCGCCGTTGACCGAATACCAAAACCATTGCTGGTTCAATTGGCTCCCGCTAACGCCTCCCACAGTCCAACTGTTCATCCCCAGCACGCCACTGTTGCCAACATTCACCGTTGCCGTGGACCCACCATTGCTCATGGTATAAACCTGTGCCGCGGCGCGGCCGGGCACAAACAGCATTCCCGCCCCAACCAAGGCCACGCATGGCAACACCAAACGTTTCACATTGAAAACAACTTGATAATGGCGATTCATAAATCCTCTGATCGGTTTGTTAGGCGTTTTTTTTAACGTAATCCATTGCGGAAATCAAGCATTATTAATTTCTGCGTCGCCGGAAGATTAAGGCCAGGATAAACATTCCCGACGAAATCAAAGCCACGGACGAAGGTTCGGGTACCGGGTTACCGGATGGAGACGGATAAGCCGCATTTTCACTGATTGTCAAAAGGTTGCCCGACAACACACTCGCCGAAAATTCATAACCAAAAACCGCATAAGTATTGATGGCAGCCAAAGTAGTATTGTCAAGGTTGCTACCCAACCCAATGAAAGCGCCAAATGGAGTCCCACTGGAATTGGCCTGTACCAGCGTAGTGCCGGATGGAACATCACCGTTCCAAGTAAGCGCCAATCCTCCTCCCGTCTGGTTAGCCGTGGCAAACCCCCCACCCGAAGCCGGTGTAAGATTGACAGTCTGGCTTCCCGCCGCGGAAGGACCCCCAAGGACAAAGTCCGAATATTGAAATATACTTACATTCAGCCCACTGGCGCCTAAGTTGTCGAACTGAATGGATTCATTCAACGTGTTGCCGTTGATGGTCAATGTGTCCGCGATGTCTCCATTTGGAATTGAAAACGTCGCTGTGATGTATTTTGAAGTGAAACCGGAAGAACCCGTGTTAACAATCGCGCCGGTTAACAGGCTTACCGGTCCGCCATTGACACTGTAGTATAGCGATTGCAAAGCCAGCTGATTCCCGCCGCTCCCCGACCACGTCGTAAACCCGTTTTGCGAAGTGTCGTAGCCTGCTGTGTAAGCACCGGAACTGACCGTGTAAATCGTCGCCTGGCTTTGAACAAGCGAAACAGAAAGCAAAATCGCAATGGCAGTATGATGAGACCACCGCCTCAAGCTCGCGAGAAACTGATTCAGAATCTGCATGGCGTTTTTTGGGTTTTTGGCACTTTGATCTGATAACGTTATGGGCTCAACCGAGTCAAAAGTCAAGACATTTATTGTCGCAAAGTTGTACAAAAACAAGGGGTGCGGGTTCCAACCAGCTCCGGTCCGATAACCCATCATCATTATGGCTGTCCAAAGCTTACAACCACAACGGGTCACGCGGAATTTGCGGCCTCTACTTGCCAATGCAAAACTGGCTGAAAATGGAGTCAAGCAGATCTTCAGTCGCCGTTTTGCCGACGATTTCGCCGACGGCATTGACCGCGATTCGCAAATCCAGTGCGACCAGTTCCAGGGTCGCCCCGCCGCGCAGCGCGTCGATCGTCCGTTGCGTCGCCGCGCGTGCGCGATTCAGCGCGTCCTGATGCCGCGAATTGATCATCACCTGCAACATTTCGACCCTGATTTCGCCCGACCAGACCAGCTCCTTGATCGCGTCCCTCAACGCTTCCATCCCCTGCCCACTCAGGCAACTGACGTCAACCGAAATGGGTGCGGAATTATTCCCCCTTCCCATCCTGCCGGACCGGGCGGGGGGTTTGTCAAAAAATCCTTTGAGATCCAGCCGTTGCGGCAAATCCGTTTTGTTCCGCACCAGGATCCTTTTCTTGCCGGCAAACTCGCTGAGAAATTTTTCATCCACCTCCGCCAGCGGTTCGCTGGCGTCCAGCACGTGCAGAATCAACTCGGCCCGGGCCAGCGTTTCATGGCTGCGGCGGATGCCTTCCTGTTCAAGCTCGTCGCGCGCGTCGCGCAGCCCCGCCGTGTCCACGAACACCACCGGCAGTCCGCGGATGTTCGCCGTCTCTTCAATCGTGTCGCGGGTCGTGCCGGGAATCGGCGAGACGATGGCGCGATCATGCCCGAGCAATTGGTTGAGCAGGCTGGATTTGCCCACGTTCGGCCGGCCCACAATCGCCGCGCGAATGCCGCGGCGCAAAATCTGTCCCTCGTTTGCCGTACGCAACAGTTCATCCATGAACTTCACGCCGGCTTCCAGCCGTTTCAACAGTTGGTCCCTGGTGTCGGGCGCAATGTCGTCGTCGGGAAAATCAATGTGCGCCTCGACGTGCGCCAGCGTCTTGACCAGCTCATCGCGCAATTCATTGATGCGCTGCGACAATTTGCCGGCGAGCTGTTCGTTGGCGGCGGCCAGCGCCAGTTCCGTGCGCGCATGAATCAAATCCGCCACCGCCTCGGCCTGCGCCAGGTCCAGCCGCCCGTTGAGAAACGCGCACCGTGTGAATTCACCGGGTTCAGCCGGCCGCGCGCCGTTTTCCAGCAACGTATCGAGCACCAGCTTCGCCGGCAAAATGCCGCCGTGGCAGGTGATTTCCACGGTGTCCTCGCGCGTGTAAGTGCGCGGCGCGCGCAGGACCGCCAGCAGTACTTCGTCAATGGTTTTCCCCCGGCGAACCATCCGGCCGTATAAAATCGTGTGCGATGCCGCCGCGGATGGTTTCGTTGAATTTTTCCCAATGGGCCGAAAACTCTTGTCGGCGACGGCGAGCGCCTGCGGACCGGAAATCCGGACCACGGCCAGTCCACCTTCGCCGAGCGGCGTGGCAATGGCGGCTATGGTGTCGTCGAACATGACCGAAGTGTGAACGGAGAAAGCCGAAGTGAGAAGCCGGAATACGCACCCTCCGCCCTTCGACCCTCGACTAATTTACGTGGTGGCAATTCCCGGCCGCATTCTCGGCCTCGCGGCCCTGCAAAAAGAGCCGGGCCTTCTGATAACTTTTCTTGTGCAGATAATGCAGCAGGACCGGGTCCGAGTCGCGCGGCAATTCCTTCGCCAGCTCGTCAATCCGCGCAAACAGCTTGAGCAAATCCAGCTTGGGATTGGCCGACGGCATGGCCTTGACCGCGGCATCCAAGTCCACGAGCGCATTCAGCAAATTCCTCTCCAAAGTCATTTCCACGATGCGAAGTAATATCTGTTTACCAACGATTTGGCAATAGTCTCACCACCGACCTGCAATTTGTTCCCAAATCCAGACGAAACCGGCGTCAGTTCCGTTTCAGATTTTTTGCCGCCCCGAGCCGTGATTTGAAATCGGCGCCATTCCCGGGAGCGCCGGCATCTTGCCGGCGAGTTCTTGATTCAGCCCGCCACACGCCGGCAAGATGCCGGCGCTCCCAGGATGTATCCCGAACCACACCCCTTTGGTTGCTTTTGACCGACGACAATGCAATTTTAATGACATGAACCGGGCGGTTTTGACTCTGCTGGCGATGCTCCTGTTCGCCGGGTGTGTCACGGAAAAAATTGACTGGCAGGCGCGGGTCGGCCAGTACACCCACGACCACGCCATCCTGGACCTGGGGCCGCCGGATAAATCCGCGAAGCTGTCCGATGGCACCGTCGTGGATGAATGGCTCACGCAATCCAGCCAGGTCATCGTTGCGCCGGAACCATATTTTCTGCCGCCCGGCGATTATTTCGGCCCCGCCACACCCAGTTACACCGAGACCTATGTGCCGGCTTACTTTCTGCGGCTGACGTTCAGCCCCGACGGCAGGCTCAAGTCGTGGAAAAAATTCGCCAAATAAATCTGCTTCCGCGGGCGTGACGCTCGTGCTTTACTCGCCCGGTGAACGTAAACCTCGGCATTTGGAGCATGTTGACGAAAGTGGCCGTGGCCTTGCTCGTCGTGGCGTTTGCTTCCCTGATTGGCATGTACTATCTGCCGCTCCTCCAGCAAAACGAGCGGATGCGCTCGGACATCCTGCGTCTGCAAACCCAGCTGCAGATCGAGGAAGCCAAATCCCGGAACCTTCAGGCCCAGATTGACGAACTGCGGAACGATCCCGGCGCCATTGAACGCATGGCCCGCGAAAAACTCGGTTACGCCAAACCCGGCGAAACCATCATCCATTTTGTCCCCGCCACCAACAGCCCGACCGCGCCGTAATTTATGATTTATGATCTCCGATTGATGATTTAAGAAGCGGCGTGGCCCTCGCTTTCAAATAACAATCGTAAATCATCAATCGTAAATCGGTTCAGACGGTCATGATTTCCTTTTCCTTGTTTGCGACCTGCGTGTCGATCTTGCCGCTGTATTGATCCGTTAGCTTCTGCAAATCCTTCTCCGCCTGCTTGGCCTGGTCCTCGGTGATGCCGCGGTCGTGCCCGTGTTTCTTCAACAGCTCCATCGCATCGCGGCGCACGTGCCGGATGGCCACGCGCCCGTCCTCGGCCATTTTTTTGATGAGTTTGACGAACTCCTGCCGCCGTTCCTGGCTCAATTCCGGGAACGCCAGCCGGATGATTTTGCCCTGGATCGTCGGGTTCAGGCCCAGATTCGCCTTCTGAATCGCCTTCTCAATCGGATGCAACGAGTTCACATCCCACGGTTGGACCACCAACATGCGCGGTTCCGGCGTGGTGATGCCTGCCAATTCCCGGATGCGCATTTGCGAGCCATAGACTTCGACCAGAACGTTCTCGACCAGCGAAGCCGAGGCCTTGCCCGTGCGCACGCCGGCGAATTCGTTGATGACCACCTGTTCGGTCTTGATCATCTTCTCTTCCGCCTCCAACAGAATATCGTCGGGTTTCATAACGAGTGCAGGCTAGCAACGGGAACCCGCCGGGTCGAATGAAAATTGACCGCGCTCAAAAGCGCCGATACCCTCGCTGGCGCCTTTTGCGGCCAACCATCATGCGCAATCAGTTCATTTGCCTCGCCGCCTTCGCCGTGTCATTGATGGCCAACACCCACAACGTTCGCGCCGGCTGGCCGGATCGGATTTTTGCGCCCTATATGTATGTTGGCGCCGGCGATCATTTCAAACTGACCGATTGCGACGATCAGTGCGGCCTCAAGTATTACACGCTCGCCTTCATCATTGCCCGCCAGGAAGGCAACCGGACCAACACCGTTTACCACCAGGAACCGTCGTGGGACGGCCGGATTTCCATCGATCAGAACTTTTACCATGACCAGATTGATGCCATCCGCAAGCGCGGCGGCGATGTCATCATGTCCTTCGGCGGCGAGGCCGGGAAGGAACTCGCCAATGTCATTCACGACCCGGCACAGCTTGAAGCCGCCTACCAGAAGGTCGTGGACCAATACAAATTCACCTGGCTCGATTTCGACATTGAAGGCAACAATCTCGACAAGGGCAAACTGGACAGCGAACGCCGCAACACCGCCCTGGCCGGCCTGCAAAAGAAAAACCCCGGACTGATTGTCTCCTACACCTTGCCGGTTGATCCCCGCGGCATTTCCGAAGCCTCACAGGCACTCCTCGCCGATGCCAAAGCAAAAGGCCTCAAAGTCCATTCCGCCAACCTCATGGTCATGTTTTTTGGAAAGGAGTTCATCAACCGCGGAAAATCCGAAGGCCGGCTGGGTGTTGATTCCGCCTACGCCGCCCACGCCCAACTCCAAAAGATTGATCCTGCCATCCGGGTCGGACTCTGCCCCTGTCTCGGCAGAAACGGCTCCGAGGATGAGGTCTTTACCCTGGACGACGCCAGAATTCTCAAGGCCTTCGCCGACAAAACCCCCTGGATCTGCTCGCTGCACTACTGGTCCATCAACGATGACGCCGCCCGCCCCCCCAACAAAGGAAACGCCGGCACCGACGCCATCGCCGCCCCGAATTCGTCCAAGCCCTGGGCCTTCGCCAACATTTTTCAGACCTTCACCGCACCCTGATTGGATAAAGCCGGAGGCTCGACGTTACCGTTGCTCATGGCTAAACTGTTGAACGTGGCGGACATCGTTTTAACCACACTCAACGCGAAGTACATCCACGCCGCGTTCGGCCTGCGTTATCTGCTGGCCAACCTCGGCGAATTGCGCGAACGCGCCTGCCTCGCCGAGTTCGACATCAACCAGCGCCCGCTCGACGTCGCGGAGAAGTTGCTCGCGCAAAACCCCAAAGTCATCGGCTTCGGCATTTACATCTGGAACGTCGAGCCCACCGCCGAAGTCATCGCCACCCTCAGGCGCATCCGACCGGCCATCAAAATCATCCTCGGCGGACCGGAAGTCAGCTACGAAACCGAAAACCAGGCCATTGTCCAACTGGCCGACCATGTCATCACCGGTGAAGCGGACCTGAAATTCGCGGAGGTGTGCCGGGTGTTGTTGGGCCAAACTAATTCAAAAGGCACCGAAGAACAAACGGAAGCTCGGTGCCCCCTCGCCCCGTCCCTCTCCCCCGTTGGCCACGGGGGAGAGGGTGTCCGAAGGACGGGGGAGGCGGTGCGACTTCCCAAAATCATTCCCGCCGAGCTGCCGGAATTCTCGCAGCTCACCCTGCCGTACGACCTTTACACCGACGACGACATCGCGCACCGCGTCATTTACGTCGAGGCCTCACGCGGCTGTCCGTTCACGTGCGAGTTCTGCCTGTCATCACTGGACATTCCCGTCCGGCAGGTTCCCCTGCCCGCCCTGCTCGAACAATTGCAGCGCCTGCTCGACCGCGGTGTAAAGCAATTCAAGTTTGTTGACCGCACGTTCAATCTCAACGTCCAGGTCAGCCGGACTATCCTCGAATTTTTCCTCGCGCATTATCAGCCGGGCCATTTCTTCCACTTTGAAATGATTCCCGACCGGCTGCCCGAATCGTTGCGCGAAATCATTGCCCGCTTCCCGCCCGGCGCGCTGCAATTCGAGGTCGGCATCCAGACCTTCAACGAAGCTGTCAGCCAACGAATCAGCCGCCGGCAGAATCACGAAAAGCTCGCCGACAATTTTAATTTCCTGCGCCGCAAAACCGGCGTTCACATCCATGCCGATTTGATTGTCGGGCTGCCCGGTGAAACGCTGGACAGCTTTGCCGCCGGCTTCGACCGCCTGGTCGCGCTGGGGCCGCAGGAAATCCAGGTGGGCATCTTGAAACGACTGCGCGGCACCCCGATCATCCGGCACGACGCCGATTGGCAGATGCTTTACCACCCGCATCCGCCCTACGAAATCCTCCAAAACAAGCTGCTGGATTTTGCCACGATGCAACAATTGCGGCGTTTTGCGCGCTACTGGGATTTGGTCGGCAACAGCGGGAACTTCATTGAGACCACCCCATTGATCTGGAACGCCTCCTCTCCGGGACTCCGGCCACCCTCTCCTCCGTTGCCAACGGAGGACATGGGCGGGGAGAGGCGGTGCGTGGTTTCGCAGTCGCCAATTGCAGATGAAATCACAAACCGTTCCCCCTTCCACGCCTTCCTCCGTTTCAGCGAATGGCTTTATGCCCGCACCGGTCGCACGGACGGCATTGCGCTGGTGCGACTGATGGAATGGCTCTTTGAATTTCTCACCGGCGAACTCCGGCTCGACGCCCGCCAGACCGCCAGAGCACTCTGGCACGATTACCGGCGCGCCGGTCGCCACGACCAACCGGGTTTCCTGAAGAATTTTCTGACGGCGGACGAAACCGTGATTCCGCTCCCCAAAACCAAAACCGCCCTGCCCAAACGCCAGGCCCGGCATTTGGCGTAATCCGGGCGCGGCGAATAAGTTGTTAATAAATCTTTCCCTTTTATCCTTTATGCGCCGGGAACTTGTGCTAGGAACGTGGCAAGAACCGATTATGGTACCGAGAGACAGAAATCAGGTCGAAAATATCATTACCATGATATTGCTGGGGCTGGTTGTTTGTTCCGCCGTGCTGCTGGCAATTTTTTTGTTTCTGTCGCCGTCGCTTCATTAGTGCGGCATTTTTACGGCGGACTTTTCCGGCGGAAAAGTCCTGCCTCTCCCCGAAACGACCCGGCAAACTCGTTCCCCGGGCCTGTTCTCCCGGACGCAAAAGTGCTTGATTTTAAATGGATTCCGATTGGAAGTCCCCATTTCCAACGTTCCACATTTAGCTTGCAACAGGCCCGGAATTGGTTATGATTTCCCTGTCTGTAGTTAACATAACTTGTCTCTTTACGGTCATGGTAAATCTTCAAGTGAACCTGGTTCAGTGATGATTTGAAACCCGGCAGTCGGGAACAGTCCGAGAAAAGCAGATAATTGAACAGTAAATCATCAAATGAGTACGAAATTGTTTGTAGGAAATCTTTCCTTCAACACGACAGAAAATGACCTGCAAGAGGCGTTCGCCGCCCACGGCACGGTCGTCGAAGCCAACCTGATGATGGACCGGATGAGCGGCCGCTCCCGCGGCTTTGCCTTTGTCACCATGTCCACACCCGAGGAAGCACAGAAGGCGATCGCCGCCATGAATGGCGCGACGCTGGCCGACCGAACCCTCACCGTGAACATTGCGCGCCCGAAAGAGGAACGCCCGCGCGGCGACCGCGGCCCGCGCCGTGAATTTCGTGGTGGTGGCGGCGGTGGTGGCCATCGGGAACGTTATTAATCACAGATAGATTGTCCGGCCGGGGCGACGTTCGAATTGAGCGTCGCCCCGTGTCATTCCAGCCTTTAATCCGTTTTTCATGGAAGAACACATAGAAGTTGAAGGACGCATCACCTCGGTTCTGGCCGGGACGATGTTCCGCGTTGAACTGGACAACAAGCATCAGGTGCTGGCAACCATTTCCGGCAAGATGCGGAAGCGCTTTGTCCGCCTCACCATCGGCGACCGTGTGAAAATGGAAATGTCGCAATACGATTTGAACAAGGCGCGCATCGTCTGGCGGTTGGGATAATGGCGCCCGGCGTGGCCGTCATTTGAACTCCCCCGTCCATTTTTTCCGCTTCCTCATTCAAACAATTGTGCCGCCGCGCATGACCGCCAACCCACAACCGGCGGATGGACCCGGTCCAATTTCATCCGCAGCTCGACGGTTTCGAACCCTCCAAACAATCGCCGGTTGGCCGGTAGCGCTGAGTTAATGAAATTGTCAACGGGCGGTCGCGCCGATAGGTTGTGGGCCGTACTATGATGCCCGCCCAGCAAATGGCCACGTTGAACGCGGCAAATTGCGAGGTCGCCTTCGACAATCTCACGCGGCAGCTCTATGCCACCGACGCCTCGCCCTACCAGATTGTGCCACTGGCGGTGGCCTTTCCCAAGGGCGCGGCCCAGGCCGGTTCCATCATCCAGGCGGCGGCGCTGGCGGGCGTGTCGGTCATTCCCCGGGGCGCCGGCACGGGACTTGCCGGCGGTGCGATCGGCGACGGCCTGGTCATTGATTTCGCCCGGCACAACCGGCTCATCACCAATTTTGACCCCGAACGCCGAACCGTCCACGTCGGCGCCGGCGTGGTGCTGGATCAGTTGAACGATTTCCTGCGGCCGCAGGGATTTTGCTTCGGTCCGGACGTGGCCACCAGCTCGCGGGCGACGCTGGGCGGCATGATTGCCAGCGATTCGTCGGGGGCGTACGCGCCGTTTTATGGCACGACCGGCATGCATGTCAATGAGTTGAACATCGTGCTGCCCGACGGAGAAATATCCCGGGTCGGGCCCGGCCAGGACAGCCTGCCACGCCAAAAAAACCTGGTTGAAGACCTGCTGGCGCTCAACGCGCTGCAAATCGCCGAACGCTTTTCCCCAGGCCTGTTGAAACGCTGGCCCGGCTACGCGCTGGCGCGCGCGGCCAACGAACCCGGCAATCTGCTCCCGATTCTCTCCGGCAGCGAGGGCACGCTCGCAGCGATTCTCTCCGCCGAATTAAGAATTGTCCCCCTCCCGGCCGAGCGTGGCGTCGGCCTGCTGTTTTTCGGGTCCGTGACCGAGGCGATGCAGGCCACGACGGAACTGCTCGATTTGATGCCGGCGGCGATTGAACACATGGACAGCCTCCTGTTCGAGCAAACCCGCGGCCAGCGCGAGTTCCAGGCCGCGCGCGATCTGCTCGAACTCGATACCAAACCCTGTGAGGCCATTTTGATGGTCGAATTTTTCACGGACGTCCAGGACCGGCTCGCGTATCTGCAGAAACGCAAACTGGGTCTGCGCCACTTGATTTTGCGGACGCCGGCCGAAGCCGGGCTGGTGTGGGCGATGCGCAAGGCGGGGCTGGCGTTGCTGACCGGGTGCAAAGGCGCCGCCAAACCCGCCTGTTTTGTGGAAGACACGGCGGTGCGGCCGCGGGATTTGCCGGCGTACTTCAACGGCCTGCAGCGGTTGATGGCCCGGGCCGGCGTGCAGGCTTCCTACTACGGCCACGCGGCGGCGGGTTTGCTGCATTTGCGGCCGGTGCTCGATTTGCACAGCGCGGACGATCTGAAGAAATACCGCCAGATCGCCGACGAAGTGGCGGCGCTGATCAGGCAATTCAAGGGCACATTGGCGGGCGAACATGGCGTCGGCATCGCCCGCACCGAATACCTGAAGGACCAGGTCGGCGACGAGCTGTACCAGCTCATGCGCGAAATCAAGCAGTCCTTTGACCCGAATAATTTGTTCAACCCGGGCAAAATCATTTCCGACGGCCGTTACCAGATTGACCGGCATCTGCGCCTGGGCGCCGGTTATGCGTTGAACCTGCCCTTTGAGCCGCGGCTGGCGTTTGCCGCGAAGGACAACTCGTTCACCGCCAACCTGGAACAGTGCAACGGTTGCGGCGGCTGCTTGAAACAGACGCCGACGATGTGCCCCACGTTCATCGCCACCGGCGAGGAAATCATGTCCACCCGCGGCCGCGCCAACGCCATCCGCGCGGCCCTGGAATTGCGCGAAATCAAGGGCGACCCGCTGCACTCGCGGGAACTCGAGACGGCCCTGGGCAACTGCCTGTCCTGCAAAGCCTGCACCACGGAATGCCCGTCCAATGTCAACCTGGCCCTGTTAAAGGCGGAGTTGCTCCACGCGCGCATCCACCGCGACGGCTTGAACCTGCGCGAACGGCTGTTCAGTTCGGTGGACCAGTTGGGCCGCTGGGGTTGCAAGCTGCCGCGGCTGGCCAATGCGCTCCAGGAATTCTTTCCGGCGCGGCTGATCCGGAACCGGCTCCTGGGCATCACCACGAAGCGGCCGATGCCGCGGTTTGCAAACATACGATTCGATCATTGGTTCTCAAAACATCAGCCGGCGGCGCCCGCGACCCGCGGCCGGGTCGTTCTTTGGGACGACACCTTTACGCGCTACTACGAACCGCACGTGGGCATGGCGGCGATGACCGTGCTCGAAGCCGCGGGTTTCGACGTCACCACCGTGGCCCAGCGCGAATGTTGCGGACGGCCCGCCTTCAGCCAGGGCAACCTCGACGAAGCCGCACGGCTCGGCGGGCACAATCTCGCGTTGCTGAATGCCGATACCGATGGCGCACCCATTATTTTTCTCGAACCTTCCTGCTTCTCAATGTTCGTGGAGGATTACCGGGAGTTGAAACTGCCCGACGTGGAAGACGTCGCGCGGCGCTGCTTCCTGTTTGAGGATTTCATCGAAAATTTCCTGAGCTGGGAACCCGACGGACTCAAATTCAACAATCGGGCCGGGCGATTAATCATTCATCCGCATTGCCATGCCAAGGCGCTGACCAATACCAACCTCATGCGCCAGTTGGCCGAGCGGCTGCAGGAAAAAACGGTGACGCTGCTGGACACGGGCTGCTGCGGCATGGCCGGCGCGTTCGGGATGCTCGAATCAAAATACGAACTGTCGCTGAAGGTCGCGGAACCGCTCATTCAAAAAGTCAGGAACCAGCCGTTCGGCACCACCGTCGTGGCCTCCGGCGCCAGTTGCCGCCTGCAAATTCAACATCTGGCGACCGTCCGGCTGCGGCACATGGCCGAGGTCCTCGCCGAATCACTGGCCTGACTCCACGGGTAGGGGCCGACGTAACGAGTCTCAGGGTGTTTTACCACTTACGGATTCATCCCTGCTCCCAACCCGCGCGGTTCCCGACAAAACATCGAAACCTATGGCGGTTCAAGTAAAACTGTGGCCGTGTATACCCAATCCTTGGTAGGGCGGCGCTGTCCACCCTCCGTCCCGCATTGCGGGACTACGGAGGACGGGCTGCGCCGCCGGCGTTGCGGCAGCAACGCCCTACCCTTGAAATGGCTGCAGTTTTTCCTAAACCACTCTGGAACCACTCTGGAACGTCCAACATTGAACGCTGAACTTCGAAGTTGAATGTTGAATGTTGAACGTACTTTGTAGAAAACATCGAAACAGAGGAGGACGCCCCATTTGAACTCCTTCTCCGCCAACGCAGTTGGGGGAGAGGGCCGGGGCGAGGTGGCGTTGAAATCCCCTCCCCGGTCGCTGCGCGACATCCTCTCCCCGTGCTTCGCTGCGGGGCGAGGGAAACGACCGTTGCAGTGTCGGACGATGGTTTCTACAAAGCACGTTCGATGTTGAATGTTCGATGTTCCCCTCCCTTACCCGTAAATGTTCTCCAGCGCGCCGCGCAATTCGGGAAATTGGAACTTCAAGCCGAGCCGGAGGAACCGCGCGGGCCGGCAGCGCCGACCGGTCAGTGCCAGCGACGATTCGGTTTCCATCAGGCGCGAGCCGAGCCGCACCGCCCAGGCCGGCGCGGCTGGACACCACGGCCGATGCAGCGCCCGGCGCAATTCGCGCATGAATTCCGCGTTCGTAACCGGGTTGGGACTCGTGGCATTGAACACACCGATCATTTCGTCCCGTTCGATGGCGTTCATCAACATTTGATTCATGTCCGCCAGATGAACCCAGCTCATATATTGCCGGCCGTTGCCCGCCGCCCCGCCCAGAAACCTTCGGGTTAGTTTCCCCAGAACGGAAAGTGCGCCGGCATCGCGGGCCAGCACCAGGCCGATTCGCAGCAACGCCCGCCGGGTGTAGGACAGGGGAACAATCTTGAACGCATTTTCCCAAAGCCGGCAGGTTGCCACCGCCGTCCCCTGGCCCGACGGAGTGCTTTCCTCGCACCATTGATCTTCCAAATCGCCGTAGAACGCGAGCGACCCGGCCTGCACCCACACCCGCGGCGGCTGCGTCACGTTGTGAATCGCCGCAGCCACGGCGTTCACGGAATTGATGCGCGATTCGTTGATCTCGCGGAGGTTCTCCGGCGTGTGCCGGCAATTCACGCTGCGGCCGGTCAGATTGACAATGGCCTGTGCGCCCTCCACGCACTGCACCCAGTCGCCGAGCGATTTGCCGTTCCATGCCACTTCCGCAACGCCATCGGCGCGCGCGCGCGGTGACCGGGTCAGCACCACCACCTCGTAATTTTTCAAAAGCAATTGCGAGGCGAGCGCCCGGCCCAGAAAGCCGCTGCCGCCCGCGAGCACCACCCGCTTTTTGCCAGTACCATTCACTTTCGTTTCCTCAACGCTTATTCCCGGGAGCGCCGGCATCTTGCCGGCCCGTTGCGGCACAAACCACGACTCTCGCCGGCCAGTTGCCGGCGGTCGCAAAAGCACCCCTAAAATTCTTACTTCTCATGCGCTTCCTTTTCCAATCTCAGCGACGGCGCATTTTGGTCGGTCAACGGATTGACGCCAAAGCGGCCCTGCTCCAGTTCTTCCAGCCATTTCCGGGCCAATTCACCAGTGGTTGCCAGATTCAGGCTTTCATGAACGCGCGGGTATTTTTCGAGGTTGGCGAGGGCGAGCTTGAACAGCGCGGCGCCGGGTCGCAGCCGGTTCTTTTGCAGGTGCACGAACGCCCCGGCCAGTTGGATCAGCCCCTTGTAAAAAGCGCCGTTCGGCCCGTACCTGTCCTTAAGCCAGAGATGTTCCAACACGTCATGCGCCTCATAATACTCACGGCGATTGAAACAGTCGAAATAGCCGAGATAATGCGGATCCAGCTTCTGCCCGTGATATTGGACGACCATTTCGGCGACGCGTTTGCTCTTGCTCACGGATTCAGGGTAAAGGCCGTGTGACAGGTTACAAGTGGCAAGTGACACGAGAGAGCGCGGGTTGGCAACTTGCTGCGTCCCGCAAAGCGGGACGGACGGGAACTCTTTTACTGAATCCATTTTGGAATGGACGATTGGTGGGGAGCGCGCGCGTCTCGCGCGCGGGTTCGGGCGTCGCGCCCGAACCATTGGTTGAACTATTCAGTTTGGGAGACGCGTTTTCGGCGCGACGCCGAAAACAGCGACCGGGACGGTCGCGCTCCCCATTCCAATCGTGCCGGACGTCAGTCCGCTCCATTCTTCGGGAAATGAGCCGACTCACGTCGGCTGCTGCGCCTTTATTGCGACATCAACCGGAAGAATAAATTTTCCGACGGCAACGGACTAATGGTGACGCTTTCGACCTGGCCGGTGGTGGAAATGGCATAATTGGGAATCCCCCAATTCGTGGTGGTCAAGTCTGCATTAGTCTGGAGCACGAAGTTGGTCGTTGATGATGGCCATGAGACGGCGACCGCGTCTGGGCTGACGGACGCAATGGTCAACTCTGGCGGCGGCGTTACTTGCGTCAATACCGTCAGCGTGTTGTCATTGTAATTTGCGCTGATCAAATCCAGTTTGCCGTCGCCATTCAGGTCTGCAACCGCGATGGAACGCGGGCCGTCGCCAACGGTAAGCGTGGTGCAAAAGACGAAACCGCCGCTGCCATCGTTGGTCAGAACCGTCAGTGTGTTGGTAATCAAATTCGCACAGATCAAATCCAGTTTGCCATCGCCGTTGATGTCGGCTGCCGTGACAAAAAACGCCCCAGTTCCTACACTATATGTGGCGTTGGAAACAAATGAGCCGCTACCATTGTTCGTGAGCACTGTCAGCGTTCCAGTGGTATTAGCAGTGATCAAATCTGGCTTGCCGTCGCCGTTGATATCTGCAGCCACAACGCATTGCGGCAAAAGGCCCACGATATATGTGGCGTTGGAGCCAAATTCGCCGCTGCCATCATTCGTAAATACTGTCAGCGTATTGGCAGGACTCTCAATATTCGCACTGATTAAATCCACTTTGCCGTCGCCCTTGATATCTGCAGCCGCAACCCAGTGAGATTGAGTAAAGAAATTCTCTGTCCCAAGTGTAGCATCGAGAACGAAGCCGCCACTGCCATCGTTGGTCAATACCGTCAGCCCACCAGGTGGAACACTTCCATTGGCAGTGACTAAATCGATCTTGCCATCACCGTTGACATCCACCGCCACGACACAAGATGGACCGAAACCCACAGTGTATGTAGCATTGGAAACAAAGCCTCCACTGCCGTCGTTGGTTAACACCACAAGCTCGCCGGGACCATTGTTGTTATTAAAAAGCGCGGCAACCAAATCCGGTTTGCCATTGCCATTGATATCCGCCGCCGTGACGCAGGCCGGATTAACACCCGGCACGCTGTAGGTGGCATTGGAAACAAAGCCGCCGCTCCCGTCGTTGGTCAGCACTGTCAGCGTGTTGTCTTTGGAATCCGTACAGACCAAATCTAATTTACCGTCGCCCTTGATATCTACCGCAATCACGGAAGATGGGCCATTCCCTACGGCATTCGTGTTGCTCACGAAGGCCAAACCTTGCCCAAGCACGGGATTAATTACAGAGGTCAGGGCGGAAATAAATACTACTGTAACGAATAAGGCTTTCATTTAATTTACTAATCTAGTGATTCGTTTTCTAATGGTTTTGTCAAGCTGTTTTGCACCGCGACTCGTTGGAATTCAGGCGTTCGCCGGTGCCCCGAAACAAGCTGGAGCATGAACGCCAATGGTTGACCGGACTCCTTTAACGGACCAAGCTTTAGCCCATGAGCACGGTGGATTTAATTTACGAAAAGGTCAAAACGCTTCCCGGCAAATTGCAGACGGAGGCGTTGGATTTTTTGGAATATCTTGACCGCCGCCGCGCCGCCAAAACCGAAGCTGATTAATGGAAACGCCTGGCGCGCGACACGCAAACCCTGCCCGCCGTACTGCGCATCACCGATGATGACATCGCCGCCGAAATCGCCGCATACCGCGCCGGCCGATGAGAGTGGTTATTGACAATTTCGTAGAAGTCGAGGTAACGAGACTCGCTCCCAAGAATAAGACTCCTCACGTCATCTCCTACCGCCAAGATTGACAATTCCCCTGCCCTGCGACACTCTGCGCGCATGGCGAAACCTGCTTTGGGACGCGGCCTCGGCGCGTTGTTGGGCGGCAGCCCGGTTTTGATCCAGCCTGCCCCGGCACCCGCTGTTCCGTCCCCTGCTCCAATCCCGCTGGCCGCACCCGCGCCTGACCTGCGCGAACGGGTGCAACGCGTGCCGTTGGACCGCCTCCGTCCCTGCCCGCTCCAGCCGCGCAAGGATTTCTCCGCCGAAGCGCTCCGTGAACTGGCCGATTCCATCCGCGAACAAGGCATCGTGCAACCACTCATCGTCCGCGAGCGCGACGGTTATTTTGAATTGATCGCCGGCGAACGCCGCTGGCGCGCCGCCCAGCTTCTCCAATTGCCGGAAGTCCCCATCATCGTCCGCCAGGCCGATGACCGCGCCGTCCTCGAACTGGCGCTCATCGAAAATCTCCAGCGCGAGAACCTCAACGCCCTCGAGGAAGCGCACGGCTACGCGCAACTGGCCGAACAGTTCCAGCTCACCCAGGAGGAAATCGCCGGCAAGGTCGGCAAAAGCCGCGCCGCGGTGGCCAACGCCCTGCGCCTGCTGAAACTGTCGTTGCCCATCCAAAATTTCATCCGCGACGGCCGCCTGTCCGTCGGCCACGCCAAGGTCATCCTCGGTCTGGCCAGCGAAAAGGACCAAAAACTGGTGGCCGAACGCGTCGTCAAGGAAGGCCTGAACGTGCGCCAGACCGAAGGCCTGCTGGCCCGTCTGCAACGACGCGGTCCGCGTCCGGCGGCGCCCAAACCGGAAACCGTGGCCGCGCCCGCCGGCGACCCGCACCTGGCCGACCTCGTAGACCGGTTGCGCGAGGTTTTCGCCACCAAGGTCCAGCTCCACTACGCCGAAGGCAAAGGCACGGTCGAAATTTCCTTTTTCAGCGACGCGGAACTGGAACGGATTCTGCAAATTCTTGGCGTTGCCGCCGATTAAAAATTGCTTGCGGCGTCCGGTTTCTGCAGAATTTCGAAACAAATGAACACACCTGAATCACGGGAACAGTGCGCCCAGCGGCTCCTCGCCGGCGCCGCTGCCGCCGGCCGCATGACGGCGTTTGTGGGACTGGACGGCTTCGTCGATGAAATCCTCCACGTCGTGGACAAACGTGACAGCGCGGATTCGTTTCAGCGGCTCGCAACCATTTCCCAGTTGGCCGAGCGCGTGGCGGCCGCGGCGGGCAAAAGCACCAACATCGAAATCGTCAACCGCGTCACCAAACTCGGCGGCAACGGCCCCATCATGGCCAACGCCCTCGCCAGTTTCGGCCTCAAGGTCACCTACCTCGGCAATCTCGGCTGGCCCAACCTGCACCCGGTCTTCGCCGACTTCGCCAAACGCGCCGACGTTCATTCCATCGCCGAACCCGGACATACCGACGCGCTGGAATTCGACGACGGCAAGGTCATGATCGGCAAGATTCTGTCGCTCAACGAGGTGAACTGGACGAACATCCAGTCCCGTTACGGCCGCGACAAATTTACCGCCCAATTCACCGGGGCCGACCTGGTTGGATTTGTGAATTGGACCATGCTGACCCACATGGGCGAAATCTGGGAGGCGACACTCAAGGAAGTTTGCCCCGCCATCAAGGGCAAGCGGCGCGTCATGTTTTTCGACCTCGCCGATCCGGAAAAACGCAAACCGGATGACATCCGGCAGGCGCTGAAGACGATTGTGGAATTTGAGAAATACTTCAACGTGGTCCTGGGACTGAACGAAAAGGAAGCGTACGAAATCGGCGACGTTTTGGGATTGCCGACCACCGGCAAATCCCCGGACGCGCTTTCCTTGCTGGCGCTGGAAATCAACCGGCGCGTGCCGGTCAACACCCTGGTCATTCATCCCGTCAGCTACGCGCTGGCTGCGGGCAACGGCGTCGTCTCGCTGGTGCAGGGCCCATTCACTCCCAAACCCGTCATCACCACCGGCGCCGGCGACCATTTCAATTCCGGTTTCTGCCTCGGCAAACTGCTGGGCCTGGATAATGGGCAATCCGTCCTGACCGGCGTCACCACCAGCGGCCATTACGTCCGCACCGCCCAAAGCCCCACCATCCCGGACCTCGCCAAAATGCTCCGTGCCTGGCCGGCCAAGAGTGACGGGTGACGGGTGGCGTGATCAAAAATAGAAAGTGACAGGTGACAAGTGACAGGTGACAAGAAAACAATCAGCGGGGCGGATGCGGATAGGTTGGAGTCGTTCGGCATCTATCAGCTTGCCCGTCGGCTTTTCGAAGATTTTTGGAACGACTCGGAAATTTTAAGCCGCGACTATCGCGGGCGCGAGTTGAGCAAGCAACAAATCCGTAGCTTGGATTCCGTCTGTGCCAATATGGAGGAAGGTTTTGGTCGGGGTTTCGGCAAGGAACTGCCGCAGCATTTGAAGATTTCCCGGGGTGAAGCAAGAGAAAGCCGTGGACGTTACGAACGTTGCAATCACCTGCTCCCTTCCGCAACCATCGCCCAACGTGTTGCCGCTCTCACCCATATTATTGGAGGCTTGAGCAAGACCATCCAAACCATTGAGAACCGTGCGCGCGCGAAGTCCTGATCCTTTCACTTGTCACATGTCACTTGCCACCTTCAGATGATTTTAGACATCATCAAATACGGCCATCCCGTCCTGCGCCAAAAAGGCGGGCGCATCGAACGCCTCACCCCGGAAATCAAAAAGCTGATTGCCGACATGCTCGAAACTATGCACTCCAGCAACGGCGTCGGCCTGGCCGCCCAGCAAATCGGCCGCGCCTTGCAGTTGACCGTACTCGACGTGCGCGAAGCCAAAGAGCGCCCGTCCTGGCTCGAACTCGACGGCCAGCCCGCCGACGTGAACAGCTTCATGCCGCTGGTTCTGATCAATCCCGAAATCAAAACTAGCGGCGACCCCGTCATCGCCGGTGAAGGCTGCCTGAGTTTTCCCGAAATTTTTGGGGAAATTGCCCGGCCCGGTTCTGTGGACGTAAAAGCGTTGAACGAAAAAGGCAAACCGATTGAATTCCGTTGTGGCGGATTGCTGGCGCGCGCCATTCAGCACGAGGTGGACCACCTCAACGGCATCCTGTTCATTGACCGGATGGACAAGGCCACCAAGGAGGAATTACGTCCGCAACTCGACGCCCTGCAGGCCGCCACCAAGGCGGGATTGCAGAAGAAATAACTTCGGATTCTCCCTCTCCGCGTTATTTCCTCGCTCGCGGGAGCGGGACTTGAACCGTTTGGGGAAACGGTGAAAGGAATTTGCCGAAGGCGAAGGCCCGCTACGGGCCGAGTGAGCGGGCGCGAGCGAGTCATTGGATGGCGCAGCCAGGTGAGGGTTGTCAGGGATAAACCATTTTCTGCGGAGGACCGGGGTGACGTGCCACCTTCGATGTTCGACGTTGAATGTTGAATGTTCAATTACATCACTGCCGGAGCGCCGGCACCTTGCCTCGTAGCCGCCGTTGTCAAACCCTGGGAGCGCCGGCATCCTGCCGGCACCCTGCCTCGTAGCCGCCGTTGTCAAACGGCGGAGACCAGACCCTTTAATTACTAAACGTTGAACCTTCAACGCTGAACCTCCAACGTTAAACGCCGGCTCGATGGACGCTGTTGGGCGTGCGAACACTCGCCGAAAAAATGCGGACCAGTTCCTCCGTCTCCGCTTCAAGACTCTCCACCTTGCTGGCCGGTTTGACCAATGTCACCCGTCCCACCAATCGCAGCCAGCGCAGACTTTCCCGCAGTTCCTTCAGGCAGATTTTCAACTTGTGAACAAAATCGGCCCGCGATTCGGCCGCCTGCGCTTCAGCATGATTGGGTAAGGGCGACGTGCCCGACCGCAACAGTTGCCCTTCCACCATTCGCCCCGCAAACGGATGCCCTGGGTCAGACACAGGCCGCGGCCCTGGGCCGCCAGCCGCTGCCGTTCCCAGCGCAACTGTTCACGCTGGCGGGAAAGCGCCCGCCGTTGTTCCTCGGCCGGGGTGGGCACGCGCACCACACTCAGGGCCCGGAGGTTGCCCCGAAGATAACGATCGAGATTCAAGGTCAATTCGCGGGCATCGGTCTTGTCGGTCACCACCCCTTTATGCTGGTGACCGGATTGCTTCTACGCCATTCGCAGTGCAGCCGGCTTTTCTCGGCGGCATAGGCCGCGCTTGACTCGAAATCAATGCCGTAGGCCACTTTCTGCGAGTAGTCACGATCCCCGTCGTTGGCCAGCACAAAGCGGGCCCGTTTCGAGCAAGGCATCGGCAAATAGCTCATAAAACAGGAATGATTGATCTGCATCAGCGTGGACTGATAATCAATCGTGCGGCCGCCAATCGCTCCAAAGAAATCTGACAATGGCACTTGTATGCTCGGATACGGTTCGTCATCCCAGAACACCTTCAACAACAGCCCGGGATACCATCTTCCCACGGTATCATCCGTTATGTAGAAGTAGGTCACCTTGCCGGGACCGCTAAATTCGGCCAAAATCTGCTCCCCTCCTTTAGGCACAATAATTTGGTGAAAATTCATCTGGCTGCGGGTGACGCCGTCCGTAATGCGATACAGATCGGAGGGAGTTTGGGCGGTGACGTTCGCCGGCAGCCAGAGGACAAGATTCACAACCACCCAGACCAGGACGAAATCAGTGCAGGCGGTTACGGTATGCTGCTTGAAAGCATTCATGAAACGGGCTGAACCCCTTGTTTCCGCGGGGCGTGGCCGATACTATTTTGATGCGTGGGAGCCTCAAAGACCATCTGGTCGGCGGGCACCTCCAGGCGCAACGCCATGCCGTAGTGCAAGCCTTCGACAAACGGCAGCAGCAGCTCCAGCACATCCGGTTGCTGGAAGTGCTCCGGCTTCGTGTCCGGGTGGGGAAAATAGATAAGCCCGTCCACGGGAGTATGGTCGGGGCACAACACGCGCACATCGAAAAAGGAAAAGTCCTCGGTAGGTTCCGTCGGGTGCCATTTTACGTTGGTGAAGGTATGCCGCGCCTTCAATACGCGGTAAGCGAGCGGAACGATGCTGACGTTCAATGTACCCAGGTGAAAAGCGCTCAGATCAAGCCCTCGGGCCAAAAAGTGTGGGAACTGCATCCGCAGCGTGCCGCCCGGAAAGCGGAGGTTGCCATTGAGACCGGAAGCCACCCGATGGCCTTCAACGAGGCGGGCGGTGATGATCTGTTTATCCTTGGTATTCATTTTGTGAATCTACTAATGCTAATGTCAGCGCTTGAGACGTTGTTGCATGTCCTCCAGCGCCACCCGTTTCGTCTCCGGGAAAAACTTCCACACGACGACGATTTGAATGACCATCATCGCCGAAAAGAAGGCAAACGGCAGTCCGGCGTCGGGCTGGCCCAGATTTCGTGCCACCATCGGGAAGATTCCCGAGATGAGCATCGCCATGAACCAATGGGTAAAACTGCCCAAGGTCTGGCCTTTGCTGCGGACGAGGTTGGGAAATATTTCGCTGATGAACACCCAGATCACCGCGCCTTGTCCGAACGCATGGCAAATCACCATGCCCCCGAGCAACCAGACCAGCCAGTCAGCGTGGACGTTGCTGTTAAAGATCCACGCTACCAAGCCCAGACTGATGGCGCCGCCGATGCTACCGCAAATGAGCAAGGGTTTGCGACCGACTTTGTCAATGATGGCCATGCCCACCAGGGTCGAGATCAAGTTGACGGCCCCGAGGATGACGGACTGCATGGCACTCGCATGTTTGTCGAAACCGGCCATCGCAAAAATCTGGTCGGCGTAATACCAGAGCGCGTTGATGCCGCCGAGTTGGTTGAACATTGCGATCGTAATCGCGAGGAGGACCGGCTTGCGCAGGGATCTGACGAAGAGCGGCGCCGCTTTGCCTAATATTTCTTCGCGTAACGATTCCTGGATCGCGCTCATCTGGCTCGGCACATCCGCCACGCCAATCTTGCCCAGCACCACTGCCGCCTCCTCACGCTTTCCCTTCATCATGAGCCAGCGCGGACTGCGGGGTATGAAGAAAAGCATGGCCAAAAAAACGAAAGCCGGCACGGCCTGAACGCCGAGTTTCCAACGCCACTCGATGGCTCCAAGTCCCATCGAGCCAAGGAAAAAATTTGAACCATAAGCGATCAGCACGCCGAGCACGATGTTGACCTGAAAGCACGCGACCAGGCGGCCGCGCCAGGACGCGGGCGCGATTTCGGCCAGATACATTGGCCCGAGCACCGAACTTGCCCCCACCGCAACTCCGCCTAAAAAACGGGCGGCGACAATCATCGTGAGGGAAGAGGAAAAAGCGCACCCGATGGCGCACAGCAGGTAGAAGGCAGCGACGATCTTAAGACAATCCCGGCGGCCGTAGAGGTCGCCCGGTTTTGCCGCGGCCAGTGAGCCGACCGTAGCGCCCAGCATGGCGGAAGCAGTCATGAAACCTTGCTGGCCGCTGGTCAGAGTGAACAGTTTTACCAGATCTGCCTGGCAGCCGGAGATGACCGCCGTATCGAATCCGAAGAGAAGACCACCCAGCGCCCCCACCAGCGTGGCGCCAATCAGGGCCGAATTGATTTTCACCGGGGTGGCATCGATCGTTTTGCCGGCTATGATTTTATCGACTGGTACTCCGGTGTGGCGACCAAGGGATGAATTCATGTGTGTGTACTGAATTTGAAGCAGTTTTGCGGAAAGGCAACATAAGAATTGACATCTTCCAATAAAGATGTCATGTCTGCCAGAAGCATGTAACTAACAACTTTTGCAATGAATAGTTCATCCAAGCACCGCACCATTTCACGCCAGCTCGCCACCGAAATAATTGCGGGAAAGTATCGCCAGTCGGGCCGCCTGCCAAGCGAAGCGCAGTTCGTAAAACGCTTTGGAGTCTCCCGCCCCACCGTCGGGCGGGCGTTAAAGGATCTTCAAGAGCAGGGCCTCATTGATCGTCGCAGGGGCTCCGGCACATACATCCGCCCGGAGAATAATCGCACTCACGACACGAATTCAACCATTCCTCAGCTTGGCATGATCGTGCCCAGCCTGCGCCACACAGAGATTTTTGAGTCCATCTGCGGAGAGCTCGCCAGCCTCGCCCGCGTCAACGACTACGGCCTTTGGTGGGGGGCCAGCAGTTCCCCAATCACCGAATCAAAAATGACGGTGGAAGAGGCGGAGGCACTATGTTCTCGGTTCATCGAACAAGGCGTCGCGGGCGTTTTTTTTGTCCCATTTGAGCACCAAGCTGATCGTGAAGCTGCGAACCGCCGGATCACCGAGCGCCTGCGACAAGTCGGCATCCCGGTCGTTTTGCTGGACCGCGATATTGGGGCCTTCCCAAATCGAAGTGCCTACGACCTTATTGGCGTTGACAACTTTGCCGGTGGTTACTTGCTTGCGGAGCATCTCATCAAACTGGGGGCCCGCCGACTGGCTTATGTGATGCGGCCGCTCACCGCTTCGACCGTGGATGCCCGCATCGCAGGTGCGCGCATCGCCATGCTGGCCTATGGGTTGGATGCACCCCAACCTTTTGTCAACTCAGGCGACCCGACGGATCTGAAATTCGTCCGTTCATTTATTCAATCTCACAAGCTAGACGCAATTCTCTGCACGAGCGACCACCTTGCAGCCCAGCTCCTGCAAAGCTTGACCCGCCTCGGCATTCGCGTTCCCCAAGACCTGCGCCTCGTGGGCTTCGATGATGTGCGCTTCGCCAGTCTGCTCACCATTCCACTTACCACCATGGAGCAACCGTGCCGCGATATTGCCATTACAGCCTTCAGTGCTCTGCGTGAGCGCCTCAAAAATCCCACTTTACCGCCACGCACGCTTATGCTTACACCCCGCATCGTGGTGCGGGAGACCTGCGGGGCGTATCTACAGCAATCGCAGCAGATGGTTTCTGGGATTAATTCCGTCCCGAAGGCGTAGTTAGACTAAAAATAGAAGACGCGAGGCTTTGGACCGGTCCATTTCGCCACTTTTGACGAAATCCTTAGTTTTGTGGACGGCTTCGAGAAAAGCTTCAATCGGTTGTCGCCAGCATGAAAAGTCAAAACTAACCTTGTCAAAAAAGTGCCAGCAGAAGTGCCAGCAAATCTCATTGGTCGAGAGTAAAACGGAGTTAAAAAAACTGACTGGAGTTATCTTTGACATAATGAAGTAGAGTTTTTGGTATCAATGCATCGGTGATGATTTAGATAGTTGACTTCGAGTGGCTTGTGGCAGGCGGGACGCGTCCGATTCCGACCCTCGCCTCCA
>Ga0187871_10000138_pt1 | contig 66532 bp, 54 predicted proteins | sample June2016WEW_16_1_FD_132988 | JGI IMG/M metagenome (GOLD analysis project Ga0187871, IMG submission 132988) | Peatland microbial communities from SPRUCE experiment site at the Marcell Experimental Forest, Minnesota, USA - June2016WEW_16_10 | ecosystem: Environmental > Terrestrial > Soil >...
AGCCTCATCATCAGGCGCGGTGAGCGCTGGGCGGTGATGGGCCGTAACGGCGCGGGGAAGACGACGCTGTTGAAGATGATCGCCGGCGTGGAGATGCCAGACTCCGGAGAGGTGCGGCTGGGGGCCAGCCTCATCATGGGATACTTCGCGCAGCAGTCGCTGGATGTGCTCGATGCCAATTTGACCGTTATCGGGCAACTCCAGGAGGATTTTCCGCAGGAGGGCCTGGGATCGCTGCGTACGCTGGCGGGTGCGTTCCAATTCTCGGGCGACGATGTGGACAAGCCGATCCGCGCGCTCTCCGGCGGCGAGAAATCGCGTCTTGCCATGGCGCGCCTGCTGTACGACCCACCGAATTTCCTGGTGCTGGACGAGCCGACCAATCATATGGACCTGGCAACCAAGGAGATGCTAGTGGATGCCCTGCGCGGCTACGAAGGCACGATGATTTTCGTCTCCCACGACCGCACCTTCCTGCGCGGCCTGAGTTCGCGGGTGCTCGAATTGGGCGGCGAGAACGGTACGGGAGCTGCTCCGAAGATCTATCCCGGCTCGTATGTGGAGTACACGCGCCAGACCGGACACGAAGCTCCGGGAACGCATTCATAGCAAGCACGCATGGATGCTGCAGAAGTTGGCGACAGCGAAACCCGCCCCTGCGCCCGAGGTCTCAGATTTTGGGTCATTGACAGTTGTTTAAGCCTGATTGTCGTGAATGCCAGTGATGAGGAGCCACGCGCCTGAAATAAAAAAAGCGAAGGAGAGCACCATAGCTACTGAGGCCACGTAAAGTCCGGCAACATATCCCGATATGAGTAAGACAGAACCTATTATCTGAGCTATGTAACAAGTTGTGCCCGCGATGAAACGACCGACACTGAGCCCCACGGAACTTCTGCCCATTTTCTTGGCCTGGATGTATACTCGTATGTAAGTAATCGTCGGAACGAGCGAAACGACCAACCATTCAACGCCGATCCATTGATAGTCTTGCCTTCCAATGAGGGCGAGTGCACAGATCATGAAGACGGCAGTGAAGCCCGTCATCGTTGCTACGGCACGGTTTTTGTGGGTTGCATCCCGAGTGATGATCGAAAGATTGATTGACATGGCTATAAACACCAAGCCCGCGAGAGCTGCCGCTCCGCCTCCTACCATAAGGAAGAAATTTTGCCATTGGTCGAGACCCATGACACTTGATGATACTAGAAAGAAAATAGATCGGCTATTGTACTTCAATCGGTGTTGCACGTCCGGCACGGAGTTGATAGAATTCGCCTCCTGGAGGACCGGATGCCCCAAGAGCCGACGAAGGGCCAATTACTTGTGGCCACGTGCGTTGCACTTGTGTGCTTTGCTGCGACGGCACCGAGGCGGGTGCACGGGATGAGTGTGAGTGACAATCCGAATCCGCAAAACGCTGATGCCGCGACCACGACCCGCATGGCGGTCGATCGCTTCAACGAAGCATTCAATCGGCATGATTCCGACGCCTTGGCGGCAACGCTGACTGACGATACGGTATTCGAAGATACCTCTCCCGCGCCAGATGGTCGGCGCGTCGAGGGAAAGACCGCGGTGGTAGCGTTCTGGCGAGAGTGGTTCGCGCGCAATCCTGACGCGCGGTTCGATGCCGAGGAAATCATCATCAGCGATGATCGCGCCGTGGTGCTGTGGGTGTATCGCAAGATCCGCAATGGACAGCCGTGGCATCTGCGTGGCGTAGACGTCTTCACCATACGCAACGGCAAAGTGGCGGCCAAGCGCGCGTATGTGAAAGGGTGAAATTCGACCCAAGCGCCCACGACAACCGATACCGATAGGTTCAATATCGGACACTATTTTCCGTCGCCAAGGCTCTCCCCTAGGCCGGCGGACTACCTTCCCCTAACCGCACGCACAGACCCTGATTGAAGCGTGGTGACGCCGTGCGCGGTTGGCTCTGACTTTCGCGTGGTATGCTCGCAGTTTAGATTGGTGAACTCCTTCAAGCATCCGTATCTCACGGTACCAACAGCGATTGCCTGTATCGGTTTGGCGACGGCTCAGCCCATCCCTCCCGACGAGATGCATGCGCGGACCTTTCCGTACGTGCCTCCATCCGCCGTCACGCTGCGCACGCAGGTGGACCTGGTTGAAGTTCCGGTGGTGGTCCGCGATGGGCGGCGCCGCGCGGTCGCCAATCTCACTCAGGATGACTTCGAACTCTACGACACCGGGAAGAAACAAACGATCACGGCCTTCTCAGTGCAGCACTTCCTTTCGCAAGGTGACACTGGCGGTATCACGATGCCGGCTGTGCCTCCGGGGGCGGGGGGTGAATCGAAGGATGCGCCGCGCCCCCGTTTCGTGGCGCTGTGTTTCGACGATCTGCACACCGACTTTGGCGATTTGAAAGCCGCCAAAGATGCAGCCGAGCGATTCGTCAAGACCAGCCTGGCGCCGGGCGACCGCGTCGCGGTGATTACAACCGGACAGTCGAACAGTCCGGAGTTCACTGCCGATGTGCCTGAGCTGGTGGAGCGGATCGCCAAGGTCACTCCCGCCCAACGGGGAGTTAGGGACGACCCGCGGCTGTGCCCCCACATCGCGCCCTATGAGGCGTATCTGATCGCCGATAGCCTGGACAACCAATTGCTGCTCGCGAAGATGGCCGAGTGTATACCCTGCAAAGGCAGCAAGTGTTCGGAGGCGGAAGTAACGGCCGAGGCGCGCAGGATCTGGGAGCGTACGCTGCTGAACTCGAAGAACACCGTGCGCGTGCTCGAAAGCCTGTTGAGCGATATGGCAAAGTTGCCGGGACAGCGCGTGATTCTGCTCACCTCGTCGGGATTTTTCATGGGAGACCTGGAGGCCGACATAGAGAGCTTGATGACCAAGGCGCTGCACGCCGAAGTGGTGATCAGCACGCTGGACGCAAGGCGGCTCTACGCCGTGAGCCCCGGAGGCGAGGTCTCCGTGAAGCAGGCGCAGGCGAAGGACGACGCCATGGCGGCGCTGGCCTCTGGCACCGGCGGCAACTTCTATCACAACAGCAACGACCTGTTGCGCGGCTTCCGGGAGTTGGGCATGGTGCCGGAAACCATGTATGTGCTCGGCTTCTCGCCATCGGGCGTGTTAGCCGACGGGCGTTTTCACAGCCTGAAAGTGCGGCTCGCCGCGCGGAAGGGGTTCTCGCTACAGGCTCGCTTGGGATACATGGCGCCTTCAGCCAATGCCGCCGCGCCGGTCTCTCCGCTGTCCAAACTGGAGAGCGAAGTGACGGCTTCGGATACCGTCACGGATTTGCCCGCGTGGTTCACCTGGGAACAGTGGGCGGGGTCAACCGGTATCGCAATGGTCGCGCACCTGGACGTCAACCGCCTGCGTTTCGAGATTTTCCACGGCCGGCGGGCGCAGAGACTGGTTATTCTTGCGGTTCTGCTGGATAGCCGTGGCGGCTTCGTGACAGGCAAGAGAAGCGAGGTGGAGCTGTATTTCTCGGATGCGACTTTCGCTCAGTTGGCGAAGACCGGAATGACTGCCGCGATGAGGTTCGATGTGCCACCCGGCAGCTACTCCGTGCGCGCGGTGGCGCAGGATGGGCTGGAGCGCAAACTGGCGGCGGCGAGCGCTGTGGTGCAGGTCAAGTAGTGCGCTGCTGCAATCGCACCGCTCGACAAGATTTGCGGCGGGTCCCGGTCATCGTGTAGCTGTTGATAGCCTCCTAAGCGACAGGTCGGCGGTTCGAATCCGCCCGTCCCTCAGTGAGTTCACGTGAACACGCCTCGCCGTTGGCGCGGGGCGCCTCGGCCGCTGGGCTAATGTCGATCCACAGCCATCGTACAAGATCAAGCGGAACTTCATGAAACTGATGGAGCAGAAGCGGAAATCGCTGTATGTCTTATCGGAGACTCGTGACACAGTAGGGACTGACGGACGCCAGCCAAGCTAGACGCCATGCAAGTTGCGACAGGTTCTCGCCCAAGTATGCGTAGCGTTATTCCTTGGGAGCGATGCGGACGCTCGAGGCCGCCATTTTGCCGGCCCGGTCCATGCCCAGCTCATAGAGCACGCGCGTGCCGGGCCGCAGATCAGTCGCGAGGCCCTCCGCCAGGCGCGAGACGTGGAAGAAGATGTCCCGTCCACCATCGTCCGGACGCAGGAAACCAAAGCCCTTTGCGTCGAAATAGGTGACCACCGAGCCGGCTTGTTCGCCGGTGGGCGGTTCATTCGATTCGGCCGCTTCGCCGGGCGCCGCGGACTGTCTGCTGGTCTTGTCGCCAACCCCCTGCTTGATCAGGGCCAGGTCGGCTTCGGTCCAGTCCGTGGCGGGCTGGGCGTCGGCGGGAATCGCGAGGTTCGGATTGCGCTTCCGCGCCTCTTCAAACAATCGTTTTTGAAGTGCGTTCAAACCAAAGTTCCTCGAAGCGCCAAGCCGCTAAACCGCGGCCGGCGCGGCCTTTCGCTTCCGTGAGCCCCGCTTTTCGGCCGGAGGCTGCCGGTCGCTCTTCTCCAAAACTCCAATCACCATGTTGGCGACGAATTTCTTCTCTCCATGATCGTCGAACTTGATGACGATCCGCTCTTCGCTGCTGAACATCACTGTGCCCAATCCGAACTTCGGGTGCTTGACTTGGGCGCCTTGAGAATACATGTTGGAAGCCATAGATTTCTTATGCTTTAGTCCTCGGCTGAACAACTGAGGATGTAGATTGGCCGGTCGTGGGAATGTGCGGGAGAAAAAAACAGCACGTGTTCACTGTAATGGTACCAAACCGAACGCCAGATTGTCGAATGCAGACATGATGCCAAGTCGCGGCGTCGGCTGCCTCAATGCATTTTCAATGACTTGCGGTGTATTTTCGAGAGTTGATCGGTGTCGCGATTGGGCAACGCACTACAGACCGCGAACGACGTTGGTCTGTGCGGCCGATCTCAGGCGATTTCCAGACGCTTCTGCATTTGTTCGAGCGAGACGCCTTTGGTCTCGGGGAAGAACAGCAGCACCACCACGAACTCGACCGCCATCATGGCGGCGAAAAAGGCAAACGGCAGAGCGCCGGAGCGGGCAGCGACCATCGGGAACAAGAACGAGATCAGCGCATTCATAATCCAGTGCGTGAAGCTGCCCAAGCTCTGGCCCTGTGCGCGCACCCGGTTGGGAAAAACCTCGCTCAGATACACCCAGATCACCGCGCCCTGCGAGAACGCGAAGAAGCCAATGAAGCCCACCAGCAGCCACAACAGCATCGATTCGTGGCGCGTGGTCGAGAGAATATACGCAACGCCCCCCAGGCAAACCGCCGTGCCGACCGCGCCCACCAGCAGCAGCAACTTGCGGCCGATCCGGTCGATTACGGACATCGCGATCACCGTGAACAGCAGATTGGTGGCGCCGATCGCCACCGCTTGCAGGTCGCTCGACACCTTGTTGAAGCCGGCCTTGGCGAAGATGTCGTTCAAATAGTACAGGATGGCGTTGATGCCGGAAAGCTGGTTGAACATGGCGAGCGAAACCGCCAGCAGAATCGGCAGCCGGTACTTGCGCGAAAAGAGGGGCTCGCGGTCATGCCCGTGTCCGGCGTCGATGGAAGCGACGATTTCCTCGAGCTCGCCGTCCACATTCTCCGCGCCGAGGGCGGCCAGCGTCCGGCGGGCCTCCGCCGCGCGGCGCTTCTGCGCCAGCCAGCGCGGGCTGCGCGGGATGCCGAATAGCAACGCCAGGAACAGAAGGGCCGGCAGCGCGGCAACGCCCAGCTTCCAGCGCCATTCGACACCGCCCAGCAGAAACCGTCCTAGCAGGTAGTTGGACAAGTAGGCCAGCAAAATTCCCGAAACCACGTTGAACTGGAAGAAGCCTACCAGGCGCCCGCGCCACTGGGGCGGCGAAACTTCGGCGATGTACATGGGCCCTAACACGGAGGAGCCGCCGATGCCCAGACCGCCGATGAAGCGGAAGAAGAGCAGCGCATACCAGTTCCAGGCGAACGCGCAACCCAGTGCGCTGATCAGGTATAGCACGGCCATCAGGCGCAGACTGTCGCGGCGGCCCAGCCGGTCGCCGGGGTATCCGGCGAGCACCGACCCAACCACCGTCCCGCAGAGAGCGGCGGCCACCGTGAAGCCGAGCATCCAGTGCGACAACTGGTACAACTCGGTCAGCGCGTGGGTGGCGCCGGCGATGACGGCGGAATCGAAACCAAATAGCAGCCCGCCCAGCGCGGCCACGACGGTGCTCTTGAGCAGGGAGGCGTTCAGGCGCATCAGCGACAGCTTACCAGAAGGCGCGTTGCGGGTTGGCTAGCTTCCCAACGGGCACGAACTGAGGGACAATAGGTGCGTTGGACTGGATAGCCAAAATGCGGTTTTACTATCGTTTTCTCGGAATTGCCCTCCTGATTTTTGTTCCCGGTGTCACGACTCGCGCCCAGGATTCCGCGGACTCTGCGTCCGTGGACTACTCCATTACCTTTGTGTTTGGCCCCGGTTTCGCGGCCACCGCCCGGCAGGGCGCGCACGCTGCCGCCTCGGCTTCCCGCCATTGGTTCGGGACGACGCGCGCCACCGTCGAACTATGGCGGGCCGGCAGCCCGGATGCGCAGCGCATCGATCCCAAGATGAACCCGAAGGAGATGGACGAGGCCTTCGCCGACACGGCCCTGCTGGCACGGACGGCCGATCCCGCCGCGTTCCTCACTTCGTTGGACGCCGCCGCGCAAGCTACCGCGCTTCGTCCCGGTATTCGGCTGGTCGTCGCCGTGCTGAACACGCCGCCCTTGTCCGGCGATATGGAACTCGCCATCAAGAATCTGGTGGGGGTGTGCAAGACCAACTCCGTGCGCGTGGCCGTGCTCGATATCGTCGAGCCGGGCGCGAAAGTCGTCCCGTCCGCTCTGCGGTTGCTGACCAACAACACCGGCGGCGCCTGGGTGACCCAGGCGGGCAACTTGGAAGCCAGCCTTTTAGCAGTCACGCATAGTGCCAAGGCGGAGGCCCTGGCGGCCGCGCGCGTCGACAAAGCGGAGGCCCTGCCGCCGGTTGCCTCTACACCGCAGGCTGCGCCAGCGGCCGCCGGACCGCCCGCGCCGACTACTGCTGGGGCTGCGCAAAACGAGATCCCGGTGCGTGCGCGCTTCATTCGCACCTCGTCGACCGGCGGATCCTCTAACTCGGGCATAGAATCGGTCGTCAGTGGTGGTAGCGGGGGCAGGGGCGTCGGTGCCGCCACAGGGATTCAGATGAATGAACGTTCTGGCGATGCCAGCGATTCCACCGGCCCCATGCTCGGCCTGATCGTGGTCGAATCGCCGCTCAGCGCGCTGAAATTCCAGGTGGATGATAGCGCCGGGACCTACCTCGCGCGCGCCCGAATCATCGCAATAGTGCGCAACTCCAAGGGCGCCGCGGTGTGGAGCGGCCAGAAAGACGTCGAGATTCACGGTCCGGTCCGCGACATGAACCTGCGGCAAAAGGGCAACCTGGAGTTCATGCGGGGGGTCACCATTCCCGGCCACGATCATTTCACAATCGACGCCAAAGTGGAGGATCTGCTGGCCGGAACTTCGGGTCGCATCCAAACGCCGCTGCGCGGCGGCCAGGGCGCGCCCGGTTTGATGGCGAGCGATGTTCTCTTCGTGCGTCCGTTCAAGCGCTCCACCGACAAGTTCGAGGCCGACCAGGTGTTCGCCTATGAAGGCGAGGCCTTGTCTCCAGTGCTCGATCCGGTCTTCCAAGCCGGCGAACAATTCGATCTTCAGCTCTACCTCATCCTCTATCCGGATATCCACGGTGCCCAACCCGACATGAACCTCGAACTCTCGCGCGAGGGACACGTGGTGATCCGCATGCCGATGCAGTTTAAGACCGCGATTCTCAATACGGACCAGGATGCCACCAGCAAGACCGGAAGCGCACTGACGGGCGGACATGCCCACGCATTTCCGTACCTGGCCGATGTAAAGGGCGCCAAGCTCGCCGCGGGCAACTATGATGCGATCGTCACCATTCGCCAGGGCAAGAGCGTGATCACCCGCGACGTGCCGTTTAGGGTGGTGGGAGAACGCGGGGCCACCGAAGCCGCCGCGCCGGAAAAGACTTTAATCAAGCGGACCGAGGCCGAGGACGGAGTGGTGGTGCTGCCGGAGATTGAGCCCGCCACCATCGACTCCAGCGGTCTGGGAATGTCGCAGGACGAGCAGAAGCGGCTCTGGGACGAGGCCGCGGCGAATGCGAAAGAGTACTCTGCGCATCTTCCGAATTTCCGTTGCGCACAGGAGACCCACCGCTTCACCGGACCCGCTTCCAAGCCGGATGAGTTGAAGGAGGCCAACTCCTTTCGCGACGAACTGACGTTCGAGGACGGCCGGGAAACCTACCGCGTCGTCGAGATCGACGGCAACAAGACCGAAGCGTCGCGCCAGGATTTGAATTTCGTCAATTCCAAGGGGGAGTTCGGCTCCATGCTGATGGGGCTGTTCGATCCGGAGGTCGGCGCCACGTACAAATGGGCCGGCCGCGCCATGGCGATGGGCGTTCTTTGCCAGGTATTTGAAGTCGCCGTGCCCAGGGCCAGGTCGAACTTCACGTTGACGTTCAACCGGATGGGCGAGCCCGCCGGCTACACCGGCAAGGTATTCGTCGACGACGAAACCGGCATGGTGAGGCGCCTCACGATTCAGGGAGACAGTCTGCCACCCACATTCCCGCTGCAATCCCCCTCCTTCGCGCTCGAATACGGGATGGTGCGCATCGGCACGGTGGATTATCTGCTGCCGCTGCGTTCGACCATGCAGGTCAGGCGGGGCAAGGTGGTTGAGCGCAATGAGAGCGTTTTTCGCGAATATCGCCGGTTCGAAGCGTCCTCGGGAATCAAGTTCGACAACAAGTAACCGTAGGGCAGACGATCGGTTTTGGTCGTCTGTCAAAGTTGCTCGCCGTGGTGAGCGAACGACAGACCACGCAGGCGATGGTCCGTCCTACCCGGTCAGTTGAAGACGGCGTTGATGGTGAACTGCGCACCGCCGAAGGCGTAGCCGAGGTCCAGGCCGGAGGCCGATATCGCCTGCTTGGCGCTCTGGTTCTCGACCGTCAAAGTCCCCGCTCCCGCCGGAAGTGTCCGCAACACCGAGGCGGGAACGGTGAACTGCCCGGCGCTAGCGGGGACTGAGCACATGAAGCTGGCGCTCGGAATTTGCGCTCCGGCCCCAGCAAACGACGTACCGCGGATGGCGACAACTCCATCGGCGTCGCCGCCGGTCCAGGTCAACTGCACGCCCTGCGACCGGTTGATCGTGCCGATCGAACTCTGGTTGGTCCACTCGAGGGGCGCCGGAAAACTCGCGGTAGCCGAAAAAGCTCCGATGCTCGTACCAGGTCCGCCCGCGCTCACGAAGGTGAATGTCTCGCCGGCCGACGGCGTCCAGGACGCCGGCAAAGGGCCGCCGTATTCTCCATCGCCGTTTCGCAGGAGGGCTTGCTGCCCCGCCGCGCTCGAGGCAGTCGCGTTAATAGCGGGGCCCGTGTCCAGTCCGGCGGTCTGATACTCGGTAGCCGGTGGAACGGCGATGCAGCTTCCCGCCGAAGCCGCCCCGCTCGCGGCATAGGCGGCGAGCGCAGCGCCTGGCATGCTGTAAAAGGCCCCGCCCGCCATCGGCTGGCCATCGGCTTCCGATACCGACAGGGCTCCGAAGCTGACGATGGCCTGGTTGCCAAGAGGCTGCACTACGCTGGGGTCGAGAACGAACGCTGGCTCCATGCAAGGGCCGCCGGCCAACGCAACCGGCAGCGTCACATTGTTGCTCGCCAATCCGCTGACAACCGTCCCGCCCACGGCGGTTAGCGGGAGCGAACAACCGGCGGGGGTGGGTGTGAATGTCGTGTAGTTTGGCGCTAGGATTTGGACGTTGATCTGGTCCAATCCCGGATAACCGCTTCTGCCCGCCCACACCACCGTCGCCGCCACACCACCAATGTAAATCGTTAGCGGAATCCTGCTAGCGGGAATCTGGTTCGGCGCCGAATATGTGGTGTCGCTCTCCGCGGTGTCAGCGCCCAGACCCGATCCCCAGAGAGTGATGATCTGGCCGGCCGCCGCCGAGCTGGTCGGCGAAATGAAGTTGTAATTCGCGTCTGTCGCCATCACTTGGCCGGTGCCGTCGCCGGACATGGTGGCCAGCCCCAGCGCGCTCAGCACAACCTGAATCGGCGCCGGCGCGCTGGTCATCTGGTCGTATGTCACCGCGACCGTGCCGGTTCCCAACGGCATTGTGGAAGGAAGCACCGCCGCGATCTGCGCCGGGGTCGCGTAGTAGAGCGCCGCCGGCTCGGTGACGCCCGCAACGGTGACCCCGACGCTGGCGCCATTCAGCGTCAACGGCAGTCCCTTGGTGCTGTCCTGCAAAACGGCCGGCGCGCCAGGCGTTGCCATGCCGGTGCCGAAGATGACGAAGATGCTTCCCGGCGCAATGCCGTAGTTCGCCGCCGTAGGCAGAATATAACTGTAATTGTTAAGAACAGCGGTGACCGCCGGAGCAGGGCCAACGGCCAAAGCCAAAGTGTTGCTGGTGACGCCGCCGATGCCGACCGAAACATTCTGATTTCCGGACGACGTAACGGCCGGCATCGTGAAATAGATCTGGTAGATGCCGGCACCAGCGCCGCCAAGTGTCGCATGCAAAACCGTAACCTGATTGCCGGCCAAAGTGACGGTAGGGACGGCTGTGGTTTGCCCTTGCCCAGCGCCTCCGGCGGGGACAGCCGGGCTGATCGGCCCCAGGCCGACGGCGTAAATGTTGATGGTCTCGTTCGGCATCGCCGGCGCGGCCGGCGACACAGGGGTTCCGTCCGAGTGCCAGGCGCTGGCCGCACTTGCGCCGGCGGCTTGCGGCATCAGGATTGGCGCGTATTGCGAAACAGTAATGGGGACAGAGAGGCCTCCGAATCCCACGGGTATATTCGCGCCCAGCGGTGCGGTGAACGGAATCTGGATCTCCAGTTCACCACCGGTCTCAAGCACGCTGTAGGCATTCTGGCCGCCGACGGTCGCCGTCGGGAGGGGGGACGCACCGGGACCGAAGCATCCGTCATAAAGGATTGCGAGGCCGCCAGGGGCGAAGTTAGTGCCGCCAGAAACGTCCTTTACGCTCGTCACCTGGCAGGTCTGCCCGTGCAGGGAGAATCCCGCCAGCAGGGCAAGCACAATACATAGACGCGCGCGGTTCATGATGCCTCCTGAGGAATTCGGCTGGACTCGCTCGCCGGCGGGCCGCGTGGCATTGTCGGTTGCCTCCATATCGCGAGCCTCCTTGACCAGTTTACCGCCCGCCGGAAGGGCTGGCAGTTTTGCCTCTTTTTCTCTGTTTCCGCCCTCCCGCGAAGTAGCGCCGGCATTGCTGGGCCAGGTAATTGAGAAACCCCCGACGGGGAGCGCACTCAGTTCTTACTCGGACTTTCGGCCATGGCGCTCTTCAAAACTCAAAGTGCGGCGGTTTACGGGATTGACGCTCACCGCATCGATGTCGAAGTCGACATGTATTCCCAAGGCTCGCCGCGCGATTCGCGCATGGTCGGGATGCCCGATGTTGCCGTCCGCGAAAGCCGCGAACGCATCAAATCCGCGCTCATCAACTCCGGCTTCGGCTACCCCAACAAGACCCTCACCATCAACCTGGCGCCGGCTAGCGTGCGCAAGGAGGGCGGCGGCTTCGATCTGCCGGTGGCGCTCGGCATCCTGGGCGCCATGGGCGTGGTGAAGGGGCTCGACCAGCACATCCTGGCGGGCGAGCTGTCGCTCGATGGCGCCATCCGTCCGATTCGCGGCGCTCTTTCGATTGCCGTTTGCGCCCGCGACGCGGGAGTCCGCAACCTGATTCTTCCCGCCGAGAATGCCGCCGAGGCCGCCGTGGTGGAGGGCGTCAGCGTCTACGGCATGCGGCACCTGGCCGAAGTGGTGGCCCTGCTGATGCGGCCGCTCGAGTTCACGCCCGCTGTGCCGGCTTTGAACGGCCACACGGACGATTCGCCCACCGCGCCGGACTTCGGCGACGTCCGCGGCCAGACCATGGCCAAGCGCGCGCTGGAGGTAGCCGCCGCCGGCGCCCACAATGTTCTGATGATCGGGCCGCCCGGTTCCGGCAAAACCATGCTGGCGAAGCGGCTGGCCGGTGTGCTGCCACCGCTCACCTTCGAGGAGGCCATCGAGACCACCAAGATCCACAGCATCGCCGGCCTGCTCGGCTCCGGCGGCGGCCTGCTCCATCAGCGCCCGTTCCGCGCTCCGCACCACACCATTTCCGACGCGGGATTGATCGGCGGCGGCATCGGCACGCCGCGCCCGGGCGAGGTCAGCCTGGCGCACAACGGCGTGCTTTTCCTCGACGAATTCCCGGAGTTCCCGCGCGACGTGCTGGAGATGCTGCGGCAGCCCATCGAGGACGGCTCGGTCACTATCGCCCGCTCCGTGATGACGGTCTGTTTCCCGTCCAATTTCATGCTGGTGTCGGCGATGAACCCCTGTCCGTGCGGATTCTACGGCGATACGGGGCGCGAATGCCGGTGCACGCCGGCCATTATTCAGCGGTACCTCAGCAAGATTTCGGGGCCGCTGCTGGATCGCATCGATATCCACGTGGAAGTGCCGGCGGTTCCCTTCAAGGAGCTGCGCGCTCTGGCGCCGACCGAATCCTCCGCCGACATCCGCGCCCGCGTGGAGCGCGCAAGAGCTCTCCAGCAGACTCGCGGCTTTTACAACTCCGAGATGCCGGCGCCGCTGATCCGCAAGCTGTGCGCGCTCGACGATGCCGGCGAGCGCACGCTCGAAATGGCGGTACGCCGGATGAATTTCTCCGCCCGCGCGCACGACCGCATCCTCAAAGTGGCCCGCACCGTCGCCGACCTCGCCGAATCCGCCAGCGTCTCCGCCAAGCATATCGCCGAAGCCGTGCAATACCGCAGCCTGGACAGGAGCTATTGGAATTGACGGGGATCCTGCCAACGTCAGCACAAACCCAACTCGTGCTCGGCCGTGGCAGGGCATTTCGGTAAGAATCTTACCGAAATTCAACCGAAACAAAGCACTTAAGCTCTGTTCTTGGTAAGATTCTTACCGAAATAGCTGCCGGCGGCTCGACGCCGAGGAACCGCCGCTCAGTTATAGGTGGCGTCGATGCTGGTGCCCGCGTATGCCTCGGCGTACGCAAAATCCAGGCCCGGTATCGTAATGCTGGTCGGGGTCGTGTAGTTGCTCACCGACAGAGAGCCGATACCGGCCGGCAACTCCAACAGAACTGGCGGCGGAACCGTGAACGTTCCGGCGCTCACCGGGGCATGGCAGGTGAAGTAGGTGCTGAACGCGAAGGACGAGGACGCCGCAAAGCCGCTGATTTGGGCATAAGTGCCCGTTGCGCCGCCGGTCCAATCGACCGTCACTCCCGAGGCGCGGGTGACCGTCCCATCCGAGCTCGCATTGGTCCACACCAAGGGGTTGATGAAGCTCACCCCGTCGGTAAACGCTCCCACGTCGGTCCCGCCCGTGCCGGTGAATGTGTAGGTTCCGCCCGAGGCGGGAATCGTGAAGGTCCCCGTCGGCGGGGGCTCAGCGACGTAAACTCCAGGAACTTCGGGAAACGTCGTCAGCGGCCAGGTTCCGTTGGGACCTTGTACGGAGACCGAGCCGGCATTCAGCCCGTTCATCGTGTATTGGGAGGTCGCCGTCAGCGACGTGTACTGGGTGACGATGCAGCTCCCATACGATGCTTGGGTGCTGCTCGAATATCCGGTGAAGGAATTGCCGCTGATGCTATAGAAAATTGCAGCCGCCTCGTCCATGGTCGTGGGAGTGGTCCCGGAGTAACTGGTCGATTCATCGACCGAGATGCCACCGAACTTGACCGTGGTCTTGCCCGACAACGTCGTCGCTTCAGTCGCGCTGATCACGGCGAGCGGGTCGGTGCAGGTGCCCCCATTGGGCTCGATCGGGATTGTGATCAAATTGCTGGCCAAGGCACTGCTGCCGGTGCCGCTCACCGCCGCCACCGAAACCGCGCAGCCGGTGGGCGCGTTCGCCGGAAGAGTCACGTTGATTTGATCGAGTCCCTGATACGCCGATCTTCCCTGGTACAAAATGGGAATGGTATTGCTGCCGAGATAGAGTGCCGTGATGCCGTTGACGGGGTCAAAGTTCGTCGGCGGGCTCACGTCGGTGTCTTTGATGTTGGCGCCCAGGCCCGAGCCCCAGAAAATGACGGTTTCGCCCGGCTTTGCGGAGTTGGTGGGGGTGATCAAGGCGTAAGTCGTGGCATCTCTCACTCCGCCCAGCGTGCCGAGGACGGCATAGCCGTAATAATAGTCGAACCCAAAGGCGCTCGGGACCACTGTAATTGGGAACGGATTGCTGGGTTGCCCGTTGTAGCTGACCGTGATGGTGCCGGTTCCCACGGGAGTGTTGGACGGCAGCACCACGTCAAGCTGAGTAGGGCTCGCGTAGTAAAACGCCAACGGTACGGTCTTGCCGCCCACCGTGACCGAGACGCTGGATCCGCCCAGCGTGGCTGGCAGGGCATTGGCGGGGTTCCCCGTCAAGCCGCCGGCCGCCGCCATATTGGACCCCCAGACATCCAGCAGCGCTCCTGGAGCGATGCCGTAGTTGGGCGCGCTGGGATTGATGCCGCTGTAGTTGTTCGTTACCGCTGTAACCGTGGGTGCGCCAGGCCCGCTCTGCCCACCCAAGGTCACGGTGGCTCCCTGGATTTTGGTCGCGGAGGTATTGTACGTGATGTACTGCAAGGTGATCGAGCTACTGCTGGCAGCCGTGACCAGAATTGCGGCGTAATTGCCGCCATTGGTGTGCACCCCGATAGCTTCATTCGACACCAGTTTCGCGGTGGGGATCGGGGTCGTCGAGTACTGTTCTTGCGCCAGGAGGGGCTCAAAGATAGAGCCTTGCGAGGCAAGGACGGAGAACTCGGCGCCGACGTACGTGGTGAGGTCAGCCAACTGGGCCGAGCCCACCGGGGCGATGCCAGTGGCGCTGAAAGTGATATCTCCCCCCGACGAGACCGCGGTCCCAGTGTCCAAATTCAGGTTGCTTTGAGCCGAAGCGGCCAGTGGCAGTGCGAACGCCAAGACAGCTATGGCCAATGTGTGAAATAGCTTATGCATTGTCTCCTCCTGCAATAGTGAGTGCCGGACCTATTGTATATCTTTATAGACATCTACTAACGCACCAAAACCAGGCAAAATGGCGCAGTCCGTCCCCGGCTGGAGCTGTTGGGTAGTGTCCTTAGGATGCGTGCCGGGCCGGTAAATGGCGGATCTCTTTCTGCCGCGAACTACCTGATTTTGCGGAAAAACGGCCCGCAAGCGGGCATGGGCAAGCTAAAAAGGTCGCTGAAAAACACGAAAAGCATCATGGCCACGGATCAATACAGATTGAAAAAAACTGGTTTGTCCGTGTTTATCTGTGTATCCGTGGCCCAAGAGTGTTTTTTCGGACTTTTTCAGCAGCCTCTAAAGCGTGCCCCGCCTATTTCCGGGGGGCGGCCTGGTCCAGGGCCAGGTTCAGTTCCAAAACGTTTACGCGCGGCTCGCCGAAGAGGCCGTATTGACGGCCTTCGGTGTGCGCGTTGACAAGCTGACGGATAGCATCTGCGCTCATGCCACGCGCCGCGGCCACGCGGGCCACTTGCACGTCGGCTGAAGCGGGGCTGATGTGCGGGTCGAGGCCGCTGCCCGATGCGGTCAGCAAATCGGCCGGAATGGGGCCGGTGTAGGCCGGATTCTCGGCGCGGAACTTCTTGACATCGTCCCTTACACGGTCACTCAGCTTCTGGTTCGTCGGTCCATAATTGGAGCCGCCCGAGTTCAAGCCGTCATATCCGTTGCCCGCGGCCGAGGGACGCCCGTGAAAATACTCGGGCTTGGTGAAGCTCTGGCCGATCAGCTCGGAACCCACCGTCTTGCCGTTCACCACCTTCAAACTGCCGTTGGCCTGGTGGGGAAAGAGAATCTGCGCCAGGCCGGTCACCGCCAGCGGATACAGGAGGCCGGTCAACACCGTCAGCAGAAGCGTCGCTTTAATCGCAATCATGAGCTGTTTCATCGAAGAGTCTCCTTTATGCCAGACGCAGCAAGCCGAGCAGCCGGTCGACCAACCAGATGCCGGGGAACGGCGCGATCACTCCGCCCACGCCGTAGATCAGCAGGTTGCGGCGCAGCAGAGCGGCCGCGCTCATGGGGCGGTACTTGACGCCGCGCAGCGCCAGCGGAATCAGCGCCATAATGATCAGCGCGTTGAAAATCACCGCCGCCAGCACCGCGCTCTGCGGCGTGTGCAGCCCCATGATGTTCAGCTTTCCCATTTCCGGGTAAGTCACCATGAACATGGCGGGCAGAATCGCGAAATACTTGGCGACATCGTTGGCGATGGAGAACGTGAACAGCGCGCCGCGCGTCATCAGCAACTGTTTGCCGATCGCCACGATTTCAATCAGCTTGGTCGGATTGCTATCCAGGTCCACCATGTTGCCGGCTTCCTTGGCCGCCATGGTGCCGGTATTCATGGCTAGGCCGACATCGGCCTGCGCCAGCGCCGGCGCGTCGTTGGTGCCGTCGCCGGTCATTGCCACCAGCCGCCCGCCGGCCTGTTCCTTCTTGATCAGATCCATCTTGTCGCGCGGGGTCGCCTGCGCCAGAAAATCGTCCACGCCGGCTTCGGCCGCGATGGCCGACGCAGTCAGCGGATTGTCGCCGGTAATCATCACTGTGCGGATGCCCATTTTGCGCAAGTGCTCGAAGCGTTCGCGCATGCCGCCCTTCACCACGTCCTTGAGATGCACCACGCCCAGCGCGCGGCCGCCATCGGCCACCACCAGCGGCGTGCCGCCGGAACGGGAAATCCGGTCGGTGATTTCGGTCAGCTCGCTGCACGGCTTGCCGCCGTGCTCGGCCACGAACTCCATCACCGAATCGGTGGCGCCTTTGCGGACCTGGCGGCCATCGATATCGACGCCGCTCATGCGCGTCTGCGCCGTGAACGGAATAAAGTGGGCTTCGTGCTCCGCCACTTCGCGCCCGCGGATGTTATAGCGCTGCTTGGCCAGCACGACGATCGAGCGGCCCTCCGGCGTTTCGTCGGCCAGGCTCGAAAGCTGCGCCGCGTCGGCCACCTCGGCCTCGGTCACCCCGTTGAGCGGAATGAACTCGACCGCCTGGCGATTGCCAAGGGTGATGGTGCCGGTCTTATCCAGCAGCAGCGTGTTCACGTCGCCCGCCGCTTCCACCGCCTTGCCGCTCATGGCCAGCACGTTGTGCTGCATCACACGGTCCATGCCGGCGATGCCGATGGCCGAAAGCAGGCCGCCGATGGTGGTGGGAATCAGGCACACCAGTAACGAGATCAGCACCGTCACCGAAGGCGCCGTACCGCTGCCGCTCGAATGCACGCTGAAGGCCGCGAACGGCTGCAGCGTCACCACGGCCAGCAGGAACACCAGCGTCAGCCCGGCGATCACGATATTGAGGGCGATTTCATTGGGCGTCTTCTGCCGCTCGGCGCCTTCCACCAGCGCGATCATGCGGTCGAGAAATGTCTCGCCCGGGTTGGAGGTGATCTTCACCCGGATCCAATCCGAGAGCACCTTGGTGCCGCCGGTGACGGCGCTGCGGTCGCCGCCCGATTCGCGGATCACCGGCGCGCTCTCGCCCGTGATGGCGGATTCGTCCACGCTGGCGATGCCCTCGATCACGTCGCCGTCGCCGGGGACGGTCTCGCCGGCTTCCACCAGCACCACATCGCCCGCGCGGAGCATGGTCGCCGCGACGGTCTCGGTCTTGCCATTGATGACCTTACGCGCGGTGGTCTCGGTTTTGGTCTTGCGCAACGTGTCGGCCTGCGCTTTGCCGCGGCCCTCCGCCATGGCTTCGGCGAAGTTGGCGAACAGCACGGTGAACCAAAGCCACAGGGTGATCTGAAAAGTGAAGCCGCCGAGGGCCGCGCCCGATGCCAGATCGCGTGCGGCCAGGACGGTGGTCATCAGCGCGCCCACTTCCACCACGAACATGACCGGGTTCTTCATCATCACGCGCGGGTTCAGCTTGGCGAACGAATCGCCGATCGCTCTCTTCACAATCGGCGGATCGAACAGCGGGCGGGCGCGCGGCGCCTTTTTCGAGATCAGCGAAGTCGAGTCGCTATTGTTGACGGGCGTTACGGTTGCGACGGGCATGTTAGCTCCACAGCCTCCCCTGTAGCATCAAAAAGTGTTCCACTACCGGTCCGAGCGAAAGCGCGGGGAAGAAGGTGAGCGCTCCCACAATCACCACCACGCCCACCAGCAGCGCCACGAACAGCGGCCCGTGCGTGGGGAAGGTCCCCGCCGAAACCGGCACTTGTTTCTTGGCCGCCAGGCTACCCGCCGCCGCCAGCAGCGGGATCAGCATCAAGAACCGTCCGAACAGCATGGCCAGCCCCAATGTGACGTTGAGGTACATGGTGTTGGCGCTGAAGCCGCCGAAGGCGCTTCCGTTATTCCCCACCACCGACGTGTAGGCGTAGAGAACCTCGGAAAGCCCGTGCGGCCCGTGGTTGCCCAAGCTGTCGCCCACCGTCTTCAGGTTGATCCCCGCCGCGGCGAATCCCAGTATGCTGAACGCCAGCACCAACACTGCCAGCATCACCATCTTCACTTCCTTCTGCTCGATCTTCTTGCCCAGGTACTCCGGCGTGCGGCCCACCATCAGCCCGGCGATGAATACCGCCAGGATGGCGAACAGCAGGATGCCGTAAAGCCCCGAGCCGACGCCGCCGAAAACCACTTCACCCAGCTCGATATTCACCATCGGCACCAGCCCGCCCAGCGGCGTCAGGCTATCGTGCGCGTTGTTCACCGCGCCGCAGCTCGCATCCGTGGTAATCACGGTGAACAGCGCCGAATTGGCGATACCGAAGCGGACTTCCTTACCTTCCATGTTTCCGCCCGACTGCGTCGCGGTTGCCTGGGTTTCGAGTCCCAGCTTGGCCAGCACCGGGTTGCCCGCCTGCTCGGCTGGATAGACGATAAACACGCCGGCCAGGAACAGTATCGTCATCGCGGCCAGCAGCGCCCAGCCCTGGCGCGTGTCTTGCACCATTTTGCCGAACGTGTAAGTCAGCCCGCCGGGGATGATGAAGATCAGCAGCATCTGAATGAAATCCGAAAATGGCGTGGGGTTCTCATAAGGATGAGCCGAGTTGGCGTTGAGGAATCCGCCGCCGTTGGTGCCCAACATCTTGATAGCTTCCTGCGAAGCCACCGGCCCTTGCGGAATGGTTTGCACAGCGCCTTCGAGCGTGGCTGCCTTGGTGTACGGATGCAGGTTCTGAATCGCACCTTGCGAGCACAGCAGCAGCGCGGCGACAATGGCGACCGGTATCAGGACGTAAACGATCGACCGCGTGAAATCCACCCAGAAATTGCCTAGGGTTTTCGACGAGTGCCGCGCGAAGCCGCGCACCACCGCGATGGCCACCGCGATTCCCGCCGCCGCGGAAAAGAAGTTGTGAGTCGCCAGCGCCGCCATTTCGGTGAGGTAGCTCATGGTGGTTTCCGGCGTATAGGATTGCCAGTTGGTGTTGGTGGTGAAACTGGCCGCCGTGTTCCAGCCCAGGTCCGCCGCCACGTTGCCGAGACCCTGCGGGTTCAATGGCAGCCACTGCTGCACGCGCATCAAGAGGTACGTCAACAGCAGGCTCACCGCGCTGAACACCAGCACGCCGCCGGCATAGCGCTTCCAGCTTTGCTCGGCCGCTTCCTCGATTCCGCAGATGCGGTAGATCAGGTTTTCGAGAGGCCGCAGCACCGGATGCAGGAAGGTGCGCTCGCCCTGAAACACGCGGGCCATGTAAGCGCCGATGGGTTTCACCAGCAGCAGCAGCACAACTACATAAAGTCCGATTTGAAATAGACCGTTCGATGTCATCGGTTCTCCCTCAGAAACGTTCCGGGCGCAGCAGGGCGTAGAACAAATACACCCCCAAGGCCGCCGCTACAATCAATCCCACGATGTATTCCATAGGTTTGGCTAAAGCAGGTCGCATCCTTTCGTAAATGCCCAGGCGGCAAGGAAAAACAGAATCGTAACGAGAACGAAGATCACGTCCAGCATGGGTTCACCTATTCGACATGGATCCATTTTCTATATGAATCAGTGCGACGTTGTGTCCGCCGCGGGCGAGGTCGCGCGCCAGGCTTTCTTCCCGCGTGCGCCAAAAATGTTTGCGCGCGCCCACCAGCACGGTGGAGTCGGGACGCATCGCGTACTCAAAACCCTCCACCCAGTCGCGCGCCATCACCACTTGCGGCTCGACCGGAAACCGGCAGCGCGAGGCCACGTCTACCAGTTGTTCCACCAGGTGCGCATGCACCATCGCCGGGCAGCCGAATGACACGGCATACGGCACCGAATGCACCGCAACCAGGCGGACGCGGACATTGAGGCCCGCCGCCAGCACCGCGGCCCGCTGCAACACCGCTTCGGCCAACGCCCATTCCGTGTATGGCACGACGATCTCCAGTTCGCGTGCGCCCGCTCCGGCTTCGAGCGCTCCCGGATCGATGTGCAGCCCGCCCTGCGTCCGCATGTGTGCCTCCACGTATGAAGGGTAGTGGGCGCCACATAAGGAAGTCGTAAAGAGAAAATCAAAATTGAATTAAAGGACGCTTCTAGACTGCCGCTGCGCGCAGCCGCTGGACCCCATCCCGGCACAGCACGGCAGCGTGTTTGGACTCGGGCTGCAGGCCACCCAACGCGGCTTCGATCGCGGCTGGCTCGAACGCCGCCAATTCCTCGCGCCGCTTTCCCAGCAACCATTCCGTCAAGGCCGACCCGGCGGCGATGGATGCCGTGCAGCCGCGCACTTTGTAACGCGCCTCCACCACACACCCGCCCGCGAAGCGCGCCGACAACCGCAGTATGTCACCGCAGGCGGGATTGGAAACCTCGACGGTGACCGCCGGCGCCGGCAACTCTCCCACGTTGCGCGGATTCTGAAAGTGATCGAGCAACAACTCCGAGTACATAGAGGCCATCGGCGTTGGGACCGTCGTGCCGTCAGTCGAGCGCAACCGCCGTCACTTCGGCAAAGTCTATTCCCGGGCGCCCGGCGCGCTTTTCGCAGGCCTCTTCGAGCTGCTTCCAGATCGCAAGCACTTCGGGCGGTGCATGATCGGGAACGTCAGCGCTTTTCCATGTGAAGACCTCGACGAAATAGGGAAGGCCCGCTTCATCCACGCCGCGCAAAACGACGTGCGGTCTTTCGAGCACCAGGCCCAGCTTGCGGTAGAGCGCCCATGCCTGCGCGCTCAGTTCCGCATAGCGGCCCTCCATGCCGCGCTTGACGTGTGCCACGCTGTGCATGGTCTCGGTGCCGGGCGCAGGTAAGTTAGCGGGCGCCTTTTGGGCGAATGCGGAAGCGCAGATGGCTGCAAAAGCAATGGTCAGAGCCGTGGCGATCGACCATCGACGGCGCGTTGGGAGAGTGTCGTGTGTGTTCATGAGATTCATCCTTCCAGGCGCGCCACGATTTTTCTTCTCCGACCTTGCTAATTTGGCGCGGCGGTATCGCCACGGTGAAACCCCGCAGTGGCGGCGAAAGAGGTCGCTCTGTGGCAGCGCCGGCAGCATCAGAGTTGATTTCAATCCTATCCGGACAGGACTGCCTGAGTCAACCGCGCGCCGTTACAATGTCTATCGATGGCTGAATTCGACGTGGTGGGAGTCGGTCTCAACGCCACCGACACGCTGCTGATGGTGCCGCATTTCCCGGCCTACGCTGGCAAGGTGCCGTACGATGCGGAGGTGATGAGTCCCGGCGGGCAAGTCGCCAGCGCCATGGTGACGTGCGCGCGACTGGGGCTGCGGGCGAAATATATCGGCACGGTGGGCGACGACGAGCGTGGACGCATACAGATGGAGAGCCTGCGCTCCACCGGCGTGAATCTGGACCACGTGCAGCTGCGAAAAGGCTGCCCCAATCAATCCGCCTATATCATCGTCGATCGCTCCACCGGTGAGCGGACCGTGCTGTGGCGGCGCGAAGATTGTCTGCGCATCGACCCGGAGGAGATCGCCGACGATCAGATCACCGGCGCGCGCCTGCTGCACATTGACGGCCATGACACTCCCGCCGTGGCCCACGCCGCGGCCATCGCGCGCCGCCACGCGATTCCGGTCACGGTGGACGTCGATACGATTTACCACGGCTTTGACCGCGTGCTGCCGAACGTGGATTACCTGGTGGCCAGCTCGGAATTCCCCGGTAACTGGACCGGCATCCACGACCCGTTCGAGGCGCTCGCCAGCCTGCAAGACGAGTATGGGATGAAGGTGGCCGCGATGACGCTGGGCGCTCACGGAGCGCTGGCGCGCGTCGACGGCCAGTTCGTTTACGCGCCGGCCTACGTGGTCGATTGCGTGGATACCACCGGCGCGGGAGACGTGTTTCACGGGGCGTTCTGCTATGCTGTTTTGCAAGGGATGACGATCGCTGCCGCGCTGGATTTTTCGAACGCCATGGCCGCTCTCAACTGCACGGCGATGGGCGCCCGCGGCGGGATCCGCGGCCTGGAGGAAATTCGCCTGCTGATGGCGCGGGGCGAACGGCGCTTGCATCCCGATTTTGCCGCGCGCGCCCAGGCTTCCGGCGCCGCTCCGGCGGTTTAAATGTTCCCGCTACGCGACACACAGCCGAGCTATTCCAAGCCCCTGGTCACGGTGCTGCTGATCGTGATCAACATTTTGATTTTCCTGTTCGAGTTTTCGCTTGACCCTTATACGCGCAACGCTTTTATTTCCGCGCACGGCCTGGTCCCGGACCACTTCGCGGTAACCAATGTTTTCACTTCCATGTTTCTGCATGCCGGCTGGCTGCACGTGCTCGGCAATATGTGGTTCCTGTGGATCTTCGGCGACAACATCGAGGACATTCTGGGGCACGGCAAGTTTCTGCTGTTTTACCTGATGTGCGGTGTGGCGGCGGCGCTGACGCAGGTGCTCTTCGACCCAACCTCGCGCGTGCCCATGGTGGGAGCCTCCGGCGCCATCGCCGGCGTGATGGGCGCCTACATGGTGAAATTCCCGCGCGCCCGTATCGTGACTTTCGTTTTCATCTTTTTCTTCATCACTACTTTCGATGTTCCCGCCTGGGCGATGCTGATTTACTGGTTCGCGCTGCAACTGTTCGGCGGTTTCGACAGCATCGCGGCGTCGCAGTATTCCCACGGCGGCGGCACGGCTTTTCTGGCGCACGTGGGCGGGTTCATCGCCGGCATGGTTCTCATCTTTTTGCTCGGCACGCGGCAGCCTTATTACCGCCGCCGCGACCTGACCTGGTAAATGCAACCGGACACTCAATCGCTCGACGGCCAAACGTGGCGCACGCACTCGTGCGTGCCGCGTCGGCACTCGTGCCGACGCCTGGCGGACGAGAGGAAAAGACGCATCGAGAAGAGTCTCGGCGCTGCACCGAGGAGTGCGTGCGCCACGGAGGTGCCCCATTCCCGATGAAACCAACGGCGCGCGCGTGAGCCTGGACGTGCTGGCGATCGCCGCCCATCCCGACGACGTGGAACAGACCTGCGGCGGCACGCTCATCCGCATGGCTGAGATGGGATACCGCAGCGGCGTGCTCGATCTCACCGCCGGCGACATGGGTTCACGCGGCACGCCGGAGGACCGCATCGCCGAATCGCAGACCGCGGCCCGCCACCTGCTGCTGGCCTGGCGCGGCAATCAGCACATGCCCGACGCACGCCTGGAAAACACGCTCACCGCACGCATGACGCTGGCCGTGCGAATCCGCGAGCTGAAGCCGAGAGTGGTGATTCTGCCGTATTGGGAAGCGCGTCATCCCGATCATTACCGCGCGAGCGAAATCGGATTCGAAGCCTGCTTTCTGGCCGGGCTGAAAAAGCTCGATGAATATTCCACGCCGCACCGCCCGCAGAAGATTCTCTATTCGAGTCTCTACGCCGACGTGAAGCCATCGTTCATCGTGGACATCAGCGCTCAATTCGAGCGCCGCATGACGGCGCTGCTGAGTTACAGCTCGCAGTATGGCGCGGCCGAGCCAAACGGCCTGTTCCCGGACGAACCCGAGATCCGCGAGCGCCTGGGCGCCATCGCCCGCTTTTACGGCAACCTGATCGGCGTGAGATATGGCGAACCATTTGTAGTCAAGGAAGCCATGCGGGTGGACGATATCGTAGCTATGCCGGTAAGGTCGATCTAAGAAGAACCATGGCCACGGATGAACACTGATGAACACGGATAGGACAGAGGAAACGTCTTATCGGTGTTCATCCGTGTTCATCGGTGGCTTGAATCAGTTCTGAACCCCACGGCAATTCTCCGCACGCCGCTATAATGGCGCTGGTGACCCGTCGTTTCTCCGTTCCGGCGCGGCTCGGGCTTGCGCTGCTGCTCTTTTTTGCCATCGACGCGCTGGCGTTTCGCACCGGTTGGTACGTTTCCATCCTCGAACCCGATTCCACCGCCGGGTTCCTCGAAACGTATCTCAAAATCGAGGAGCGGCGCCCGGCCGGCCGCTACCGCCAGGTGCTCACCGTGGGCGATTCACGCATGGGACTCAAGTCGCGCGTGGCCAACCTGGTCACTGGCGACACCGGCTGCGCCTTCGGCACCATCTCGGTGCCTGGCACCACGCCCCGCTGCTGGTATTACATGCTGCGCGAGGTGGATCCCGATTGCGACCGCTATGACGCTATCCTGGTTCCACTCGATAACTACGACGACCGCACCTGGGAAAACCAGGCCGATCGCGATCTCGACATCAATTACCTGGCGCCTCTGCTGCGCGTCACGGACCTGCCCCGCTTCGTTCTCTCTTTCCCAAGCTGGGACAACCGCGCGCGTGCCGCCGAAGCGGTGCTTTGCAAGGGACTCATTTTCCAGCGCGACTTTCAGGCCTTCCTGGAGCACCCGCACACGCGTCTGGAAGCCGCCCGCCTGCAGGAGGAACACGCGCAGGAATGGTATTACAACGCGGTTTGGGAGCGCCACAGCCTGGCCGGCATGACGGTGGATTGGAAGGCGAAAACGCTCACTCTCCCCGACTGGCTGACGGCCGGGAAGCGCAGCGAGATCGAGCACGTGCTGCTCGACGAGCCGGCGCCGGTTTCGCCCTTGTTTAAGCTCTACCGGCGGAAATGGCTGGGCGCCATCCTCGACCGTTACCGCGGTTCGCGCACCCGGTTCATTTTCCTGCGGCTGCCGCGCGGGCCGGTAGTGCGTCCGGAAGCGCCGGCGCCCGATCCCGACAGCACGGCCCGCCAGTTCGCCGCCGCCGGCCGCGTCGTCCTGCTGCCCGAACACACCTTCGATTCGCTCGAGCGCCCGGAATTGTTCGGCGACGCGCTCCACGTCAATGAAGAAGGCGGCTACCAGTTCTCCATGATGTTGGCCGGCGAAATCGGCCGCGTGCTCGGCGCCGCGCCGGAGGGCCACTGATGCTCTTTCACACGCCGCAATTCTTCGCCTTTTTCGTGGTGGTGCTGGTGCTGTTTTATGCGCTGCCCCGCCCCGCACGCCGCTGGATTCTGCTGGCCGCCAGCTATTTCTTCTACATGTGCTGGAACGCGAAATTCGTTCTGCTGATCATCGCCCTTACCGCCATCGATTACACGGCTGCCATGTGGATGCGGCGGCTTCCCGCCGGACGAAAACGCAAGGCCGCCCTGGTGATGAGCCTGGCTGCCAACCTCGGTTTTCTCGGCTTCTTCAAGTACTACAATTTCCTGGCGGGCAACCTGGCGTGGGTGATGGCGCGGCCGTTCGATGCCTTCGCGCTGCACATCATCCTGCCGATGGGCATCAGCTTCCACACGTTCCAGAGCATGTCTTACGTGATCGATGTCTACCGCGGCGAGCAGACGGTCATCGCCGATCCAATCGACTACGCGCTTTATATCGCGTTCTTCCCGCAACTGGTGGCCGGCCCCATCGTGCGCGCGCGCCATTTTTTCGCCGATCTTTACGATTGGCACGCGCCCGATGCGCGGGAGGTTCTGCGCGGCACGCTGCTGGTGGTCTTCGGCCTGCTCAAGAAGCTGGCCATCGCCGACCAGTTCGCCCGCCTCGCCGACGCTTTCTTTCGCGACCCGGCCGCGCATCCCGGTTACCTCGCCGCGTGGAGCGGCGTGATTGCATTTTCCATCCAGATCTTCTTCGATTTCTCCGGCTATACCGATATGGCGATCGGCCTGGCGCAGATTCTCGGTTTTCATTTCCCCGAGAATTTCCGCCGCCCGTACCTGGCGCGCAGCATCACCGAGTTCTGGCGCCGCTGGCACATCTCGCTTTCCACCTGGTTGCGCGATTACCTGTATATTCCGCTCGGCGGCAATCGCCACGGGCGTTGGCAGACGTATCGCAACCTGATGCTTACCATGCTGCTCGGCGGCCTGTGGCACGGGGCGAGCTGGAACTTCGTGATCTGGGGCGGCTATCATGGGGCGCTGCTCTCACTCGAGCGCGTGGCCGGCGTGCGCGAGCGCCAGCGCTGGACGATCGCCGATCCGCTCCGCGTGGTGGTGACCTTCGCGCTCGCTTCGATCGGCTGGATATTCTTCCGCGCCGCCACCCTCCACGACAGCCTGTACATTCTGGGCCGGCTGTTCAGCGGTCCGCACGGCCACATCCTGTGGTGGCACTGGCAGCTCTGGTTCATGGTGGTGGCGCTGGCGCTGGCCATTTTCGAAGAGAGCCGCGGCTGGTTCGAGCGCCTGCCCGAAGCGCCGGCCTGGGTCTACGCGTCCGCCATCGCCGTGTGCCTGTTCTGCCTGGAGCTGATCGGCTTCACCGGCCGCGCCGTGCCATTTGTGTACTTTCAGTTTTGAGTTACAGCCATGCGCCAAACAGGCAGTGGGCTTATAGTGAGGTTTCTATTCGGCGCTAGTATGTACTAGCTGACGATTTCGTTTGGCTATCAGTAGCCCTGGAGGCGGGTCGTTGTCGTGAAGAAATACATCATACCGCTGTGGATCTTGGGATCTGCATTGGTGGTAAGCGATCTTCTACCGCCGGCAGGTTCTAAGCCAGACCCAGGATCCTGGGCCTTCTTGTGTGGCTCCGTGGTGTGTTACTCGCTTCCATTCTTCGTTCTGACGATGATCCGAATACCGGAGAGCCGGTCGCCTCAACGATGCGTCCTGCTGACGTTATCCGCGCTGGTTCTTGCGATTAACCTTTACATCCCGGTACGGCGCTTCTTGCCGGGCTATCGTCCAAAGGCGCTCGAAGCTCTGGTGTACCTGTTTTTGCCGCCCATTGAACTCGGAGTGATTGCGCTGTTTGTGGTTGTGACAGCCGCGGTTACTTTCTGGTTCGGCAAAGGCTCGAAAGAATGATGTCGGCGGAGCCAGGCATCTGCGCTTACGGAGTCCCAGGTTTCGGGGGAGCCGGTTTCAGGATCCGTCTGTCAAACAACGCCGGGTCGTGCAGAAAATCGTCGAGATCCGTCAAATACGAGAAGTTCGCAATTTTGTAACCGCCGCCTTCGTGCAAGATGTAGGAGTACGACAAGTTCTCTGTCCTCCAGTCGCTCCCCGCGGACGGAGCTTCAAATACGAGGTAGACTGGATCGGCACTGAGTACGAACTTGACGTTCTCCGGTTGCACGCGAAGCAATCCGCCGAACTGTTGTTTTATCTGCGCCCGGCGCTTTTCCATCGAGGCGAGCCACGGCCTTAGTCGCGCTTGACTCTTCAGTGTGAAACTGCTGGCGTAAAGGTCGTTGTTTCCGCTTTCATAAGCGAGGGTGGCATTCCGGAAAAACTCCAGCATCGGCGTGGGAGGTTTCACTTTCTCGTCTCCGAGAGGGAAATCTATCGCTGCCCCGTCAAACTCAAAGAGAACCGAATGCGCGCTGGAATCGGCTTTGCCGCTCAGCGGAATCGGATACTGATAACGCAGATGAACGTTCGGTAGCGGCTTGTAGGCGGCAGGATCGGTTCGTGCAGCCTCGAAAGCATTCAGCGCCAGTTCCTGAACCGTAGCGGCACTGCTCACGATGCTCAGCCTGGTTTGGTTCTTCTGGTCGGCTCCGACATAAAAGGCGGTTCTCCGCCGGGGGCCGGCTTCCGTTGGCGCATCCCAGATGAACATCGTCTCCGCTCCGACCCTGACTTCCGCGACAACCGTTATTTTGTTGAAATCGAAAGTGCTTCTGGCAACCTTGATCCAACCGCCGGGGGTGTTATCGCTTAACAACGTCACTGTAGTCTGGCCGAGGCGCTTCATCTGTTCCGGAGGCGTCCATACGCTGCCGAACTTCGCCGCGTCCTCTTTGCGAATTGCCTCGACCGCCGTCGCGAACATGGTTTGTGCTTTGTCCATGGAGCCTGCGGCAAACTTGTCGAAGGGAATGTTGTAACTCTTCATCTCCAGCTTCAAGTAAAGGGGACAGCGCACGGTCTGACCATCGATATCCACCGGAATTGGAACACTGACCAGGCTGAATCCCTGGCGGAATACACACGAGGGCGCCGCCAATAACGCAAGATACAGGGTCACCTTCAGTGCGCCGGCCGATCCCCTGCAACGCGGGTGCATTCGGGTCCCCGATAACATCCGTCTCCTCCCGGAACGTCGCAAACGCTTCTTGCGGTCAATTCCGCGGCCGGATCACTTCTTCGTTCAGATACGGCCGCAGCGCCGCCGGAATCACCACCGTGCCGTCGCGCTGCTGGTAGTTCTCGATAATGGCGACCCAGGTGCGGCCCACCGCCAGGCCGCTTCCGTTTAGCGTGTGAACGAATTCGGCCTTTTTGCCGGCGCGAAAGCGAATCCCCGCGCGGCGCGCCTGGAACGCCTCGTAATTCGAGCAGGACGAAATCTCTTTGTAACCGTTCTGGCCCGGCAGCCAGACCTCGATGTCGTAAGTCTTGGCGGAGCCAAATCCCATGTCGCCGGTCGAAAGCAGCATCGTGCGGAACGGCAGCTCCAGCCGCCGCAGAATGTCCTCGGCATCGGCGGTCAACTTCTCCAGCTCGTCGTAGCTTGTCTCCGGACGGGTAAACTTCACCATCTCCACCTTCTGAAACTGGTGGACGCGGATGATGCCGCGCACGTCGCGGCCGTAAGAGCCCGCCTCGCTGCGGAAACACGGCGTGTAGGCGCACAGCTTCACCGGCAGCGCGTCGGCCTCCAGCGTTTCGCCGGCGTAGATATTGGTCACCGGCACTTCCGCGGTGGGAATCAGCCAGAGGTCCTGACCTTCGCACTTGAAAAGGTCTTCCTGGAACTTGGGCAACTGGCCGGTGCCGAACAGGCTGCGCGAGTTGACCATAAATGGCGGCAGCACCTCGGTGTAGCCGTGCTCGCGCGTGTGGACGTCGAGCATGAAATTGATCAGCGCCCGCTCCAGCTTGGCGCCCATGTCCCAGTAGAGGGCAAACCGGGCGCCGGTGATCTTGGCGGCGCGCTCCAGGTCCAGGATGCCCAACTCCGGCCCCAGGTCCCAGTGCGCCTTGGGAGCGAAATCGAATTGCCGCGGCTCACCCACGCGGCGCACCTCGACGTTGTCGGCTTCGCTTTTGCCCACCGGCACGGATTCGTGCGGCAGGTTGGGAATGCCGGCCAGCAGCTCGCGAAAGCCGTCGTCAAAAGCCTTCTTTTCCTCTTCCAGTACCGCCAGCCGCGCCTTCGACGCCCGCACTGCCTCCTGCTCGGCGGTGGCATCGGCGCCTTCCCGGCGCATCTGCCCGATCCTCTCGCTTTGCGCCTTATTCTGTGCCCTGAGCTGTTCCTCTTCGGTGATCGCCGCCCGCCGCTTTTGATCCAGCTCCCGGAATTGTTCCAAACCGGCGCTCGCGCCGCGCGTGGCCAGGCGGGCCGCAACCGCCTCAAGATTGTTACGAACGTATGCGAGATCGAGCATTTCCCTCCATGCTAACGCAGGCAGGGAGAGCTATTCTTCCTCTTCCTCAGTCTTCGTAGGTTCCAGGTCTTCGGCCTCGAATATCTGGCGGCAATCCAGACATTCCACGTAGTCCACGCCGTCTCTTCGGGCCAGGACCTTGGTGCGGGTGTGCTCGCAAGCGGGTTGCATACGGTAGGGGTAGATGAGAAACATTCTAACCGCCCGCGCAGGCTTGTCAAGCCCCCCCAAAGGGTAGTGGCGGTCGCGGCGTTGGCACCTTATTGCCGGACGAGGCCCGTCGAGGCCCGAACCACCAGCGAAGTGCTCATCGAAAACTCGACGCCCATGCCGCGATTCCTGATCGAGTGCAGCAGCGCCTCGCAGGCCAGGCGGGCAACCTCGGTGCGAACCAGTTTCACGGTGGTCAGCGGCGGCTCGGTGAACTGCGCCATCTGGATGTCGTCGAATCCCACCACCGAGATATCCTCGGGTACGCGCAGCCCGTGTTGGCGGATGGCGCGAAGGGCGCCGATGGCGGTGAGATCGTTGGAAGCGACCACGGCGGTGGCGCCAGGCGAGCGTTCGAGCACGCGCTCCATAGCCTCGAATCCGCCGTCGGCTTGGTGGTTTCCCTCTTCGACCAGGAAATCGAGCCGCGCGCCGCCGCACGTCTCGCCGAGCCGATTGAGGAAGGCGTCGCGCCGCTCGCGCACCGATTCGAGCCGCAGCGGCCCGGCGATGAACGCGATGCGGCTGTGCCCCAGAGCGCGCAAGTGATCGACCGCCTGCGCGATGCCGTGGGCGTAGTCGATCTTGACGTTGCTGACGCCGATAGCGACCTGGCCGACGTCCAGGAACACCAGCGGCACCTTCCGCTTGGCGAAGGTGTCGGGAAGGGAGGGATCGATCTCGGAAGTCATGATCGCGACGCCGTCGATTTTGCGTTCGATCATGCGCTTCACCGAGAGCGCCGTGCGGGCGGGATCGTAGTTGGTGGAAGCGACGAACACGTCATAGCCCTGGCTCAGCGCCACTTCCTCAAAGCCCTTGACCAGCTCGGGGAAAAACGGGTTGGTGATATCGGAAACCACCAGTCCGAGCATGTGGCTGCGGCCCGAGGCCAGCGATTGAGCGTTTAGGTTCGGCCGATAACCGAGTTCCTCGATTACTGTCCGCACCCGCGCCGCGGTTTCCGGGCTCACCCGCAGGCTGCCGTGCAGCGTGCGGGAGACCGTGGCAATGCCAACGCCAGCGCGCTTTGCGACGTCTTTGATCGTCATCGCATCCCTGTGACGAGTCTACAACGATCGGCGGATTCTCACATCGGCCGTGGCCGGCGGGTTGACAGGCGAAAGCGCCTGTCCCACTTTGCGGGCGAGTGGGGCAGGCGCTTCCGCCTGCCAACCGGTACTTGCTCGCTGTGTTATAGGTCGGCCACGGCTGGCTCCGCGTCGGCGGGGTTGCGGAAGCGATAGCCCACCCAGGGTTCGGTGAGAATGTATTCCGGCTGCGACGGATCGTCCTCGATCTTCTTGCGGAGCATTCTCACATACGACCGGAGATACTCGAGTTCGCCCCCATACTCGGCCCCCCACACGCCCTGCAGCAGCTTGGAATGGGTAATCAGCGCCCCCTGGTGTTTGAATAGATACGACAGCAGGTCGTACTCTTTCGGCGAAAGATGAATCTCGGCGCCAGCCTTGGTCACCGTGCGCCGCTCCGAATCCAGCTCCAGCTCCCCCACGCGCAACACGCTGGTGGGAATGTCGTCGGACGGATTCAGCCGGCGCCTCACCGCGCGCAGGCGTGCGATCATTTCGCGCAGCCGGTAGGGCTTGGTCACGAAGTCGTCGGCTCCCGCTTCGAGGGCCTGGACCTTGTCTTCCTCGGCGTCCCGCACGGTCAGCATGAGGATGCCGATGCGCGGCGAGAGGCTCCTGATTCTGCGGCACGTTTCGATGCCGCCCATCCCCGGCATATTGACATCCAGCAACACAATATCGGTGGGTTTCTCGCGCAGCACGATGAGCGCTTCCTCGCCCGTGCGCGCTTCCGAGACATCGAATCCGCTGGCGGCAAGCGATGCACAGAGCGCCCGCCGGAAGGCGGGATCGTCGTCGACAATCAGAACCTTGCAACTCTCACTCGGCAACAGGCGCCTCACTTTTCGATAGCGGTAGAGTCAGACGGAAAACCACGGCGTCCCCGGCGGTATCGAGCAGGGCCAGGTCGCCTCCATGGGACAAGGCGATCTTGCGCGCCACGTATAGTCCGAGCCCCGAGCCGGCGGCGTTTCTGTCGGCATTCGCACCCCGGTAAAACCGGTCGAAGATGTGGGCCCGCTCGTTTGGCGGAATCGGATCGCCGTCATTCCGGACGTCGATCGCGGCGGCGTTCCCAACGGCCGAAAACTCGACCAGGACCTGCGCATCCGGCGGCGAATACTTGCAGGCGTTTTCCAGGAGCTGGCTGATCGCCAGGCTCAGCAGTTCGGGATCCACCCGTACTTCGCTGGGCTCACCGTTCGCGTGGAACGAGATCTGGCGGTCGGGCCAGAGCTTCGCGTACCGGCGAGCCGAGTTCCGGGCGATCTCGGCCGCATCGGCCGGTTCCAGGCGCGGCTTGACTGCTTCGCGGTCCAACCGCGCCAGACGAAGCAGCCGCGAGGTCAGGTCACCCAGACGCGCGGCCTCGCCTTCGATCATACCGGTCAGCTCCTCCTGGTCCGGCGACATTGGTCCGGTAACGCGCAGCCCGCCCGCCGCGGTCACGATGGTGGCCAGCGGGGTCTTGAACTCGTGAGCCAGGGCGTCCAGGATGGCCGAGCGCAGCGTCTCGGCCCGGGCATTGGCGGCCGCGGTGGTGGCCAGGCGAAAAGCCCGCCGCCTCTCCAGCGCGGACGCAGCCAGGCCGGCCAGTGCCGGCGCCAGCAGCTCCGGGTTGCTCAGCCCTTCGAAGCCGATCGCTCCCAGCAGCGTGCCCCGCTCCCGCAAGCAGCGCACCGAGATCCCGAGTTCCGGATACGCCGCGTTGCGGCCCGAAATGTATCCGTCACGGGTCTTCGCAGCCAGATCGCCGTGGGATGTGCCAACCTCGTGCAGTTCCTTCGAGGCCTGGTCAAACAGGCAGACCGCATCCAGTTCGAAGCGCGTCCGGAAGGGCTCGAGCAGCGGCGGTCCCGGTGGCGCGGACGGCGCCTGGGCAAACAGGTCCGCGCCAAGCCGGTAGAGCTTTTCCATATTCTCCCGCTGGAGTTTCGCTTCGCTCGCTTGCGAGCGGCTGCGGGACTGAATTCTGGTCACCACCAGCGACGCGCTCAGCAGGCAGAGCAAGGTAACCGCATCGAGCGGATCGGTCACGGTGAAGGTGAACAGCGGGTCGATGAAGAACCAGTCCAGGCTCGCGGTGGCCAGAACCGAGACGATGGCAGCCTCCCAAAACCTGCTGTCCAGGGACTGCAAAACGATCGCGACCAGGAACAGTAAGGCCGTGGACGCCGAATTGAGGTGGATTCGAAAGCAGATCGCGGTGACCGCGGCGATCAACAGAGCGCCGCGCACCAGGACCAGGGCAGCACGGCGTACTGAATGGCTGGGTGGCATTCGATGCCGGTTCGGCTTCAGATCTATTGTAAACGCGTCTCGATGGCCGCCGCTTCGCAATCGTTGTTCCGACGCCAGCCCTGACGACGCCGAATTCCCGCAACGTGGCGCTGGCAGTAGAGTCGGCTTTGTATCAGGGCACGGCCTCGGCCGTGCCGAAGGATCGAGAGAAAGGACTGGGCTTTTAGCCCCCGGCCCCAAAATACCGAGCGCGCAAGCTCTTTTCAGCACGCTGAGCATACAGGGGCTAAAAGCCCTCCTTTTTGTTCCCCGCGCGGCACGGCCGAGGCCGTGCCCTGATACAAACCTTCCGATGGCGGAAATTCGGTGTCAGTTGGGATCCGGAGCAGACCATAAGCCGGCGCATCGGAATCCAGAACCGGTTGCGGCGCGGGACAGACGATAAACCAATGCATGCGTGCTTGTCCACCGAGATCGCGAGATCTCTACGGCTTGTTCACCGGTTCCGGCGGCGGAGGCTCGTCGTTCTTCTTTGGGCGGGGGTGGACCTGGCGCGGAACGGGCCTGGCACTGGCCAGTTCGGTGTACGTCCGAAGAACTTTTTCTTTTTGCTCCGGGTCGATCGACAGGTACCTGTGCCGGCCATCGGGCACCTGGGTGAAGCGCGTGCGTCCATCTTCCAACACCGCGATGGTGCCTGGCGCGGATAGCTTGCAGTAGCCATCCGGACGGACTGCGTAAAGCACCGCCGCCATGGACGGGGCCGCGGCGTCGTACGGCATGGGCTGGAACGCGAGATAGGCGTCGACAATCGGATGGTCCGGCGCCCAGGCGAAATCTCTTTCGATGCTGGATCCAGGGAATGGCAGAGCATCGCCCACTTCCGTGCCGACGGCCACAACCGGAGTCGGCCATTCCGCCAGCAGCCGTTTGGCCGCGGGCGCATCGGCCTTCACGCGGAAGTCGGCTTGTCCTTGCGGGTAAGCGCCGGCCGCCATCACCAGCATTTTCACCTTCCGCCGGATCAGGGCGAGACCGCCATCGATATCCATCACCTTCACCAGGTTCGAAGCGGGTCCGGCCAGCACCACCACGCAGTTCCCGTCGTATTGAGCCGTCAGGGCATTGCGGATCAGCACGGCCGGCTCGGCGGTATCGTTCAGCTTATGAATGCGGTGCGGATAAGCGGGCAATCCGTCAGCCGTCTTCTTCTCCAGCACGGCCCGCAGAACGGCGGTATCGCCATCCCGATTGCCGTTGCCGGCCATGCCGATGGGAGGCAGCGGCCGCTCGAAACCGCGCGCTCCCGGCGCCGGCGGAGGACCGGCATAGAACCTCGACAGCACGTCGGCAAATGCCGCCGAGCTCAGATTCGACAGGCTGGTGCTGTTCGAAACCAGCCGCGCTTCGCCCTTGCCTTCGAGACCATAGAGCAGGGCGAGCGCCAGCGCCGCATCGACTCCATTGCCCAGATCGGAATCGAACACGATTCCGACCGGCGGCTTGGCTTCTCCTGGGAACGGCATAGCGGCTAAGTCAAAATCACGAAAGAAAAGCCGAGATGACTCTCGGCTCTGCAGCCTTGACAGGCCGCGCCACGATGCCTGGGTTGATTCTCTTGCGAGGGCCGGAGGCCCGTGGCCACCAGGTCAGCGGGCGCTTTCTCAATGGCATTCGGTTCCACTGTCATGACGTTAATCGAGATCCGCGAAGGTGAGTTGACCGGTCGCATCGCCGAAGTGCTCCATATGGACGCCCATCCGATCCATCATCGCCAGATGCAAATTGCACATAGGCGTTTCCTTGCGGTATACGATTCGCCGGCCGGTCTTGATGGCGCCTTGGGCGTTGCCGATCACCATGGTCGGCAGATCCTCGTGCAGATGCCGGTTGCCGTCGGAAAGTCCCGCGCCGTAAACCAGCATCATGTTATCCAGCAGCCGGCGGTCGCCCTCCTGGATCGACTTCAGCCTGGCTACCCACGCCGCCATCTGGGTCGCGTGATAGGTGTTGATCTGGGTGACCTTCTCGATCAGCTCCGGCTTGCCCTGGTGATGAGTGCAGGGGTGATGGCCGTCGGAGATGCCCAGCTCGCGATAGGGCCGCGAGGTGCCTTCGCGCGTCATCATGAAGGTGACCACGCGCGTGAGGTCCGCCTGGAACGCGATGGTGATCATATCGGTCATCAGTTTGAAGTGCTCGGCGAAATCGGCCGGCACGCCGTAGGGCTTATCCATGTGCGGATCGATCTGCGCGTTGGTCTTCTCGCCGAGCTCGATCTGCCGCTCCACGTCGCGGATGGAGGAAAGATACTCGTCCAGCTTGCGGCGGTCGGTGGGACCGAGGGTGGTTTCGAGGTTCCTGGTGTCCTCACTGACAAAATCGAGAATACTGCGGCGATAGTCCGCCTGCCGCGCACGGGTCTCCGGGCTGAGGATCATGCCGTTGCCGAAGAGGCGCTCAAACAACGCCCGCGGATTGAGAATGGGCGGCAGCGGTTGGGTTTCGCTCTTCCACGCCAGGTTATTGGTGTAAGCGCAGGAGTAGCCGGAATCGCAATCGCCGGCCTGCCGCGCGTCTTCCATGCCAACCTCGAGCGAGGGGAACCGCGTCTGGCCGGCCACATGTCTGGCGACAATCTGGTCGCAGGAAATGCCGGCCCGGATATCCACCGTGGTCTTCTTGACCTGGATGCCGGTGAGGTACGAACCGGAGCAGCGGCCATGATCGCCCGCGCCATCGAGCAATGCGCGCCCCGTGTTGTGAGTCAGGTTGCCCAGCATGAGGATGTCGTCGCGGTGCGGCTCCATGGCCTTCAGGATGCGCGGCAACTCGGCCAGTCTGCCCTCGCAGGCGGGGTTCCACTGATCCATGATGATGCCGTTGGGCACATAAGCGAATGCCATGCGCAGCGGCGGCCTGGCGGCGCGCGCGAAGGCCATCGCCGGAACCATGGCGTCCAGGAACGGAAGTCCTACCGCCGCGCCCAAGCCGCGCAAAAAGGATCTTCGATGAAGCGCCTTGCGCGTGATCGTCATTTCTTGGCCTCCTCGGTGTTCGCCGGCGCCTGGGTTTGGATCAGTTCGCCGCGCCGCATCTGGAAGGGCGCGCTGCGTACGATCTCGTAAATCGCCGTCTGAAACGGATATCCCTGGTCAGCCAGCCTTCCGGTGATTTGATCGATGGTGCGCCGGTCATAGGGCGCGATACCCCGCCCCAGTGCATACATCATGAGCTTCTCGACCAGCGAACGCGCAAACTGCGGAACGAGCGAGACCAGCGCCGCGCGCATTTCCTCAGGGCTCGAGAACGTCTTGCCGTTGGGCAGCGTGCCGCTCGAATCCACCGGGAACTTGCCGTCCAGTGTGCGCCACTTGCCGACCGCGTCGTAGTTCTCCAGGCCAAAGCCGAGCGGGTCCATTTTCGCGTGGCACGACGCGCACACAGCGTTGGCGCGGTGCTTCTCCATTTGCTGTCGCAGGGAAAGCGAGGTTCCCACGGCGGCCTCGTCGAGCGGCGGAACGTCGGGCGGAGGGGGAGCCGGCGGCGTCCCCAGAATCTCCTGCAGGATGTACTTGCCGCGAATCACCACCGAGGTGCGCGTGGCGTAACTGGAGACCGTGAGCACGCCGGCCTGGCCGAGCACGCCACCGCGCTCGCCGGTCGTCAAATCCACCTTGCGAAACTCGGGACCCTGCACGCCTTCGATCCCGTAATGGCGCGCCAGGCGTTCGTTGAGAAACGTATAGCGCGAGTCCAGAAAGTCCGCCATGGGCCGGTTCTCGCGCAGGATGTAATCGAAGAACAGGCTGGTTTCTGTGCGCATCGCGTCGCGCAGCTCGGGACTCCATTCGGGGAATTTCTTCGGATCGGGTGTCACTACGTCGAGGTTACGCGTTTCCAGCCATTGGGCGGCGAAGTTGTCGGCCAGGGCGGACGCGCGCGGGTCGGCCAACATGCGCTTCACCTGCGCATCCAGCGCGCCGGGCGCGTGGAGCTTGCCGGCCTCCGCCAGGTCGAGCAGTTCGTCGTCCGGCATCGAACTCCACAGGAAGTAACTCAACCGCGAAGCCAGCTCCACGTCGGAGATTCGGTGCGGCGCCGTGGGGTCGGTCGGGTTGGGATCGTGTTCGATGCGGAATAGGAAGTTTGGCGAGACCAGCATGGCCTGCAGCGCCAGTTGAATCCCCTGTTCCGCCGATTGGCCATGACCTATTGCGATGCCGACAAACCTGACGAGCGATGCGACCTCGGCCTTGGATACCGGCCGGCGATAAGCGCGGCGCGCCAGCCTGCTCACGATCCTCTCCACGCAGGCCGGGCTGGAATTGGGATCGCAGATCAGTATCCGGGCGCGGCTGGCCGGCGCGGCCTTCGGCTTGAAGGGACCCACGAAGGTGATTCCATCGATGAACTTGTTGTGCTTCCTGTTGTAGCGGTCGCGCGGCGCCAGGCCCTTCACAAAATCGTCGTCGATGAAGCCGGCGCGGAAAACATGGTCGCCTTCCGGCAGCGGCAGGCGGATCTCCTCTTCCGAGTAGGGATCGAAGAAGACCAGGCCGGATGGCTTGGTCTCGACCATCTTGTTGCCGATCGGCTTACCGTCCATCCAGAAGCCTAGCTTCACCGGCTTGGCGTCGGCCGGGCGTTCCCCCGGCAGAGCGAAGCGAACAATGTACTCGCCATCGAAATCGATCCGGTGACTGGCTTCGACGGTACTCAAATCCACCCGGCGTATGCCTTTGTCCTTGCCCGAGTATTCCACCGAGAACGGCTGGGGCAGCGGGTCGGCAGCCACGGCGCGCGAGGCGATCCGTTCAGCCGCCGCCAGGTACTTTTCCATCAGCACCGGCGAGATCGTCAGAATGTCGCTGATGTTGTCGAACCCCTCGCCGGAATCGTCGGTGGGGAAATCCTTCTGCGCGCGGAACTCCACGCCCAGCAGGTCGCGAATGGTGTTGCCGTACTCATTCCGGTTCAGCCGGTGAGCGGTGACGCGGCCCGGGTCGAGCTTGGTGTCGCGGTCCGCCTTGGCGAGTTCGCCCTGAACGTAATTGACCAAGGCGTCCATCTGCGCCTGCGAACGCGGTATGCCCTTAGGCGGCATCTCTCCGGCTCGGAGCTTCTGTAGAATCCGCTCCCAGCCTTCGCGTTTGCTTTCGAGCGAAGCGGGATCGAGGAACGCCGCCGCGTCAAAACCGCCCGACGCCAATAGGTGGTTGTGACAAAGCGAGCAGGTGTTGGCAAGAACCGGAGCGACAGCGGTCGAGAACGTCGCGGCGCCAGACGCATCGGCGGACCGCGGGGAAGCCGGCAATGCCAGAATTGTCGCGGCCAAGACACCGGCCACGGAGATGGCGAAAACCCATTTGCGCCCTCGACGCATACCCTTCCTCTGACGCCCGCGTTATCTAGATGCTACCACGGCGAACCAGGATACCGAAGATCTTGGCTTGCGCGTGCGCCCGCTTGCGGAGTATCGTCAATGTCGACTGCCTGAGGTGAATCGTGCCACTTCGGGTTTGCTGGGGAAAAAGGAGAAATGTGACGGGAATTACGATCTTATTGCTGGCGTGGGGTTCCATGACGCTGGCATTCGCGGCTGCGCTCACCGCGTATCCCGAGGCGCGGATTTCGAACGGAACCTTGCAGGTGGATCTGCTGCTGCCGGACGCGCAGAACGGGTACTACCGCGGCACCAGATTTGACTGGTCAGGGGCGATCTCAAGCCTTCAATTCATGGGTCATGAATACTTCGGCAAATGGTTCGACCGGTATGATCCGAAGATTCACGATGCCATTATGGGCCCGGTGGAGGAGTTTCTGAGCAACGGCGTGGGGCTGGGGTACGAAGAGGCGAAACCGGGCGAGAGTTTCGTCAAGATCGGGGTGGGCGCGCTGCGCAAACCCGAAGAGCCTGCTTTCCGCCAGTTCGCCACTTATGACATAACCGACCCCGGAAAGTGGACCGTCCGCAAGGGACCCGATTTCGTGGAGTTCACACACGAACTCTCCGACACCCTCGGGTACGCCTACGTTTACAAGAAGACCGTTCGCTTAGTGCCGGGCAAGCCGGAGATGGTGCTGGAGCATAGTCTGCGGAACAACGGCAAGAAGCCGATCTTGACCAGCGTCTACGAGCACAACTTCTATATGCTGGACCACCAGCCAGCGGGTCCCGACTACAGTGTGCGGTTTCCGTTCCAGGTGCATCCACAGGCCGATCTGCGGGGGCTGGCGGAAGCGCGGGGCAAGGAGTTTACCTACCTGAAGGAACTCGAGGAGGGGCAGTACGTCCACACCGGCATCGACGGTTTCGGCGATTCGGCCCGCGATTACGATATCCGGGTCGAGAACCGGAAGGCTGGAATCGGCGTGCGGCAAACGTCGGACCGGCCCATTGCGAAGCTGGTCTTCTGGTCCATCCGCACCACCGTCTGCCCGGAGGCCTTTATCGATCTCACGGTCGAACCGGGACAGGAAGCGAAGTGGAGAATCAATTACGAGTTCTATGTGCTGCCGCAGTAGCTGGACGCCGGTCAGATCGAGAATGAGGTAACTGTTGTTCGGCTGCGGGTAGCGATCACCATGGCGGCGCCGCAGCCACGCTATCTCGTCAGGTGCGGGAGAATGGCTGCATGGTTCATGCCAAGGACAAAGTTGCCGTCTTGCGCCCCGCCGCCGAGCCGGCCGAGAAGCTGCGCGAGGGATTGTCCCGGAGGATTATCCGCACTGACCAGCTCATGTCGGTAGCGCTGGACATCGAAGGCGGCCCGTGGCAGGAGCCGGAGCCTTTCCACTCGCACCCTCACGAGCAGACCACGTACGTGGCCTCCGGCGAGGTGCTGTTCTGCAGCGACGGAACCACCCCGGAAAGGCTGAATACCGGAGATCTGATTGCGATTCCCTCCGGTGTTCCGCACTCCATTCAGTTGCTGTCTCGTTCCGCGCGGCTGGTGGACACGTTCTACCCGGTACGCGAGGACTTCATCAAGAAGAGCTGATCCAGTCCCACGCGCCGGCGGGAGATCTCCGATCGAGCGCGCGGCGAAACTGCGTGGTCGATTTGCCGGGCACCTACTGCACGGGCGTCGCAGCAGGCCGATGAACATGAGGCGGTCTCTTCCTGACCTTGGGCGGAAGCGGCGGCACATCAGCCAGGGCCGCCAGAAGATTGTTGGCTTCGCGGAAAAGGTGGCGCGCACGTCCCTTGCCCTCAGTGGCCGCCAGAAAGACGCCCGCCTGCCGCTTGAGGTTCAGAGCGACGTATGTCTCAAACCCCGCGCCTCCTCCGGTCTTTTCCATCAGCGCGGATGGGCCGTCCGGATCTCCCAGTTGAATCCATCCCAGCCCAATGCCGGTCGGGTCTCCCGCATGGCTCAGACCCTGAACCGACTTCAGTTGTGACGGCTTCAGATAGACGGAGATCGGCGACCCAACCTGAGCGGTGGTTCCTGGAACATGCAGCAGATACTGAAGCACCCGGGCCATGTCGGCGGCGGTTGAATACACTCCTCCGCTGGCTCCCGATGCCTGGGTGTCGGTGCATGGGCCTTCATCCCCGGTTCCGCGCAGCAACCGGGTACATTGCTCGCTGCTGGGCGCGAGCGTCGTGTCGCGCAGACCCAGGGGCCGCACAATGCGTTCATTCAGAAGCTGAGCATAGGTCTTGTTGGCAGCGGACGCAAGCGCGTCCCCCAGTAAGTCAAAGCCAACATTGGAATATAGGGCAGCCGTGCCCGGCCGGGTAAGAAGTCTCTGCTTGGGGAGCCATGCCCAGCGAAAAGTCTGATCCGGAAAAGTGAAGTGCGGCGCCTTTGCAGGATAGGGGCCGACTTCGCGCGGCAGTCCGCCCGTGTGCGTCGCCAGGTCCCGCAGCGTGATCGGCGTCCGGCCAGCGCCTTCGGGCACAGTCGTTTTGGGCGGAGCAAACCGCTGCAAAGGATCGGTGAGCTGAACCTTGCCTTCTTTCGTCAACTGCATCAGCAATTCACCCGCAAAGACCTTCGATATGGAGCACAGCCGAATCAGGGAGTTTGGAGCCGGTCTGATTCCACTCCCGGGAAATGTCTCCCCATAGCTCTTGATCATCACTTCCCGATTGCGAACGAGAACCAGTACCATTCCAGTCACGGCTGATTGCTGAAAAATGGTCGCGCCGCGAAGATCGGCGTCTGCGAGTGACAGCGGTTGCTGTGCATCCATCCACGCCGCCGAAGCGATCAACAGAATGCCGGATAGAAGAGCCGGAGGCGGCAGGAATTCGACAAAGAACCTCATCGACGCACCTGAGCCACCACCATAGCATGCTGTTTTGCGCACCCAGATAGGAACATCCGCTCAGCCCGCGATCGCGTTTGAGCCGCCGGAGCTTGGGCGAATCCAGATCTTATAACAGAAACCGATTGCCGCCTGGCGTAAGTGCCCGGCGCGAGCCGCGCCACACAAACTCGCCGGGTGTCGACGGCGGCAGTGTGATGTCCGCAGCCATTCCCGCTCCCCGCGGTTCCAGCCGGACCTCGACCGTTCCCTTGGGATGCGGCACCGAGCCGGAAACGAACTTCAGCTTATTCAAGTGAGGCCGCACCACGATACGGCTGAAGCCGGGCGCCGCGGAGTCCACCCCCAGCACGGTCCGGAAGATCTCGATATTCGGGCTGGCACTCCACGCGTGGCAGTCGGAACGCGACGAGCTGTTCGGCAGGTCGATCGTCTCCGCAAACGTGGTCAACCCGCGGGACAGCATGTCCCGCCAGTCGTTCAGCCGATCCAGGTAGCGGTCGCCCTCACCCACTTTGAGCAGCGCCAGGTTCATGTAGAACTTGAAAAACAGCGCTCCCTGCGCCAGTCCCGGCGCCGTCAGGGTGCGCAGCATCAGGTCGCGCGCCTCGGTTCCCGTAATCACGTCTGCCAGGACCGCCAGGGTATTGGTGTGTTGCGAAAACTTCTGCCTTGCCGGTGTATCGGCGTACAGCCTTCCTCCCGCATCCCAATAAAGCCGCTGCGCCGTCTCGCGAAGCTGCTTCTCGCGCGCCCGATAAACTTCGGCAAGGCCGCTCAGCCCCACCGCGGTTTCTAACTCCGCTGCCCAGCGGTACGCCAGCAACAACAGCAGATCGTAGGGCGCCGACGAGCCGTCGGCCGCCTGCGGCGACTCACCCGAGGGCCACTCCGGAACCCAGTCGAAGTAGCGCCACCACGGCAGCGGGCCGAGCGAGCCGTCTTTCTTCTGGTATCTCTCGAAGAAGCTCAACACGGCGCGCACCCCGGGCATCATGCGGCGGACGAAGGCAGGGTCGTCGACATACCACCAGTAATCCCGCACCATCCCGATCCACCATAGCGAGAAGCCTGGTATGTATTGCTCCATCCGCGTCGGGTAGCGGCTCATGGTGCAGGCATCGCCTTGCCGCGAGTCGTTGATCTGGTCGATGGCATTGCGCATCAAGCGTGCGTCGCCGGAATTGAAGATTGAAATCAGGCATTGCACGCGTGTGTCGCCCACGTATTGGAGCTGTTCGTAATATGGGCAGTCCATGTAGGTTTCGTGGGCGCAAAGGCGGGCCGTACGCCAGCCCACATCCAGAATCCGGTTGATTTCGGGAGATCCGCCGTTGAACTGTGCGCGCCTCTCGAACGGGTAGCCCACGTAGGTCGCGCGAAGGTCTTCGATGGTGAGGGGTGAATCCTGCGTTTGCACGTCCAGCAACAGGTAACGGTACGCACGCCACCACAGCGGGCGAAAGGTGCGGCGGCCTCCGCCATCGGCAATGAACTGGTCGTGGGTACCGATGAACTGCTTGCCTTCGACCTCGTTGCGGTTCCCCTTATCCCGGCGGAAGCTTCCCGGCGCGGCCGGCAGGTAGAGCGATTCCGCGTATCCCATGTCGATGACCGCATCCTTACCGCCGCTCACTATCAGTTCGGGATACGCCGTGGTGAGATAGGTCTGATCCAGCAGCATGGTGACATGCGAGCGAGCGGGAATTTGGAAAGGTTCCGCCGGGGCGGGCAATGCCGCGGGTGGAAAGCCTCCCAGGCGGAGCCGCTGCAATCGCTCCGGCCGCTCTTCCATGGCCGGGATGGGCCGCTCCACCAACATCCAGCGGGTGTGGGCATCGCGGGCTTCGCGCCCGGCGGCCAGGCCGACCACCACCGCCGCCGGCCAGTGCGAGTCGTCAAACTCCAGGCCTTCCCAGCCCCACGGGTGCTCGGAGCCGGCCACGCGGTCGCCCGGCCCCGCTACGAAATAAGCGTGAAGTTCGGGAGCCGGCGCCGGCGAATAGGATTCGTCACGCGCGCATTTCCAGTTGGTGCCCGTGTCCACCACGCTTTCGTCCGTGGTGTCTCCGTCCACCAGGAATCCGGTTGCGAAAGTCACCTGGGCCTCCGGAGCCATTTCGCCGAAGTTCCAAACGACCGCGGCTAACACGTTCTTGCCCGGCCCCAGGTAGGGCGCTAGATCCACCGTTTCATATCGCCAGTGAAACAGGTCGCCGCGCGCCGGCCCCCAGGCTACCCGGCGCCCGTTCACGAACAACTGATAGCGGTTGTCGCCACTCACGTGGACGACGAACCGTTCCGGCCTGGCCGGCAGCTCGAAGGCCCGGCGGAAATGGTAAACACCGTATTCAGTGGCCGGGGCGCCCGGCACGGCGATCCAACTTGCGCGCCACGCACGCCGGATCGGGTCCGCGCGGCCAGGCGCGGCTGCAGCGCTCTCCTGCTGCGATGCGCCGGCAAGGGGTGCGGACGCAACCAGCGTGGCGGCGCCCGTTTCCAGTAGAAAACCGCGGCGCGTAGACCGGTACGGGCGAGCGGACGGCGAGTTTGGCATGCGTTAGAAAAGCTAGCGCGCCGCGAGTAGTCAAGTCAAACGGCGCCGTTTCCGACCTGAGACTCGCCTGGCCGGACGTTCACGCTGGAAAGTCCGCGAATCAGAATACGTTCAGGATCGAACTGGAAAGACGATTCGTTCGCCAGCGCCGCCGGACGGCGGCTTACCGAAGTTACAGGACACATGTGCGGCACGGCACTCACCGAGTAACCGTCAGCCAAGAATCAAGAAGTAAGAACGCTAAACTTGACAAAGGAGGTGCTGGCGATGAAGGGCAATTGGATGCTGACGATTCCGATTCTTGCGGGAGTGCTCGCCTTCATGGGCGGCTTGGCCATTTCCGCGCAGGATAAGTACACCGTGAAAGTTCCGAATGGGCTCTCGTTCTCTGAGTTCAGAGGATACGAGTCCTGGCAGCTCGTCTCCATCAGTCAGAACGGAAGCCATATGGCTGCGACCCTCGCTAATCCTGTGACGATCCAGGCTTACTTGGCCGGCATTCCCGGCAACGGCAAGCCCTTCCCCGACGGCGCCAAGATGGTGAAGATCCATTGGAACCCGAAAAAGATGGAGACGTTCCCCGCAGCGACGGTGCCAGGTACCCAGCATGACGTCGCCTTCATGGTGAAGGACAGCAAGAGGTTCGCGGACAGTGGGGGATGGGGATGGGCGCTGTTCGACTATGACACTCAATCCGATACGTTCAGCCCCGGCACCTTGGCTGACAAGCCGCCGCAGGGGAACGACGCCAAGTGCGGGTTCGCGTGCCACTCGGGCGTGAAGACAAGAGATTACGTTTTCACGGATTACGGGCACAGGTGACCTAGCGCCGATTCGGCTTTCCGCGCTGCACGCCAATCCTGCTATCATTTGGTTGGCTATCGGCGGTACCGTTAGCAGCAGTGTTGCAACCGATCGAGATCGGTCATATCGCTGGATCACCCCGTGTGCAACACCGAGGGAGGCTCCAGTTAGCCATGGCCGGGCCAGGACATGAGCGGCGACTGCCGTGGAGGGCGTTGGAGCGAGCTTCTTCCTCCGGCATCATTGCCGCCGCTGTTGCGATCCTGATGCTGGCGGGCGGCGGACCTTCCCGCCTTTGCCGGGCGCAGGCGCAAGAAACGCTGCCGCTCGTCACCGAGGCGGCTCGACTCCGCACCCTCACTCCCCGGGAAGCTCAACGTCAGTACCCGATCCGCTTGCAGGGCGTGCTGACTTACTACATGCCCGAATTACGCCTGGCGTTCTTGCAGGACTCCACGGCGGGCGTCTATGTCAACATCCTGGAAGCGCCTCCGCGGGCGCACACCGGAGATCTGGTCGAGGTCCGTGGCGTATCCGGGGCCGGTTTTTTTGCGCCGGAAGTCGAGCACCCCGAGATACGCGTCCTCGGCAAGGCGTCCTTACCGCCCGCCCGCCGTTTTCCTCTGCAAGACCTGCTCGGCGGCGAGCAGGATAGTCAGTTCGTCGAAGTGCGCGGCATCGTGCGCTCGGCCCGTATTGAAAGCATGCTGTTGGCCCACCGGCAGGAAGGCGTTCCGGCTCTGGCGCTCGTGGTCGCGAGTCGCAGGGACAAATTCAAGGCATGGATCACCGGCTTTGACCGGAATGCCGATTACTCGTCCCTGATCGATTCCCGCGTCGCCATCCGCGGGGCCTGTGGCGCGCTATTCAACGAGAAGCGGCAGTTGGCAGGAATCCAGTTGTTCGTCTCCGGCACCCAACAGGTGCAAGTCGAAGAAGCCGCGCACGCGGACCCCTATACCCTCCCCGTTCTCCCCACCGGCAACTTGATGCAATTCACCCCGGAAACGCTGTCGGGTCATAGAATCCGGGTACAAGGGGCGGTCACGCTCGACGAACCGGGCCGCTTCCTGTACATTCAGGATGCCTCCGGCGGCGTCAGAGTAGTGAGCCCGCAAAACGAAGCCGTGCGGATTGGCGACCGCGTCGATGCGATCGGCTTTCCCACCGCCGGGCTGTATGCGCCAGTTCTCGAAGATGGCGCCTTCCGGCGCCTTGGCCCCTCCGCCACCCGGGTTACGCCAGTGGATCTGACCAACGCCGGCTTGACTGCCGACCACGACGCCGAGTTGATCCGGATCGAGGGCACATTGGTGGGCCGCTCCGTGCGAGGTGACGACCTCGTGCTGGCGATGGAGACCAACGGCGCTACGTTTACCGCCTGGTTGAACAACCGGTCCAGCGCCCGAATGCGGTCCATTCCCGCCGGCAGCCGTCTGAACATGACGGGCGTGTGGTCCGTCGTAACCGACGACTTCCGCCGCGCAACGTCCTTTCGTGTGCTGCTTCGCTCCGCCGAAGACCTCGGCGTGATCGAGTTGCCATCGTGGTGGAATGTGACCCGCGTGCTGGTGCTGTTGGGAGCCCTGGCGATCGTTCTTGTGTTGAGTGTAATGTGGGTGATCGTTTTGCGCCGCCGCGTTCGTGCGCAAACCGCTCAATTGCGCGCAAAAGCCGAGGAGTTGTCCCGCTCGAATGCCGAACTGGAGCAGTTTGCGTACGTGGCGTCCCATGACCTGCAGGAGCCGCTGCGCATGGTTGCGAGCTATACCCAATTGCTTGCCCGGCGCTATCAGGGCCACTTAGACCAGGATGCCGACGAGTTCATCGCGTTCGCCGTTGACGGGGCGAAGCGCATGCAGAATCTGATTAACGACCTGCTGGCGTATTCGCGCGTGGGAACCAAGGGCGGCGAATTGCGGCTCACCGATGCGGAGGCGGCGCTCTCGAGCGCCCTGGTGAATGTGCGGGCGGCCATCGAAGAAAGTCGCGCGGTGGTTCGGCATTCCCCGCTGCCCACCGTCTATGCCGATCCGGTCCAGCTTGTCCAAGTGTTCCAGAACCTGTTGGGGAACGCGATCAAGTTTCGCAACAGCCTTCCTCCCGAAATCGATGTTGGTTGTGAAGAGGATCCCGGCGAGTGGACTTTCTCCGTTCGCGACAACGGTATCGGGATTGACCGGAAGTACGCGGATCGGATTTTTCAGGTCTTCCAGCGTCTGCACAACAAGAAGGACTATCCAGGCACGGGAATCGGCCTGGCGATCTGCAAGAAAATCGCGGAGCGTCACGGAGGCCGGATATGGGTGTCCTCCCAACCCGGCCAGGGCGCCACATTCCATTTCACGATTCACAGGAACGGAGGACACATACGGTGACGAGCCAGGCGACGAGATCGATTGAAGTCCTGTTGGTGGAAGACAACGCTGGCGATGTTCGTTTGACCAAAGAGGCCATGCGGGAGAGCAAGGTGATCGTCAATCTCAGCGTTGCCTCAGACGGGGAAGAGGCGCTCGCGTTCCTTCGGAAAGAGGGCGTGCACCAGTGTGCGCCGCGCCCCGATCTGATCCTGTTGGACCTCAATCTTCCCAAGAAGGATGGCCGCGAGGTGCTGGCCGAGATCAAGGTCGATACCGACCTGCGGCGCATACCCGTGGTAGTACTGACCACATCGCGCGCCGAGGAGGACATCTTGCGCACCTACAACTTGCACGCGAACTGCTTCATCACCAAGCCCGTCGACTTGGACCAGTTCATCACGGTCGTCGCGGCGATTAGCGAGTTCTGGTTTTCCGTTGTTCGGCTGCCCACGTAGCCAAAGAAGAGGGATGACTTATGCCGGAATGTAATGTACTGCTGATCGAAGATAACCCCGGCGATGCCCGGTTGGTGCAGGAGATGTTGGCGGAGGCCCAAGCCGAGTCATTTCGCGTTTACATCGCCAACTCCCTGGTGACCGCCCTGGACGCGCTGGCGCATGAGAAGTTTGACGTAGCGCTGGTCGATCTTTCCTTGCCGGATTCCAATGGGCTAGAGACCCTGTCGACCATTCAGCGGCACGCGCCCACGCTGCCCATCGTGGCTCTCACCGGGCTTAAGAGCGAATCGATGGCGCTGGCCGCCGTGAAGCAAGGCGCCCAGGACTACCTGGTGAAGGGCACGCTGACGACCGAAACGCTGGTTCGTGCCCTGCAATACGCGATGATGAGGCGCCAGAGTTCTTCTGGGCCGGCCGACGCACAGGCGGCTACCGTGGTGGGCTTCCTCGGCTCCAAGGGAGGAGTAGGCACAACCACTCTCGCGTGCCACTATGCGATCGAACTCCAGCGGCAGACCAAGAAGAAAGTGTTGCTGGTCGATTTGGACACCAGTTCCGCTTCGGCTTCTTTCCTGATGGAGACGGATTCGAAGTACACCGTCGAGGACGCGGCCACGAACCTGCACCGCTTGGATCCGTCATTTTGGAATAACCTGGTGTGCGGCACGTCCCACGGAATCGACCTCCTGCAGTCTCCCGGCGCCAAGAGGTCTTACGAGCCGCTCGACGGTGAGCGCGTCCGTCATGTGCTGCGGTTTGCGCGCGCGCTTTACGGGTACATCGTGGTGGATCTCGGACGTCTCAACGCACTCTCCCTCAGCCTGACCCCGGAGGCGAGTGAGCTGTTTGTCGTGACAACGGTCGAGATGCCGGCGCTGTTCGAGGCCGGTTATGTCCTAAAAAAGCTTCTCGATCTGGGGATAACCAGCGGACATATTCAGTTGATTCTCAACCGGGTCCCGAAAAAGGTACCGTCTTCCACCAGTGATTTCGAGCAGGCCTTGGGTCATCCGGTTTGCGCGACGATCGGCGATTACCCGGGCGAGTTGCTCGAGGCGTACGGAAACCGCCAGTTCTTCGACGAGAAGCTGTCCATCCACAAGCAAATGCGGCAACTCGTTTCGAGGGCCCTCGGCGGCGAGGAACCGAAGGCACCCAAGCCCGGGCGGGGACTCTTCCGGTTTGCGTGAGCCTTCGGCACGGCATGCAGGTCTCGCCCGGCTGCGTCGATGGAACAACCGGCGCGCAGGTTAAACACCCTGCCCCACCGGTCTACAATCGAAGATTGAAGCTGGCACTGATCGGGTACGGGAATGTGGGCCGGGCGCTGGCGCGGCTGATCGCGAACAAGCGGCGCGAGTTTCCATTCACCATTACCGGCATTCACACGCTGCGGCATGGGACGGCGGTGGACCCGAATGGGCTGGGCCGCGAGCCTGAGTTCGGGGCGCGCGCGGGCTCGATCGAAGAGTTTCTGGATGCGGCTGCGGCGGAGATCGCGGTGGAGTTGACCACGCTCGAGCCCACCAGCGGAGAACCGGCGATTTCGCACATCCGCGCGGCGTTCGCCCGCGGCATGCATGTGGTGACCGCCAACAAGGGGCCCATCGCCCACGCTTACGCGGATTTGCGGGACCAGGCGGCGCGCGCCGGGCTGGTGTTCCGATTCGAATCGGCGGTGATGGATGGCGCGCCGGTGTTCAACCTCTGGCGCCATACCATGCCGGGAGTGAAGGTGCTGGGTTTTGCGGGCGCGCTCAATTCCACGTCGAAAGTGGTGGTGGAAACCATGGAGCGCGGCGGATCGTTCGAAGAGGGCCTGGCGGCGGCGCGCGCGATGGGGATCACCGAAGCCGGCGGGGCGTTCGACGTGGAGGGATGGGATTCGGCCGCCAAGACGGCGGCGCTGGCCAACGTGCTGCTGGACGCACGCACCACGCCGCAGCGGGTTTCCACGCGCGGCATCGGGCGATTGACGCCGGAGCGGCTGGCGGCGATCAACCGGCAGGGCAAGACGGTGCGCCTGATCAGCCGCGCGCGGCGCGCCGGCGCGGGCGTCTCCGCGCGTGTGCGCGCCGAAGTGCTGGACCGCGCCGACATCCTCGCGGCGCCGCAGGGCACCTCGAACATTTTGCTGTTCCATACCGACCTGATGGGGACCTTTGGCACGGTTTCGATCGACTCCGGCGTGGAACAGACCGCTTATGGCGTGTTCAGCGACCTGGTGAGCTGCGGGGCGGATGAAACGCCGCGCCGGCTGGAAGGCTGATGTGTTAGCCGATTGTGCGACTGGATTTGGGAACCGGGGGCAGATTGGTTTTGTATCAGGGCATCGGCTTCAGCCGTGCCGCAACACGTCCGTAGGCAGTGGCTTTAGCCGCTGGCTCTCGCCGAGTCCTCAGGGGCTGAAGCCCAGACTTTTCTCCCAATCCTCCGGCACGGCTAAAGCCGCTGCCCTGATACAAAGCCCCCTGAGAGACCAGAGTCTTGTGTGCGCCCAACACCCAGCTTCAAGTGAATTCACTTGGAATCGAAAACCTCGCCATTCTGGCGTCGCGCACTCCAGTTGGCCGCGCGCCGTGTTTTTGTGCTTCGGCTTTGCTACCCTCATCGTTTCATGCCCAACGACGACTTCAACCTGCTGGCCGCGGCGCGCCAGGAAATGATCGATCACGGCTTTGCGCCGGACTTTTCACCCGAAGCGGAAAGCCAGCTTGCGGCGATCCAGCCAAGCTCGGATGCCAGCTTGCGCGATCTTACCGGCCTGCTGTGGTCTTCCATCGATAACGACGATTCGCGCGATCTCGACCAGATCGAATGGGCGGAACGGACGGCGGATGGAATTCGCGTGTTGGTAGGCGTCGCCGACGTGGATTCGATGGTGGGCAGGGGCACGCCGATCGACGCGCACGCGGCGCGGGAGACCACCACGGTCTATACCGGAGTCCACACGTTTCCCATGCTGCCAGAGCGGCTCTCGACGGATCTGACGTCGCTCAACGAAGGCCAGGAGCGCGCGGCGGTGGTGATCGAGACGACAGTGGCGGCCGATGGAACGGCCGCGAAGAGCGGTATCTATCGAGCCCGCGTCCGCAACCGCGCGCAACTCGCCTATAACGCCGTGGGTGCGTGGCTCGAAGGCACCGGCCCGGCGCCGGCGAAGGTCGCTCGGTCCGCGGAGCTGGCCGCTCAGCTCAAGCTGCAGGACGAGGCGGCCGGGATTTTGCGCGAGGCGCGCCACCGGCTGGGCGCGCTCACTTTCGATCGCCTGGAAGCGCAGCCGGTGTTTGCCGATGGCAAGGTGCAGGACATTACCGCCCGCGCCGCCAACCGTGCCGCCCACCTGATCGAAGATTTCATGATCGCGGCCAATGAAGTGATGGCGCGCACGCTGCGGGATGCCGGCGTCGCTTCGATACGCCGCGTGGTGAAAGCGCCGGAGCGCTGGCCGCGCATCGTGGAGCTGGCCAGGCAATGCGGCGACACACTGCCCGCCGAGCCCGATCCGGGGGCGCTCAACGCGTTTCTGGTGCGGCGCAAAGCGGCCGATCCGGTGCACTACGCCGACATTTCGCTTTCCGTGCTGAAATTAATGGGCCCGGGCGAGTACGTGCTGATGCGGCCGGGCGATTCGCCGCAGGGCCATTTCGGACTGGCGGCGCTTGATTACACGCATTCGACGGCGCCGAACCGCCGCTTCGCCGACGTGGTGACGCAGCGCCTCATCAAGGCGCATGCAGCCGGGACGAAGGCGGGCTACACGGACGACGAACTGGATGGGATCGCGAAGAATTGCACTCTGAAAGAGGATGCCGCGCGCAAAGTGGAACGCGCCATGGGCAAACGGCTGGCGGCGGTGGCGCTGCAGCATCGGATCGGCGATCACTTCCAGGCTGTCGTTACTGGCAACACGCCCAAGGGCGTCTTCGTGAGGATTTTCGATCCGCCGGTGGAAGGCCGGCTGATGCGCGGCCAGCAGGGCCTCGATGTGGGCGACCGCTTGCGCGTGACGCTGCTGAGCACGGACCCGGAGCGCGGCTTCCTGGATTTCGGTAAAGTATCTTAAATGGACGACGAAACCGCTCTGTTACGACATACGCTGGCGACGCTGGCGTACCGCGGAGGGAAGGCGCTGCAGGGCGCGCCGGCGGAATTCGCCGAGTTTAGCCTGGCGGCGCCGCGCACGCCGGGGCAGATTCTGGCGCACATCGGCGACCTGATGGATTGGGCGCTGACGCTGGCCGATGGTAACGAGGCCTGGCACGATTCGCCGCCGCTCACCTGGGACAAGGGCACGGCGCGCTTCTTCGCAGCGCTCGAAGCCTTCGACCGCCGTCTGGCTTCCGCTGTACCGCCGGCGTGCCGGCCCGAGAAGCTGTTCCAGGGCGCGATTGCCGATGCGCTGACCCACGTCGGCCAAATCGCCATGCTGCGGCGTCTGGCCGGCTGCCCATTCCACGGCGAGAATTACTACCTTGCCGACATTGCCGCCGGCCGCGTGGGCGCGGAACAAGCAAAGCCAGTGGCGGAATTCTAGGGGTTCGGGACACGAGGTTTTATTTCGCGGCAACACCGCTCCCTATGGTCGCGGCTCCGATTGGGCTGGGCGCGCACGCGAGCCTAACTAACGGAGCCGCGACCATAGGGAGCGGTCAAGCTGACGATTCGAACACTGCCATTCGGCCGCCCTGCCCGTCGACGACATAGCGCATGGCCGCTGGGATATGCTGCCGAAACGGAGCCGCGTCGCCGTGCAGGAGCGGTCGGCGTCACACGCTCGTAGCCAGCGCCGCGGTCTCGGCCGCGCGGGCCTTGCGCCACATTTCGATATAGGGCGCCAAGTCCCGCATCATGGCGGCGAATCCGTCGAGCGTCAACGACTGCGCTCCGTCGCTGACGGCCTTCTCCGGGTACGGGTGCACTTCCACGATAATCCCATCGGCGCCAATGGCTACGCCCGCACGCGCCAGCGATGGCACCAGGCTGCGCTTGCCGGTGGCGTGGCTGGGGTCGAGCACCACCGGCAGGTGCGTCAGTTCGTTCAATACCGGCACGGCAGTGATGTCGCAGGTGTTGCGCGTGGCGGTTTCGAAAGTGCGGATGCCGCGCTCGCAGAGAATCACGTTGGGGTTGCCGTGCGCCACAATGTATTCGGCCGACATCAACAGCTCCTTGATCGTGGAGCTCATGCCGCGCTTGAGCAGCACCGGCCGGCCGCAGCCGCCCAACGATTTGAGCAGCGCGAAATTCTGCATGTTGCGCGCGCCCACCTGCATGCAGTCGGCGTATTCGGCCACCAGCGCCACGTCGCTGTCGCTCATCACCTCGGTGACGGTGGCGAGGCCGGTGGCTTCCTTGGCCTTGCGCAGCAGCTTCAGCCCCTCAAGCTCCATGCCCTGAAAATCGTACGGTGAGGTGCGTGGCTTGAACGCTCCGCCGCGCAGCACGCGCGCTCCCGACGCGGCCACGCTTTCCGCCGTCTGCATGATCTGCTTTTCGCTTTCCACCGAACACGGCCCCGCCATCACGATCAGCTCGGCGCCGCCGATCTCGATCCCATTGATCTTGATGGCGCTGCGCTCCTTGCGGAATTCGCGGCTGACGAACTTATACGGCGCCGAGATGCGCACCGCCGTTTCCACGCCGGGCGTGGCCTCGAGCGATTCCAGGCAGGCCGTGACGTCGCCGACGCCGACTACGCCGATCACCACCCGCGACTCGCCCACAATCGAGTGGACCTTGTATCCGAATTCCTGAATACGCTCGCAAACGTGTTCGATTTCCTCTTTGCTCGCGTGCTGCCGCATTGAAATCACCATCGCCGTTCCCTCCTTAAAACAAAAAGCCCGCTCCGTGAAGAGCGGGCCGGTTTCGAAATCCATCAACGCCTGAACGCAACCAACGCCGCTCTACCCGGTCTGGATAAACCAGAACCGGCCGCTAAATGAGCTGGCGTAATAGCGTGGCATCGAAGTTCCACTCTACACCAAGTCGCCGAGCCAGAGCAAGCCGGGTAACGCCGGAGGTCTTGCCGCCGCTGCATTTTCCGATCGAGGGCGCCACGAGCACCGGCGACAAGATCGCCGGCGTTACCCGGCCGCGGCCAGTTATAATCTCTTTTGACACCGAAAACCGCTTTCCTTTTCCCCGGCCAGGGGTCGCAGTACGCCGGCATGGGTAAGTCGCTCGCCGACCAGTTTCCCGTGGCGCGGCACACGTTTGAAGAGGCCGACGAGGCACTCGGCTTTGCCATCTCGCGCCTCTGTTTTGAGGGCCCCGACGATCAGCTCAAGCTGACCGAAAACCAGCAGCCGGCGTTGCTGACGGTCTCCGTGGCCGCCTGCTCCGTGCTCGGCGAGCGTGGCCTTGTTCCCGATTTCGTGGCCGGCCATAGCCTGGGCGAATACGCGGCGCTGGTGGCCGCCAAGAGCCTCCGCTTCCGCGACGCCGTCCGCCTGGTGCGCCATCGTGGCCGCTACATGCAGGAGGCGGTGCCCGCGGGGGTGGGCGCCATGGCCGCCATCCTCCGATTGCCGGAAGGCAAGCTGGATGCGATTCTCGCCGAAGCCGCGCAGGGGGAAGTGGTCAGCGCCGCCAATTTCAACTCGCCCGACCAGGTGGTGATTGCCGGGCACGCCGGCGCGGTCGAGCGCGCCATGACGCTCGCCAAAGCCGCCGGCGCACGCCGCGCGGTGTCCCTGCCGGTGAGCGCGCCCTTCCATTGCGCCCTCATGAAACCCGCGCAGGAACGGCTGCGCGCCAATCTGGATGCGACCGAATTCGCCGATCTCGCCTGCCCTCTCATCAACAACTGGCAGGCGCGCGAAATCCGCACCGGCGCCGAGGCTCGCGAGGGTTTGTACCAACAGGTGCCGAACCCCGTGCGCTGGTTGGAGAGCGTGCGGCTGCTGGCCGCCGGCGGCGTGGAACGCGCCTTCGAGGTTGGCGCCGGCTCCGTGCTGGCCGGCCTGGTGCGCGCCATCGCTCCCGGCATCACTGTGACGAAGGCAGGCGAAGCGGCGGATTTCGAAGCGATCGGCGGGTGAGACGGCCGCTGCTCTGGCAGGCCGGCGGCTCGGCTCACTTGCTACACTGATCGGTGGTGTCGTTCGAGCACGTCCTGTTCGCGGTGGAGGAAGCGGGCATCGCGCTGGTGACCGTCAACCGGCCGGAGCGGCGCAACGCCCTTTCGCGAGCGGCGGTTCGGGAATTGGGAGCGGCATTCGATCGCCTGGCGGAGGATCCGTCGATTCGCGCGGCGATCGTCACCGGCGCCGGCGATACGGCGTTTGTGGCAGGCGCGGATATCGCAGAAATGGCCGCGCTCTCGGAAGCGGAAATGGGCCAGTACGCGCTCGACGGGCAGCGCGCGTTCCGGCGCCTGGAGACAGCGGGCAAACCGTCGGTGGCGGCGATCAACGGGCACGCGCTGGGTGGAGGGCTGGAACTGGCGATGGCGGCCACCGTGCGTTTCGCAGCGGAGAATGCCAGGCTGGGGCAGCCGGAAGTGAAGCTGGGATTGATCCCGGGCTTTGGCGGAACCGGTAGGCTGCCGCGGTTGGTGGGACGCGGGCGGGCGATCGAGATGCTGGCTTCGGGCGAGCCAATTGACGCCGGCGAGGCATGGCGTATCGGCTTGGTGAACGCGGTGGTGCCGCGGGCGGAATTGCTGGGGCGCGCGCGCGCCTGGTTGGCAAATGTATTGCAGAACAGTCCGCTGGCCGTGCGGCTGGCGATGCAGGCGGTGGATACGGGCCTGGACTGCGGCTTGGAAGAGGGAATGCAACTGGAAGCGGAGTTGTTCGGATCCGTCGCCGCCAGCCAGGACTGCCGCGAAGGCATGCGGGCATTTCTCGAAAAAAGGGCCCCGGCGTTTACGGGGAAGTGAACTATGTCGAAAGTGTGGGAAGGTCAGCTCAGTGCCGCGGGGTTGCGATTTGTCATCGTCGTCAGCCGCTTCAACAGCTTTATTACGGACCGCCTGCTGGCGGGCGCGATGGACGCGTTGACGCGCACGGGCGCGGCCGCGGACTCGATCGAAATCATCAAGGTGCCGGGCTCCTGGGAGATCCCGCTGGTGGCCGGCGAGGTGGCGCGGTCGCATCGCTATGACGCGGTGATCTGCCTGAGCGCGCTGATCCGCGGCGATACGCCGCATTTCGATTACATTGCCGCCGAGGCCGCCAAGGGCATCGCGCACGCCAGCCTGGAGACGGGCGTCCCCGTGTCTTTCGGAGTGCTGACCACCAACACGCTGGAACAGGCCATCGACCGGGCCGGCGCCAAGGGCGGCAACAAGGGCTTCGATGCCGCCATGAGCGCCATCGAAATGGCGAACTTACTGCGCACGCTGCGCCAGGCCAACTAAATGCCCGCCCGCCGCCGGTCGCGCCAGCGCGCCTTGCAGATTCTCTTTCTTTGGGATGCGCGCCACCAGCCCCTCGACGAGGCCATCGACGCCTATTTCGACACGCTGTACGCGGAGGAGCATCCGGAGCGGGACGAGTTCGCGGTCAGCCTGCTCGAAGGCGCGATTGCCCACATCGAGGAAGTCGACGGGCTGATTACCCGTCACGCCGAACACTGGCGCATGGAGCGAATGCCGGCCGTCGACCGCAACATCCTGCGGTTGGGAGTTTACGAATTGTTGCACGGCGCCACACCCGCCGCGGTGACCATCGACGAAGCGTTGGAGCTGACGCGGAAATTCTCGAGCGAGGAGTCCGTTCAATTCGTCAACGGCGTGCTGGACGCGATTCATCGCAGCCAGGTTGCGGGCGCCGCCGACGCCAAGATAGAAAGCGAATCCGGATAGCCGCCGTGGCGCGGGCACTCCTGCGTGCCGTGTCGAGACTCATCTCGACACGTTTTCGGTTCGCCTCGCCCTGCGTCGGCACCAGTGCCGGCGAGCCACGCATGAGTGCGTGCGCCCCGTCCCCGCTTACACGCGCTGCGCGATGGATTTCGCTTGTAGGAACAGCAGCAGGTAATCCGGCCCGCCGGCCTTGGAATCCGTGCCCGACATGTTAAACCCGCCGAAGGGGTGCGCGCCCACCATGGCGCCGGTGCATTTGCGGTTCAGATAGAGATTGCCGACGTGGAAACGTTCGGTGGCCTGGCGCAGGTGTTCGGGATCGTTCGAAAACACCGCGCCGGTGAGCCCGTACTCGGAATCGTTGGCCAGTTCGAGCGCGTGTTCGAAGTCCCTCGCTTTGCTCACGGCCAGTACCGGTCCGAAAATCTCCTCCTGAAAAATCCGCGCGCGCGAGTCGATATCGGCGATGACGGTGGGTGAGATGAAAAAGCCGTCGCCCGCCACCGGCTGATCGCCGACCACCACGCGGCCCTCTTTTCTGCCCACTTCGATGTAGGACTGGATGGCGCTGCGCGCGCTCCGGCTGATCACCGGCCCCATAAAGTTGGCGGGATCGTCGGCGGGGCCGATCTTGATATTCCGCGTCTTGGCGGCTAGCTTGTCCAGGAAGGCGTCATACACCTTGGCGTCGACGATGGCCCTTGAGCAGGCCGAGCATTTCTGGCCCTGGTAGCCGAACGCCGATGCCAGCACGCCGTCCACGGCCTTATCCAAGTCCGCATCGCGATCCACCACGATCGCGTCCTTGCCGCCCATTTCCGCCACCACGCGCTTGATCCAGATCTGTCCGGGCCCCGTCCTGGCCGCCAGTTCGTTGATGCGCAAGCCCACCTCGCGCGAGCCGGTGAAGGAAATGAAGCGCGTCTTCGGGTGCGCTACCAACACATCGCCCACCGCCGCGCCGCTGCCGGTGAGCACGGTGAATGCCCGCTCGGGGAAGCCGGCCTCGATCAGCACTTCGGCGAACTTGGCGCCAATCGTCGGGGTTTCGCTCGATGGCTTCAGCACCACCGTGTTGCCGGTCACCAGCGCGGCCACGGTCATCCCCACCAGGATGGCCAGTGGAAAGTTCCATGGCGGAATCACCACGCCGACGCCCAGCGGAATGTAAATCATCTCGTCGCGCTCGCCGGGCAACTCGACCACCGGCTGCGGCCCGGCCAGGCGCTCCATTTCGCGCGCGTAATACTCGCAGAAGTCGATCGCCTCGGAGACATCGGCTTCGGCCTCCGGCCACGTCTTGCCCGCTTCATAGACAAGCCAGGCGTCGAATTCGAGCTTGCGCCGCCGCAGGATGCGCGCGGCCTCGAGGGTCATCGCGATGCGGCCGGCCGCCGGGACGCGGCTCCATTGCGGGAAATACTGCCAGGCGCTCTCGACGGCGTGGGCGGCCAGCACGGCGTCCGCCCGATGGTGCACGCCTACGATTTCGCCGGGTTTCGACGGATTCACCGACTCGAGCCGGTCGCCGGTCGAGATGTATTCGCCCCCGATGCGAAGCCGGTATTCGCGTCCGAATTCGGAGCGAACCTGGCGCAGGGCTTCCTCCATGGCGCGCCGGTTAGCGGCCTCGGAAAAATCGGCGTACGGTTCATTGCGGAACTCGGGACACGTAGCGGTAGCCATGCCTATCATAGTGACAAAAGCTTCGGGCGAAAGCCAACCCCTTCGAGCCCCTGCTACAATTCCGGTGTGACCCGCGTCCTGATGATTGCCTCCGAAGCTGTGCCGCTCGCCAAGACCGGCGGTCTGGCGGACGTGGTCGGGGCATTGCCCAACGCCCTGCGCGAGTTCGGTTGCGAGACCGCCGTGGTGATTCCCCGCTACGGGTCAATCCCCCTCAAGGACGCGCGGCGTGTGTACGACCATCTTCCGGTCTACCTCGGGAAGGCCGGCTTCGATATCGCCATCTACCAGGCGCCGGCCGGCTATCCGCTGTACCTGGTGGAATGCCCGCTGCTGTTTGACCGGCCCGGCCTTTACGGTGAATTGGGCGTCGATTACCCGGATAATGACCTTCGCTTCGCCGTCTTCGCGCGCGCGGCGCTCGGCGTGGCGCGTCACCTGTTCCGGCCCGACATCCTGCACTGCCACGACTGGCAGGCGGGCCTGGTGCCCGCATACCTGCGCACCACCCTGGTTGGCGACCCCACATTCATGGGCGTGAAAACGCTGTTCACCATTCACAACCTGGGCTACCAGGGTCTTTTCCCGTTGAGCGCGCTCCAGGAGGCGGCCCTCGACGCCAGCATTTTCAACCCCGCGGGACTCGAGTTCTTCGGCCAGGTTAGTTACATCAAAGGCGGCATTTCGTTCGCCCACGCGCTTTCCACCGTCAGCCCCACTTACGCGCGCGAAATTCAGACACCGGAGTATGGCTTCGGTTTGGACGGCGCCCTTCGCGCGCGCGCGGCGGTGCTGACCGGAATCCTGAACGGCGGCGATTACGGCGAGTGGAGCCCGCAGAACGACCCGCTGATTCCGGCGCCCTATTCGGCGCAGGACTTAAGCGGTAAGCGCGCAGCCAAACAGCGGCTGCTGGCGGAACTTGGGTTTCCGGCGGAAGCCATGGAACGGCCGCTGTTGGGCGTGGTTTCCCGCCTCACGCTGCAAAAGGGTGTCGATATTCTCGCCGAAGTGGCCGGCGAAATCGTCGCCGAAGATGCCTATCTGGTGGCGCTGGGCAGCGGCGAGCCGGAGTATGAAGAGTCCCTTCGCGCCGTGGCCGAACGTCTTCCCGGACGCGTCGCACTGCGCATCGGCTATGACAACCGGCTGTCTCACCTGATCGAGGCCGGCGCCGACATGTTTCTCATGCCCAGCCGATATGAGCCATGCGGCCTGAGCCAGATCTACAGTCTGCGCTATGGCACGGTGCCGGTGGTTCGCGCGACCGGCGGCCTGGATGATACCATCGATGAGAGCACCGGATTCAAGTTCCGGGAGTATTCCGGGGCAGCTCTCGTGGGCGCTGTTCGCGCCGCTATTCAGGCTTTCTTGAAGCCGGATGAGTGGCGCGCCAGGATGCTCCGCGGGATGCAAAAGGATTTTTCCTGGAAGGCTTCCGCGCAGCAGTATGCGGCATTGTATGGGCGATTGGCGGGACGCGTGTGAATCCTTTTTTCCGGAGCCGATTCTAATAATACAGGAGACAAGATGGCAGGTCAGAACACCTTAACCTTTACCGACACTTCGTTCGACCAGGACGTCCTCCGGGCGGAAGTCCCGGTTTTGGTGGACTTTTGGGCCGAGTGGTGCGGCCCTTGCAAGATGATGGGCCCCACGATAGACGTGGTGGCGAGCGAATACCTGGGCAAAGCCAAGATCGGCAAGCTGGATGTGGACTCGAACGACAAAACCGCCATGCGCTATAACATCCGTGGCATTCCCACTCTGCTCTTGTTCAAGGGCGGCCAGGTGGTGGAGCAACGGGTCGGCGCAGTCGGCAAATCCGAAGTCCAGAAAATGCTCGATTCGCACGTCTGAGCGGCGTTTAGCCGCCAGACGCGACAGGAGCCGGCGCACTTGAAGGACCTGCGATATCCGATCGGGCCATTTGAAGCGGAACCGCCCCTCGACGGCGACGGGCGGGGCCGGATGCTGCGCCAATTGGCCGAGTCTCCGGCGCGGCTGCGCATCGCGGTCGACGGCCTTTCCGATGAGCGGCTCGATACGCCATACCGGCCCGGAGGGTGGACCGTCCGGCAGGTTGTGCATCATCTGGCGGATGCGCAGATGAACTGGTACGTGCGCACCCGGCTGGCGCTGACCGAGTTCGACCCCGTGGTCAAACCCTTTGACGAGGCTCTCTGGGCGGAATTGGCCGACGCGCGCAACGGTCCGGTAGAACCCTCCCTGCTGCTCTGCGACACGCTTTGCGCGCGCTGGGTCGCGCTCTTTGAATCGCTATCGGAAGAAGATTGGTCGCGCAGCATGCTGCATGCCGAACGCGGCGAGTTTGCCCTGGACCAGGCTCTGCCCATGCACGTCTGGCACGCACGGCATCACACCGCGCAGATCGCCGCACTGCGCGAGCGAATGGGGTGGCTATAAGAAGCCCCCGTGGCGCGGCCTGTTAGGCTGCCGAGCCGAGATTCTTCTCGGCTTTTCTTAGCTTCATCTGCCCCCGCCGCCGCCAAGAAGAGTCGAGATGACTCTCGACTCAGCAGGCTTGACAGCCCCGGATGGTGCACGGGCAAGCCGCGCCACGGCGCGACTAGCTTAGCTAGCTAAGTTAGGCCGGAGTTCCGCCCCTTACTTTGATCGCGAAGACGGTCTGGTCGTCGAAGGCGGTCTGGGAAAACTTGTCCTGGTCGCGGAAAATCGCGGCCACCATATCGGCAGCCGAGCCCTCGCAGTGGGTGCGGAGAATCTGTGCCAGGCGGCCTTTGCCATACTCATGGCCAGCGGCGTTCAGATTGTCGGTGATGCCATCGGAATAGAGAACGATGGCGTCGCCGGGCATGGCATGGAACACTACTTCCTCGTATTCGCGCTTGTCGAGCAGACCCAGCGGAACCCCCTCCACGCGCAGATTCAGGATGTCGCCGCCGCGACAGATCATGGGCGGTAGAGCACCGGCATTGGCCATCGTCATGTAACCGGCCGCCGGGTCCCATAGGAGCACCAGCAACGTAGCATAGCGCGCCTCTACCTTGCGTTCGCCCAAGGCGTCGTTGAGGGCCTTCAGCAGTTCCGCGGGGCGGCGGCGTCGCGGCGCGAGCGTGCGCAGCAGGCCGTTCAATAGACCGCCATAGAGCGCGGCCGCGGCGCCTTTGCCGCTCACGTCGCCGAATGCGATGACGGTCTGGCCGTCGCGGAGCTCGAAGATATCGTAGATATCGCCGGAGATGCCGCGCGCCGGACGCAGGCGAACCATGGCATCCAGCCCCTCGATTTCGGGCGCCGCATCGGGCAGCAGCACGCGCTGCAACTCGCGGGCGGCCTCCAGGTCTTCCTCCATGCGGCGCTCGCGCGTGGCCAACTCCTGATACAAACGCGCGTTTTCGACGCTCGAAGCCACCTGGGGCGCGAGCAGCGCCAGCGTGCGCACGTGATCGTCCGTGAAGTATCCGACGCGGTCGCTCTCCAGGTCCATCACTCCCACCACGCGATCCTGCAACAGCAGTGGCACGGCCACTTCGGAACGGATGTCGGAATGGGAAGCGATGTAGCGCGGGTCCCTGGCAACATCGTGCACGCGCACCGGCTTGCGCGAGCTGGCCGCGGCGCCGGTGATGCCTTTGCCGAGCGGGACGTTATCCGTGTTCACGCGCTGGTCGTAACGGATGCTGAACAGGTGGCGCAGCGCCTTGGCGTCGTGATCGATGAGCAGAATGCTGAAAGCGTCATAGTTGATCAGCTCGCGCACGGTGCTGGCGATCTTGCCGAGCAGTTCGTTCAAATCGAGAATGGAAGAGAATTCGCGCGAGACACTGGCCAGCATCTTCAGGGTGCGGTTGTGCCGCTCCACGCGCAGATAGAGCCGCGCGTTGTCGATGGCCACGGCCACGCGGGCGGCAATCAGCCGCAGCAGCGCGCGATCGTATTCCGAATAGGCATTGAGGCGGGTGGATTCGAGATCGATGACGCCCACCAGCCGGTTGCGGACGATCATGGGTACGGCGAGCTCGGTGCGCACGGCATCGACGGCATTGAGATAGCGCGGATCGCTGCGCACGTCGCCCACCAGCACCGGCTCACGGCGCGCGGCTGCGGCCCCGGTGAGGCCTTCACCCAGCGCGATGGACAGCTTCGAGATCAGCTCCTCGCGGTGGCCCACGGCGTGGCGTATGCGCAGGGTGCGGCTCCGCTCGCTATACAGCAGAATCGCGAACAGGTCGTAGCGCAGCACGCGCCCGATGATTTCCGCCACGTTGGCCAGCAGGCGGTCGAGATCGAGCGTCTCGGCGGTGACGGCGGAAACTTCCAGCAGGAAATCGAGCAGTTCGCTCCGCTCGCGGAAACGCACGGCGCTTTGGCGGCTAGTCGGCATGGGCTCTCGACGAAAACGGAACTTGCGCGCGCGGCATGTCGCCTCAGGCCGCGGTGGCTTCCACAATTTTGATGCTGGCGCTGGCGCCGATGCGCGTGGCGCCGGCGGCGGTCATGGCGCGCAGATCGTTCAACGTCCGGATGCCGCCGGCCGCCTTGATGCCCATCCCCGGCCCAACCACGCTACGCATCAAGGCCACATCGTGAGCGGTGGCGCCGGAGGTGCTGAAACCGGTCGAAGTCTTGACGAAATCCGCCCCGGCCTGCTTGGCCAGAGCGCACGCCGTCGCCTTCTGCGCATCGTCGAGCAGCGCCGTTTCCAGGATCACCTTCACGATGGCGCCCGCCTCATGCGCCGTTTCCACCACCTGCCGTATGTCCTGCCGCACCGCGTCGTCATCGCCGGAACGGAGCGCGCCGATGTTGATCACCATGTCGATCTCGGTGGCTCCCACGCGCACCGCGACGGCGGTTTCCGCTACCTTGGCTTCGGTGCTGGTGGCGCCCAGGGGAAAGCCCACCACGGTGCAGACCTTCACCGCCGAGCCAGCCAATTCCGCGCGTACCAGCGGCACCCAATAGGGATTCACGCACACGCTGGCAAAGCCGTACTGGCGGGCTTCGCGGCAGATCTTGACGACGTCGTTGCGCGTGGCTTCGGGCTTGAGAATGGTGTGATCGATAAGCGCGGCGATGGACGGGTCGATCTTGGTGAGCCGCTCGCTGGCGGAGACACGATCGGCGCCGGCGGCGATAATCGCTTGCGTGTTGCGGGCGCAGGTCTGGGCGCAGCGCTGCACGCAGCCGGGGCACACCTGGTCCGGCAGGTTGAGCCCTTCCCCCTTTTTGGCAACAGGCCCCGCACGCCCGACCCGCGCCAGGATTTCTTCGCCGATTTCGGCCACCAGCCGGTCGAGTTCGGTCTGTGTCACAGGGGCGCCTTCTTGGCGAATTTCCGCTCGATGGCCATGATCTTGTCGACCCGCGCCTGGTGCCGGCCGCCGGCGAACCGGGTGGCGATCCAGGTGCGCAAAACCTCTTCCGCCTGGGTTTCGGTCAAGAGCCGAGCGCCGAGCGTAAGCACATTAGAATCATTGTGTTCCCGGCTATTTCTGGCGGAAGCCTTATCATAGCACAAGGCCGCGCGGATGCCGGGAATCTTGTTGGCGGCCATCGAGGAGCCGATACCAGCGCCGTCGATCAGGACCCCGCGGGCGGCTGCGCCGGAAGCCACCAGCTCGCCGACCTTGAGCGCCAGGTCGGGATAGTCGGCCGGCTTTTCCTCATAGACGCCGACGTCGCGCACTTCCAGGCCGAGCTCGGTCAGCACCGGCTTGAGCGCTTCCTTCAAACGGAAACCGCCGTGGTCGGTGCCGATCGCGACGGTGTTTTCGGGCGGCGCGAGCTGTGAAACCTGATCTTCCGGCACTTCCAGGATGCGCACTCCCCGCGCCGCCGCGGTTTCGCGCGCCGATGCGGTGACGATAGCTTCCGGCGACACGCGCAGATCGCCACTAGCCGGAACGTCCGCCGCGGTGACTATTTGTCGCATGAGGAATCTTCATTGTAGTGAAAAAAAGGCGGGGGATCGGATGCGGCTGCTGCGGCCGGCCCGGTTTTTTGGCCCATGCTACGATAATTACTTGTCAGGTCTCGGGCTCCGTGCAACGGGCGGCTGCAAACCCCGCCAGGTCCGGAAGGAAGCAACGGTAGCGGTGTAGTTCGTGTGCCGCGGATCACCCGGGGCCTGGCATTTGGTCCGGACCGTGGCCGGACGCGCCCACCCCATGTACCAGGTCATCGCCCGCAAATACCGGCCGCAAACGTTTCACGACGTGGTCAACCAGGAGCACGTCAAGACCACCCTCGAAAACGCCATCGCGCAGAACCGCATCGGCCACGGGTACATCTTTTCCGGCCAGCGCGGCACCGGAAAGACCACCGTGGCGCGCATTCTGGCGCGCTGCCTGAATTGCGTGGAAGGCCCCACCGCAACTCCCTGCGGCGTGTGCGCGAGTTGTCTGGAAATCACCGGCGGCGGCACCGTGGACGTGATCGAAATCGACGCCGCTTCCAACCGCGGCATCAACGAAATGCGCGAGCTGCGCGAGAATGTCCGCTACCGGCCGGCGCGCGACCGCTACAAGGTCTTCATCATCGACGAAGCGCACCAGATCACCAGCGAAGCCTTCAACGCGCTGCTCAAGACCATCGAAGAGCCGCCGGAGTGGGTGGTCTTCGTGCTGTGCACCACCGAGGCGCACAAGATCCCGGCCACCATCGCGTCGCGCTGCCAGCACTTCAGCTTTCGGTCGGTGGATTTCGACGATCTGATCGCGCGCATGGCCTGGATCTGCGGGCAGGAAGGCATCGAAGCGGATCCCGAGGCGCTGGCCGTGCTGGCGCAGGCGGGCGAAGGCAGCGTGCGCGATTCGCTTTCGGCGCTCGACCAGGCCATCGCCTGCTGCGGACAGAAGATCGATGCCGCCCAGGTGCGCGCGCTGCTGGGCGCGTTCTCGCTCGAATCGCTGGGCCAGGTGACCGCCGCGCTAGCCGAGAGCGACCCGCGCCGGATGCTCGAAATGGTCGATGAGCTGGAGCGCAACGGCCACAACCTGCAACACTTCAGCCGCGAGCTGGCGCGCTACTTCCGCAACCTTCTGGTGGCGCGCATCGCCGGCTCCGATACGCGGCTGATTGCCGCCAGCGCCGCCGAGCGCGACCGGCTGGCCCAGACAGCATCGCAGTTTTCCGAAGAGGACCTGACGCGGTATCTGCACCTGACGCTCGAATTGTTTCGCGACTTGCAGTACTCGTTGCAGCCGCGCTTCCATCTGGAAATCGGCCTGGTGCGATTGGTGCACGCGGGACGCATGTTGCCGATCGAACAGGCGCTCGCCGAGCTGGGGGGAACCGAAGCGCGCCCCGCTCCGGCCGCCGCGCGTCCCAGTCCGCTGGCGCGCGTCCCGGCTGCGCCATTGCGCACCGGTCCATCGCCGTTCGAGGCCGATCGCGCCAAGAAATCGGGCCATCCGGAGCCGCAGAATTCCGGCGCCAACGCGCTGGCTCCCGCGCCGCTCGCCCCTGGCGATCCCCGTGAGCGCTTGCACGCCTGGCTTACCGGGCATGGTCTCGAGCACCTGGCCGACGCCGTCGAGAACGCGCAGATTTCGCTCAGCGGCGGCGATATCCGGATCCAGGCGCCCAAGTCTTACCACCTGTATTTGAAGGACCGCAGCTTCGCCGAAGCGCTGCGTGAGGTTTTCGGACGCCCGCTGAGCCTGAAGTTGCTCGCCGGCGAAGCGTCAGAAGCAGCGCCGCGAGAGGCAGCGCCGGCCGCCGGGCGCGCCATGGAATCGGCCGACGAGGCCTCCGGCCGTGCGCTGGCCAACCCGGAGGTGCAGCGCTTCCGCGAGGTTTTTGGCGGCGAAGTCCGCCGCGTCCGCAATTTGAAGGAGCAGCCCAAGTGAAATTACCCGGCAACATGCAGCAGATGATGCAGCAGGCGCAGAAAATGCAGGAACGCCTGCAACAGGAAATCGCGCAGATCAAAGTGGAGGCTACCGCCGGCGGCGGCATGATTACGGTGACGATGGACGGGCAGAAGAACCTGCTCAGCGTCAAGATCGATCCCGAGGTTGCCGGCGACGTGGAAATGCTCCAGGACATGGTTCTGGCCGCGCACAGCGAGGCCCTCAAGAAGGTCGAGGACGAGATCAAGGGGAAGATGGGCGGCATGCTCGGCGGC
>Ga0187871_10000139_pt1 | contig 66463 bp, 74 predicted proteins | sample June2016WEW_16_1_FD_132988 | JGI IMG/M metagenome (GOLD analysis project Ga0187871, IMG submission 132988) | Peatland microbial communities from SPRUCE experiment site at the Marcell Experimental Forest, Minnesota, USA - June2016WEW_16_10 | ecosystem: Environmental > Terrestrial > Soil >...
CTTTGCATCTTGCTTTGCATCTTGCTTTGCAGTTTGCGGCGCCCGTTCCGACGCCGGGCAGCGTCGCGGCGCCTGCGGGGATCACGCTCCTTTTGCGATGCCGCGAACGTGTGCCAATCTTGCCTGCCTCATCTCCACCCGGTTTGATTCTCCGTATTTGAACCGCTCCCTGACGCGGCTTGGCAGGTCGCGGCTTGGTAGGTCGTGGGCCGGTAGTTGCGTGAGGAGAGTCATGCTTCGTCTTAGTTGCGTATTAACTATCGTGGTGTGCGCGGCCGCTCCATTGACGGCCCAGGACCCGGGCATGTTCCTGATGGGCCTGGCTTCGGGCACGTCCGCAAATCCGGCGTCATGGCCGATGCCCATGCGCATGACGCAAATCGGAAGTTGGAACGTCGCGTTCATGGGAACGGCGTTCGTATCCGAAATTCAGCAGTCGGGACCACGCGGGGGCGACAAATTGTATTCCACGAATTGGTTCATGGCGTCCGCCGAGCGCCACGCCGGCGCAAAGGGCGCGTTCGAAACCGAACTGATGCTCAGCCTGGAACCCGCCACCATCACGGATCGACGCTATCCACTGCTATTTCAGACCGGCGAGACAGCCTATGGACTGCCGCTTACCGATGCCCAGCATCCGCACAATTTCATCATGGCGCTGGGATTCCACTATGTGTACCAACTTGGTGAACACACTACCTTGGACGCCTACGCCGCGCCGGTGGGCGACCCAGCTCTAGGGCCGACCGCTTATCCGCATCGCGCTTCGGCGGCGGAGTTGCCCGAAGCGCCCATCTCGCATCACTGGCAGGATTCCACACACATCGCCGACGACGTGGTGACGCTGGGAATCTCGCACAAAACGATCAAGCTGGAAGCCAGCGGATTCCACGGCGCGGAGCCGGGCGAGAACCGCTGGATTGTACAGGCCGGCGCGATCGACTCGTGGTCGGCGCGGCTGTGGTTTTTTCCGGCTGAGAATTGGGCGGCCCAGGTTTCGGCGGGCAGGCTCGCGCACCCCGAGGCACTGGAGCCGGGCGACCAGGTGCGCGTGACGGCATCGCTGCATTACACGCGGCCGATGCAGGGTGCGGCCTGGTCGTCGAGCGTGATTTGGGGGCGGGACCACTCGACCGCGACGTTCCGCAACCTGAACTCGTACCTGGCGGAATCCGCGCTGCCGATCCGCCGCAAGAACTGGATTACCGGCCGGTGGGAGTTGGTGGATAAGGATGAGTTGTTCGGCAATCAGCCGGAAATTGAACAACAACTCGACGTGCTTTACGGCAGCACTTTCCGGATCGGCGCTTACACGCTCGGCTACACGCGCGACGTGGAGTTGTTCCGGCACGTCGAAACCGGCGTGGGCGCCAACTTTACCGCGTATTCATTGCCGGAGGCGATCAAGCCTTTTTATGGCGACCGTCCGGTGGGGGGCAACATCTTTGTGCGTTTCCGCCTGAGGACGGCTCCATGAGGAGATGTCATCAGCTCGTCCAGATATCCGGTGGTCGCCGTTGCCACCGATCACCTCGTCGGAGTGCCGGTAACTGGCTCTGTCAAAGCCGTAAGCCCGGTGACAGCTTAGTTCGTGTCCAAGGTCACGGGTGCGGACAAAATGCCGTCCACTGTCAGGATGACAGAAGAGCACCCACAGGGACGCCCATCGGCACCGTCGCATTGACTTGGTAGAGGCCCACGGAGCCAGGAGTAAGCCCTGACCAAAGTACCGGAGCCGGAAGACCGCCGATGGTGGCCGTCACGGGAAAAGTAGTGGAGGCCAATGCAGATCCGCTAGCCGCTACACCGTCCACTTGAGGAACGGTCACCGGACCTAAGCCGGTGCAATAGATCAGAATGACCTTGCCGGAAGAAACCGGATTGGCAGCGGAGACAAGCCGGTAGCTCGCATTCTCGATAGCTCCCTGGTGTTGTGGCGACATTTGAAACACGGCTGGAGCGACGACGGGAATTGACGGAAGATTGGTTCCGTTTACTAGTATTACAGGCGGAGAACCCGTCGCAGGGAAGCGGGTAGGCCGCTCCACAGCACTTGCACTCCGCTCAAGATAGCCGGAAGAGGCAAAGATGTGGCGCCGGCGGTTACCACCCCGCCGAAATTGCCGAAGATTGTGGCCCAACCTCCGGGGGCCACGTTGTTCACAGCGAAATCGGCAGCGCCGACAAGGGATGTGACAGAGGAAACACAAGGTGTCACCGTAACACTCGTCGTCCAGGTCCCTGGAGTGCCATACTCCAATGCCGCTCCTGCCGGTAAGGGCGCTTCGCCCAAGGCATCGTCATGGGAGTCGGCAAGGGGCGGGCCGGGAGAGTCGATGAGCGTCTCACCGCTAGAAAGTAATGCGATCGCTTGTGGTGAGTGGTGAGGCAGCGAAGGTGAAATTGTTGCCGGTGTAAGTGAAGGTGGTCTGCGCCGTGGCCATACCTACACAGACGAACAAGAACGCTGCAAGAGATTTCCGGGGAATTTGTGGGTGATTTGGGGGTTCAGCGGGGAGGCCTACCGAGGAATCGATGGAACGTGCGGCATGTGGAATCAAAGGACCGCTGCTGTTGCTCTGAGCTGACGCCGTAGATCAGCGGGCCGCCATCGCCGTCAATCACATCGAAGAGAACCTGTTTGATGCTCTTCCTTCTCAGAGGAGGGTTTTCGTTCAGATCCCGGATGATCTCTCCGCCCAGCGCCCAGAGATTATCGACGTGCTTCTGCATGGTCTTCGGCGACAGATCCGCACACGTCACCAGGTATTCGAGGAATGGCCGGAAATAGGCCACGAGCTTCTCGCCCGGCGGCCGGTCTTTTTCCCATCCCATCCACGAGCGCGGCCAATCGTTCAGGCCACGGCAGTAACGCTCCAGGTCCGCGGCGGGCGCAGGGGCGGCGCGGTTTATCCTGGTAGTTCTCGCCGCTGCTGCCTTCTTCGCCATGTTGCCACTCATCACGATTCTAAACCGCTGCCATCATTTCCGGGGCTTCGTTTACCAGCATGCCTGCTTCAGTTCCGATCACAAAAGCATCGAAATCGCCGTGCGTCCGCGCAAAGGTTCGACAGCGGTTTGTTCCCGTTGCCATCAGCCGGCGCCCGGCTACGATCAACTCGCGGAAAGGCGTTACGAATTCATCCCTTTCTGGGGATTTCTGGTCTTCCTGCTGTACGCGTTGCGGCGCGTCGAGTGCCGCCGCTGTGAAGCCGTGGTCGTCGAGGAAGGTCCCTGGGGCAACGGCAAGCATCAGTTGACCAATGCTTACATGCTGTTTCTGGCCCGCTGGGCGCGGCGGCTTTCGTGGAAAGAAACGGCCGAGGCGTTCCACAGCTCCTGGGACAAGGTCTGCGATGCGGTCGAACATGTCGTCACGTTTGGACTGGAGCACCGCACGCTCGGTCAAATCGATGCCATCGGGGTCGATGAAATCCAGTACGCCAAAGGGCACAAGTACCTGACCCTGGTTTATCAGATCGCTCTCGGCATCACCCGTTTGCTTTGGGTCGGGAAGGAGAGAACCATCGAATCCTTTCAGGGATTCTTCACCACCATAGGTGGAGAAATCACCTCCAAGATCGCGTTCGTCTGCTCGGACATGTGGGAACCCTATCTGAAAGTCATCCGCGAGAAATGCTCGGAGGCCCTGCATATTCTCGACCGTTTCCATATCGTGGCCAAAATGAACAAGGCTCTCGACGAAGTCCGCGCCGGAGAATCGCGCCGCATGGCGAGCGAAGGTCGGACACCGCTACTGAAGAAGTCGCGCTGGCTCCTGCTTAAACGCGAAGAGAATCTGAAGACCGAACAGCGCTTCCGCCTGCGCGATCTGCTCCGGTACAACCTGAGGACTGTCCGCGCTTACCTTCTCAAGGAAGCCTTTCAACAGCTCTGGGATTACACCTCGCCAGCCTGGGCCGGAAGTTCCTCGATGAGTGGTGCCGGCAAACGATGCGTTCGCGCATCGAACCCATGAAGAAGATCGCCCGGTCGCTTCGTCAGCACCGCGAGCTGATCCTCAACTATTTCCGCGCTCAAAAGCTTCTTTCCAGCCTCGTCGTGGAGGGTCTGAACAATAAAGCCAAAGTCACCATGAGAAAATCCTACGGCTTCCGCACCTTCCGGGTCCTCGAACTCGCCCTCTATCACTCACTTGGCAAGCTACCCGAGCCCGAGTCTACCCACGATTTCTTCTGACGAGTCTTCATTCAAGGCAGGCCATACGGGGCCGTGCCGTTTGTGGGAGCGAGAACCATGTCGGTGGACAACTGCACATCCGGAATATTGACTGTTCCGTCTTGGTTGAGATCACAGGCGCTGCGCTCGGCCTGGTCCCCGCCAGCATCGGCTTCGGTAACGTTACAGTGGGCAGCAGGGGTACACAAACCCATAACACGGATGGGTTCCGGGACATCCGGCACCACGGTTTCCCAGACGACCGTTTCCGATACCGGTTGAGCATCGGCGGGCCGTCTCTAGCGGTAGGACAGAGCGCGAGTTTCAATGTGACCTTTACTCCTGCGGCCGCCGAGAGCGCGAGCGGCAGCATTGCATTTGTGAGCAACGCACTCAACACGCCGCTTGATGAGGCCCTCGCGGGCGCTGGAGTCAAATCCCCATGGCGTATCGCTGACCTGGCCCCCCCAGCAATCCTCAGAACGTGGCCAGCTACAACGTCTACCGGATCACGTCATCGAACTCGGGCGCGCCAGCCACGCCATATACGAACCTTGGTTCAATATCGGCGGCCGCCTGCGGTTCCACTTCCTGCGCGTACACGGATTCAGCCGTCCAGGCCGAGCAGAGTTATTGGTATTATTCTACCGCGTGGATAAGTCAAACAATGTGAAAGTGGCCCGTCGAATATCGTGCAGGCGGTGGTTCCGGCTCCGAAGTCGACACCTACGAGAACGTCGTCTGGCTCTATTTGACGCTTGCGCTACCTGGCCGCTTGTTTTTCCAGAACGATGGTGATGTCGAAACCGCCCTGCGGCGTGTGCACGTGATTGACGATGGTGAGGGTTTGCCCGTCCCCCGCCAGCGCCCACCTCTCCTTCTGCACGATCTCCATCCCCTGCACCTCACGCTTGCTCTCAATCACCAGCGTGTCGCCATCCCACCGCGCGGTGCCGGAGAACTCCTCGCCGCGGATCGCATTCTTGCATTCCGCGCCATCGGTCGTGTACGCCAGGTCGGTGACGATCTCGCGTTGCTGGCCAGCCTGCGTAGTGGTGATTTTCAAGCGAGAGCCGGAGTGGTTGATCCTGCGCACCAGCTTGTCCGGCGCTGGCAACGGAGCGAAATTGCTCTTGTCAGGATTCATCTTCCATTCGCCTGTGAAATTCGGCTTTGCGGACACCTGGCCGATGGCGCCCAACACCAAGGCCAGCGCCAATGTACCGGAAGCGATCGAGTTGACGTGCATGTCCGCAGTCTGGCATGAATCTGTGCGGAAGTAAGTGCTATCGGTTGTTAGCATCGCGAATCGTTCAAGTAGAAGTTGTATTGGTTCACCCACCGTTGCTTGAGCTCCAGATACGGACTCTCGTCATCCTTGCTACCGTTCGCCATCAGAATACGCGCGGGCTCGCGGGCCTTGAGGATGGCCACCACTTGATCCGGTTTGGCCTGGCAAAATACGGTTGCACAAACTCATCTCGCCGCTTCTCGTCCGGGTCTTCCAGAATCGGCGCCACCCATTTAGCTGCCCGGTTCTTCACCCAGTTTTGGAATTGATCGGCCATTTCCCCGAGGCACCGCCTGGTCACCCGCTTGCCGTCGCGGTATGCGTTAAAGAAGCCCAAGACTCGTTCCGGTTGCTGGAACGACTGAATGATCCCGTTCAGCAGCAATCGGTCAAAACACCGATAGCCAAATCGAATGTTATCCTGGTGATGCTCGTAGAAGGCGTTCATGAAAACCTCCAGTGTGGTGAGATACCTGGAAGCTTACCGCACGCGCGCCTTCGCGGCAGCACTGTAGTGCCGCGATTGTTCTGGGATATCAAGGCGAAGCCTTGCCTAGTTAGCTCTGGCGGGATTCGTACCTGCCGGTAAACCGCGCAACGCAAACCAAGCGCGGAGAAGGATGGCTGCCGCCACCCTGCGAGTTCGTGCCTCGCCTGCTAGCGCCGTGGACCAGGACCTCATTGCCATCTCAGGGCGCTTCCCAATCGAGGGCATAGATTTCGTGGCTAACCACGTTGTGCGTAGTGATGAGGGAATTGTTGGGAGCCGTTGCGAACCACTGAAATACCCGCTTATTTTTCAGGGCCGTGACGCGCTCCGTTTTCCGGTCGCGCATGCGCAGCCTCCACCAGGACAAGTCGTCACCGAAAGTGACGTAGAACAGGGATGCACTGTCCCGGGACCAGGTTGGATAACCGCTCAGGGGCCTGGAGACCTCGGATTGCTTCCGCGTCTTAAAATCGTAAAGCACGGTCCTGCCGCCGGCCGCGGAGATACCCGCCATGAATCGTCCTTCGGGCAACCGTAAGGCGGGAGCGGGTTAGATTAGATGAGCGCGCCCCTGGGTGGGTGGATGGCATACGAGAAGAAGGTTTGGCAACCGTTCGCGGAATCGATGGTGAAAAATCGGCGCGACACGGGGGTGGTTTCTGAACGTGCAGGAGAATCTCTGGCGACCTGAGGTATCAAGCCCCAACCGTGGACGTGTACCCGAGCCGGGATGCGTACTTCAAATTCGGCAACGGGTTCGCGGAGCGCTTTAAGAAAGTGCATCCCGACATGGACATAGACCCGACCTTCGACAATTATGAGGAGTAGTACTCGACTTGTTTTCCCTGGTGGGTCTTGGTGCCAGCGGGCCGGGGCTCGATGTGCAACACCAATTCCAAGCCGCCGTGCGTGCTGGGCCATAGGCACGTATCACGGTGGGAGCAGGCGACAACCCTCCGAGGTCGTTTTCCTGTTGTCGCCTGCTGCATGCAGGAGGAGAACGCGGCGTGGGCTTTGCGGCGGCCTCTGCGGCGGTGGCGAACACGCTGATGTTGTTGTCGTGGTCGACAAGTGAACGTTTTCATTTTGAGCGCCTTGGCTTTACTTATCTCGATTGCCTCGGACTCATGATTAGGATGTGATGAAACCGCTTTGCCGCCGCGATTTGTTTGAAAATATTTCTTTTTCCCGTTTGTCAATCGATAACCTATGATATAGTTGAAGCCCTAGACGTATTGGTGAGTCCGAACGCGGACCGCCAAGACGGTTTCCGTCATGGAATACCGACCTATAGAGAGCGCAGTCCTACCGATGATCGTCTCGGTGGATTTCATCTCAGGTGAGCGGACTCCAATGTGAAGAGTCCGGACTCCAGGCGCGCGTTTGCGCGGCAAACCTTGCGCTGGTTCAACGAATATCTGACAAGAAGGAGTTCGCGCAATGGGCATGGACCAGATCAAGCATGTTGTCATCCTGATGCAGGAAAACCGTTCTTTTGACGAGTATTTCGGCACGTTTCCGGGGGCGGCGGGGTTTCAGGACCCGGCGGGTGCTTTTACCGATCAATATGGCAACGGTATTCTGCCGTTTCGCATGAGCACGTTTACGTCCAGCGGGTTGCAGAGAGACGGCAACGGTCATGACTGGGACACATTTCAAAGCCTCTACGGCGGCGCTACGAGCGGCACGCCGAATAACTGGGGCCGGCAGGGGGTTCAATCCGTCATTGGATACTATGCCGCCAACGACGTTCCTTTCCATTGGGATCTCGCCAGGACATTTGCGCTCTGCGATCGGTACTACGGCTCGGCCTTGTCAGCCACTGCCCCCAATCGCCTGTTCCTAATGAGTGGATGCGTCGAGGATCCACAGCTTCTGACGAATCCGAGTTACATTCCGGGTCCAGGTCTTTGGCCGGGACCGGCAATATCCGAGGCCACAGACGATCCGCCTCAATTAGGGTCGGCGGCCGCGGCTTATGCCGCTGCGAACAAGGAATCTCTATATTCGAGTCAGACGGGCCTTGGTACGCTGAGCTGGCAAACCTATGCGGATATGCTTTTCCGACAAGATGTGCAATGGAAGGTTTACGACGAGACCAGCATTCTTCAGCCTTCGCCCATCGTGAGCCCGAGCCCGGTCAATGGTTGGGGCTCGTTGAACATATTGCAGCAGTTTCAAAGCTGGAGCGAATATCAAGTGAGCCAGCCTCCCCCTGGGCAGTTCGAAGCAGATGCCAACGGCGGGACTTTGCCAACCATCTCGTGGATCATCCCGCCGTTTTGGGCCAGTGAATGGGAAAACGATCATCCTTCCGATGGCGCCGCCTATATCGCGGGGAAGTTGGCTGCGATCCTCAACGGCATCGATGCCAATGGTAATCCGCTGTGGAACAGCACGGTCTTCATCCTGATCTACGATGAAAGCGGCGGGCACTTCGATCATGTGGTTCCGCCGGTGGCGCCTGCGGGGACACCAGGCGAGTTTCTGCCCGGCTTGCCCAACGAGCCCTTTGGCGGAGGATTCCGCGCCCCGGCGATCGTTGTTTCGCCGTGGACCTTCAATCAGCCCGTGCAACATGAGCCTTTCGATCACACGTCTATTCTGCAATTCCTGGAGCTGGTGACGCAAAACTTTGTGCCGCCCGGCGGTGTGGTGTGTACGAATATTGGTTCCTGGCGGCGCGAAACATTCGGCGACCTGACATCCGTCTTCAATTTCGACAATCCGGTTTCGGCAGCCGAGGTCATGAGCGTATTCCCGTGGACGCAGCCGTACACGTATCCGCCGACCTCTCCGCCGACCCCAACGTTGGCTCAGACTTACGCGACCTTGGCATACAGCCGGTTTTTGCCCAATAAGACCAGCACGTTAAGGCCTCCAACCTGCCAGACGTGGCCGCCGGTTGTGCAATCCTGCGAGATCGTCATGCCGGTCGGGTCCTATGACTTGGCGGAAGTGACGGCGGCCGCGAATGGCGGTAGCACCGCGACGTTCTCCAGGGCGTTGAGCGTCGTCGTCTATGGTTTTGAGCCAAACGAACTCGTGAATGCCAACGCGTTGGGGATGCTGAGCACCGGTATTCCGTCTCCTACCGGCCCGTGCACAACGCGCGTTCCGGCAATCGCATTTTCAAATGGGTTTATCACAGCCGTTCCCAGTGAGATCGCCATCGACCAGGACCCAAGCCAGGTAACGACCACCACAACAGGCTGTCCCATCGATCCAGGCGTTCCTTATACATTTACGTTCACCTATGACTTGGTCTTTTCAAATTTCGATCGGATTTTCCCGCCGACGCCGTCGGGCCAGGGGACGCCGGGGACAACAAACGTCTACACCGTCAATGCTTCTTTCCAGGTCGATGCGACCTTTACGGCGACTGCGGAACTCGAGTTGGTTAGCACCGACGATCCGCAATTCTATAAGAATTTTTTCCAAGAGACGGCTTATCTCAGCGGGGAATTGGTTGTCTTTTCGCTGCCGGGCGGCGGGTCCATGTTCAACGCGACCCTGGGCGACCCGCAGCATCCGCCACTAGCCACAGGGACAGACGCCTTAACCTTTATCCAGGCGGTCATCGCCAATTTGAATCTAGGAATAGGAGAGAGTGACTTCGACGCTCTCAACACAGACGAGGCTGCGAACGCGCTGCCCCTGGCTATTGCAACCTCCCGGAGTGACGCCGGTTTTCAACTTTGCGCTCGCCCGCGTGCACATGAATTCTGAGACGATCGCCTCCAACGTTCGGGTGTTTTTCCGCAGTTGCCGGGCATCGGTCACTTCGGCCACCTATGACGCACAGGGGCCTACCAACGGGCCATCATACGTTCCGGCATTCTACCGGAGCAGTCCGGCGACCGGGCCCGGAACCGGTTCCAATGACGTCAAAATCCCCCTATTGGGCGTCAATTGGGTGACTCCGCCCAATGGTGGAGCGGCGACACTCGAATATACGGCGATCCCCTTCTTCGCCACGGGTCGCGTGAACCTGGATCCGACGCAATCCATGCTCGGCCAGCAGGACACGCCGAACGTGCACGACATTCCGGCGGCATCGGCCACCGGCCCGGCGGTGAGGTATTACGGCTGTTGGCTCGACATCAATCAAGACACCAGTCTCATACCCGTAACTGTGCCCACGGCCGTGCCCCCGAACACGCCCAAATGGGACGGGCCGTTCCAAAATCCGAGCACCATACAGCAGGCCTTCATGAACGATCTCCATCAGTGTTTGATAGCGGAAATCTCCTTCGATGAAATCGTCATCCCCCAGGGCGACGTTCCCGGCACTTCGGCCTGGCTCGCGCAGCGTAATCTTGGGTTGGTGACGTCATGACTTCGCATCGCCGCATTCTCAGCACTTTCGACATGAAGCCGACTTCCGCGCCCGCCGGCGCCAAGCCGGACGAACTCATGATCGACTGGACGACCCTGCCGGCGGCGTCGACGGCGTCGGTCTATCTGCCTGGTGTCAGTGCCGACGATATTCTCGAAACGGCCGCAGGATTGAACGGCTACCAACCCTTCACCCGGATCGACGGCCATACCGTGAGTTGCCACGCCAAGGGTATTACATACCTGCCCATTCCACGGGCGCAGGGTAACCTGGCCGGGCTCATCGACGTGGAGCTGCCCGCCACCGTCAAGACTGGCGACCAATTCACGATCATAGTCAACCAAATCACCAACGCGCAGGCCAGTATCGGAAGTCGCGACGCCGCGCCTCGGATCGCTCCGGCGGTGGTTGGGTTGCCGGGCACGGGCAAACGGCTCGCTTGGCGTAAGGTAGCGGGAACGTTCAACCTCGCGTTCAAAGTGAAAACCCGCCGGAAAGCGCTGCCCTGCGTGGAGCAGAATCTCTCAATTTTGAGCTGGATATTTGAGTCGATTCCGCCAAACAGCCGCTGGTATCCCATATTTTTGCGGACCTCTGCGCTGTCGCCGGTCAGGTAACTGCTCTAGGTGGCGACCCAAGCAAAATCCCACCCTCGGGGACCGGAGGGCGGGGCCTTCCCGGAGGGGGCTCTCAGCCACAGCCAGGCGGCGGTAGCCAGCCTGGTGCCCCGCCGGGTCACGACGATCACAAACTGGTTGGGAAGATCGAAGGTTTAGTCTACGATCATTTTGGCGACTTCGAGGGCTTCATTCTGGAAAACGAGAACGGCGACAGGATTCACTTCTTCAGCCGGGAAGCCAACGTGGCGAATGTTGTGCGTCGTGCCTGGGCCAAGCGCCTGCGCGTGACAGTGACCGCCGAGGACGCAAACGAGCGCCACCCGAGGCGGATTGTGCTTCATCCGACACCGCATCCGTTATAGAGTCCGGTCAGACGAACGGGAATGACGACGCCTGGACCTGTCTTTTTTCCAGAGAGTCTCAATGGCTGCTTCTCTGCGAGTGAACCGACTCCGCACGTGCTGGACAAAAGTGTATACCCTTCCCAACCCGGAGCAAAGGGGATGGGATGTCCGGAAGCCACAGTTCCAGATCAGAGTACAAAGAGACTGTATATGAAACGACACTGGATATTCTTTCTCGCGGCCTTTTGTCTGTCGCTGGTCCAACCGATCTTTGCGCAGACGTCCATTGCAACTTCCGCCCTGCCGCGGCTGGTCCGCTTCGGCGGTGCGGTGAGTGAAGGACCTCAGCGGCAATCCGCGGCGTGGCGGGCATAACCCGGGCCTTCATCGGCCGGGAGGGCGTCCGCCGCTTGACGCGGCCCATCGGGAGCGGCGACTCTGGCGCAGCGCAGCCTAATGCCAGCGGCCGGCGACAGCGGCAGCCGGCCGAAGCGCGAAATGATGGATTCATGCGGTCTATTCCACTGGCCTATATCCCGTACGAAGAAACATCGCCAAAATGCTAGAAAGAGTCTAAGAACTTGCCGATGAGACGAGCAGGAGTTGTTTGTCCAACCGTCAGATCCTTGACGGAGCTTGCGGACCGTCAACTTGATGATGCCAGCACCAGCTTGTAAGTAATTGAAAACAGAGCTGCTCCACTGGAGGCCCGCGTGCATTGCCCCTGGCATGAGCGTTTCCGACTGTTCTTTCCCCCGCGGATTCTTACCTGCGCTCCAGAGCGGCCAGTCTTCTGACTCCAGGTCCCGGCCTGCTTCCAGCCTGGACAGCGGCTTGCGGCACCCTTTCGCCCAATATCTGCGCGGCTTCTGGTGGTTCATCGATGCCGCGATTCCGATCACTCTAGCGATTCTCACGCTCGAAGTCCTTCCCCTCCTTGGCGTCTCCGCACCTACCCCCGGCATGGTGCTGGTGGCCGCCGTCGGCTATTCGAGTTTCTGTGCCGGGTGGCAAGCCGGACTGATCGCCACCGCCATCGGTGTGCTCTACGAGCTACTGGTGTTCTCCGGCTTGCACCATGACGCCTGGCAGGACGGCATTCGCGTCGCCACATTCTCCGCCTCGGCACTAACCGCGACTGTCTTGGTCGGGATACGCAAGAGGCGAACCGAAGCCGTTGTGCACTCGCTGGCGCGTAGTCGGGCCGCGGAATCCTTGGCGGCGGAGACCGCGCACCTGCAAGGCATTCTGCATCAGTTGCCCCTGGGCGTGCTGGTGTCGGATGCCCCATCCGGAGAGATCGTTTTTGCAAACGAGAAAGCCAGCTCGATCCTGGGTCCTGACGTGAAGCGAATCCAATCTATAGGGTACCCCTGCATTTATCATGCGTCCCACGGCGGCTCATACAGCCCGCACGAATGGCCCTGGCGCCGGTGCGTGGAACTCCGCCGGGCAATCGAAGAAGAGTTTCTGTACTCCCGCGCCGATGGGCGGCTGGTTATTATCCGCGCCCGCGCTTGCCCCATCGCCGATCGAGATGGCCGACCGATCGCGGCGGTCCTGTCGTTCAGCGACGTGGCCGAGAATAGACGTGCTGCAAACCGCTCAGAGTCCACCCTATCCTAGACCTAGCTATAGCTAGGCGCTCGAACCGGCGCCTTGCTGAGCCAACAGCGCCCCCGCCCGCTGCCCGTCGCCGCGACCGCCAGCGGACGGATGGGTATGCGATAGGCGACGAGAAGGCGGCCAAGGCCGGGTCTTTCATGCGACGCGAGTCCGCGACCTTTGCTTGCATCGCAATGCGCTGGAAACGCCCGGTCGCAAGGCGAAATCAACGATTTCCGTGGCCGGGGCTTTGCAGACGCTTCAATCGGCTGCCGAACTGAATCTCCAAGTGAATCCAGTAGCCAAAAGGTGAAGAATGGAGAGAGATAGAACCCCCGCGGTAGCATGCGCCCCGCGAACGGGCACTGGGCGAGGCCTATTGAAGATCCGAATTGAGCACGTCGAAATGGAAACGGTGTGGAGGCAGCAGTGCGGGCATGCCGGCGCCCATACGGGCCCAAGCCCTATAGGCCGAATCGGCGATGGAGGAGTTCAGGCAGAACAGAAACTCACTACTGCAGCAATCGATGGGAGGAGGCTGCCGGAACGTTAACCGCAAACCCACAGCGGTCTGAAGAGGCACGCCAGGAGTGGTCACGTGCTTATCGGCCAGCAGGGTTACAAGACTGCTGCGGCTGGCGTGGGGCCACACATCCGGATGCAGGAGATCGCGTAGCGCCGATTGCGACTGGAAGGTGATCTCACACTGCCGGATCCACTCCACGATAGATTCGCCCCATTGCCAATGCGCGATCAGACCACGATATTGCTCTGCCAGGGTGAGTGCCAGGTCCAGCTTGCGCCGCTCCAGAAGAATCTCCTCAACATCCACCTCCGGCAGCATTTCCTCGGCCTCCAGGATGGCCGAGACCAAATCCACCTCTGGCGCCTCCGAAGCCCTCCGCACTAGCAGTGGAGGAAGCTCATGCATCTTGTCGCCCGGTATGTTGACGTACTCGCGGTCGCCCGTCATATTGGGAACCACCCTCTGTACTTATCGGCGCAAAGCGATGAACTTTGTAGCACATCTGGTGCCAAAATCTCTCGGAGTTCGATTACCTCTCCGCACCGTCATGGCTTCCACCACTCGCCGCAGCCCATCGCAAGCGCCGTGGCATCCGACCGGCGCATCCGGCAGCCCAGGAGCACGGTTGGCGCTTCGCGGAGCCTGAGGCCCGGCGGCCAGTTCCGGCGCGATGCGATGGGCGACGGGACGCGGCCCGAGAGCAGGACTCCATGCGCCGCGAGGGCGCACGCCGCTCGACGCGATGACCACGCCCGAGCGCCTGGCGCCGGAGAAGTGCGATCATAGCCCCCTTATCCCTGGTTTGCGCGGCTGACCGGCCCCATGACAAAGATGGTGTTGCCGGATGGGTCGAGCAGATCGAACGTACGCGCGCCCCACCCCTCATCTTTCGGAGCTCGCAGGACGTTCACCTTCGCGCTCCACTCGCGGTAGTAGGCATCGGCGTCGTCCACCTGGAGCGCTACGCAGGAATTCCGGCCGTGACCCTTCATCGGACTATCGAGGGTCATCTGAATGGTTCCACGCTCGATGCCGAGCAGTCCCGACCGGCCGTCTTCCGACACCTCGAATGTCACGCGAAAGCCCAGGCCATCGACGTAGAACGACTTCGCAGTCGCCAAGTCTTCGGCTGGAAGAATCGGTATCGCTCGCTCCATGGCTCAGAGTACCTCCAACGGCCGAGCTAAAGCAAAGCCGACTCTCCGCCGGCCGGTCCCGCGTAGTCCGTCGCCGCAACCGCCAGCGGGCGCATGTGCGAAACGATTGGCGGCGAGAGGCTGTCTAGGAGCTCGAGCGTGGGATGGGACGTTGGCGGTTCGTCGGGAAAGAAAGGCGGGAAAGCAGGGGCGAGGACATTTCACGCAGGAGGAACTCGCCGCGATCAAGAAGGAAACCGCCGACCGCATCAACGGGCGGGCTGATAATCTATCACCCGAAGAGTCGGACGCCAGGGTCGCGGCGTATGTTGACGATCTCGAAAGAGAACTCCGACAGCAGCTCGGGTTTTGACGTTTTCCCAGAGTCGCTCCCCTCCCTGACTCTACCGATCTATGAAATCGAGCCCAGCAGCGCGGACCGCGTTCACGTAGTCTTGGGCGCCGTCGGCTCGCTCGGCGCACGATCCGCATGCCAGGATGTGCTCATCCAGCGCGGCGAGTTCGGTTTCGTCTTTGACCATGCCCAGGTAATACCGCTCAAGGTCGTGGCCGGTGACGGAACGCCAACCGCAATAGAACGAAGTCGGATTTTCCTGTCGCACTAATCGTTTTGGTTGTGTCGTTGTCTATCCTACACGGACTTGGCCCACGGTTGAAGCAACTATCTAATTGCAGGTGCGGGAATCATGCCTTTCCTCCGCTGGTCCTCTGCTGCTCCAGCGGCCGTCCTGCCGCAGTGGCGAGTAAGTTTGAACTCAAGACGCCTGCCCGGCGGCGCTTTCCCAGTCGGCTCCCGAAGCCAGTCCCTCCAGCAGGACTCGCCTGTCATTGACAGTACAATGAAAAGTCCATGGCTTGGCCCCCCGTCTGTGAGACCAATCCTGCACTTCCTCACAACCGCTCATGCCGGCGCGGATGGCCACAGAATGAACTGGGAGATGCTTTAGCTTGAGGATCCGGACAGCGCCTTGTGCGTCACTTACTACGACCACCCGATGTCCCTTGCCGGTAAGAGCCGCATGCGCCAAGAGTCGAACGCGGGGATCATCAGCCACCAGGAGGACGGTATGCTCCGCCCGTTTCCCGGATTCAGCCTTCATACCAACACCCCTTTTCCACTCCGCAGACTGTCTGCCCACGCAGTTTCAATCTGGACCCATTATCAGACCTAGCAGGTACCGGATATTCTGTCTGGTCAAAATTGCTCACCGACCGCGATATAATATGGTCAAAACTGTTCATACTTCTAGTAGACATCGGTTCTCCACGTGCAAAGCCCCGCCTGCTAACAGGCTGGAAACATGCCGATTAACTTTCGGCGACGGTCGGGGCAGGCGCCGTCTGCGGAACCTTGTAAAGGCCTGTTCCCGGCCTGCTTGGAACGGGCACGCAAACCGCGTTAGCGTGTGCGCGATTTCCAGGTAACGTCAATAGTACGCGACTGCGGCCGTCCTGCTGCCAAACTTCCCTATGGATAAGCCTCAAGGCGATTGGTGGTGTCTCCAGCGGCTTGAGGAACAGGCCGTGTGAATGCGATGCCAGCGGCACCCGTCTGTTCCCCCGAGAGTGTATTTACGTGCCATCACCAGTGAGGGTTATAAACTGCGGACTCCCCAGCACCGTATCCGAGATTTCGATCTTCGCGCTGCGCGTTCCCGTGGCCGAGGGAGTGAATGTGACCGTGATAGAACATGTGGCTCCGGATGCCAGCGTGGACGGCGAGACCGGACACGTGTTGGTCTCGGCGAAACTCCCGGGATTGACGCCGGCAATCTTGATGCTGGCGACTTCGAACGGCGTACCGCTGGGGTTGCCAATCGTGACGGTCTGCGCGTTGCTCTTGTGGTGCACCGGCTCGTTTCCAAAAGCAATAGTGTTCGGGAAAACGGAAATCACCGGAAGATTGAGCAGCACGGAAACAGAGTTGGAAAAGGTGTTGGCCACCGCGACATCGGCACCACCATCACCATTCAGGTCCGCAGCGGCCAGTCCCACGGGACTAAGCCCAACCAGGTACTGGACGCTGGGTTGAAATGTGCCGTCGCCATTGCCCAAGAGGATGGACACCGTGCCGCGAGGGCATGTGGACAACAGGAAGGTGCACACCGCGTTGCTTACGGCCAAATCCGGCTTTCCGTCGCCATTAAAATCCCCGATCGCAACCGCATCGGGCACGATGCCGACCGGATAGTCCACGTGAGGCTGAAAAGTGCCGTCCCCGTTGCCGAGCAGTATGGACACCGTGTTGGCGCCCGAATTCGGGACCACCAGGTCTTGTTTCCCGTCCTGATTGAAGTCGCCGGCCGCTATCCATAAGGGATAAGCGCCGGTAGCATAGATGACGGAGGGCCGGAAAGTACCGTCGCCATTTCCGAGGAGAATGCTCACCCCCGATTCATAGCTGGCAACCGCGAGGTCCAGCTTGCCGTCGCCGTTAAAGTCGGCGCTCACGGTGGACTCGGGAAGGGATCCCGCCGCGTAATCCGCATGGGGCTGGAAGGCCCCGGTGCCTGTGCCGAGCAAAATGGAGATGGAGTCGCTGCTGTAGTCGAAATTCGACGTGACGAGGTCCGGAACGCCATCGCCGGTAAAATCGCCTACTGCAATACCAAGGTCGTAGTTAGGTGTCGGGTATTGCTGTTGAGCTTGGAAGGTGCCGTCCCCGTTGCCCATCAGTATGGAAACGGCGTTTGAGCCGGTCGCGGCCACCGCCAAATCCGGCCGGCTATCGCCGTTGAAGTCGGCGATCGCCAAGGCGTAAGGGCCAAATCCGGTGGGATAGTCGACATGCGCGGCGAACTTACCGCCGCCCTGGTTCAAGAGTATCGAAACTGAATTGCTAACGCCGTTGGTTACGGCCAGATCGGGCCTCCCATCGTCATTCAGGTCCGCGATGGCCACATCGTAAGGCGCCTGGCCGGTAGCGCTGTCGGCGTGGTTTTGAAAGGCGCCATCGCCCTCGCCGATCAGGATCGTGACCGTGTTTGCTTCGGTATTTGCGATGGCCAGGTCGAGTTTGCCGTCCCCGTTCAAATCCCCGGGGGCCAGCGCTCGAGGCGAAAGGCCCGCGCCGTAGTCCACATGCTTTTGAAATGTTCCATTGCCATTGCCGCGCAGCACCGAGACAGTGTTATCGTCGGAATTCACGACTGCCAAATCCAGCTTGCCATCGCCTTTGAAGTCCGCACAAACCAGACTCTCGGGACCATTACCGGTCGCGTAGTCCACGTGTGGTTGAAAGGTGCCGTCCCCATTGCCAAGAAGTACTGAAATCGTGTTAGCGCCCACGTTGGCAGTAGCGACATCCTGTTTATGGTCGCCGTTGAAATCGCCAACCACCAGGGCGTATGGAAAATTCGCAGTGGGGTGCTCCACTTGCGGCTTAAAAGTGCCGTCGCCATTCCCGAGCAGAATCGAAATGGTAGGACCTTCCTCATTAGTGGTGGCCAGATCCGGAATCCCATCGCCGTTGAAATCGCCGACCGCTACAGATGTGGGGACGTTGCCAGTGGCATAGGTTACCGGTGGTTTAAAGGTGCCATCGCCGTTGCCTTGTAATATTGAGACTGTGTAAGTGATTTGGTTGACCAGCGCCAGATCCAGGTGGCCGTCTTGATTGAAGTCGGCAACGGCCAGGGAGTAGGATCCTGCACCCGTAGGGTAGCTCATGGGGGGCTGAAAGGTGCCATCGCCGTTTCCCAGAAAGATGGCTACCGTATTGTCTCCACAGGCGACGGCGAGGTCGAGGTTGTGATCGCCGTTGAGATCGGCAGTGACTATATCTCCCAACCCGGCTTGTCCGCTGGCGTAATTCGTGGCAGGTTGAAACGTCCCATCAGGGTTGCCGAGCAGAATCGAGACACTGTTCGACCCGAGGTCGACGACGGCCATACTCAGCCTGCCTCCGGTTTGGAATGCACCAATGGCAACGGCCCCAGGCGCATTCCCAGCGGCCAAATCGGCTCTGCCAAACACATATCTTTGGACCGCGCCTGGCACCGCCTGACTGCCGGCACGGTAAGCGCTTAGGCCAGCACGCTTATAGCCTGCCAAATGGCCAATTCGCGTTTCGGACGTCTGCGCCCGGCTGAGCACTGGCCCGTAGGTTACCAGGAACCACAAAGCGGCGAGCCGCCCGGCTGATTTCAAGCTTGTCTTCATCTGACTTCTCCTTTTGCTTCCGGTTTGGTATGCCAGCGGTGGCATCTCATACCCGTAATGCGGAAAGCAGCGGAGGATTTCACGATTTTCAAGAGAAATCGTAAAGGATTGGCCGAAGCGCCCAATATATGAAACGTTTGCTGCCACGCGATGCCGGAACAAAAGCACGGTGTTCGGTGCCCAGCACCAGCTCCCGGTCGGGCAGCAGTTCCCGGAAACAGGCGCAGCGCCTCGCACGCCTCGCCCGTCCGCCCGGGCCAGGAGGCGACGAGGCCATGGGCTGTGATTGTTGACAATCCCGTCGATTACGCGCTGTTCCTCAACCGGACGGAATGCCTGCTTGTGGAAGCGAAGTCCTTGGAAAAGGACCTCGGAGACCGGAAATGGGTGTTGCAGAATCACTCGTATGCGATGGCAGTCGGCGTCTGCTGGTGGGTTCTGACAAACGGCGACGAGTACCGAACCTATAATCCCCACGCGGAGGTGGACGCCGATCAAAGGCTGTTCCGGATCGTCCGCGTGTCGGACAGCGATCCCAAACTCCTGACGGATACCCCGCTTCTGCTCGGCAGAGATATGATGCGGGGCAGCACGCTCGACGAGTTGTGGAAAGCGCACTTCGTGGATCGAAACGTGCGGCTGGCGCTGGAGAGCTTGCTGGCGGCACCGGACCGCGGCTTGGAGCGGCTCATTCGCAAGAAAGCGCGCGCATTGAAAGCGGCCGTAGAGTGGCGTAGGTCGTCATTTTTCCCTCGAACCGTCGTTCCTTTTTTCGTGCAAAATGTTGTTCGATAGGCGTATTCCCCGGCACCAGCGCCGCAGCGGAAGAGAAAGCTGAGCGCCGCCGGTAGGGCTGCAATCATCGCCGCCACAAAAAAGATGTGGGCGGCGAAACGGTCTGCTGCAAAGGCGGCGACGAAGGCGGCACCGGCATGGAAGAAGGGTACTGCAAAGAAGGCGGCGGTGAAAGCGACAGCACCGGAAACTGCCAGCTAACAAAATCGCTAGACGCAGCGCTGAAGCACCAGCCGGCTAGTTTTCCTGTAAACAAAAACGGCCGATTTCACAGGCAAAGGCCTCAGTTTCCGGCCAGCGGACTCAACACTCGGTGGCGGTGAAGGAGCCAATCCAGCATATACAGAATCCCCGGAACGGCGAGGGCAACGATTACGCTGTGATTGTTCACTCGGATGAGCAATGTAAAGCCGATCAGCGATACCAGCGACACGATTGCTCCCGTCAACTCCCAACGCCAAGCCACGAGCATTCCGGGGCACGTAGCGGTCAACAGGGCGATGCCAGTCCCTTCAACGAATGTCGGTGAAGGGCCGGAATGGGGCGTTATGAATTCGCCGATTGCGAAGTACATGTACAACCCGGCGATCAGCATACCCGACAACCGAGCCAGCCATCGAACGACCGCAGGCAAAACGGACATACGAGTCTCCTATGATGATAATAGTCCTTTTTTCAAATGCACGCAGGAGCATGCGGTTGGCGGTGGCTGGTCGAGTTTGATGGTGGCAGCGAGGCGGTGGCGGTGCGGAAATGACAACGGCGGATCGAGTGTCGGCCCTACAGTGGCGGTTGAAATTGCGCCGATTGAGAACTGGCTGGAACTTGAAGCTGGTGTCACGCCGACCTTCGCTCTTCACTCGACCGAATGGGATACCGACCTTCTGTTCAAGAGACCTTGGACGCTCACCGAAAAAGTCGAGTTCATGTTCGGCGTTTGTCCCGTGTGAGTGCATGCGACGGAAATAGGATGACGACAAATTCATCCGGCGCTGAAGCCGTGCTCGATTTCATGTTCTGGCCGTCCCGAAAGCAACGATTTGGCGGGTACCTCGAACCGGGCTCTGAATACACCTTTGGACGACGGCACGAACAATCAGTTGGCATAAGCGGTGGCCTACCGATCGCCATCCCATAAGAAAGCGCCTGTCAACATCGAATCTGGAAGCGTGTTACCTTCAGCTTCAGTAGGGAGCCGTGATGACCAAGACGATTCGTTCGCAATTCGTTCACGAGGTCGGCGGCATGGTCGAGGGCTTCGTCATCCTGGAGAAGCGCACGGTCATCCCACCAGCCCCAGTTGAGCGGCGGCGTGGAGTCTACGACTACCTCGTGGAAGTGCCGCCGACGCCGATGAAAGGGGCTTCGGGTCGGAAAACGGTTCCAGAACGTGGGTCCTTCAGTCGTTCCACACCCGATGAGCGGAGTGGCGTGGTGCGGCGGGTGCCTTCACGATAGTGTTGGCGGCACCGAAATCTGCCAACGGGCCTCTGACGGATAGCCGGTTTCGGTGCTTTGGTTTGACCGACTGAAGGGGTTCACGTTGCGGTATCGACTCCTGGAATCGGCCTCTCCCGGTCGTCGCCTTCCCATTCCGTGTTTTCGCCGCCCTGGTCAGACAGACGAACCCACAAGCGCCCGCCTTGGACTCCGAAGTTCAGATGGAAGTGCTTCCCGCCAGCTTCCAGACCCAACCACCAATGATCGTGCGCCATTTGCTCCAGGTGAACGAAAGCGCCACCGGCCACAATTTCGTCGAGGGCGTGCCTTCCATCCGGCAATTCGCCCTGCGTCCGAATCTCCAAGGAACTGCCGTCCTTTTCCCAAACCATATCACGCTGTTCGACATCGGCCATACTTGGATCATAGCTCGTCGGAAACTCGTCGCCAGATGAACTCCGCACGCCAATAGCGATCAGGTGGCGGTGCTATACTCCCGTCATGAGCCTCAAGAATGCGGCGTTCTTCGCATTGATCGGCATGACGTTGCTAACCGTTATGCTGGCGGTGGTGTTCATCCGTGACGTATCGGCTGTCCTTGCCGGTGCGATTGCTGCGATAACGGTATTGATGGAGTTTATAAATTTGCTGGCCAGCGTCAGTGTCGCCGTGTTCCTGTACGTGTTCTACAAAGCGCAGTCTTGAACCCACAGCGGGATTACGAAGCGTAGATGCGCCGGCCGCCCCGCACGACCGCCTTGTTGAAGTTGCAAAGTTGGACCTTGTATGATTGTGCCTGGAGGACTCTGCCGTGGCCTTCTATCGACAATGCACACTGAAGAAAGGTACTGCGTTAGAGGTTGCGTGGATTCCAGAAGAGTTTGCGACGAACGGCAAGTACCCACCGCCGGTAAACTCTCTGCATGCCGTCCGGCACGTCGCTTTGCGCTCTGACGGCCCTCGTTGGCCCTCCTTGCCACTGCCTGGCGTAAGACCGAGGTTAGCAATTACAGTCGTCGGGAGTCATGCAGGCTTGCAGAGAACTCACGGTTGATCCTCCCAATATCGGAAGAACCAATAGGGCGCGCCGCGATCCAAGCATTCCTGAACCTCGGGGCGTTGTAAGTGTGTGAGCAAAGGCGAACCTTCGGACCGGCCCATGAATGTACCTCGTTAGGCGCACCCTCAGCAAGTTGATACGGCGGCCCAGTTAGCCGGTTTGGGCCCCTGGCCCACTAAGGGTCATTATTTTGGAAACTATGTTTCCTTTCTTTTCAACGTCTTTTCTAGCCGCCGCCTCGGCCCTAAGTGATTCGCCAGGCAGCGGAATTCGTCTCCGCCACCTGTTCCTTTAACCTACGGCGAGCGCCGGCCACGGTCTGGACATCCAGACATCGCTGCCCCATACTGTTGTTAGGAGCCAGGCAACGCAGGTGGCTCGACGGCGGCGATAAATCAGTGGAGCGGTGGGACTTGCGATTTTCAGGAACTACGGTCTAAGGGGCTGTATACGCGAATGAGCCTGCGTCAGGCGCAGTTCGCGCAGAACGATGTAGCCTTCGATGCGAGTAGTTCCAGGGGCACGTTGATACCCGAGTGTCAGGCGCGCGAGCCGGATGCCGACTGGGGTCCTGAAGGGGAGTTTCTCCTCTCTCTCACTCTCCGACGCCAAGCTCTCCCCTTGGGCAAAAATTTTGGACCCATTGAGATCCGTAATCCGCCACCCAAGCCCCGTCTGTGCCGCGATCCCGTTTGTACGATACAGAAACCCCAATTCATAGCTTGAGGTCTCCATGACCGGCAGAACCTGGGTGAGTACGTCGCAGGTTTCCGGCTGTCGACCGGAGAACGAAATCCGCAGTCCCGCGGGATGTTCCTCTAGCAAAGTCGTGACCCCCCCGGCACCCGGCAACCGCCAGTCAAAGCCTTCCGACTTGGGCCATATCTTGAAGTCGCCGTTAGTCAGAGATCTGCCAGAGCTGGGCACCAAAACTCCATAGGGAATTCTACGCAGATCAGCGAGTTTGTTCCAAACCTGGATCGCATGGTCCGCGCGGTCGTCCGCAATCAGCCGGTCGCAAGCGGCCACCAGCACCGGCGCGTCGGCCTCCCGGTTCCATGCGAGTAACCGGGTGGCAGCCCGCGTCATCGACTCGATCCGGTTCTGGCCTGCCAGGTAGGTCAAGTAGTTCGCTTCCACATTGGCATTCGGGATGTCCAGCCTTTGTTCGATGAGTGCGCCGTCACTGGTGACCTTCCAGCACAAAGTGAACAGCGGTGTAAGATCGCCATAAGCCATCCCGGTTGCCTCGCGCGCCCAGAACCAGAACTTCTCCGCGTCGCCACGCCGGAAATAGTAGTTCACCAGAGACCACTTGGGTAAGTACTGCTTGTCGACACTGGCCGCGCGCAACAGGTTACGCTCGGCACCCAACAGGTCGCCGGCGGCTTCGGCGCGCAATCCGAGTTCGATCCAGGATTGGGAATCCCACGGGTTCAGCCCCGCCGCACGGTGAAGCGCCTGCGTGGATGCAACTGAGTTGCCCTCCTGCACTATGGCCGCCAGGCGGACATAGTAGTCGGCGCTGTCAGGTTCCAGGAAAAGCGCCTGTCTGGTTCCGGGCAGGGTTTCCTGCCGAAACCAGTAGTCCGCCAGCGCCATGCGGACGCTCCAAACGCACATGACTACAAATATGGCGGTGATCGCAGCGACTGCCGCAAACCGAGCTGCCCGGATTGGCATGGATGCGTTCACGGCGTCTCCCCTAATTTGTACAACATCGCGTCTGAAGAGTGCAGGCTTGCCGTTTGCGTGGGCGCCTGGGCACCGCCGGGCACCAGCCCCGCTTCGGGTTACACTACGGAACTCGATGCATTACCTCCTGGCCGCAACGATTGTTTTTGGCATTCTGACGCTCTGGGTGCCCGGATATTGGGCGGTCGCCGTTTTCGAGGTCAGCATGTTCGGGCTGGCCGTTGGTGCTGTGCTCCGATCGCTTCGGGCTCCGCCGCGATTTGCTTACCCGTTGGCGCCGCTTCTTTTTGCCGTATTCTGGGGCCTGCTCCAGTACTGCACAGGGCGCACGGTTTCCCCTTTCGAGACGAGAATCGCGCTCGCGCGTTGGGCAACGTTACTGGCGGTCTTCATCGCCGGCCTTGTACTTTTTCAGAAAGCGCGTGTGCACCGCTGGTTCCGCTCTTCCATGCTGTGGTTCGGCTTCCTAGTGGCGGTGCTCGCGACTCTGCAGACCTTTACGGCTGGGGGCAAAGTTTTTTGGATCTTCCAAACCGAAAACATCGCGCGGGTGATGGGGCCGATTCTCTCTCCCAATCACTACGCGGCTTTCATGGAAGTGGTGCTGCCGTTGGCAATCTATGGCTCCTTTCGCCCGCGGCGTGACGCGCTCCTCTATTCCGGCATGGCCGCGGTGATGTACGCGTCCGTAATCGCGTCCGCCTCCCGTGCCGGATTCGTGCTGGCCTCCGTCGAAATCGTGACTGTAGCGGCACTCTTGTGGCTTCAAGGGCGCACCTCCGAGCGCGCCGTCGGGAGGTCGCTAGTGCGTGTTGCCCTACTGCTGGCGGTGTTCACCGCCGTGGTGGGGTGGGGAAAAGTCTGGGAACGCCTACAAACCCCCGATCCATTCGCCAACCGTCGTGAGTTCGCGATCTCTTCGATGCGCATGATATCCGCCCGCCCGTGGTTTGGGTTCGGCCTGGGCGCGTGGCCCGTGGTGTACCCTGCGTATGCCATCGTCGATACCGGGAAATTCGCTAACCGTGCACATGACGACTGGCTGGAGTGGACCGCCGAAGGCGGGCTGCCCTTTGGAGTTGCGATGGCGACTTTGTTTCTTTGGTGTTTGCGCCCGGCGTTTGGGTCGGCTTGGGGTGTAGGGGTGGTTGCAGTTTTCTTGCATGCCACTGTAGACTACCCTTTTTCGCGTCCGGCCCTCGCGGCCTGGATTGTGGTGATGATCGCCTTGCTTGCCACACGCAAGCAGTCAGCCGCGTCTGAACTTAAGGACTGATAGAACGGCTCTTGTAGGTGACTTCTTCCGCGCTCACGGAGTGCTGGTCGCCGATTTGCCGCTAAAAGTCCCGGACGCCGCCAAACCCACGGTGCTGGCGACTGCCGCCACCCCGGCGACTATGGCGACAATCGCGGCGGTGGACAGACCCCCGCCCACTGCTACCCCCGCGCCGGGCGGGATGCTGCACTTAGCACCGACTGAAGCCACGGTCACCACCTGGACTACCTGCGAAGCGCCGCCTGCCGCCGTGGCGCCCGGGATCAAAGAACCGGTAATCTGGACTTGATGACCAACGTCCTTGGCCAGATCGGATCCTTGCAGTTCCACAGTCACGCTCGTGGTGTCGTCAGTCAGGAGGTAATGGCCGTTTTTCATAACCAGGCAGCCCCTCATCTGGGTGGCCGTTGCCGCGCCACCAGCTTGCGTCTGGAAAGCCAGTGCCAAGCCAGGACGGACGGTGGCGACTAATACTCCCGCGCTATTCCGGACATCCACTAAGCCCTGGACTGCGCTGATGGAGACGTGGTTGCCGTCTTGGGCCACGATTTCCGCGACGGTGTGAGTGCCTGTTGGCGAAATCCGCAATGTGGCGGCCTCAAGGTGATCCTTGTACACCTGCGCGCGCGTATTTGGCTCGAGCACAATTTGAGCCCCACCCGACAATCGGATCTTCGATTGAGCCGCAGCCGTTTGGACGGTGCTGCCTTCGAAAAGGGTAGCATTTCCTCTGACTGTAGAGCCGTCCACCTGGAAATCGCCGTTGGACCGGATGACGCCGATGGACGGCGGCGCCGCCGTCAAGAGGAGCAGGCAGCCGCTGGTCAGAAGCGAGAGAAACGATCGTATTGGAGAGTTCATAGTCTGATTACCTCGGGAGAGGCTTCTATGTCATACTACATCTGAAAGGATAAAGAAGCAATGGTTTCTGTCTCGCATAAGTACGAAATTCTACTCTCCTCGAGATAGAGTACAAACGTTATACGTTAAGCAGGACATATACAGGCGTCATACAGAGCACGCCCTAATGAACTACTACGAAGAGCTAGCCGTCGCAGAGGATGCATCGCTGGAGGAGATTCGCCAGGCGTATCGCGTGTTGGCGCGCCTGTTGCATCCGGATAACCAGCCGGACCACAGGCTAAAATCGGCAGCCGAACGCCAGATGGTCCGGCTCAACGAGATCCTTGCCACCCTCGCGGACCCAGAGAAACGGCGCAAGTATGACGAGAACCTGTGCAAGCAGTTTGCGCTCCGCGAAGCAGTCTTGCCGCCACCGCCGGCGCCCACCCGCCTCCTGCGCCGGCAGTGGCCTTGGATTTTAGCATGCTGCATTCTCCTTTGTGTCGGCCTCTGGTATCTGGACTCCAATGAATCCGGCGGGCACTCAGCGGATCGAGGCCCAGCACCGGCCTCGGGACGTTCTGCCCAGCCGAACCAGATAGCCCCTCCTGAAAGCACGTCGGTCAAAGCTGGAGGCCGGCCCCTAAATGAAAACCGGCCGCCTAAGAGTCCCCTGGCACGCCCTAAGGCACCGCCGCCCAAAAACTTCAATCCGGCGGGAAACGCCGAACCAGCCCAAGCGGCGAATCAATTGCCTGACGCGAGCGAGTCGTTGGCCGCCGTAGCGGGTGAAGCCACCGAAACGGCGCCGCCCCTCGTCCAGGCACATCAAACGGCACCGGAAGCACCTGCACAGTCGCACCTTACCACCGAACGTCCAGCCGCTCCGGCCTTCGCTGGGCAGTGGTTCTATGCCCCCGGGGCCCAAAACGCGCAGACACCAGGGATGTATCCGCCGGAGTTCATAGAGTTCTTCCTTTCCGAAGATCGAGGCGTTTTGTCCGGCAAATATTGGGCGCGCTACCGGATTCCGGATAAACCCATATCGCCCGAGGTGCAGTTCAGGGTATTTGGCGCTCTGGAGAAAAGAAATACCACTACCCTCAATTGGATGTCGGAAGATGGCGCGAAAGGGCAACTGAAAATCGCCTTGCGCGATTCTGATTCCATAGAAGTGACTTGGTGGACAACCGCATTCGGCCGCCAGACCGCATTAACCTCAGGTACCGCTGTGCTGGTACGGCAGCAGCGGCGGTAATCCGTGACATCCGCTCGGCGTGTTCGGATTCCGCGCCGGGCAATTGCTTGGCTGGGCGTCAACCGTCCCGCCACAGCCACTTCACAGGATTTGTCTTGCCGGGACCCGTACCTTTCGAAAGCCTCACTCAGTTGACGTAAGCGCGAACGCCTCCGATATATCGATGGCTGCTTTGCGATCAGGCACCAGCAACTTAACATGGGGAGATTTGAGGTGTGGCTGGCGCGCCCACGGGCCCGCCGGATGCGAACGAGACCCACGGCTAGCGCATCTTCTGTAGCAGACTTCGCCCGATTGCCGATCCAAATCGCCTGGCCGCGGTAACACGATGCCATGGGCGGGCACCCGGATTCCGCGTCTATGCACCCTGGAGTCCACCATTATGGATCTTGCCGTTTGGGTCTGCACACTGACATCCCCAAGTTTATTCGCATTCGCCGATGGCACACAGTGTACGGCAACAAGAACGTCTCGCTCAGGCTCGGGAGACGCCGGTTCGCGTCCGGTGCACAATAAAAGCAGCGTCGCAACCCGATCATCCGGCGATCCTCTCATCGAATCTTCCAAGGCATATCCGGGCGGCCTGCGGCGCGTAAGGTTACCGCGTAAGTTACTATGATTGCTGAAATTGCGATGTGGCTGAAGTTCTCCGCAACAACACAGAACATCGTGGAGATCCTACAAACAAGTCACGCATTCCGGTGAAGTTGTACTTCAAAATGGGATCAAGCAGCACACCCGCGGGCCAACAAGGTGTTCTTTATCACGAGCCAACTGGCCCGCCGGCCTTCAGGCCAGCGATATGTGAGCGATTCTGGTCGTATTATCTTGGACACGTGAGCGAGTGAGCTCAGATTACACCAGCCCTACCGTTATAAATATCACGCTTTATAGGACAACTGTAGATATTTTAGCCTAAAGAAGCCGTGTTTCTTGTCTGGCGCTTGTAATTTTCCGCTTGACACCAATTCCGAAACATTGTATGCTTCCTGTGTATTCCTTTAGTACCATACGGGGTATTGCTTTGGTACTCTTTAGGTATTTCCCTTAGAGCCATAGGGCTCTTGTCGTCAGTGGCAAAAGGGTCTTTCTCGTGCCGCCGAGCGATCCTTAGCTAGCGTGAGCTTTCTTTCGGCAAGGTCCAATTCCGGTGTTGTTCCCCATATCGATCGAGAATCCGGAGTGGTACGCGGTAGTGGTCAGGCCACGCAGCGAGAAAGCGGTCGCCGACGCTCTTGCGATTAAAGGCGTTGAGCGGTACCTGCCAGTATATCGCGGCAGGTATCGGTCGGCAGGCCGTTTCAAGGATGTCGACCTGCCGCTGTTCCCTCAATATGTCTTTTGCAGGTTCGGTACATACTCACGCGGGTATGTCCTCAGCACCCCGGGAGTTTTCAGATTTGTGGCATTTGGGAGCAAACTGGCTCCCGTAGATGCTTCTCAGTTGGAGAGCGTGCGCCGCGCGGTCGGCTCCGGAACGGAACCGCAGCCGTGGCCCTTTCTCAAGGTGGGGGAAGCGGTAGAGATAGCCGAGGGGCCTTTGCGGGGCCTTGTCGGCAGGTTGATCACGACCGAGGGAGAGAGCCGGCTGATCCTAGAGGTTTCTATTTTGCAGCGTTCCTTATCCGTAAGGATTGACCGCCGGTGGGCCAGACCCAGTAGGATGGCTGTCTCTCTTGCCGGTTCCGGATGCGCGGCCGGGGCTGTGGCGTGAGGCGGGCACGGAATGCGTTCTCTGCATTTCTAATATCCGATCGAACGCGACCGAGCTCTTCGTAGTGAGCTGCATGGGCCCTCTTAACCAGACCGGACTGCACGGCATGAGATCGCACAGGTGGCCCGTTCGGCGCTCTGACTAGATCGGGGGAGCCGGCGGCCCCGCCGCATTAAGTCCCGCAACAGTCTGGTCCCGAGAGCATGTCCAGAATGATCAGCATCCGGATATCGGATCAGGACTATCGCAAAATCAAGTCCCGTTGCGGCGAACGCGGCGCCACCAATGTGTCTCAGTTCGTCCGCGCAGCTACCGTGTCCGCACTGGATTTGCCGGAGGCGCTTTCGTCTCCGGCATTCATCAGCCTTCAACTCGCCGGGGTCAGACGGCGTCTGGATCGCCTGGACGAACAGGTGATTGCGCTCGCCGAACGCATGGATACGGCATGATATACGGTACTCGAGCGACCGGAATGACAGTTTGTCGTCGGATTCAGGCCAGCCGGTCTGGTATGACCCACCCGTTCGAGTTCATGAAGGCCGTCACCCGAGCGCTGTGCGCCAGGAACCTCGACATGTTTCGTTCGCTTTTATTGGCGTCCATAAACAATCATCCAACCGCGTCAAGGACGTCCATCAGCCGCTGTTCCCGGGCTACTGATTCCGCCGGTAGCATCGCTTCGCTGGCCACATTACTCCTGGCGTCACTTCTATCGTCTCCTTCTCCAATCCGCCAGCGCCCGTTCCGATAATCGCCTATGGTTAGAAGCCCTCGAAATCGGGTCGTCGTTTTCCGGCTTACCCAGAGCGAATACCAGAAGCTCAAGGAAGCCAGTGATGAACGCGGAGCAGCCAACCTCTCCGACTTCACCCGGTCCGAAGTGCTGGCATTTCTTAACTCCGGCACGATTCCCGACGCAGTCCGCATCGGCTTCGCTGCCCTGGAACAAGAAATCAGCAGGCTGCGAGCAGACGTCGACAGTATCAACCGGAGTATTAGCCAACTCCGTTAAAGGAGCCGTCCATGTTGAGCGGGCACCGGCCCGTCCGGATCTGAGTTCCCTGCCCAGCGCGTGGGCGTTAAGGACCTAGTCTCTGTACCCATCCACGATGCTCTGGAACTCTCGGTACCCTCCGTATCGCCCCCGACAGCCGGTTCGGCGCCCTTGTTCGATGGCTGCGGTTCACTTCGCTCCAAGGACGCCCGATCGCCCGCACGGACAAGTCTATACACTCGCCGGGCATGCGGGTCGCGGATTCGGCGAACCGAGCCACCCTTAATTCCGACGGGGCAGCCAGCATGACACCGCGGCCAGAGTGGTTCGCTCTCAGGGTGAAGCCCCGAAACGAGGAGGTGGTGGCCCGGCCGCTTCGTAGCCGCGGGCTGGAAGAGTGTGTGCCAATCTATTCCGGACGGCGCCGCTTGTTCCCGGGATTTGTTTTCTGCCGCTTCCATTGTCAGGATCGGCAGGCAGTGAGATTGCCCGGATCAAGATGATTCTGGCGTCCGTAGCCTTGGAAATCAACCGGGAGATGATCCGTGCCGTCGAGGGCGGTCCCTTACGCGGAGATGGCCCGTCTCTTCCCGACTGCTTGACCTATGAGCCGTAACCGCAGAGAACGGTTGGTAGTCTTTCGCCTGAGCCAGGACGAATACCTGAAGCTGAAAGCCGCTTCGGAAAGCAGTGGTGCCCGCAATCTCTCCGACTTCACCCGCGGCGAAGTTCTGAGTTTTCTCAACTCGCAGGCCGCGGGGGCCCGGCTCGATGAGACACTTGGCCCGGTGGTCAATTGCATGGCCGAACTCCAGGAAACCATGCTGCGTCTCCAATCTACTCTGGAAGGACTCAACAACAATGCCACAAGCGTTGCCGGATCGTAAACCCCTATTGCCAGTCTTGATCTTTGTCTGCGTTTCTCATTTCCTGCCCGCCACGTATGCGCAAACACGACCCACGGCTACCGCGCCGGAGACTCAGGGGGCCAATCTTCCCGCTCAACCGATCGGTGCCAACGACCTAGTCGCTATTTCGGTGTACGACGCGCCGGAACTGACCCGCACTGTGCGCGTGAGCGCCGACGGCTTCGTCCGCCTTCCGATGCTCAAACAGCGGGTCAAGGCGCAAGGCCTGATGCCGGGAGAACTCGAACTGGCAATTGCCAAGGCTCTGCAGAACGAGCAGATTATCGTGGACCCCTTCGTTACGGTAACTGTATCGGAATACAACAGCCACCCCATCTCCGTGGCTGGCGCCGTCAAGCAACCACTCACATTCCAGGCCACTGGCCCTGTCACCCTGCTCGAAGCGATCACCCGCGCCGGCGGTCTCGCTCCGGAAGCCGGCCCCGAAATCCTGGTGACCCGCACACAGCCTGGCTCGGACGGAGCCTCGTCCGCCCTGGTCCAGCGCATATTGGTCAAAGGCCTTATCGATGCCGCCGATCCCGCCCTGAACATCGTCTTGAACGGCGGCGAGGAGGTCCGCGTACCGGAGAGCGGCAAGGTTTACGTGATCGGCAACGTCAAAATGCCCGGCGCCTATCCCATGGGAGATGGCACCGAGTCGACCGTTCTCAAGATGCTGGCGCTCTCACAAGGGCTCATGCCGTATGCCGCCAAGGAAGCCTATATCTACCGCCGCGAAGGGAACGGCAGCAAGAACGAGATCCCTATCCCTCTGACTAAAATCATGGAACGTAAAGCCCCCGACACGCCGCTATTGGCAAACGACATTTTGTATGTGCCCGATAACAAGGGCCGCCGCATGACCTTGGGCGCCCTGGAGAAAATGTTCGTATTAGGTACAGCTGCCACCGCGGCAGCCATCCTTGTCGTTCATTGACATTGACCAGTTCGCGCCGAATCTATCCCCGGTCCAACAACATGCCTGAACAAAAAGCCCTTCCACCCGCCCCGAACCAAGCCATACAGCCCGCGTGGTACGGTTACGACGCCGAGCCGTCCGATCTGTCCTCCGTCCCCCTCACCCACTACCTCTGGATCCTCCGCCGCCATCGCTGGAAGATCCTCAGCTTCGTCCTCGGCTGCGTGGCGGCCACTATCGTCATCTCCGCGCGCCTCACGCCAATCTACGAATCTACCGTCACCGTGGATGTCGATCGCCAAATGCCCTCCGCCGTCATCGGTCAGGACGCCGCCCGCACGCCCGCGAATGACGCCGACCAGTTCCTGGCCACCCAGGTGAAGCTTATTCAGTCGGATTCCGTTCTCCGTCCGGTCGCCGATCAGTACCACCTCCTCGATGTGGAAAGACAGGCTCCTGAGAAAGTGTCCGCGGCCCTGGAGGATGCTCCAATCCTTCTGAGAAAGCTCAAGGTCTCGCGGCCCCCGAACACCTATCTCCTCCTAATCAGCTATCGCTCCACCGACCCTCATTTGGCCGCAGACGTGGCTAACGGCATCGCGCGATCGTATGTCGAACATACCTACGACATCCGATTCCGTTCCTCGGCTTCACTGGCGAACTTCATGGAAAAGCAGCTCGAGGAATTGAAGGCCAAAATGGAGCGCTCCTCCGCCGCGCTCGCCCAGTTTGAGCGCGAATTGAACGTCATCAATCCGGAGGAAAAGACCAGCATCCTCTCCTCCCGGCTGCTCCAGCTCAACACCGAGTACACTAACGCGCAGACCGACCGCGTCCGTAAGGAATCCGCCTGGACATCCGTCCAAAGTGGCTCGCTCGAATCGGCCCAGGTTTCCACCCAGGGAGAGAACCTCAAAACCCTCTCCGCCAAACTGGACGAAGCCCGCCAGAAATTCGCCGACATCAAGACACACTATGGCGCCAACCACCCCGAGTACCGCAAGGCCGCGGTTCAAGTCGAAGAGATCGAGCAGCAATTGAGCAACGCACGCCAGAACGCGGCCCGGCGCGTCGAGGTCGAATATCGCGAGTCCGTCAACCGCGAAACCATGCTGCGGACGGCGGTCGCCGAGACCAAGGCCGAGTTTGACCGCCTCAACGCGCACAGCTTCGAGTACCAGTCCCTCAAGCGTGAAGCCGACGCCGATAAGACGCTCTATGAGGAACTGGTCCGCAAAATCAAGGAGGCCGGTATCAACGCTGGATTCCAGAACAGCGCCATCCGCATTGCCGATCCCGCCCGCGCCGCCGTTAGGCCGGTCTTCCCCAACATGAGGCTCAACGTGGTGCTGGCGTTCCTGTTCTCCACTCTGCTGGCGGTGGGCGCCGCAGTCATGAGCGACTTGCTCGACAAATCCATCCGCGACCCCGAGCAGATCTCCAGCCTCTTCAAGACCGAGGTGATGGGCAGCCTGCCTCAGGTGAAGTCCTGGCGTCATCGCCTGGCCACTGCCCGCACGGAACAAGGAATTACTACGGCTTTGATACGCGCGAATGGCGCCGAGCCAGAGGAGCGAAAACACAATGTAACCAGCTTCGAAGAAGCCGTCCGCACCCTCCGCAACTCCATCCTCCTGGGTACCTTCGACCGCCGTATCAGGTCGCTGATGGTCACCAGCGCCGCGCCATCCGAGGGCAAGACCACCACCGCCGTCCATTTGGCCATCGCCCATGCCCAGCAGAAGCACAAGACCCTGCTGATCGACTGCGACATGCGCCGTCCCGGGGTCCACGGCAAGCTGGGAATCAATCCGGAATCCGGCCTGGCAGCCGCGCTCCAGAACGGCTTGCAATGGCGCGAAAAACTGTGCAGACTCGTGGAACTCCCCGACATGGACATCTTGCCCACCGGCTCCTCCAGCCGTCGCGCCGCCGACCTCATCGGCGCCAGCCTCCCTAGTATCCTGGAAGAAGCCGCCACGGACTACGATTTGATTGTCATCGATTCGCCGCCCATTCTAGGTTTCCCCGAGCCGCTGCAGATAGCCGCCGCCGTAGACGCCGTTGTCATCGTCGCCTTGGCCGGCCAAACCAACCGCCACGCTGTGGGGTCCGCCCTCAACACCCTGCAGCGTATGCGCGCGAACGTTGTGGGGCTGGTGCTGAACGAGGTGACCGCGGACATGAGCGACAGCTATCGCTACTATGGCTACTACAGCAACTACAACAGATACTATAAGCCGGCGGGGGATGCCTGACAGGCCCTCGCGGCGATCGGCGGCTGCGTGAGATCGGGCCGGCTATGATGTAGTCGCCCCTTGCTTAGCTGCCAAAACGGTTTTTGCTCGCCCTTTCGATACCACCTCAAAATTACGCTTGCGCTACGCGCACACAGAGTCATGAAGTATGGCCCGCCATCGGCACCCTTTCCGATGTCCGCACAGACACTCGCAGAACTCGCTACACCGGTGCCAATCCCTCGGCGCGGGCTGACCTCAAACTCTCTCTGGGCGCTCAGTGGAAATGTGACTTATGGAGGATGCCAATGGCTGATTCTCTTAATGCTGGCAAAGGTCGGAAATGCTTCTATGGTTGGGCAGTTCGCGCTAGGTCTAGCGCTCGCTGCTCCGGTATTTCAGTTCGCAAACCTCCAACTCAGGACGGCTCAAGTGACCGACGCGCTAAGCGTCTATGGGTTCAACGACTACTTGGGGCTTAGGCTCCTGACGTCCTCGGTAGGCCTAGCCCTAATTGCCGTACTGGCTGTAGTTGGGAACCATGAAACAGGGACGGTCGCGGTTGTTGTACTCATTGGGGTGGCGAAAGCCTTTGAGTCCGTCAGCGACATCTTCCAAGGGTTATTCCAGAAGCACGAGGAGATGAACCGCGCGGCGGTGTCCTTGATCCTAAAGGGTCTGCTTTCGGTTCTTTTGGTCGGGCTCGCCTTGTTCCTTTTGCACAACATCGTGGTCGCGGCGGCGATGCTAGCGGTGGCGTGGGCTACTACCCTGGCCCTGTACGATCTGCCGCAAGGCGCCTCGATGCTTCCAAACTGGCGGCGCGAGCTTCGCCCGCGTTTCCGAAGAACGGTGTTTAAGGAGCTCTTTCTCCTAACGCTGCCGCTAGGGTTCCTCATGATGCTCCTCTCGGTTAGCGATAACCTCCCGCGGTATTTCCTGGCAAGAAAGGGCGGCACTGCGGCGGTCGGGATATATTCAGCGATGGCGTATTTCCTCGTGGCCGGCGCCATTCTGATTAATGCCATCGGCCAAGCCGCCTCGCCGCGGTTAGCAAAGCACTACGCCAATGACGATTTGGTGGGCTTTCGCCGAATCCTGACGAAACAGATGATGTGTGTACTCGTGGTCGGAGCGGCCGGTATTCTGGTTGCACGGGTCGCCGGGAAGCAAATCCTGGAGGTGGTTTATCGCCCAGAGTACGCGCGACAGGCCCCTGCATTCTTCTGGCTGATGGCCGCCGGAACACTCGGATGGCTTTCCAGCGTGCTGGGAGTAGGGTTGACCGCCATGCGTGTTTTTAGGAAGCAGGCCTGGATCCGCCTCTGTTGTACGCTGGCGGGTGTCGCCGCTTGTGCCGTGTTGATTCCGTCGAAGGGAATTCTAGGCGCCGCCTTCGTTGCCGTACTAGTAGGCGCGGGAGGCCTTGGCAGCTACGCGATACTGTTGCGATCTGCACTGAAGCACAAGGCAAGCATCTCTGCGGAACTGTTTTCCGCTCACGCGGACCAGGGCCTCGCTCAGAACTGAATCATGTATAAACTTGGTATTTGGCGCGGCGAAAAGATGACGCGTACCCGAGCCCTTCTGGGAAAGACTCGGCAGTTCTCGTACTGTCTCTTGAAGACTGGCGTTCACGCAACGCCCGTCGACATCGCTCGCTTTGAAACAGTAATACGCACGGTCCAACTGTCGTCGGGAATCTGCCGGACAACCTATTCCGAGCGCTTCGGCGACCTCGATCCTCTTGTGCAGACGGTTCTGAAACGTATTTTCCCGGTAGACCGGCCTTTGATAATTCACGACCTGGCCGCCTCCGATTGTCTGCTTTCGATGTTGTGGGCGAAGAGAATATTCGAGTACTTTCCTGCAGCGCGGATGACCGCGTCGGATGTCGTCCTCTATTTCACCGAAGCAGTGTGGAAGTCCGGGGAGGCCTATATCCTGGAACCCGACGGCACGCCGGTCCAATACACGAGGGCGCCTTTCGTGGTACCGCTCCATGTGAGGGAACACGCCGCATACATCGTGAATACGCTGGTACGGACCTGGGCCCGGCGGCACACACGAGAGGTTCAATCTTGCGCCTCTTCCGTACGCTGGGACGGTGTGCCCGACTATCGTGTAGTGAATATCGGCCCATGGTCTTTGCGGCAGATTCCGTTGGTGCATCCAACGGCTCTCTCCTTTGCCCAAAATGGCCGCTTCAGGGTTGCACACATCGACGCGTTTTCTGAACTACCATTGAAATGCGATGTGATCCGCGCCATGAACTTATACCAGCCCTATGCCCTCCCCATCGAGCAGATCCGGCGAGGAATCCATGTCGCTCTCGACGCTCTCCGCGATGGGGGAGTCTTCGTCGCTGGCAGGACGCTCGAAAAGGCTGCGCAGAGGAACGACGTCACGGTATTTCAGAAGACGCGCGGCCGGGCAGATGTCGTCGAGAGGCTTGGGAAGGGCTTCGAATTCGAGGGTCTTGCAACCGAATACGCTTCCGACCAACGACTTGCGCCCGGACACACCTCTGCCGCAAGTGATTGCGAAGTGGGCAGGGGTGATAATTCAGCAGCCCATTCAGAGATCGCGGTCTCTTCGAAGAGAGCCGTTCCCGCGGCTGCAAGACCTTGCACAGATCAAGTTGCGTCATCTCCAGGCTAAGTATAGTCGACGCGGCCCCGGGGCCGCCTCTTCTTCTGAGGGCAGGCTCGACGAGCCCTAGAGAGAGCGCTTCGAGGCCAAAAAGCGATGGATACCTGCATCGAATCGCCGGTAAGTCCCGATACCCGCCACGACGGCTCCGCGGAACCCATGCGGATACTGCACATCTTCGGCCGCATGGATCGAGGAGGTGCAGAAATGCGAACCCTGGAGTTGTTTCGCCATCTGGATCCGACGGAGCATAGATTCGAGTTCTGCTCATTATCGGGCAAGGCGGGTGAGTTGGATAACGAGATACTCCGCCTGGGCGGAAAAGTCCACCTTGTGAAGCTCAGCAGCGCCGGCTTCCCCGCGAGATTCCGAAACCTATTGACTCACGGTAACTTCTCCGTTGTGCATTCACACGTACATTACTTTTCGGGATTTCTCCTCAGGCTGGCGGCAAAGGCCGGAACTCCGTGCCGCATCGCCCACTTTCGCACCACGAATGATGGGAAGGGAACGAGCCTGTGGCGTCAAGCGCGCAACCTCGTGTTGAAGCACTGGATCGACGCCTACGCAACTCAGATTCTGGGTGTCAGCCGGGCTGCGTTGGATGCTTCGCTAGGGGCGGATTGGAATTCCGATCCCCGATGCAAGGTGATTTATAACGGCATTGACTGTGGCCCAGGCGGCATCGAACGTGATTCCGAAAACGTTAGAAACGAGTTCGCAATACCAACTGGCGCGACCCTTCTGATCCACGTCGGAAGATGGAGTCCTGAAAAGAACCATGACCGGCTGCTTCGAGTTTTCTCCAGTTTCGTGAAGCGTGTGCCCAACTCTTACTTGCTCCTCGTTGGCGCCAAAAGCGAGCCGGTAATAAGTGGTGTGCGAAAACTGGTTCGCGAACTGGATTTGGAGGGCCACGCGATCGAGTGCGGCAGCCGGTCCGACGTGAAGCGGCTGCTCATGGCTTCGGACTTGATGATCTGCCCTTCGATGCGGGAAGGCCTGCCGGGCGCAGTCCTGGAAGCGGCCGCGGTTGGCACACCCGCGCTGACGAGCGATATCGCGCCAATGCTCGAGGTCTCCCAGTACCTGCCTATCAGGACGATGTCGCTGCTGGATTCAAACGAGGCGTGGTCCGCTGCTTCCGTGGATCTCTGCCAAGACAGCACCTTACAGAGTCGGTTGATTCGCGCCTTTGCCGCAAGCCCATTCACTATGCGAGCAAGTGTTGCAGCTTTTCGACAGGTCTACCCAGTACTTGCATCTGGTGCAAACGAGAAACATGCCTAAGCCAGATCGCGGTCGCCGGGCCATCGTTGGTTGGCAGTTTGTGTTTACCCTTCTTAGCGGCATCCTGATACCGCTGCTCGGGCATACCATCGGCAAGCCCGAGGATAGTCTGTACGCCTATTGTGTGTTTGCGAGCGCTGCAGTCCTCTGGATGCTCTGGACGTGGGTTAAAGTCAATGGCACCCTATTCGATCCGTATGGCTTCGTTCTGGTCTCGGCAATCCTCTTCAACCTGAGCCACTGTGTCCTGCACGCAGTGGGCCTCACAGCACTAGGTTTTTTTGACCACTTCAATCTTGAGACTAGTTTTCAGACTGTGGGTGCGGCAACATTGGGCATCATGTGCATGCACTTGGGCGCACTGATGCTCCCGGGCACCGGTGACCAGCGCTTCCGCGCTGTGATACGGCCCGGCGCGACCTCGTTGCGAGGTCCCTCGGTTATCGGTGGAGCAATCGTCGCCGTCGCGATAATTCCGGCGGCGATCGAGACCGGCACAGCGCTTGCGTTTAGCATGTCCCATTCGTATGGTGCATTTCACCTAGAAGACGCCATCGTTGGGCTTGACGCGTGGAAGCGCATTCTCGCGGTATCCCTGCTTCCAGGAGCCTTCTATTTCCTTGTCGGCCGCCCAAGGTCCCGAGGCCGCCAACTCTTGACATTCGCCTGCGTTGCCGCCACCGCCCTGACGTTTTTCTTCGTTGGGGACCGCAGTGACGGGACCATGACGTTAGTTGCAGCACTTTGGCTTTATGACAGGGCTGTCAGAAGAGTCTCTCGAACTTTCTTGGCCGTTTTGATGGCCGCGTTGTTAGTCTCGTTTCCATTGATCTGGATCACCCGCGGATTGACGGGCAGTGAACGGCTTTCAGCGGATGTTTGGATCAATGCCCTATCCAAAGTCGAGAACCCGGTCCAGAGCAGCGTTGTGGAGATGGGCGGCTCTCTTGATGTTCTTGCGTACGTGATCGAATTGGTACCGGACGCACGCGGCTTCGATTTTGGGATGAGCTACCTATGGGCTGTGGGCAGCGTCATACCGAACTTGTCGGGGGAGTTGCATCCCAGCGCCCGCCGATCTTTAGAAATGTGGCTAGTGTCAACTGTCGATCCCTACCAGGCCGCGCATGGCGGAGGGAAGGGCTTCAGCGTCCTGGCCGAGGCGTATGTAAATTTTGGGTGGATCGGCATAGTTGCGATCATGTGGCTCGTTGGCACTGGATTTGCCCGGCTGACGCGGTGGGCCGACACCACGCACGACCCCGCGGTCTGGGCGGCCATTGCCTGCCTCTTACTCGTTGCGCCAAAGTTAGCGCGGGCAGAGTCTCTGGAGATAGTCCGTGCGATCGTCTGGTACTCGGTGGGCTTGTATGCCGCTTGCAGCCTTCTGCAACGAAAACAGCGCAAGTCACAACCGGCATCGCTCTCAGTCGCGCCGAAGGGGCGCGACTTCCAAATACCGTTGAGACTTCCGTTTGACCGCAACCCGAGCCAGCTTTGACTTCCTGCCGGGAAGAACCATCTAGGCTGGTGGCAACACCTCCCAGTCAGCGCTGCCTCAACATGATACCGTCGGAGCCTGCTCGCCATGTTGCCCCGCTCTTGGAGTCGATGTCCTCGGAACCAGCGGCAACTTTTTGGGTTGGCGCGACAAAATCGTCCCAGGTTGCCACGAGCAAAGGTTTAGTACTGTCGTCTTCGATCTGCACATACGAGGTAAATGATGCTTTGTTCGCGGCCGGAATCGAAACAGAATTGTTGCGAACTTGTACACCGGAAGATATGCCCTTACTTGTTGCTAGAAACAACGCAGTCCTCATGCGCGAGGGCTCCAGGCTGTCAATTAGCTGGTTATCGACAACCTCGACATCGATCGAAGGGGCACCCGCGATGAATATTGGCGTTTTGTAGTTCGCAGCGATTGCGGTGTCAAGCGAAGATCCTGCATTGCGAATAATATTCCCTTGGACTCTACAGCCTTTAAGTGCGGCCGCCAATCTGATACCAGCGACCGGCGCGTTGTCGATAATATTGTTCACGATCATGAGATTTTCAGCCATTTGTCCCGAAGTCGACCACCAACCGATGCCAATCGAGGCGCTGTTTGCCGGGCGCAAAGAGTCCTCGCGGTCAAAGATGACCGTGTTGCCCGATATGATGACATTTGCGAAAGGTAGGTCTGAGTGTGGATCCACCGCGATCCCAGAGGTCGCCATAGCGGTCCCGGGGGAGCCCGCATAGGAAGTGTGATTAACTATGATCGTGTTACCAGCGATCAAGAGTCCATTTTCTCCGTAGCCAGTCAAATGTCCACGGTCGGTGTGCGACCAGATTGTTATTCCGTTCAGGGTCCCCCTGATGGTGTTCCCGCTCACAACATTGCCCACGCTATCGGATGGCGCTGAACCGGTTACGTTCATTCCCTGGGAATAGTTCGTGATAATGTTTCCGGTCACCAAAATCCCGGAGCCGTGCGTTTCAATCGCAGTAACGGCGGCAGGTGCATCCCGCCGGACTGCGGTAAAAATGTTGCCGTCTATAACGGCGCCGTCAGCGTGGATGTAAAGGGCCGAATGGTCATGCGGGACATGGTTCGGATCGTCACCGTTGCCGCTGAATATGCAGTGACTGATCGTGATGTCCGAGATGGGAACTCCGGAGACAATGGAGTTCATTGAGCTTGAGTTCTGTATCGTCACGTGCTCGATTCGGATCCGGTGGCCGCTTCCGAGAAGGATCTCGAATCGAGGATGGGCGTAAAGTCCGGATTTGTTCTCAATGGGATTTCCGTCGATGTTTGAATCGATCGTGAGATTCTGAATCGCGCAATTGTCACATGAAGAAGCGGAGATTACGGCATCATAGGGTGCCGACGACGCGGCGATTCTGATAAGGGGGTTACCGATGCCAATCAACTGGACATTCGCCTTCAGAGTGAGGAACGTTTTCTTGTCTGGGGTAGGAGTGATCAGGTAGGCGCGCGCAGTCGGTGGCAAGTACACGGCACCAGCCGTAACCGAATCGATTGCGGCCTGAATAGCGGCCCTATCATCCGTGACCCCGTCCCCATTGGCGCCGAAGTCCTTGACCGAGACGAATCCCGTGGCAGGGACCTGAGCCGCGGCTTGGGGTGCCGCAGCCAGCCCCCATGAGATCGCCCAACCAACGCAGAATCCGGGTAAGCCGTATCTCGAAATCATAGGTTCTTCCTCCAATGTTACTGTCCCACATTCCGGCGCAGGGGGCAATCTCTCCGCTGAGGGTTAGTTGGCGGAGGCAGGGAGGCGCGCTTTAGCACTCGCGTGGTTGCCTCCTCTAGAGGAGGTGGCAACCCGAGGCCATAGTCGGCATATGGATGTAACAATCGCACTTGACGCTCGATACGCGGTCGCCCCCGACGGATCCGTATGGTCGCAGGTCGGGATGGCGCAACGTTTCTGGGAGCGCTACCTGAACGTGTTTGACAGAGTCAGAATCGTGGCTCGGGCCGCCCAGGTGGAGCAAGCTCCGGCGGGATGGCTGCCCGTGAACTGCAAGAATATTCTGTTTCACGGTGTGCCTGACTTTCACGGCCCATGGCAGTGCATCAAGCAATACGCGGCGCTCCGGATGGCCATCCGGGCGGCCACTCCCGCGCATGGCGCCGTGATCCTACGGGTTGGGTCCCAAGTGGCGAACGTCCTGGAACGTCAACTCCATGCGCGCGACTACCCCTATGCGCTGGAGGTCGTCGGTGATCCTCACGAGGTCTTTGCACCGGGAGTGGTCGATCACCCGCTGAGGCCATTCTTTCGGTGGCATTTCGCCCGGCACTTGCGCCGGCAGTGTCTTCGCGCGGCCGGGGTGGCCTATGTCACCAGAAGAGTATTACAGGAACGATACCCCACACGGCTCATGAGTATGGACATCTCCGATGTGGACCTGCCGGAGGAGGCTGTCCTGGGCGGCGTCGTCCGCACTCACTATTCCAGCATCGAACTGGAGCCGGAAGGTTTTGCGCAGTCCCGCCGCGAACCGAAACAGCACGGGCCTTATCGACTGGTAACGGTGGGATCGCTGGCGCAGCTTTACAAAGGCACGGACGTGCTGATCGAAGCGATCGCGCGTGGCGTGCGCGCGGGAGTCGATCTGACGGCCGTTATCGTCGGCGACGGCAAATACCGAGCGGAGCTGATGGCACAGGCAGAGCGCAGCGGCTTGGCGGCGCGGATTGAGTTTCCCGGCCAGGTCACGGCCGGCGAGCCGGTACGGCGTATCCTGGATTCGGCCGACCTCTTTGTCCTGCCTTCCCGTACGGAAGGCTTACCACGGGCGCTGGTCGAGGCGATGGCGCGTGCGGTGCCTTGTATCGGATCGGCCGTGGGAGGCATCCCGGAGTTGCTCGACGCGAGCGAACTGGTGCCTTCGGGCGATCCGGCTGCACTGGCCGCCAAGATTCAAGAGGTGCTGAGCGACCCCTCGAGGATGGAGAAGATGTCACGACGAAACCTGGCTGGCGCGCAGGAGTTTGTTGACTCCGCTCTCACGGAACGACGGAGGCGTTTCTACCAGCATGTTCGCGATTATACGCAGCGCTGGGAAGAGCGGCAAAGGGCAGCTTGATGCGAGTACTCCACGTAGTGAAAACCGCCGATGGCGCGGACTGGGCAGCAGCGCAGGCCGCCGAACTGGTGAGACTCGGTGTGGAAGTCCACGTGGCGCTTCCACGCGCCGAAGGCCGAGCTGTCGGGAAATGGGCGGACGGCGGTGCGAGCATACATGTAGTTCCAACGGACCTGCCTGTGCGGAGCCCTTGGTCACTGGCGGCGACAATGGGTAAGCTTCGTGATCTGGTTGCCAGCGTTCGCCCAAGCCTCATCCACAGTCATTTCTTCGGCTCCACTGTTCTTCTCCGTCTGGCTCTCGGCGCCAATCATACGATACCCCGCATTTTTCAGGTCCCAGGTCCATTGCACCTGGAGCATCGGTTCTGGCGAACAGTCGACCTTTCGACAGCGAGCCCCGGCGACATTTGGATCGCGTCGAGCCGTTGCATTCTGGCCCACTATCGGATGGCCGGCGTGGCAGAGCAACGCTTATACCTCAGTTATTACGGCATCCCACGCGGCGCGTGCCCGACCTCGCGGACCGGCCTGCTTCGCAGACGATACGGCATTGCGGATCACATGAGGATCGTGGGCAACGCGAATTTCATGTATCCGCCCAAACGGTATCTGGGTCACCGAATCGGCCTTAAAGCTCATGAGGATGTGATCGACGCACTCGGCCTTGTCATAAAGCAGCGGCCGGACGTTATCGGCGTCCTTATCGGCGGCGCCGCACCAGGGTCAGCCTGGTACGAACGGCGCCTTCGGGAACGTGCGCGCGCGGCAGGGGGAGACCGCATAGTGATGACAGGCTACCTGCCAGTCGAAGAGATACGTCAGATGTGGCCGGATTTCGATGTAGCCGTCCACGTCCCCATTTCGGAAAACTGCGGGGGCGTAGGCGAGCCCATGCTCGCCGGCGTCCCGACGATTGCTGGCCGCGTAGGCGGCTTGCCGGAAGTAGTTATCGATGGACTGACTGGTACGCTCGTGCCGAACCGGCAGCCCGAGGAACTGGCCCGTGCTATTCTTCGGGTACTGAGTTCGCCCAGCCATTATCTCAAGCTCGCGAACGATGCAAGGGCGCTGCTGCTGCGTATGACGTCGACTGAGCGCATTGCCAAAGAGATACTTGATATCTATTCGTACGTCCTGAAGCTCGAGGAGAAGGCGCCCAGGCGCTTCGACCCACTCGCGTTTTTGTGCCCGCAGGTCGAATCCCGTGAACATCCAGCAGCAAGCTCTTGCATTGCCCGTTAGGACCCACGCGCGTTACACTGCCAAGCGTGTGGTCGATATCGTCGTCGCCTCTGTTGCCCTGGTCGCGGCCTCGGCGGCTTTTGCCGTTGTCACGCTGCTGATTCGCGTGAGGATGGGCCGCCCGGTGTTTTTCCGGCAGACCCGGCCGGGCTACCTGGAGAAGCCATTCACCATTTATAAGTTTCGAACCATGCACGAAGCGGTGGACTCGCAAGGCGCTCCCTTACTGGACGGAGAGCGGCTGAGCCGGCTCGGTAGCTTCCTTCGCCGGACGAGCGTGGATGAGCTGCCCGAACTCTGGAACGTGCTGCGCGGCGATATGAGCCTTGTAGGTCCAAGGCCTCTCCTCATGAAGTATCTGCCCTTCTACACCGAAGAGGAGCGCATTCGATTTACGGTTCGTCCGGGAATCACCGGGTGGGCGCAAGTGAATGGCAGGAACGAGGCAGGCTGGGATGACCGCCTGACCAAGGACGTCTGGTACGTGCGGAATCAAAGTTTTCTGCTGGATATCAAGGTCCTGTGGATGACGGTGGTCAAAGTCCTGAGGCGCGAACAGGTGATCGTCGATGCGCGCTCCGCCATGCTGAACCTGGATGAGGAGCGCACCGGGCTGAAAGTGGATCGAGTGTAGCAAATGGACGGCATTCAAATACGGTTCGCCGAACCAAGAGATGCCGCGGAAATTGCGGACCTCTTCTTTGGCGGTTTCCGTCCGGACGTTGCGCAACTGCTGGTCTACGGATGCAAAGGCGCGCCGGAGTTTATCCGGATGCAGCTCGCGTCCGCCGTTCCGATCGCTGAATCGGTGTATTTTGTCGCACAGACGCCGAACGGCACCATCGGCGCAGCGGAGCTGCGGAGGGGATCGAACAGGCTGTTTCTGAATTACATCGCCGTGCGCCCCGGCCATCGCGGGCAAGGCGTCGGGGCGATCCTCCTTTCGGAGGCGGTCGGGATGTCGGGCGTGAGTTCCGGTCAAATCGGGTTGGACGTACTTCACGACAATGTTCGCGCCCTACAGTGGTATAGCCGGCTCGGCTTTGCGACCAGGACGTCGGCCGAGTTCATCGAGTGCGCGCCGCCCAGCGGTTTAGACGAAGTGCCCGCGTATGTCTCGGGTCTACCGCAGGCGGATGTGTGCCATGCGCAGTTCGGATTTTCCAAGTTCGACCTCGTTACCGGGCAGGGAACCTTCGCCGTCGGGCGACTTGGGGATACGTGGTTTCGCTTGACTGACCCGGCCGCTGTTTCGAGCCCCGCAATCTTCGCCGCGCTAAACCTGCTCGATCCTGGGCGGCGCATCTTTGCGGTCGTTCCGGCTTCCTCGGCGCCGCCTGCACAAGTGGTACGAATCCTGGCGAAGACGCACCGGATGGAAGCGGAAATACCCGATCTGATTCGCTCGCTGTCCAATGATTACCAAGAGAGCCGAGAACTCGTCTAACCATGCGCGGCGGGTCATTCCTTTTCAGGCTGCGCGGAAGGCCTTCCGTGCCATTCTGAACGCCCTGGAGGTCTCCAACGGCAAGGTGCTCCTGCCGTCGTATATCGGCTGGTCTCCGAGGGAGGGGTCGGGGGTGTTCGATCCGATTGCGTCACTCCATCTCGACTACAGCTTTTATGCCCTGGACGAGCGGCTCCGTATCGATATCGGCTCACTCCGAACCGAGCTTGAGAGCGGTTCGGTCCGCGTCCTCGTGATCATTCACTACTTCGGCTACGTGGATCCATGTTACGAGGAAGCCGTGAAGATCGCGAGAGAACACGGCGTCTTTGTTTTGGAAGACGAGGCTCACGCGATGTTGAGCGATCTGGTTGGCGGAATCTGTGGCCGCCTCGGGGATGCGTGCATTTACTCGTTTCATAAGATATTGCCGGTCGAGTCCGGAGGGGCCGCGGTCATTAACGATGCGGAGTCCCCGTTGGCGCAAGCCCTTGTGGCCGACCCCGAGAGTGCCTTGCCGCTGTACGACTACGATCTCAATCGCATCGCGGATAAGCGTAGGGCCAATAGCCTGGTGTTGGACAGACTGGTTCGGGAGCTGGCGCCGGAGATCGAGCCGCTTCTGGGAGCGCCGGGTTGCCCCGCGTTTCCCCAGAGTTATCCGGTCATGATCCGGAACGGCTCGCGCGACCGCGTTTACCACGACATGAACGCCGCGGGTTTTGGTGTTGTCTCGCTATACCATACGCTGATCTCGCAGATATCGCCCGGCTGCTTCCCGGCGGCCGCCAAGGTATCGCGTCACATTCTAAACCTGCCCGTTCACCAGGACGCCTCGGAAGGAGCGCTTGAATCGATGGTGCGCGAGTTAGCCAGTTGCGTGCGGAGGGCGTAAAAGTGGAACTTCAGATTTGGGATGCATCCGACCCGCGCGACCGAAAGTCGTGGATGGACTTTTGGGCGCAGTGGCCGGAGCGGGAGGTTTTTGGGCACCCGGACTACGTCCGGCTCTATGCGGGACCGCACGTCCGCGCTCTTTGCGCCGCCGCTTCGGCAGGCGGAAGCCACGTTTTATATCCATTTCTGCTGCGCACCCTAGGCGCTGAGCCGTATTGCGATGCTTCGTTGCGCGACTGCGCGGATATCGCCACGCCTTACGGCTACGGCGGACCGTATAAATGGGGAGCCGCATGGAATCCCGATGCGGTCCGCGCGTTCTGGCGGGAATTCGACGCTTGGGCGGTTAGATCTCAGGTGGTCTCCGAAGTGGTGCGGCTTTCTCTGTTCCCCGAGACACTGGTGGAGTACACCGGCGAGCGCCGCGTGCTGGTGGACAACGTGGTACGCGATCTTAAGACCGAAGACGAACTATGGCGCGACTTCGAATACAAGGTCCGGAAGAATGTCAATAAGGCCCGCGCCGCCGGCGTGACGGTGAAGATCGATGAAACGGGAGACCGCCTGAATGACTTTCTGGACATCTATACCGGCACCATGGACCGGCGAAATGCTGGAAAACTCTATTACTTCCCGCGCGATTACTTCGAGCGCATTCATGCGGATCTGAAAGGGCAATTCGCATACTTTCACGCATTTGTTGGAAGTGCCGTTGCTTCGGCGGAACTGGTGCTGGTTTCCGCCAGGCGAATTTACTCCTTTCTCGGGGGCACCGATGCCGCTTGGTATCATGTCCGCCCCAACGACCTGCTCAAGGTTGAAATCATGAATTGGGCGCGCCGCGCCGGCAAGACGGAGTTCGTCCTGGGAGGCGGGTACGCCCGCGGCGACGGCATTTACCGGTACAAGCTGTCGTTTGCTCCGCATGGCAGCGTGCCCTTCTCTATAGGATCTCGCGTTTTACATGCAGCCGCGTATGCGCAACTGATCCAGTCGCGGCGCACGTTCGAGGCTATACGGGGCAGCCAATGGCAGTCGAATCCGGAATACTTCCCAGCTTACCGGGGTTGAAAGTGTTCAGGTCGACGGGATGAAGTTTATCCAATGAAACGGATCCTCCTCTCTGTGCCCCACATGGGCGGCGCCGAGCAAGCGTACGTCCAACAGGCCTTCTCCTCTAACTGGCTCTCCACCGTGGGTCCGAACGTGGCGGCCTTTGAACAGGAGTTTACCCGGCGCCTTGGTTTGCCTGCCGTCGCAGTCGCCAGCGGCACCGCGGCTATGCACCTCGGACTGCGCCTGCTCGGAGTCGGCCCAGGCGACGAAGTCTTTTGCCCCACACTCACTTTCGTCGCGAGCTGCAATCCAGTCCTATATCTGGGTGCTGAACCGGTATTCCTGGACAGCGACTACGCCACTTGGAACCTGGACACCAACATCCTTGAAGACGCTCTCCGGCAGCGGGCACAGCGTGGGAAACTGCCTCGTGCCCTTGTAGTCGTGGACCTCTACGGCCAGTGCGCCGACATGGATCCCATCCTGGCGATCTGCCGCAGCTATGGCGTGCCGGTGCTCGAGGACGCCGCCGAAGCCCTCGGCGCCACCTACCGAAAACGCCCAGCCGGGACACTTGGGGAACTCGGGGTGTTCTCTTTCAACGGGAACAAAATCATCACGACCACGGGCGGTGGAATGCTGGCCTGCCGCAATGCCGTCTGGGTCGAAAAGGCGCGATTCTGGTCGCAGCAGGCCCGCGATCCTGGAATCTCCTACGAACACTCCGAACTTGGCTACAACTACCGGATGAGCAATGTGCTGGCCGGGATCGGCCGAGGCCAGCTTGAGGTCCTCAACCTTCGTGTCCAACAGCGTCGCGCCATTGCCTTCCAGTATCGCGATGCCTTTGCCGACCTGCCCGGAATCGCGCTTATGCCTCAAGCCTCCTATGGATTGCATACTAATTGGCTGAGCTGCTTTCTCATCGAGACGAAGAAGTTCGGCCGCTCACGGGATGACCTGATCCGGGCGCTCGATGCGGCCGACGTGGAGTCACGACCCGTGTGGAAACCGATGCACCTCCAGCCCCTGTATTCCGGATGCGAACGCTACGGCGGAGAGGTAGCTCAAGACCTGTTCCGGCGGGGTATTTGTCTCCCAAGTTCGAGCAGCCTATCGCTCGAAGATCAACTTTACGTGATCAATGAGGTTCGCGCCGCCGCCGGCGCCGAACCACTGTCCACCTTCGAAGAGAAAGCTGTCGCCACCGCCTGAGGAGTTCCACCGCCATGTCGGCACCTGTAGTCCAGCGCGGCATTCGTCACGCTGCTCGTCACACTCGCTGGGCGACCCGAGCAGTACAGTTGGGGATATTCGTCGGAGCCACGCTCCTCGCATTCCTATTGCGATTTGACTTGATCGTGCCCCCGCATTACGGCCCCTACGTGCTGATCGGATTCTGTGTCTGGGCGCCGGCCAAGACCCTGGTCTTTCATTTCTTCAAATTGGATCGCGGGTGGTGGCGATATGTTTCCATTCGCGATCTTGCGCGCCTTGCGGCAGCGAACGCTCTCGGCTCCGTTATCGGCCTCCTCCTCCTTCTGTGGTTCGCCCCTAGAGGGTTTCCGCGCTCGGTTTACTTCCTGGATTTCCTGCTCTGTTTCGGGATGACCGCGGGAGTCCGGCTGACGGTGAGACTGGTGTTCGAAACCTCCCGTTCGCCGAGTCTACGCGCCAGGAAGCGTACCCTGATCTACGGAGCCGGTGACGCAGGAATCATTTTGCTCCGTGAGATCAACCGGAATCCCGCGCTGTGCTACGAGGTAGTCGGCTTCATCGACGACGATTCGGCAAAGTCCGGCAACTTCATTTACCGGGCAAAAGTGCTCGGCAATGGGGCCGCACTACCCTCTATCATTGCTTCTCAGATGGTCGAAACGGTTCTCATCGCCCTGCCCTCCGCCACCGGCGCGCAGATGACCACCGTCCTCAAACATTGTCAGGATGCCGGCGTTTCCTACAAGACCGTCCCCGGTCTCGCCGAAGTCATCGAAGGGAGCGGCCTGGCGAATCAGATTCGCGAGGTGGCGGTTGAGGATCTGCTCGGCCGCAATCCCGTGCAACTGGAGGAGGAGCAGATCCGTGGCACGCTCGAAGGGAAGGTCGTACTGGTCACCGGTGCGGCCGGCTCCATCGGGTCCGAACTCTGCCGCCAGATCGCACGCTTCCAGCCAGCCGGGATCGTGGGATTCGAAATCGCCGAGTCCCCCCTGTTCGAGATTGACCGCGAAATACGCCGGGACTTCCCGAAAACGCCCTTCTACCCGGAGATCGGAAGTATCCAGAATCGCACCCGTCTGGACGAGGTCCTGCGCCAATACTCGCCAGCGGTCGTCTATCATGCCGCGGCTTACAAGCACGTTCCAATGATGGAAGCGCACGTTTTCGAGGCGATCGAGAACAACGTCTTCGGAACATACAACGTGGCCGAAGCCGCCGCCGAGCATGGAGTCGGAGACTTCGTTATGATCTCCTCCGATAAGGCAGTGCGGCCGACCAACATCATGGGCGCCACCAAGCGCGTTGCCGAACTGCTGCTTCTGGCCCTGCAAAACGGGCGGACCAAGTACGTCGCGGTGCGCTTCGGCAACGTCCTGGGCTCGAACGGCAGCGTCATTCCGATCTTCAAAAAACAGATCGCGGCTGGCGGGCCGGTGACCGTAACGCATCCGGACATGCGGCGCTTCTTCATGACCATTCCCGAAGCCTGTCAACTCGTGCTGCAAGCCTCCGCAATCGGAGAAGGCGGCCAGGTCTGCGTCCTGGACATGGGCGAGCCTGTGAAGATAGTCGATCTGGCCAGAAATCTGATACTGCTGTCGGGGCTGAAGCCGGATGAAGACATTAAGATTGAATTCACCGGCATGCGCCCCGGCGAGAAGCTCTATGAAGAGTTGAGCACGATGCTTGAGAATACGGCACCCACGGCCCACGAGAAGATCCGCATTTTCGTAGGCAACGGCATGCCGGACGGCGACATGCTGACGTGGCTCAACTGCCTGCGGGAGATCTGCGAGGCGCGCGATGCCGGTCGTTTGGTGATCGCTCTCAAAGAGATTGTCGCAGACTACAGCCCGAGCGCGCATCTACTGAGACGGATTGTGGCGCCCAACAGGAGGGCTGCCTTCGGGGCGCAGATATCGGCCGTGGGCTAATGCTGCGCTTGGCTGATCTATTGTTGACGCTAAGTCAGGGAGAGTGGACTCCCGGCTTTGGGTCGCTATCTGGCCGGCACGTCACGTAGGATTCTCAGTGGCGGACGTTGTCGGGTTTCCCTCAGACTAGCTCGGGCGAGTTTTGAGCGTAGCGGTGCCGGAAAAAGCGGCTAGCCTGGTGCGGGAGCGACTCCCATAGCACATCGTCATGAGTTATGCGAACATCTCCGGGTTCAGCGAGTGCGAACACGCGGAGAAGTATGTGCGACACAGCGCAGCCACTCACAGCCGCGCCAGTGTGTGTACCCACGGTTGCGATTCTTACGAACGCGGCTAGAGGCTCAATTGTGATCCAATATGCTCTTTACCAACGTGGATGAAATTACCGAAGAACGGCGGCGGGCCGAGCCGGGCGCCAACCTCAAAACCTGGCAAATTCCGCAGTGTCCTTTCCTGATGGAGTGCTCCTCCGCGGTGCTCGATCAGATCCGCCGGGAAGTCGAGACAGGCCGCAATTCCCGGCGCGGGCAACGGGAAACAGGCGGCGTCCTGTTTGGCATCCACGAGCCCGGGCGCATCTGCATCCTTGCCTCCAAGCCACTCCAATGCGAGCATGCGATGGGCCCCGGGTTTGTTCTTTCACAAAACGACGAGAAGCGCCTGGGTCAGCTTCTCTCGGCTCCCGCCACAGATCCTGAGCTGACCGGCTTGCAGGTTCTGGGTTGGTATCATTCCCACGTCCGCAGTAAGATCCTGCTGTCCGAGCGCGACCGGCAAATCCACTCCCGCTATTTCGACGCCGCGTTTCAGATCGCCCTGGTTGTTCATCCCAGATCGGACGGCCTGGCTCGCGCCGGCTTCTTTTTCCGCGAACCCTCGGGCGAGATGCGCACAGAGTCCAGTTACGAGGAGTTTACAATCGAGACTTCTCCTCCGGCGGTGCCGGAATCCAAGCCGGAAACGGTTCCCACGCAAGCGCCCTCTCACCGGCGGACGTCCTCAGTGAAGCCCGAGCAGCAGCGCGAGATAATCTGCCCCAAGTGCGGCAGCGAGCATCTCCGGCGGTCGCACAGGACGGGACCGATCGAGCGGTTCTGCGGGGTTTTCGGCTTTCATCCGTACAGATGTCAGGAGTGCCTCTCACGGTTTTTCTTGAGAACCTCCTCCGATCTGGTGGAACGCGTCCGTTCCAGTCCCCGAAGGCGGCCGGAAGAGCGCAGAAGGGCACGGGAGCGCACGCGACGCGAGACGCTGCTTTGGGGCGGCGGAATTCTAGGTTTCTTGGCGGTCTTGTACTACCTGATCCGTGACACTGGCCCAAAGCCCGATGCGCCCTAAGATCGCACTTCCCACAGCACCCTCCGATAGCCGGCGACAAATGCTTCGTGAATCGCTTGGCGTCCGCGCGCGTGTGCCGTTTCGGCGGCAGCCAGCGCGCATCGATGGGCCTTGGAGTGGACCTCAAGGCTGAGACAACCAGTTAACCCACTGTTCGCCGTCCGCTGAAAAACCATTGTACGGCGAGTCACTCTGATTCCAAAATGGGGTCCATGTCCGCGGCTGCACTGGCCGATCGAGACTGTACCCCACCGCGCGCTTCCCCCCACAGCCGCCCCTGGGTGTCATGCCGAAAGCCTTCTCGTCCTGGGCGGCCGCGCCGGCCGCCAGCGTTCGTTCAAATTGTACCGGCGATAAGTAGTCCAACGCTGAGCGAAGCCGCTGCGCAGGCGTGCCATATTCAGATATTAAGTTCTGTAAACCTCTTAACACTTGAAGGTCTTCATGAACGACTCACAGGCCGCCATGTCCCGAGGGCTGGCCTTGTGGCTCATACTTATATCGATATGATTGTCTTTTGGTAACTGGGTGTAATCGACGCTGGCATACTGCACGCCGCGATCGGAATGATGCACCAAACCCGCCCACACCCCCCGTTCGCGCAGCGCCATGCGTAGCGCGGCGATGAGTTTCTCCATCAGGTGCCTCCGTCTGCGAGAGTTGCGAGATTCGCGCGGTTTCGTTGTCTTTGACCGCGGCCGCGAGCGCCTCGCGATTCTGCTTCAACTGCCGGCGGACCGGCTGCGCCGATTGCTTTCGCCTGTTGGAAGGATCGACGCAGCCTGCTCCTTTTGAGCGTCCGGCGGACCGCCAGCGCCTTCCTTCCAGTTCCACCACTTCAGCAACTCGGGGTCATGCTCCGCCTCCGTAGCGAAATACACGGCGCACCGGAACACGTAGAGGACGCACCGGTCCACATGGTGGCCCACTTCGTGGCACAACTCCGCGTAAAGCGACTCCGGATTCCGCCCCCGCAACTCCCCCACCTCTCGGATCCCCAGCCTGTGCAGATCCGCCGCTATCGACGGACCCACGCCGGGGATGCGCAACAGACTGTCCGTCACTTGTCCGACCATACCGCCAACTCGTTTCCGCTTGGATCGGCGAAATGAAACCGCCGCCCGCCGGGGAAGGAAAAGATCTCCTTTACGACTGTGCCGCCCGCCACCGCGACCTTAGCCTGCATCGCCTCCAGACCGGCTGCGTAGATCACAACCAGCGGCCCGCCGGCCGTGACCGCATCTTTTTTCCAGAAACCGCCCGCCAGGCGGCCGTCTTCAAAGCTGGTATAGTCCGGGCCGTAATCGGTGAATTTCCAGCCGAAAACGCCAGTATAGAAAGCCTTCGTTTTGCCGATATCCGTGGCCGGGAACTCGATATAGTCCACGCGGCCTTCGTTCGATTGATTTCCCATGAGTCAAATATGCCACAGGCATCCTGACAGCGTTGTGTCAGTATGGTTTCAGATGCGGCGCGCCGATCGGCTCTTCCAAATCGTCCAACACTTGCGAGGGCGGCGCCTGACCACCGCCGCGCAGCTTGCCGGCTGGCTGCAGGTCTCCGAACGAACGGTTTACCGCGACGTCCGCGATCTGGCCATTTCCGGTGTTCCGGTGGAGGGAGAGGCCGGCGTGGGATACCGGCTGCGGCCGGGTTTCGATCTTCCGGCGATCATGTTCACTATGGACGAAGTCGAGGCGCTGGTGGCCGGCGCGCGCGTGATCGAGACGTGGGGCGGGCCCGCCCTCGGGAGGCACGCGCGCTCGGCGATCGCCAAAATCGCGCTGGCGCTGCCGCCGGCCCGTCGCGAGGAGATCGAGCGCACCAGGCTGTTTGCGCCCGGATTTCTGGTGCCCGAAGGCGCGGCGGCGGGTCTCGAAACGGTGCGCCAAGCCATCTTGCAGCGCCGCAAGCTGCACATCGAATACGGGGACAAATCGAACCGTGCGTCGACCCGCTCGATTCAGCCCCTGGCGCTAAATTTTTGGGGCATGACGTGGTCGGTAGCCGCGTGGTGCGAGTCTCGCGCAGACTTCCGCGTCTTCCGGCTCGACCGCATCCGCAGCCTGGAAATGGGGGATGAGAAGTTTGACGAGATCCCTGGGCGGACTCTTGCGGACTTCCTGGAAAGCGTCGGCAAAGAGCCGGGCTAAAGCCCAATGCCACATGCCCAGTGGGGCAGGATTCCAGTCCTGCGCGGGTCCTCCAGGACCCGCTCTTTCGTAACGAAATCAGCCCTAACCTAACTGGACTCCCACAGGCCGACGTGGACGTCGGCCCGCAGGACTGGAGTCCTGCCCCACATTGGGCTAGAGCCCGCCCTCCAGCGTTTTGATTTCATCCAGAATCGTCCGCACCACAACCTGGTCCCCCACCGCCGAGTTGATCATCAAATGATACAGGTGTCGGCTGGGCCACTCTTTCCCGAAGTATCTCTTCACGAACGTGGCGCGTTCCTGGTCAATCGCCTCCACCAACTCGACGGCTTCCGCTTCGGTCTTGCCCAGTTCCCGCACCCGCCGGATCTTCTCCTCGAGCGGAGCATACACGAACACATGAAAGGCGTCCGCGCGCCCGCGCAGCACGTAGGGCGCGCCCCGGCCCACGATCACGCAATTGCCCGCGGCCGCCGCGCCTTCGATCACGCGCTGCATAAAGACCACCATGCTGTCCGCATCCAAGTGTTCCAGCCCGCTCACCGGCAGGCTGCGTTCGTAGCTGCCCCGCATGAACACCTTCATCAGCCGGTAGAACCGCGGATCCACCCGCTCCTCCAAGCGCGCCACCGAGCTTTGATCGCAGCGCGCGATGCGCGCAATCTCCGCGGTCAGCGCCGTGTCCCACAGTTTCCAATTCAGGTGCTCCGCGAGTTTCTGCGCGATGGCGGAGCCGCCCGCGCCGTACTCCCGCTCCATGGTAATCAGGCGGATCATATGCGCTCAAGCCTTCTGGGCGAGCCTTTGCGCAAGCCAGCGAGCCTGCCCATATTCTCCCAACTTTACGACGCCCGCGATCCTGCCGTCCGCCACGTCGCCCGCGAATTCGTAATGCAGCGTGGCGCCTTCGATGCGCTGCCCGCTGCGGATCGTAACGCGGCGGCCTTCCACCGCGCCCGTCAGCGTCCCCGACAAAATATCGCCCCGATGCACGCCGCTGAGCTTGCCGTCATGCTGCTCGATGGTGAAATGGTGCCGCGACGATCCTGAGACGAAGGTCAGTTCCGCGGCCCACTCCCCGGTCACGTCCACGCCGGCTTCCTCCGGCTCCGGAACCCGGATGTACGGCGGGTTCTGCAGCAGCTTGCGAATGGCGGCGGCGGCGATTTTGTCGTCCCCAGGCATCATCGTGTAAGGCATGATCGTGAGCGAACTCGGACGGCCGTCGCGGCGCGTGCCGCTCGATTCATTCACCGCGATGCGCGGCTGCCCATGCCACAGAATGTCTTCCAGTTCCGTGCCGGTGATGCCGATGCGCGCCGTATCCCAATGGAGCCGCAATCGCGGCGCATGGTTCGAAAGATCTTCCGGCTGCAGCATCTCGCTGGTCACGCCGGGCGCCTGCGTGGCTTGTTCCGCGATGGAATCCAGCCACCCTTGCCACTGCTTCCACTCCGCGTCATGGTCGCGTTTCACCCACATCTCCACCGCCGCCAGCATGCCCATGATCTCTTCCTTGCCCACCTTCAGCGAGCGGCCGAAGGTGTGGTGCGGCGCGCTGTTCGTCCATGCCGCGCGCACCAGGTCTTTCTGGCCCAATAGCAGCCCACCCGCCTGCGGACCGCGCAGGCACTTGCCGCCGCTGTAAGCCACCATGTGCGCGCCGTGCGCCAGGTGAATATTGGGGATGGTCAGCGTCTCGGCGGCCGCATCGACGACAACGGGGACGCCTTTTCGCCGCGCCATGGCGCACGCATTTTCAATCGACAGTTCGCCGGACTCGGCGGCCGGGCAGGAGAGGATCATCACCATGGCGGTCTGCGGCCCGAGTGCCGCTTCGAACTGCGCGGCGGTTTCCACTTCCACCATCTTCACGCCCAACATGCGCACGGCGTGGTCGTATTCGTTGCGCGAATAGCGCGGCACGACGACTTCGTTCTTCAGTCCGGCCAGGTTGGGCACGCGCTGCATCTTCTCCGGATCGCCGCCCGCGATGCAGGCGGACGTGGCGTGTGTCAGTGCCGCGGCACATCCGGCCGTGACGATGCCCCATTCAGCCTTGGTCAGTTCCGCCAGGCGCTGCCCCACGGCCTCCATCAGCTCATCCATGTGGACGTACGCATTCGAAGCCGCCTCCATGGCCCACTTCACTTCGGGCAGCGTCTGCGATCCCGTGATGATGGTATACGTGCCCCGGCAATTCACGATGGGCGTGACGCCGATCGACGGATACAAATTGCCGTTGAATTCGAGCGCCGGCGCGGCCGGCGCGGGCACGGGAACGGATGCGGACACGCCCGCGGCAGCCAGCGCCGCGCCCGAACGGAACAACCCGCGGCGGCTCATCTTCTTTGGTGGCATGGAAGCCCCTCCACTACCGTGATGCTAAACGGTGGACAGGCGGAATGCAAGGCGGCAGGTGTGCGATGCCATCGCGCCGCATTCAGCTCGTGATGCCGAGGCCAACTAGCAAGCTGACGGCGTAAGCCTCGATCTGGCGAAAACGGTATTTAACGATGCGTTTGCCATTGAGCGCCTTGACGACCGCGAAGACTACGGCGAGGAACGTTTGGTCCTTGTCGGCATGGCGAACGGTCACGCTATGCTGTAGGTAGCCTACACCGAACGGGACCAGCGCATTCGCATTATTTCCGCCCGGAGGGCCACACCCCGTGAACAAGACGACTATTTCCGCCAAGACGCCTAATCCGCCCATGCCGATGACTGCCGAAGCGATCGAGCGGGCAGCGTGTGCCGACCCCGACGCACTCCCACTCAGCGAAAGCGACATCAGGCGGATGAAGCGAACGCCGCGGGCGAAGATCATCCGCCGGGCGTTGGAGCTGACGCAGGAAGAATTTGCCGCCCGCTATCATATTCCCCTCGGGACGCTGCGGGACTGGGAACAAGGCCGCGCCGAGCCGGATCGGCCTACGCGGGCGTATCTGACGCCGATTGCCCGCGATCCCGACCATGTGAACCGCACATTGAATCCAAACGTAAAAGAGGTCTTCGTCGTGCGTCGTGACGACGGATGGGCGGTGAAGCGTCCGGATGCCGAACGTAGCAGCGCCGTAAGCTTGACCCAGGCCGAGGCCATCAAGCGTGCTCGCCAAATGGAGCCGGCCGCCGCAGTTCGCGTGCAGAACCGGCGCGGCGAGTTCCGGCGTCTGAATCCAAGAGCCCGGCTGAAGCCCTGCGCCGGCTAAAGCCGCCCTGCATACCCGACGCAACGAATCCCGCGTCTCCCCCGTCTGATAAACTACACGGAGAAGTGCGCGTGAAAGTACTATTTTTCGGGATGCTCAAGGACATCGCGGGCCGGGCCGAAGACCAGCTCGATCTGGAAGACCATGCGACTCTTGGCGGCGTCTTCGAGCACTACTCCAGCCGGTATCCGGGCCTGCGCGACATGGCCGGCAGCATCCTGCTGGCGCGCAACCAGGAGTTCGCCGGTCCGGCCACGCAACTCGCCGACGGCGACGAAATCGCCTTCCTGCCGCCCGTTAGCGGCGGTTCCGTCCCACGGCTCGAAATCTCCGAAAACGGCCACTTCTTCGCCCTGACGTGGCATCCCATCGTCACGCGCAAGATCGCCGACCGCCTGCTGCGGGGAGAGGACGGCGCGGTGGTCACCTTCGAAGGCGTGGTCCGCAACAATACCAAAGGCCGCCAGACGCACTTCCTGGATTACGAGTGTTACGAGCCGATGGCCCTTAAGCTGATGGCCCGCATCGGCAGCGAGATTGCAGCCAGCTATCCCATTGACCGGATCGCCCTGGTGCACCGGCTCGGGCGCATGCTGATCGGGGAGACCAGCGTAGTGGTGATCGTGACGGCGGCGCATCGCCAGGCGGCCTTTGCAGCCGCCCTGGAGGGGATCGACCGGTTGAAGCGTGTGGTGCCCATCTGGAAAAAGGAGCGCTTCGCCGACGGCGAAGTCTGGGTGGAAGGAGAGTGGGACCGCAATGCTACCCTGGCTCAAAGCGGCTAGCGCCGGGCTGGCGCTGGCAGCCGCTTTAGGCGCGCAGATCAAGGTCAATGTCACCCTGGTGCGGGTGCTGGCCACCGTCAAGAATCCCGCCGGCGAATTGGTGGGCGCGCTCAACAAAGACGATTTCGAGGTCCTGGACAACGGCGTCGCGCAGCAGATTTCGGTGTTCGAGCGGCAGACCGAGCAACCCCTTTCCGTCGCCCTGATGGTGGATGCCAGCGGATCCACCGCCAAGGATCTGAAGTACGAAGTAGATTCCGTGGTGCGCTTCTTGAAAGCGCTGTTTGCCGAGGGCAACCCCAAGGATGCGGTGGCGCTGTACAGCTTCAACTACCAGGTGACGCTCCACAACTTCTTCACCCACAACCATGCCCCGCTCGAGCATTCGCTGCGAACCATCCAGGGGGAAGCCGGCACGTCCCTGTACGACGCGATTTATTTCGCATCCCGCGAATTGGAGGCGCGCGAAGGCCGCAAAGTAATGGTCATCGTCACCGATGGCGGCGACACGACCAGCGTGAAGGACTTCCACGCCGCGCTCGACTCCGCGCAGTTGGCCAACGCGTCTATCTATCCGGTGCTGGTCGTGCCCATAACCAACGATGCCGGCCGCAATTTGGGTGGCGAGCACGCCCTGGCCACCATGGCCCTGGGCACCGGGGGGCGCGTGTTTCAGCCCACTCTGGGAACGGCCCTCGATACCGCGTTTAGCGACATCATCAAGGAGTTGCGCACGCAATACCTGCTGGCCTACTACCCCAAGGCCGTGCCACTGACCAAGAATCGCTTCCACCGTTTGCAGGTGCGCACGCGCCGCGCGGGTTTGCAGGTGACCGCCCGCAATGGCTATTATGGGGATGCGGAGAAACAGGAGAGCCAGCTACGTCAAGACCAGACGGAAAACCCGGGAATCGCGCTCCCGAACAAACCTTTGAAGAAGTGAGATACCTCAAACATCTCATCGAGGCGGAAATCCCCATACGCGTGAAACTTACCGATGGCGAGGAGGTCTCGGGCACCATCGAGTACTATGACCACTCGTTCATCCGGCTGACGCGAAAAGACGGCCCGAATTTGTTTATCTACAAACACGAGATCAAATACATAGTGGAGGGCGGGCTTTAGCCGGCGCGGGGCTTAAGCCCCACGGCATTTATGAATTCCCCCCTCGAAACCGCCGTCGACATCGCCCGCGAAGCCGGCGCGTTGCTTGTCACCTATTACGAGCGGCGCGTGCCGTTCGAGTTGAAGGGCGAGTTCGACCTGGTCACGGAAGCCGATCGCGCATCCGAAAAACTGGTGGTCGAACGGTTGCAATCCAGCTTTCCGCGGCACGGCATCGTGGCGGAGGAGGGCGGCGGCCATACCAGCCCCTCGGAATACCGCTGGTATGTGGATCCGCTCGACGGCACCACCAACTTCGCGCATTCCCTTCCCATCTTCAATGTGACGCTGGCGCTGGAGCGGGCGGGCGAGATGGTGGCGGGAGTCGTATTCGATCCGATCCGGCAGGAGATGTTCACCGCGGAGCGCGGATCCGGGGCCTGGCTGAACAATCGCCGCATCGGCGTTTCGTCTGTAGGCCGCCTCGATAGCAGTCTGTTGTGTACGGGCTTCCCCACCAGGAGGCGCCATCTGAACGTAAACGTGCACTTCTACCATCAGCTTGCCATGGCCACGCATGGCGTGCGCCGGACCGGCTCGGCCGCCATCGATCTGGCATGGGTGGCCTGCGGCCGCCTGGACGGGTTTTGGGAATTCGGGCTGAAGCCCTGGGACATGGCGGCGGGCAGGCTGCTGGTGGCTGAAGCGGGCGGCCAGGTATCCGACATGCACGGTCAGCCGCACAATTTCGATTCGCCGCATCTGCTGGCGGATAACGGCCACCTACATGCCCAGATCGTGGAGATCTTCAGCGAGGTTTTTGAGGGCCGCTATCGCGTGCCGCTGCCGGTCATCTCCCCCTAACATGGCCACCGAATCTTGGCCCAGGAGATTAGCCTCTTAGGGGGCAGGCGAGCGAAGCTCGCCCATGCTGGCTGAAGGCCGGTTGCGAGCGGAATTGCATGGCAGAATTGCCCGCCCCACCAGAAAAATGGAACGAATTGTGTCCAGGGAGAGTATGGGTCTGATATGACCATCGCGCAGACCGACGCACCGAGACGCCGGAAGCCGCTCCGGCTGTGGCCCGGCGTGGTTATCGTGATCCTGCAATTGCTGGCTCCGTTTGTCATCCCCCGCCTCGTGCCCGATTCCGCGATCTTCGTAGCGCTGGCGCCCCCCGCGGCCGGAGTGCTCGTCATCCTGTGGTGGTTGTTATTAAGCCGGGCGCGCTGGTTCGAGCGCTTGGGCGCCGTCGCCCTGATGGTCGTCGCGACCCTCGCGACCAGGCGTATTGTGGACGTATCGATTGCCACTGGGGCGCAAGGGATGTTGATCTATTTCCTGGTGCTGCCAGCCCTGAGCCTGGTGTTCGTCGCGTGGGCGGTGGCCACCAGCCGTCTCCCGGACCGTGTCCGGCGAGTCTCGATGGTTGCGGCCATCCTGCTCGCGTGTGGCGGGTGGGCGCTGGTCCGCACCGGCGGCTTCACCGCCGCCAGCCTGCATCACGACTTGCATTGGCGGTGGGCGAAGACCCCCGAGGAGCGGCTCGTGGAGTTGTCGGGCAACGCACCAGGGGCGCTGCCGCCGGCCCCGGTAGCCGCGGTGGTTCCGGCGAAACTGCCCGCGGCGCAACCCGCCACTCCGGCCCCGCCCGCCCCGGCAACCGCGAAGGTTCCGGAGAAACTGGTTGTGGCCAATTCCGGCAGCGAGCCCGCAGTGCTTCCAGCGGCGCCCGCGGAAGCGGGAACGGGAGCCGACTGGTCAGGATTTCGCGGACCCCATCGCGACGACGTCGTCTCTGGCGTGCGCATCAAAACCGACTGGACTGCGTCGCCGCCGGCCGCGCTATGGCGCCGGCCGGTGGGACCTGGCTGGTCGTCCTTCGCCGTTCGCGCCGGCCTCATCTACACCCAGGAGCAGCGCGGTCCCGACGAGGTGGTCGCCTGCTATAAACTGACCACGGGCGAACCGGTGTGGGCGCATCGGGATCCGGCCCGGTTTTGGGAGTCGAATGGCGGCCCCGGCCCGCGCGGGACACCCACCCTCGATAAGGGCCGCGTCTACACCTTCGGCGCCACGGGAATCCTGAACGCGCTCGACGCCCGTAACGGGGCCGCGGTGTGGTCGCACAATGCGGCGTCCGACACCGGCATGCAGACTCCGCACTGGGGCTTTGCCAGCTCGCCTTTGGTGATCGACGACCTCGTCATCGCCGGGGTCGCCGGCCAACTTGCCGCATACGACCGCGCCACCGGAGCCCGGCGTTGGGTCGGCCCGGCTCACGGCGTAAGCTACAGCTCGCCGCAACTCGCGACAATCGACGGAGTCCGGCAGGTCCTGCTGCTGAGCGAAGCCGGCTTGACCAGCGTCGCGCTGGCCGACGGCACGCTGCTCTGGGAGCACGCGTGGCAAGGGTACCCCATCGTACAGCCGGGACTAACCGCGGACGGCGACATCCTGATCAGCGTCACCGACAGTAGCGGCACGCGCCGCCTGGCGGTTGCGCGGGGACCCGCCGGATGGACCGTCGCCGAGCGCTGGACTTCGCACGGCCTAAAGCCTTACTTCAACGACTTCGTCGTGCATAATGGCTATGCGTTCGGCTTCGACGGCAGCATCCTGGCATGCATCGACCTGAAGGACGGCCAGCGCAAGTGGAAGGGCGGACGCTATGGCAATGGCCAACTCGTCCTGTTAGCCGATCAGGACTTGCTGCTGGTGCTGTCGGAAGAGGGTGAGCTGGCGCTGGTGGGGGCGACTCCCGACCAGTTCAAGGAGTTCGCGCGGTTCCCGGCGCTCGACGGCAAGACTTGGAACCATCCGGTCGTGGCCGGCGACGTCCTGCTGGTGCGCAACGGGCAGGAGATGGCCGCGTTCCGGCTGTCCCTCGCGGGCCGCTGAAGGGCGCCGCCTGCGCGCCGCGAAAGCCTTTGACAGCGCCACTTACTTCGCGGCTTTCTTGCGGCTGTTCGGGGTCTGGCGTTCGGATTGACAATGATTTTCGGGTCGATGATGTGCTCCCCGCCCCCGGCGTCGATGGCCACGCCGTAATAATTGAAGGTGCAGCTAACGCTGCCCGACGGGCAGTTCTGGCTCGAAAGCGTGACCATGTCGGTCGCATTGTTTTCGTCATGCCAACGGTCGTTAGCCTTAAAGGGCGAAGTGCCATCACTGAGAAAAAACGACCCACGTCCAGCTTGAATCGGCGGCCATCCACGTGATTGTGGCATCGTTGGTGACACAAGCGGCGTTCGGATCCGCCTGGTAGCTCCCATTGACCTTCTTGAGCGTAATTGTTGTCGGGGAGCTCTGGGGGTTCTTCGGGTCGCAAGTGGTGCCTGTGTCCGCCGTCGCCTGGGATGTCATGAGGCAAACCTGCATCAGGGTTGCAGCCAGAATTGAAGTGGTAAACTTTGTCATGCAATCTCCTATCCAGAGAATTATCGCGCCGATTCCTTCAACCGGATGGCATAATCCGGGTCTGTCCGGAGGCGGTCCAGGTCCGGCGCATTATTGATGTCTTCGAGCGGATATCTGTCTTTTGAATGCCGCTTTGAATGCGCTCAAGGCGTCGCGGCGGTCAAACCGCGAGATCCTTCCGTGCGCGTTTTATCCGCGTCGATCTGCGTTTATCTGCGGCCCATACCGGGTCTTGATTTTCACGTTGGGCCGAGAGAAGCATATCTGGCCGCGGATGAACGCGGATAAACGCGGATAAAGCAGCCGCTCCCGACTGCGGTTGTCCTCGCGGCCAAGGTGAGTGTGCAGACGGGTGGCGTGAATGCGCTGCGCAGCATACAATAAAGATTCTCGGATCTTATTTCAGAACCGGAGGTCGGTTCATGTCATCGCGCTTCCATAGGTTCCTTTTTGCCGTGCTGCCGCTGGCTGCCGGCAGTGTTCTTGCCGCAGCGGACCGGATCGTTACTCCGGCAGATTCGCGCCGAACGGTCGTCCTGCAAGGTCGGATCGATCCGAGGGCGCGGACGCAATACGACCTGGGACCGGTAGATCCCTCCCAGCAACTTAGTTATGCCACGTTACTGCTGAAGCCCGCGGATGAGTTGGACGCCTTCCTGCAGGATCTGCAGAATCCGGCGTCGGCGAGCTACCATCGCTGGCTTACGCCCGAGCAATTCGCGGACAAATTCGGTCTGAGCGACGGAGATGTCGCGAAGTTGACGGCGTGGCTCGAATCGCAGGGGCTGCAAGTGAACGATGTCGCGCGCGGCCGCCACTGGATCGCCTTCAGCGGCGCGGCGGATCGGGTTTCCAGGGCCTTCAAAACCGAGATACACCGCTACCTGGTGGATGGCGAAACGCATTTCGCCAATGCCATCCCGCCCTCGATTCCCGCGGCCTTCGCGGACGCGGTGAGCGCCGTGAACGGCCTCAACGACTTTCGCCTAAAGCCCATGAACCTGCAAGCGCTGCCGGTGCCCGCATACAATAGCGGCGGTTCGCACTTCCTGGCGCCAGGCGACCTAGCCACCATCTACGACATCACGCCGCTCTATAATGCCGGGTTTACGGGCGCTGGGCAGAAACTGGCGGTGCTTGGTCAATCGGACATCAGTGTTCCCGATGTCCAGGCATTTCGCGCCACCTTCAATCTGCCGCCAAACGATCCCGGCGTGATTGAGTATGGCATCCCGCCGGGCTATTATCTGCTGCCCGGAGTGGAAGCGGCCCTCGACGTGGAATGGTCCGGCGCGGTGGCGCCCGACGCCACCATCCTCTACGTTTTTTCCTATGACGTGCTAATTGCCGCGCAGTACGCCATCGACCAGAATCTGGCGCCGATAGTGACCATGAGCTATGGCGAGTGTGAATTGTATGCCACGCCGGGTTTCCGTGCCGTCGCGCAGCAGGCCAATGCGCAAGGCATCACCTGGATGATCGCGTCGGGCGATTGGGGCGCCGCTACTTGCGACTATACTTCTCCCACGCCGCAAGCCGCCAAAGGACTGACAGTCAGTTTCCCGGCCAGCATCCCGGAAGTTACGGCCGTCGGCGGCACTGAGTTCGACGAAGGCAGCGGCACATACTGGAGCTCCACGAACACGGCCAACGGAGGCTCGGCCCTTTCTTATATTCCGGAAACGGCATGGAACGATTCGGTGGAGAGGAACGGCCTGGCGGCTACCGGCGGCGGCGCCAGCGCATTCTTCGCCAAGCCATTCTGGCAAACCGGCCCAGGCGTGCCCAACGACAATGCGCGCGATCTGCCCGACGTGGCGTTTTCATCTTCGCCGGATCACGACGGCTACGAGGTCTATACCGGAGGCGCGCTTCAGGTTTATGGCGGCACCTCCTTTGCGAGCCCCGTGTTCGCCGGCATGGTCGCCCTGCTGAGCCAATATCTGGCGGCGCACGGTGCGTCCGCTCCGGCCGGACTGGGCAACATCAATCCGGCGCTTTACGGTCTTGCCCAGGCGACCACCGACGTCTTCCACGACGTCACTACGGGCACCAACATGGTCCCCTGCGTGCAAAGCAGCCCGGAATGCAACAATGGCCTGCTGGGTTATAGCGCCGGTCCCGGATACGACCCAGCCACGGGACTGGGCTCGGTGGATGTGTTCCGCTTGGTGACGGAATGGACCAACGGCTCCACCGCCGCCACCACCACTACCCTCACCGCCAATCCCTCTAGCATCGCTTTGAGCGACACGGTGCAGTTGACCGCCACGGTGACCGCGGCCGGTGCCCAGACTGTGCCCACGGGTACCGTCGCTTTCTTCACCGACAACAACCCCATAGGAACGGTGGCTCTGGCCGCCTCGGGCCAGACGGCCACGGGAGCCATTTCCGCTACCGCCTCCGCGTTGGCCGCTGGAAACGGGACGGTCACTGCCCTCTATAGCGGCGATGCCGCTTTCAGCGCCTCCGCTGGCTCGACGGCAGTCACGCTGAAGCTGCCGGCCTCGGGTTCCCTGGTGGTGCCGTCGGTCACGCCGGATCCCGTGCCGCAGCAAGGCCCCGCCAGCAGCCCCTCCTGGACTTTTAGCATGACGCTGACGGAAAAGGCCGGCGTGGCCACCACATTGACGGCGTTCTTAATCGATGGTAAGCCGCAGCCTCTGATCTTTTTTGAGGATAGCTACATCGCCGCCAATGGAACCGTTGTTTCGGGGGTCATAACGTATCTTGGACAGCAGCCCGGCAATGGGATGCCCGGCAGCCACATCTTTCATTTCGAGGGCGCGGACATTGGAGGACAACTGTGGTCGCAGGATCTCACCATTCCTTTTCTGGCGGGCCCCGGCGCCACCATTCCGAGTCTCGCGCCCTCCGTGACACTCGCCAGTACCCCCACCACCGTCTCGCAAGATCCCACGCAGCCGCCGTACTGCCAATGGTCCCATGAGTTGATCGTGCAGGAGCAGTCGGGCTACGCGATGGATCTGGTAAACCTCACCTGGGCTACGGGCTCGTACGCCGCCGACGGTATTCAGCAGTTGTTCGGAACCACCCAACTGGCGCCCTTCGGAATGTTGCGCGGGACCGTGTGCCGGACCGCCACGCCTGGCGCCACGGACACCTACCAATTGGTTGCCTCCGGTGAGGTCGCCATCGTGTTCCCCACCCTGCAAGTATCGTTCGCGGGGCCCGCGGTGAACCCAGCCGCGTTCTCCGTATCGCCCGCCGCCATAAACCTCTCCGCGCCGGATACCACGCATCCCGCCAGCGCCACCGTGAATTTGAGTTTCACCGGCGGCGCGCCGCCCTGGACGCTGCAAATTCTGCCCGCGAACCGCGCAACGTCCTGGCTCACGGTTTCGCCGTCTTCCGGCAGCGGTCAGGCGCAACTGCAGCTTCAGGCCGCCGCGGGGCTCTCCAAAGGCGTGTACACGGCGATCGTGGCCATTCAGCCCAGCGGCGCGACTCCCCAATCCATCGGCGTGCCGGTGACATTTGTGGTGGGCGCCTCGGACGCGCTCTCGATCTCCGGCGCGGCGAACGCCGCATCCAACGGCCAGACCTTCGCGCCGGGTATGATCTTGTCGGTTTACGGGTCGCAACTGGCGCCCGCGCAGGAACAGGATGCCACGCTACCGGTGGCGCTGAGCCTGCAGGGCGTCTCCGCGACCGTGAACGGCGTCTCGGCTCCGCTATACTATGTCTCGCCCACCCAGTTCAACATTCAGATTCCGTACGAAACGGGCCTGGGAACCGCCGTGCTGGGCGTTAACAATAACGGAAAAGTGACATCGTTCCCGTTCCCGGTAGCGATTGCCGCGCCTGGCATCTTCGCGGCGGGGGACGGCTCGCTGGCGCCAAGCTCCGCCGGTCAACAAGGGCAAATTCTCACCGCGTACATCACCGGCGCAGGAGCGCTGAACCCGGCGATCGCCACGGGAGCGGCGCCACCCTCGGGCGTGCCCGCATATTCCCTGCCGCAGCCCATTCTACCGGTCGCGCTGACCGTGGGAGGCGTACCGGCGATACTGACCTTCGTGGGCGAGCCGAGTTGGGCGGCCGGAGTGTTGCAGATCAATTTCGCGATTCCGGCAAACGCCCCCCTGGGTGCGCAGCCGGTGGTGGTGACGGTGGGCGGAGTGGCCAGTCCCGCGGCGACCGTGAACGTCACCGCGGCGCAGTGAGGTGGAATCGTGATGAAAACCCTGTGGGGCAGGCGTCTACGCCTGCGGCGGGTCTCCAGACCCGCCC